>WLWE01000048.1_pt1 | contig 86396 bp, 80 predicted proteins | sample 6718301 | NCBI WGS metagenome assembly WLWE01 (sample SAMN12718691, study PRJNA515312) | sponge metagenome | isolation source: marine sponge | host: Mycale hentscheli | place: New Zealand: South Island, Marlborough, Capsize Point | collected 2003-05-01
CCGTAAAGTACAACCTCTCCAAATCAAGGCTACCCATCAATTCCTGCAGCATCTGATCCTTCCAACTCCCAGACGGATGAGAACACTTATCAGCCGTCATTCCATAAGCAACACGATCTGCACCAAATACGACAACCTGAAGATCCTTAAAGGCCTCCATCGCTACAGAAGCCGCTCGCATGAACTCGGAAAACCCACGAAGCGGCTCCATTCCTCGCGTTCCATAAGTGAGCAGCAGTGCTTCGGGATCAATGATCAGCGGAGAAGAGCTATCTCGACCAACGATCTCTAAAGGCTCCCTGCAGGAGCCTTCTGGGAAAAGGGTTGTAGAAACTCCATCAAAGATACATTGAATTTTGCTTTGCAATTCCACAGGGAATTGACTCGCCTGCCATCGCGTTGGACAGACCAAAACATCGGCTTGCAAAGACTCTTGCTGGCATGGAATATTAAAAGCATTGAGGCGCATCAGCTCATCGACTGATATATCTGGATTCAGACAGGATGCATTTTTATCAGTAAAATACCATTCAACATAAGAGATTAACTTGGACTCGGGGAAAATATTTTTAACGTAGGCAGCATAACCAAATCCGCAATGCGATACCACAACATCCGGAACGAACCCCTGAGAGCGAAGGGTGATTAACTGACGCACAACGGCCTGCCCATTGAGCACTGCAGCCTCTACTGATTTCAAATAATGATGCGTCTCCTTTCCGGATTCGCGATGCCGTTCAAAGCGATGACATTCAACCCCAGGCAAATGTATCCCTTGCGGGTTGTCAGACATAGTAAGAAAAACGACTCTTGCGGCAAGCTTTGCAGCAAGAAATGGAGCAATATCCAAAAACTGGCCCGGGAAATTGCCGTGCAAAAAAAGGAGGCAGGGCTCTTTCATTGCACTTATAATCTCGTTTTTATCAAGATAAGCCAAACGAGCAGGCTAAGTCAAGACAATCCCAGTTCAGAACAAAATCAATCACTGAGATGTCTCAAAATCAGTCGCACAAAGCGATCCAACACAACTTGATCAATAAATTACCAAGGATTCCGATAACAATACTTTAGAGACAGGGGCGCAAAAAGGCTCTATACGCAAAAAATAAATCAATCTAGATGGTCGTTCTTTTGCAGAGGTCAACCAAGTAATTACAAGCTCTTGTTACTGCCGAACCAACTTCTGGCGCAACTTCTTGATCCGATCCCGCAGGTTGGCCGCCTCCTCGAAGTCGAGCTTCTTGGCTGACTCCTTCATCTTCAGCTCGAGTTGATCAATCAGCTCAGGCAGGGCATCGAGAGCCAAGCCATCACTGTCTTCCTCTAAGGCTTGAACAGCCTTTCCAGCCACCTTGACCAAGTCGGCATCAGGGCCATCAGCTTTGAGCTTCCGTGACAACTCAAGAAAACTGAGAATGGAATTGCTGGCTTTCTTGCCTGCAGCGGTGGGCGTAATCCCGTGCTTTTCGTTGTAAGTGTGCTGAATGGTGCGGCGGCGCTCGGTTTCTTCAATCGCCTTGGCCATGGAGTCGGTCATGTTCTCGGCGTACAGCAAGGCTTTGCCTTCCACATGCCGTGCGGCACGGCCGATCGTTTGAATCAAGGAGCGCTGAGCCCGCAGGAAACCTTCCTTATCCGCATCAAGAATCGCCACCAGCGACACTTCGGGGAGATCCAATCCTTCCCGGAGCAAGTTCACGCCAACGAGCACGTCGTATTCACCGAGGCGTAGATCCTGAATGATCTCGATCCGTTCAATCGAGTGAATCTCGGAGTGCAAATAGCGCACGCGAACTTTATTTTCAGCCAAATAATCCGTCAGGTCTTCCGCCATCCGCTTGGTGAGCGTGGTCACCAGCACCCGCTGCTTCTTGGACGCACGCTCACGAATCTCACCGAGCAAGTCATCCACTTGTCCGGTGGTAGGCCGCACCTCCACGATCGGGTCCAGCACACCCGTGGGGCGGATCACCTGTTCGGCGACTTGGCCATCACTGACCTCCATCTCCCAGTTTCCCGGGGTGGCACTCACGAATACGGTCTGCTTGGCCTTGCCCCAAAACTCCTCCGATTTCAGGGGCCGATTGTCCGCCGCACTCGGCAAACGGAAGCCGTGGTCGATCAGCACCTTTTTGCGGGCCTGGTCGCCGTTGTACATAGCAAGAAGTTGGGAGCAGGTCACGTGGCTTTCATCCACGATCAACAACCAATCGTCTGGGAAGTAATCAATCAGGCATTCGGGTGCGGAACCAGGCTCACGACCAGCCAAATGACGGGCGTAGTTCTCCACTCCATTGCAATACCCGATTTGTTGCAACATCTCCAGGTCATAGGTGGCGCGTTGTTCTAAGCGTTGAGCCTCGAGCAATTTGCCTTCTCCATTTAAAAACTCCAATCGCTCTTTGAGCTCACCACGAATCGCCTTCACAGCATCATTCAAACGCTCTTTTGGTGTCACAAAGTGCTTGGCCGGATAAATGCTAATAGCCTCCAAGCTTTGCAGAATTTCACCGGTGGTGGGGTCCACATAGCGAATCGCCTCTACCTCATCACCAAACAATTCAATCCGCACCAAGCGGTCGTCATAGGCCGGTCCGATTTCAAGCACATCTCCTTTCACGCGAAAACGTCCACGGCCAGCTTCCGTGTCGTTGCGGCTGTACTGGTTGTTCACCAAATCGCGCAACGATCCGCGTAAATCTAAGTTTTCTCCCACCTTGAACGGCACCGCCGCCTTGAGATATTCGCTTGGAATTCCTAGCCCGTAAATACAACTAATCGAAGCCACCACAATCACGTCGCGACGTTCAAATAGAGACCGCGTCGCAGAGTGACGCAGCATGTCGATTTCTTCGTTAATCGATGCTGTTTTAGCGATATAAGTATCACTCACCGGAACATAGGCTTCCGGTTGGTAGTAGTCGTAATAGGAGATAAAATATTCCACAGCATTGTGCGGAAAGAACTCCCGGAGCTCATTGCAAAGCTGGGCCGCCAACGTTTTGTTATGGGCCAACACCAAGGCCGGACGTCCGGTTTGGGCGATCACGTTGGCCATCGTGAACGTCTTGCCCGTACCTGTCGCACCCAAAAGCGTTTGATAACGCTCGCCACCATTGACACCCTCCACCAATTTGGCGATCGCCGTGGGTTGATCTCCCTTGGGGGTGTAAGGCGCCGATAGCTCGTAGGCGGGCATGGTCCGGTGGCCTGAAGCCTGAAGGAAGGCTGGTCAGGCTACGGCGATTGATCAGCGAACGGAGTATCCGCCGCAGCTGAAACCAACCCAAGGACCACAAACCAGCCGATGGATCAGGCCAACGATCCGATCAAGGCGGCCCTGGTGAAGTCCACATCAGCGATGCCAAGGGCACGCAACACCACAGCACTGATCACGCTGTAGACAACTGCTCCAAGGATCGCACTGATCAGACCGTTTTTAAGGCGAAAGCCCTGAATCAGCCAAGCGGCCAAACCAAACAGGATGACCGTGATGATCCAGTTGAACAGGAACGACACCGGCGAAATCAACCCACCGAGCGAGGTAATGGCCCAAACCGGGCCCATCACCACTTTGAGCGGCAGGATCAGCAGCGTGCCCAACAAGCCAATCAACACCGCTGCCCATAGGGCCGTCCCGAAGCTGGCCAGTTCCACTCCGAGCGGAAGCGCTGCCACGACAAGCAATACAAGGGCCCGAATCGGCCACTGCAGCAACCAGCCAAGCGTTCCCATCACAGTCCAAGCAGCTCTGATCGCAAGCTAGGAATCTTTGGAGAACCTGCCCAAAAAAACGCCTGATCCAGGCAGCAGGGGCACCACTGCCCAAACACCACTGCCAAAAACCAGATCGCTGGATGGATGGAACGGATGCAACCGCAATCAGACGCGGCTGATCACTGGACGAGCCAAAGCCTCGCGGAGCCCGCGCACCACCGCGGTCATCGCCAGCTCATCATTGAGGCGATTCACGGCCGAGCCCACTCCCACGCCAGCAGCACCGGAAGCAATCGCCATCGGCACGGTGACGGCAGACAATCCAGAGGCGCAGAGCACGGGCACAGCGCACTCGGCTTGATGCAACGCAGCACTAATGCTGTGGGAGGCGGCCAAGGTGGGAGCTGCTTTCTCAATCAAACCAAGGCTGCCAGCGCTGAACGGCTTGGCGCTGGTGCCACCCTCGGTTTGGATCAGATCAGCACCAGCTGCCACCAAATCCACAGCCAACTGCTCTTGCTGATCCAACGGCAGCACATGGGGCACGGTCACGCTCATCACCACATCGGGAAGCAGCTCGCGAGTTCGGCGGGTGATCGCCAGCACTTCAGCGGCATCAAAAATGCGGCCTTGGGGATAGAAGGCGTCGTAATTGCCAATCTCCACCATGGCCGCACCAGCAGCCACAGCGGCAGGAAACAGCTCGGGATCCACCGCAGACACACACACAGGCACGCCAGCGGAGGCCTCGATCGCCAGTTTGACCAGCTCCGCATCACAGGCCACATCAATCAAATCGGCACCACCGCGACCAGCGGCAGCCGCCACCATCGCCACCTTGGCTGGATCGAAGTTCATCAAACCGGCGATCACCTTGAGTGCGCAACGCTGCTCCAGGCTGCGGCGGAGCTCAGCGGGCAGCAGAGAAAGGCGGGACATCCCAGCGAAATCAGGTTGCTTCATTCTCACACCGCGCGTGTGATCCCGCCTGAGAACGGGCAAGATCAATTCTCAGTTGTTTCACGCGCTGGCCACACCATGGCTGCCTGCTCATCCTGGTTGGCTTGGCACGACAGGCTTCACCGCCAACTGCTGAGGCAGCCAACGCTGCTGCCAGATGGGACAACCTTGCTGATTGCCCTCTCCGGCGGTCAGGACTCGATGGCCTTACTCGGCCTGCTCCTCGGGCTTCAGCATCTGCACCATTGGCACTTGCAGCTATGGCACGGCGACCATGGTTGGCACGATCAATCAGCAACCATGGCCTCCGAACTCAAGGCATGGTGCCAAGGCCAGGAGCTGGATCTTCAGATCAGCCGCAACACAAAGAACAACACGCAAACAGAGGCCAGCGCCCGCGCTTGGCGTTACCAAGAACTTGCCGCCCTGAGCCAACAGCTGTGCTGCCTCACGGTTCTGACCGCTCACACGGCGAGCGACCGGGCTGAAACCTTGATGCTGCAGTTGGCACGAGGCACCGATCTAGCCGGCCTTGGCAGCTTGCGGGCCATCAGGCCCCTTCAGATCAACGACCCCAGCGGCCCACGGCTGGTGCGTCCCCTGCTGAGCTTCAGCCGAAACGACACCGCCCAAATCTGTGAGGACTTGCAATTGCCCATTTGGCTGGATCCGTCAAATGCCAATCCGGCCTTCAGCCGTAACCGCATTCGCAACGAGGTACTACCTGTCTTGGAAGAGTTGCATCCCGGCTGCAGTCAACGGATGGCCGAGCTCAGCGAGCGGGTCTCTCAAGTGGAGGACAGCCAACGCACCCTCGCCACATTGGCCCTTGAACAGCTGCGTTGTGAATGCGGCCTGAAACGCAACGCACTCAAGGTTTTGCCAGAAGCCAGCCGTCGGCTCTTGCTCCATCATTGGTTGCAACAACAAGGCGTTGGCAGCCTCTCCGCCAGCCAACTCGACACCCTGAGTTGGGCCATTGGCCCTGGCCGCCCCCCCGGGAGCCGCTCTTTGCCAGGGCACAAGACTCTGCAATGGACCCGCGACTCGGTACAACTGGTGAACAAGCCATAACAACCTCGTTTGGACGCTGATTTTCAGGAGCAATACGTCGCCGCTGAGCAGGCCTACAGCGCCAGTGAGTTCGACAAAGCCGACGACTTAGCGCGTCCCTTGCTGGGGAAACTGGAGCCGCTTCCCGCCTCAGGGGCGGAACGGGACGCAACCCTGGCCTGGAGAGCCTTTGTGGCCCTGTTGCTCGGCCACATCCACCTTTATGGAAAGGATGATGTGGGCCAGAGCGCAGAGTTTTACCGGCTTGTGCTCGCCAGCGAACCGCCAGACACACTGCGCGAACTTGCTCAACAAGGCCTCAACGAATCCCTGGAGCGCTCACCTGTCATTGATGTTGCGGTGTCGGCGCCTGCTGCTGAAGAAGAACCGGCATCCGTGCCCTTTCAAAACCAATCGAGCCAGCCAGCCAGCGACGCTCTCATCCGTGATCCCTTTTTGAACACCAGCTCAACGCCCGGGGCGGGAGATCAACGCGCAGCAGCAGAGAAGCCAGCAGCTGAATCGCCAGCAGCTCAACCAGTCGAAACGGCCATGCCCTGGCTGAAGACAAAGACGAAGGCGGCTACGAAAACAAACGCGCCGCAGCCAAGGGAACTGGACAGCGCTCAACAGCGATCTGAACAGCCAGTGAGTTTGGAAGAAGCTCCAGCGCAGGCTTTAACGCCATCGCTTGCAGGAGCCTTTGATTCCAACCCCAAGCGCTTGGAGGCCGGACTGCTGCGCGTGCACCTAAAGCAAAGTCGCCAACTTGGATCGTCATCAGCACAAACCGCTGATGACGACCAGCCAACATCGCTCCCCTTGAAGAAGCGATTGGCTTTGGCCTGGCGTTCCCTAAGCCGCCGCTGAACGACGACGACGGGTGCGTCCAGCTGGCATCTCCGGCTCTGGAGCACTGGTTACAACCACTGCCGCCGCAACAGGCTCTTTCGCGGGAGCTGGAGCCGGTGCTGGCGTCGCTGCTGCTGGAGCTGACCCTGCCGCTGCAGGGGCCGGTGTTCCAATCACACGGGAGGGCACCACCCGAGCCGGTGCCGCATTGCGATCACGCCGAACATGGCCATTGCCACTGTCGCGGCCGGGACCGCCATGACGACCACCGCGTCCGCGGGATGACGGACGGGTGTCAGGCTCTGCATCAGCGCGGCCCTTGTACACCGGTGTGCCACCAGGTGCGGGCTGAACCAGACAGAGGATCAAGGGCTCCACTTGCATCTCACGGCGCATGCGCCGACCTAGGCCCACTTCCACTTCACGCTGAACGCCCATCCAATCCACTTCAGGAGAAGAGCCTTCCACATTGCGGCAGAGCTGCTTCCAGCGATTTTCAAGCACCCACTTGATTTCGCGTTCCGTCCACAGCGACATCTTGCGCGCATCCGCGGTGGTCACGACACCACGCAAGTTGACCCGCGGCGGAGCCACCATCGCCCCATCGGTACTGATCGCCGCCAGGATCGTCACGATGCCATCCACGGCAAGCTGTTGACGCTCCTTCAGCACGCGCGCATCAACGATGCCATTGCGGGACTGATCGAGCAGCTCGATGCCTGCTTTCACAGGATCGCCTTTGCGCATGGAGTCCGGAGTGAGCTCAACGACATCGCCGTTGTTGATGATCAGCGTGTTGTCTTCTGGCACACCCATGGAATGGCCAGTGCGGGCATGCTTCACCAACATCCGGTGCTCACCATGCACAGGCACGAAATATTTCGGGCGGGTGAGCGCCAACATCAGCTTCTGATCTTCCTGGAAGCCATGGCCTGACACATGAATGCCTTCGCCTTTGCCGTAGACCACCTTGGCGCCCAAGATCATCAACTTATCGATCGTGTTCACCACGGAGATGGTGTTGCCCGGGATCGGGCTCGCAGAAAAGATGATCGTGTCTGAGGTCTTCACCTTCACTTGAGGGTGATCACCCCGTGAAATCCGGCTCAAAGCAGCGAGGGGCTCACCCTGGCTTCCGGTCATCAGCAACAGCGTCTCGCGATCGGGCACATCATTGATCTGTTTGATCGGCACAAACAGCTCGTCCGGGGCACGCATGTAGCCGAGTTCACGGGCTTTCGCGATCACGTTGAGCATGGAACGCCCAAGCAGACCCACCTTGCGGCCATTTTTAAGCGCCAGCTCAAGAATCATCGACACCCGATGAATCGAACTGGCGAACGTGGTGATGATCACCCGTCCTTCCGCTTCCGCGATGTGGCGATCCAGGTTGGGGAACACCGATCGTTCAGGAGGGCAATAACCAGGAACCTCCGCATTGGTGGAGTCACTAAACAGGCACAGCACACCCTGATCGCCGTAATGGGCTAGCCGGGCCAAGTCGAAGTGCTCGCCATCCACAGGGGTGTGATCAAACTTGAAATCACCGGTGAAAATCACAGTGCCCACCGGAGTGGTGATCGCCAGCGAAAAGCTGTCGGCCATCGAGTGGGTGTTGCGAATGAACTCCACCGAGAAGTGCTGACCCACCTTCACGACGTCTCTGGGACCCACCGTTTGAAGGGTGGTGCGATCGGTCACACCGGCCTCATCCATTTTTCCGGTGAGCATGGATAGGGCCAGACGCGGCCCATAAATCACCGGGATATCGAAATTCTTGAGATGGTGCGCGATGCCACCGATGTGATCTTCGTGGCCGTGGGTCACGATCATGCCCCGAATCCGGCTCTGGTTTTCACGCAGGAAGCTGGTGTCAGGCATCACCACATTCACCCCATGCATGCCATCACTGGGGAATGCCAAGCCGGCATCCACCAGCATCAGGTCATCGCCGTACTCGAACACGCAGGTGTTCTTGCCGATTTCATGCAAGCCACCGAGTGGAATCACACGGAGACAGGCCTGCTTGGTTTTAGAGAGAGTGGATGTCATCAATAGATCTCGCGAAGGAATTTAAAAAAGGGAAAAATCTCAATTGGCAGCCGGAGCGTCAGGTCTGACGCAGGGCAGTGAGAAGGTCGGCTAAGGAATCGCGCATGGCTGAATTAAGGGGGAGTAAGGGAAGACGAGGAGCACCGACGGGCCATCCACTCAGCTCGAGTGCAGCTTTCACAGGGATGGGGTTGGAGGTGGCAAAGAGGGCCTGGAAGAGCGGCGTTAACTGCTCGTGTTGACCAAGGGCAACAGCGTTCTGACCGCTGAGAAAGGCATCAATCATGTGGCGCAAACGCCTGCCAACAACATGGCTGGCCACACTCACCACGCCGACAGCACCAGCGGACAACATCGGCAAGAGCAAGCCGTCATCACCGCTATAGACGGCGAGGCGAGGTCCACAGGCCAAGCGCAGCTCGGTGATTTCTTCAATCGAACCGCTGGCTGCCTTGAAGCTCACCACATTGGCGCAGTCCATCAATTGAGCGGCCGTCGCTGGAGCCAGGCTCGTTCCAGTCCGTCCAGGCACGTTGTAAAGCATCAGCGGTAGCTCGGGAGCCGCCGTTGCAATCGCTCGAAAATGCGCTTCCAAGCCATCTTGGGGAGGCTTGTTGTAGTAGGGCACAACCACGAGAGCACCGTCAGCGCCGGCCTCGGCCGCTTCTCGCGTGGCCTTCACCGCTTCACTGGTGCTGTTACTGCCCGTGCCTGCAAGCACCTTCACGCCAGGTCCAACGGCTTGACGAACCGCCTCCAGCATCTTCACTTGCTCCTGCCAGCTCAGGGTTGGCGATTCACCCGTGGTGCCACAAACCACAAGTCCCTCTGAACCTTCCTCAACAAGGTGACGAGCCAAACGACCTGCCAAGGCCAAATCCACGCGTCCCTCAGCATCGAAAGGGGTCACCATGGCCGTCAACAGTCGGCCAAATGGAGTGGGAGAAAGTTCAGCAGCAGTGCTCATACAGGTCAAACAGAAGGAAGAAGCAATTCGGCGATTTGAATGGCGTTCAGAGCGGCACCTTTACGAATCTGATCACCACATAGCCAAAACTCGAGCGCGTTCGGCTCACTGATGTCCTGACGAATCCGCCCCACCATCACCGGATCTCGACCGGTTACATCGGTGGGCATGGGGAAGCGGTTGTGGGCGGAATCGTCGAGTAACTCAACACCAGGGGCAGAAGCCAGCAGTGAACGGGCCTCCTCTACAGAGAACGGCTCATGGAATTCCACATTGACCGCTTCTGAGTGAGCGCGCAACACAGGGACCCGCACGCACGTCGCTGTAAAGCGCAAATCAGGGATCCCCATGATCTTGCGGGTTTCATTCACCATCTTCAGCTCCTCTTCGCAGTAGCCATTGGGCTGCAGAGGGGAGTTGTGCAGAAAAAGATTGAACGCAAGCGAATGGGGCAACACCTCACTGGTAGGGGTGCCTCCATCCAGCACCACCCGGGAGAGATCGCGAAGCTCATCCATGGCCCGGGCACCGGCACCACTCGCCGATTGATAGGTGCTCACCACCACGCGACGCAGGGGTCGGCGCGACGCCAGCGGCGCCAACGCCAAGCTCAACAGAATGGTGGTGCAGTTGGGATTCGCGATCACGCCTTGATGCTGATGCGCTGCACTTGGATTCACCTCGGGAACCACAAGAGGCACGCCGTCTTCCATCCGAAACGCGCTCGAGTTGTCCACCATCACGGCTCCCGACGCCACGATGGCGTCGCGCCAAGCCTTAGACACCGAGCCGCCTGCCGAGGCAAGCACCAAATCCACGCCCTCGAAGGCTTTGGCTGTGGTCTCTTGGACTACGAGCTCCTGCCCCTTCCACGAGCAGCGACTGCCAGCAGACCGAGCGGACGCTAGAAGACGCAGTTCAGAGACCGGAAAATTCCGTTCTTCAAGAAGCTGAAGAAGCTCTTGACCCACGGCACCACTGGCACCCAGCACCGCAACGGTGAGTGGTCGGTTGGGAAATGGCGCGGCGGAAATCAAACGAATGAAAACTGGAACGAAATCTGGTGTTAGCCGTGGCTACATGCCACTCAATGCATCGATCCCTGACTTTGTAATGACGTCGTGACGTCTCAGGGAGTTGCTATAGCGATCCAACCACCTTACGCGGATGGCAAAGGTCTCGCACTTAATTAAGGTGTTGGGTCTGCTCTTAAACCTCGCCGATGAGTGCCGCCAGCCTGAAGGTCACCTCCACAGCCCGCCCAGGCAGCCGTCTGGCCGTTGAGGTAGCGATTCCTGCCGAACGCTGCAAGGCCAGTTACGAAGCGGCGATCTCACAGCTGAGCCGCAGCGTGAATCTGCCTGGATTCCGCAAAGGCAAGGTGCCTCGCTCCGTTCTCGTGCAACAACTGGGCGGACTGCGCATTCGCGCCACAGCGCTCGAGAACCTCGTGGACGGCATCTGGCGGGACACCATCAAGCAGGAAACGATTGAAGCCCTTGGCCAACCCGAAGTTGATGGCGGCTACGAAGCCTTGCTGGAGTCCTTTGAGCCTGGAAAGCCCCTCTCGGTCACCTTTGAAGCCGATGTTGCTCCCACTCCAACCCTGAAAACCACCAAGGGGCTGAAAGCGGAAGCGGAAAGCGTCAGCTTCGATGCCTCAAAAGTGGATGAAATGCTCGAGCAGTCGCGTCGACAGCTCGCCACCGTGGTGCCAGTGGAGGGCCGCAAGGCTGCAGAAGGCGACATCGCTGTGGTGGGTTTTAAAGGCACCTACAGCGACGACGGCAGCGAGATTGAAGGTGGCAGCTCCGAGTCGATGGATGTGGATCTCGAGCACGGCCGCATGATCCCCGGCTTCATCGAAGGCGTTGTGGGCATGAAGGTGGGTGACAGCAAAACCGTGGCCTGCAATTTTCCTGATGACTACCCCAAGGAGGATGCGCGCGGACGCAAGGCCAGCTTCGAAATCGAACTGAAGGATCTCAAGACCAGGGAACTGCCCGACCTAGATGACGACTTCGCGAAACAAGCCAGCGAACAGGAAACCTTGGCCGAGCTCCGCTCTGACCTCGAAAAGCGTTTAAAGGACGACGCTGAGCGGCGTACGACCAGCAATCGACGCGACGCCCTACTCGCTGCTCTCGTCGAGCAACTCGAGGTGGAACTGCCCGAAACCCTGGTGCAACAGGAGGTGCGCAACCTGGTGGAACAAACCGCAGCGCAATTCTCCCAACAGGGCATGGATGTGAAATCCCTGTTCACTCCTGACCTCGTCCGCAACTTGATGGAAACCTCACGCCCAGAAGCGGAGGAGCGCTTGCGCCGCAGTCTTGCCCTCTCCGCCCTGGCAGAAGCGGAAAGCCTCAAGCTCGAGGATCCAGAGATTGACGCCAAAGTGAAGGAGGTCACCGCCCAACTGTCCGGTGAGCGCGACATCGACCCCAACCGTCTCCGTCAAGCCGTGATCGAGGATCTTCTTCAAGAAAAACTGCTCGGCTGGCTGGAAGAAAACAGCACCGTGAGCGAAAAGGCACCTGAAAAGGACAAGCCAAGCGCCACCGATGCCTAATCGGCGCCCATAGATTGCATTCATCTGTCCTCCTGCCCGCCGCCGCGTGATCAACGCCCGCAGCCACCACCCGATCGAAAACCGCTGGAGAGGAACCCTTCCCGTTTCAGCTCACACCCCATTGGCCTCTCCTGGGGTTCCCACGGTGGTGGAGCAGTCCGGGCGGGGTGAACGCTCCTTTGATATTTATTCCCGTCTACTCAGGGAGAGAATCATCTTTCTCGGAACCGACGTGAACGACCAGGTAGCGGATGCTCTGGTGGCTCAACTTCTTTTTCTAGAAGCGGAAGATCCTGAAAAAGATATTCAGGTGTACATCAATTCACCTGGTGGCTCGATCACTGCAGGGTTGGCGATCTACGACACCATGCAGCAAGTAGCGCCAGACGTGGTCACCATCTGCTACGGACTCGCCGCCTCCATGGGAGCGTTTCTGCTGAGCGGAGGCTGCAAAGGCAAGCGCCTAGCCCTTCCCAACGCCAGGATCATGATTCACCAACCCTTGGGTGGTGCTCAAGGTCAGGCCGTGGACATCGAGATCATGGCGCAGGAAATCTTATTTCTTAAGGAAACCCTGAACGGCCTGATGGCGGACCATACCGGCCAGCCGCTCGCGAAAATCACCGAAGACACTGAACGGGACTACTTCCTTTCTCCAGCAGAAGCGGTTGAATACGGCTTGATCGATCGCGTTGTGGACAACCTCGGAGGCGAAGGAATCATTACGGGGGGCTGACACAGCCCACTTTCCCCACGATCCTACGTATCCAGTCCGATCCCACTCCGACCGGTTCTGTCTTTTCGTTTGATGTGTCCAGAGCCCGATGGCCAAATTTGACGCCCATCTGAAGTGCTCTTTCTGCGGAAAGTCCCAGGAACAGGTGCGCAAACTAATAGCGGGTCCTGGCGTTTATATCTGTGATGAATGCATCGATCTCTGCAACGAGATTCTTGATGAAGAGCTGATCGACGCGCAGGGCAATCCCCGCCACGGCGCCGAGCCCTCGAAGAAAGCAGCTGCCGGCGGCACGCGCAAAACCAGCAAACCGGCTCCAACCCTGGCCACGATCCCCAAACCCCAAGAGATCAAAGGCTTCCTCGACGAACAAGTCGTCGGTCAGGAGGCAGCCAAGAAAGTGATGTCTGTCGCCGTCTACAACCACTACAAACGCCTGGCCTGGCAGGGCGATGGTCAAGGCGAAGCCGCCCAAACCGCCACCCGTCTGCACAAGAGCAACATCCTGCTCATCGGCCCCACCGGCTGCGGCAAAACCCTGCTGGCCCAGACCCTGGCGGAAATGCTGGATGTGCCCTTCGCCGTTGCCGATGCCACCACCCTCACCGAGGCTGGTTACGTCGGAGAAGACGTTGAAAACATCCTGCTGAGGCTGCTGCAGAAAGCCGATATGGATGTGGAACAGGCCCAGCGAGGGATTATCTACATCGATGAAATCGACAAAATCGCTCGCAAAAGCGAAAACCCCTCGATCACCCGCGATGTGTCTGGGGAAGGCGTTCAACAGGCCCTTCTGAAAATGCTGGAAGGCACCGTGGCCAACGTGCCCCCTCAAGGCGGACGCAAGCATCCCTACCAGGACTGCATCCAAATCGATACGAGCCAAATCCTGTTCATTTGTGGTGGAGCCTTCGTCGGCCTGGATGACGTGGTGCAGAAGCGCATGGGCCGCAATGCCATCGGCTTTGTGCCGAATGATGGACGGGGTCGCAACCGCGCCACCCGCGATATCCAAGCGGCCCAGGTGCTGCGTCATCTCGAACCCGATGACCTGGTTAAGTACGGCCTCATCCCCGAGTTCATTGGGCGCATGCCGGTGAGCGCTGTGCTCGAACCCCTAGACGAGCACGCACTCGAATCGATCCTCACCGAGCCACGCGATGCCCTGGTGAAGCAATTCAGCACGCTCTTGAGCATGGACAACGTGCAACTGGACTTCGAATCCCAGGCCGTTGAGGCAATCGCCAAAGAAGCCCACCGGCGCAAAACCGGCGCCCGCGCCCTGCGCGGCATCGTGGAGGAGTTGATGCTGGACCTGATGTACGAGCTGCCCTCCGATCAAACCGTGACTGCATTCACGATCACCAAAGCGATGGTCGAAGAACACACCGGTGGCAAAGTTCTTCCCCTCCCCGGCACCAAGCAACACAAAGAGTCGGCTTGAACGTCACCCTGAATGGCTGCAGCTGACCATCTCTCAGTCCCGCGCCAGCATGGTCTGTTTCTGCATCACGGCATCGATCTCGGCGATGGCTCCATCGCCCATTACCTCGAAGGGCGAGAAATTCTGCGCAGTCCGTTGGAGGAGTTCAAACGCGGTTTAGAGACCAGCGTTGTCGAGCATGAGCATCCATCTCCGGCAGGCGTCACGCTGCGGCGAGCGATGAGCCGCATCGGCGAACAGCGTTACAACCTGCTGTTCAACAACTGCGAGCATTTCGCTAGCTGGTGCAAAACAGGCCGGCATCAAAGCGGGCAAGTGGAAAGCTTCCTGCACACCACCAGCCTCGGGGCTTTGGCCATAGGCCAGCTCATGCCCGCAGCCCTTCTCACCGGACTCCGGTTGCTCCTGAAGCGAGGATTGGTGAATGAACAATCCCGAGATCGTGCTCGCCGCGGCCTGGTGCAGTTGAAAAAGCTGCGTGAACGCTTGCTCAACCAACTGGAAGGCACTCTTGAGCAAGCCGAAGGGTGGATCCGCGGCGGCCCTAACAATGGCGCCAGCGATCGCTATGGAGGACAAGGCCAAAGGCTCCTCAAAGCTGGCCAAAGCCTCGCCGATGAACTCGCAGCGGTGGAAGAACTCGAACAACGGATTAGCGATTTGCTCAACGAGCAACATGGGCCTTCCATCAGCGATCAAGCTGAGTAGCCTCAACGTCTTGCGGGTAGTGCATGAGCCAGGCCTATCAGCCGCTGCATCACAAATACCGTCCTCAACGTTTTGACCAGCTGGTGGGCCAGGAGGCGATTGCCGCCACACTCGGCCATGCCCTCACCTCCGGACGCATTGCCCCGGCCTACTTATTCAGCGGCCCACGCGGAACCGGCAAAACCTCCAGCGCCAGGATCCTGGCGCGCTCACTCAACTGTCTGAGCCACGACGGCCCAACACCCCAACCCTGCGGGACTTGTGAGCTCTGCACAACGATTGCGCGTGGCACGGCGCTCGATGTGATCGAGATCGATGCCGCCTCCAACACCGGTGTCGACAACATTCGCGATCTGATCGAACGCTCCAGGTTCGCCCCTGTGCAAGCGCGCTGGAAGGTGTATGTGGTGGATGAGTGCCACATGCTCTCCACAGCTGCGTTTAATGCGCTGCTCAAAACCCTGGAAGAGCCACCACCGCAGGTGGTGTTCGTGTTGGCCACGACCGATCCCCAACGCGTCTTGCCCACGATCCTGAGTCGCTGCCAACGCTTTGACTTCAGGCGCATTCCCCTCGAGGCCTTGCATCAACACCTGGCCTGGATTGCCGAACAGGAGTCGATTCCGATCCAACCAGAGGCGCTGCATGTGGTGGCCCAGCGCGCCCAAGGAGGACTGCGCGACGCAGAAAGCCTTCTCGATCAGCTCAGCCTCCTACCGGGACCGATCAAGGCGGATGCGGTCTGGGACCTGTTGGGGGCCGTGCCAGAGCAAGAGCTTCTCAACCTGGCCGAAGCGCTGGCGGAGGGAGAACCCCTCACGCTGCTGGAGGCAAGCAGACGCCTGCTGGATCGTGGCCGGGATCCAGGGGCTGTCCTGCAGGGGATGGCGGGCATTTTGCGCGACCTGGTGTTGATGGCTGTCGCCCCGGACCGTCCAGAGCTCACCGGGGTCTCCCCACAATTTCGAGAGCAGTTGCCTGCCCTCGCACAACGCCTAGGCCGGCAGCGACTCCTGCACTGGCAAGCCCAACTCAAGGGCAGCGAACAGCAACTGCGTCAAAGCGTGCAACCAAGGCTGTGGCTGGAAGTGTTGCTCCTAGGCCTCCTGGCTGACGCCGAGCTCCCCATTACCAAAGCCCCGTCTGCGGCGGCGGTGAGCAGGCCAACAAGCAGCGCTGCCGTCGTCAGCACTCCCCCGGTGACCAGCACAGCTCCAGCCGCTGAAGCACCAGCACCTCCCATCAGTCTTCCGAATACCAGCCCCCAACCGGTCGTCAGCTCAGAGCCTGCTCCTACTCCAGCCTCAGCGCCCCCATCAGAGCAACAGCCAGCCCCTGACAGTCACAATCTGCCTGAACTGTGGCAACAGATTCTCGCCAGCCTCGAGCTCCCCTCCACCCGGATGCTGCTGTCACAACAGGCGCAACTCGTCCGTCTCGATCCCCATCGGGCTGTGGTGCAGGTGGCTGGAAATTGGATGGGCATGGTGCAAAGCCGGGCCAGCTTGCTGGAGCAAGCGATCAAACGTTCGATTGGCGGGAATCGGCAACTGGTCTTGGAAAACCATGGCGGTGCAGCCCCGATGGCCTCGACGCCCTCCGCCGCACCAGCAACACCGTCTCAACCAACCCCTCCTCAACCAAAGCCTTCTCAACCAACACCAGCATCTCCATCGCCCGTCGTGATGCCAACTGTGCAAGCACCGCCCATCACTCCGGTCGCAGAGCCCACAACCAGCTCAACACCAGCAAGATCGTCAGGTGCAACCACAGCTGCAAGCTCAGCAGCTCCCAGCGTCCTTTCAGCAGAGGTCCCTGGGCAGGGGGCCCAATCCATGGCCATGGGCTCGCCCACTCCGCCTTCACCTGCGGACGTGAATCCCCCTTCAATCATGGATGAAAAGGTGAAGCGCTTTGCCGACTTTTTTAACGGTCAGGTCCTGGATGTGGAACTGGACCATGACGAAAACGGTTGAGGGATCAGCGCTCAGGCTTTGACCGTCTCCTCATGGCCACGGTGGGTGGTTTTTGCCCAGACCAAGCGCTTGGGAAGCACCGCCATCCGCAGCGTGACCCAGGGAATGACAAAGAACCAATGGCTTAGATAGGCAATCCCCAAAAGCAACGAAAACGGATTGGGTTGAGGCAAGGCAGGGCCTTCACTGAAGCGGCGGCATCCCCTCCAGTACGCCACGCCTGACACGCCAAACGCCACAATCGATAAGGGCCAGTACACCGGTGAGGTTCGCGTGAACACACTGGTCACCAGATCGGCAAAGGAGAGCACAGGCAGGGCGTACTGGAGCAAGAAAAAACAAGCCAGGTCACGTCTCTGACCAACCGTTAAGCGATTGGAAAGCAGCCCCGGCCAGTAATCAAAGAAGCGCTGCAACCCTCCTTCTGCCCATCGTTGTCGTTGCTTCCAAAGCGCCGAAATCGTCTCCACCGCCTCTTCTCGCACCGGTGGATTCCAAAGCAAGGTTGTGCGAGCACCTTGGAGCAAAAAACGAAAACTCAGGTCCAGGTCGTCCGTGACCGTGTCCTCATTGAATCCGCCGCAGGCTTCCAACACATCACGCCGCAGCAACTGCCCGTTCCCGCGCAGTTCAGACACCCCTCCCCCCAACAGGCGTCCCTGCTGAATCAGCGCATCAAAAGCCATCTCCATGGCCTGGACCCGCGTTAGCAGGTTGGTATCGGCATTCGTCACCGCTTTGCGCATCTGCACGCCAGACCAATCGCCCATCACGGCGATCGGAATCAACCGTTCGAGCTGATCGTCACTGATTTGACCATCGGCATCCAGCACGAGAATCCACTCCCCACTGCTTTGAGCCAACGCCGCATTCAATGCGCCTGACTTGCCTCCGCCTGCGTTGCGCTGCCTGCGAATCACATTCAGGTTGGGATATTGAGGCTTCAGTTCATCCAGAAGATCTGGCGTTTTGTCTTCGCTGCCGTCATCAACGATCCAGGTCGTGAGTTGGTCAGCTGGATAGCGAAGTGCTCCGAGGCGCTCCATGAGACGAGCCACCACAGCTTCCTCATCCCTGGCCGCCACCACCACGTCCACATTGGGCCAAGAGGCCAAGCTCTCGACGACAGCGGGCTCCGCAGCCAGGGCTGTCTCCGTGATCGATGTTCCATCCCCATCGGTTGCATCGGTGGCAGGCCCGCTGTTCGCGGGACTCGCGCTCTCATCAGAGCCTCGTAGCGTCGTGCTGAGGGAATACCCACCGAGCACGAGCGCCAGCGTGAGCGAAGGGATAAGACTCCTGGAGGGGTCGAGCCAATGGGGTGCTGCTCCCGCGCAACCACAAGCCACCACAAACAAGGCTGTCTTGCCGCGTCGGCGATCGCCTGTCCCTGCGGCCAACACCCTGTCACCGTTCGAAGTCATGGGACTTTAAGGGGCCTGACCGGGTATGGAACTGGAAGACGGTTGGACCGTGGTCAATGTTGTTCCTGGGTAGTAGTGGCTGAGAATCCGCTCAAAGCTCCAACCTCGAGCCGCCAGATCAATGGCACCGGCTTGCGAGAGGCCCACTCCATGGCCAAATCCTCCACCCTTAAAACGCCATCGATCGGGCCCAAGGGTCTCAATCACAAACAAGGTGCTGGGGAGGCGGCGCAAGGTGCGACGGATGCCATCCAGCCGCAACATCACCGGCTCCCCGTTCCCCGTCATCTCGATGTCGAGGGCCAGCACCCGTCCACTCGCTCCCCTCTTCTGCACGTTGAGAGCACTGGGGACACCAGCAGGCAGACCAGCCGCCCGTAGAGCCTGGGCAACCTGGGCAGCGCTGTAGGTACGCGACCAACGAAAACGAGGGTGATTCGTGCCGTAGGCACCATCGCCGCGAGAGAGCAAGCCACTCACAGAGGTGGGGTCCTTGAGCGGCAAGGCCAAGCCCTTGATCCATGCCGCTGATCCATCGGCACGGGCCTGAACGTAAGGAAGGGAGTCCATCGCCCAGGACTCTTCTGCTCCAGCCATCACCCCACCGTTACTGGCGTGATACCAAGCTTGAATCGGCTCGCCGTTCCACGCCAACACCTGTCCAGAGGTCGCACGAATCGCCTGACGCACCGCAGCGCTGGCGTGACGGGGATCGCTGTACACCTGGCACTGCGTATCACTGCAAAGGTGATAGCCATCGATCGCAAACCGATGACTATTCGCCAAGGCCCAGGTGCGCGCCAAGACCGCTTGCGCCTCTAACGCCGCCTTCGGCGATCCAGCGCCGATTTCGTGGGGAACCACCCCCTCTAAATAACGCTCAAGCGGAACCTGTTCCAACAACGTCCAACTGCCATAGGCATCCGGCTGCAGACGAAACGGGCCACGCAGCACGCCTCCCTGCCAGAGCAGACCGTTCGGAGCCTCCAGCATCAACGGACCCTGGAGGGTGCGACCACCCGAAGGGCCCTCCAAGACGGCTTTCATCTCCGTTTTGAGCGTGCGCATCAAGGTCCGCACAGGGACCCCATCCAGAGGCTCAGCATCCATCGGTATCCACACCTCCCAGTTGCTGGGATGGGCAACACGGGCGACCACGCCTTGATCACGCCATCGGTTCGCAATCCGTTCCGCTGATTCAAAACTGGCGTAGGGACCGGCAATCTTGCGGGCCACCTCCAGTGGAACCGCCAAAGGGGCCAGTCGCCAGCTGAGACGCAGCGACCTTGCCTCGGCAACCTCAGCTCCAGATCCATCCCTCAAGCGCAGGGACTGCTCGCCAGCACTCCTCAAGGTGAGCAAAGGCCCGGACCGTTGCGAGGTGGTGCCGCGGCCGAGGTGATCGTCCAGGGCCACCCATAAGGGCGCTTCATGGGCCTTCGGCGGCAAAGGAACCGATCGATGGGTCACAACGGCAGCAGGGCCCGGTTCGATCGTCGCTTCTTGCGCGCGGCAGCTGCAAGCGATCGCACTCACCAACGCCAACGGAACAACGACCCGGCGCTTCAGCCAGCCAAAGGGAGGAGTCAAGGACACGTCCGCTGCAACTGATTCAGCATGACGCGGCTTGAATTGATTGGCTTTCAGGAAGGCAACGTTCTATGGTTGTCGCTTATGCCGCGTGCAGCCAGACCCATGCCCAAGCTCAAGACCCGCAAAGCAGCCGCCAAGCGGTTCAAAGCAACAGGCACTGGCAAGTTCATGCGTCGCCGCGCCTTTCATAATCACCTTCTCGATCACAAATCGCCGAAACAGAAGCGTCATTTGAAGACCAAGGCTGTGGTGGATCGCACCGACGAGGAACGCGTCACGCTGATGATGCCCTACGCCTGAGCTCAGTCCTGAGTCCTGCCAGGTGGTCATCCACGCAGGACATTTCTTCCCTCAACTTCTCCACATCTGATTCATGGCTCGCGTCAAGAGAGGCAATGTTGCCCGTAAACGCCGCAATAAAATCCTCCGTTTAGCCCGTGGTTTCCGCGGCAGCAACGGAACACTCTTCCGTACGGCAAATCAACGCGTCATGAAGGCGCTTTGCAATGCCTACCGCGACCGTCGTCGTCGCAAGCGTGATTTCCGCCGTCTCTGGATTGCACGGATCAATGCAGCAGCACGCATGAATGGCGTGAGCTATAGCCGTCTGATTGGCGGTCTCAAGAAAGCTGATGTGCGGATCAACCGCAAAATGTTGGCCCAGATGGCTGTTGTCGATCCTGCGAGTTTCGCCAACGTTGTGAATGCCACTCAGGGTTAATGGTCAGTCCCCAACGGGACGTTTCTTGGGTCTGACATGAATTCCTTGCTGCCTCAGACCTATTTATTGGGCCTGATTGGCCTCTTGGCGATCGTCGCTGTTGTCGGCGGTCGCCAATTTTTACGGGTTCGTCGCGACGAACAAAGCTTGCTCAAGATGGAGCAAGAGAAGGTTGCGTCCTCCAAAGACGCAGGCGCTCTCTATGAGCTGGCGTCGGTTCAATTGCGCAAGCGCCTGTATCCGCAGGCGATTGTGACCTTGCGCCAGGCGGTGAAAAGGCTCAATGACGAGCCCGATGAAGCGCGCGCACTGATTGAGAATGCCCTGGGCTATGCCTTAGCTGCGGAGAAGGATTTCACGACCGCCGTACGCCATTACAAGGCAGCTCTCCGAGCCAAAGAGGATTATCCGGTGGCCATCAATAATCTCGCCTTTGCCCAAGAGCGACTCCTAGAAAACGAAGAAGCCTGTGATCTTTATCGCCGAGCACTCGTTCTTGACCCTAAAAACAAAACGGCGCGTAAGCGGTTAAACCGCTTAGAACGCGCCACGACGAAAGGCAAGAACTCCGATCAAGCTTCACCAAAGAGCCCGGATGGGCGCGGATTCTGAAACGGCACAGCTGCCCGAAAGGTCCAGACGTCCACCAGGGTTCGTCAGTCTTGGAGCATCCCACCCAGCCAAAGAAAAGCCTTGCAACCCTAAAAACCTTCCGCCAATTTCCAGGTCATTGCTGAGTTCAGGAGACAAGGGCAGAAGGTCAAGCTGATCAGATTTGGCATTGAGATTGCCCTGAACAGGCGTAGAAATCGCGCCGATGCGCATGTCTCCGCGCAAATCCACCATCTGTCCCATGGGCTTCAAGCTGGTCAGGGTTAATTCCACATCCACGGTGGAATTCGACTCAAAGGAGGTGTAATTTCCGCACCACTGGCGAGGCAGGGTTGCAGCGAGATCAGCAGCACGCGCGACAGGATCAAAACTCTCAACAGATCCCTCAAGTGCAAGAGGTATGGCTAGTTGTGAACTATCAAACGATTGAGAAGACTCAAACGGTGCCTGAATCTCAACCGGTATGTCTATGACGGGAGGAACGGGCATGCAACCAGTAGATGATTGGCGCAGGGTAGGGCGGTTGCGGCCTGCTTGACCGCATCACGATCCGGTTCTCCAACCAAACCGCAACTGACCACAATGGATCCGACCCACTCTCACGACGATGCACTCCAAATCGGAGGGCGCAGCTTCAACAGCAGACTGATCACCGGGACAGGCAAATACCCAAATCTGAAGGCCATGCAGCTCAGCCTGGAGCGCTCAGGCTGTGAGATGGTCACGGTTGCCGTTCGGCGCGTTCAGGCGGTCGCTGAGGGGCATGCAGGCCTCATGGAAGCCATTGACTGGTCACGCATCTGGATGCTTCCCAATACGGCAGGGTGCACCAACGCCGAGGAAGCCGTGCGAGTGGCCCGGCTTGGCAGGGAGCTCGCCAAGCTGGCGGGTCAGGAAAACAACAACTTTGTGAAATTGGAGGTCATCCCAGACAGCCGTCACTTACTGCCCGACCCCTTTGGAACCTTGGAAGCAGCAGAAATGCTGGTGAAGGAGAACTTCACCGTGCTGCCTTACATCAATGCCGACCCCCTCTTGGCCAAGCGCTTAGAGGACGTGGGCTGCGCCACCGTGATGCCCTTGGGATCCCCCATCGGATCAGGTCAAGGCTTGCGCAATGCCGCCAACATCCGCCTGATCATTGAGAACGCCAAGGTGCCGGTGGTGGTTGATGCGGGAATCGGCGTGCCAAGTGATGCAGCCCAAGCGATGGAGATGGGCGCCGATGCCGTTCTCATCAACAGCGCCATCGCCCTCGCAGGACAACCGCCCCTGATGGCAGAAGCGATGGCCTCCGCCGTGCAGGCAGGACGCCAATCCTTGCTGGCTGGCCGGTTACCAACCCGTGCCGAAGCCTCTCCAAGCTCCCCCACCAGCGGACGCATCAACAGCTAGCCACGCACAACGCACTCACCACCTCGTTCGCCACCTCGTACGGCGCCGCGTACATCGCCTGGATGTAACAGCACATCTCAGGCCATGAAGGAGCATGGCGAATCAAAGCGCACCCACCATCAACTCCATAAGGTCCCGTTCAGTTGCAGCTCAATCCATGCAGGTCACTCAAGAAGATGGCGGTCGCCTCAACGCCTTCGCGAAGGAACCTCGAATGGAAGTGATCAGCGACGGAGCCTCTCTCAGCAACGGCTCTCGGCTGCTGATCATCTCTGGCGCAGTGCTTGTGATCGCCCTCATGGCTCTGTCCGTAGCCGTCAGCTAAAAAGCCTGTAGTAGCTTGCCAGAAATCAGCGGCTTGCTCGCTTCAGCAGGAGTTTGGGGTGAAAGTTCTCGTTTTAGGTGGTGACGGCTTCTGCGGCTGGCCTTGTGCGGTGAATTTGGCGGACCAAAATCACGATGTTGTGATTGTGGACAACCTCAGCCGTCGCAAGATCGACATCGACCTTGAGGTGGAATCGTTAACGCCGATCGTGAGCATCGGCGAACGCCTCAACGTCTGGGAAAGCATTGGCGGAAAGCCGATGCGATTCATCCATATGGATATCGCCCACGAGTACCAACGGCTCCTCGACCTCATCATCGAAGAGAAACCCGACTCCGTGGTGCACTTCGCTGAGCAGCGCGCCGCTCCCTACTCGATGAAGAGCAGCGCCACCAAGCGCTACACCGTTGACAACAACGTGAACGGCACCCACAACCTGCTGGCCGCGATCGTGGAATCGGGCCAAGACATCCACGTGGTGCACCTGGGCACGATGGGGGTGTATGGCTATGGCTCCCACCGTGGCGCCACCATTCCTGAGGGCTACCTCAAGGTGGAAGTGCCCCAGCCTGATGGCAGCCGTTTTGAGGAGGAAATTCTTCATCCAGCCAGTCCTGGCAGCGTTTATCACATGACCAAGACGCTCGATCAGCTGCTGTTCCTCTACTACAACAAGAACGACAAGGTCAGGATTACGGACCTTCACCAAGGGATTGTTTGGGGCACCAACACGGAGGCCACGGATCGTGATCCGCGTCTCACCAACCGCTTTGATTACGACGGTGACTACGGAACGGTGCTGAACCGCTTCCTGATGCAAGCCGCGATCGGATATCCCCTCACCGTGCATGGCACCGGCGGTCAAACCCGCGCCTTCATCCACATCCGTGACTCGGTGCGTTGCGTCCAGCTCGCACTCGAAAACCGGCCTGAAAAAGGCGAACGGGTCAAGATCTTCAATCAAATGACCGAGAGCCACCAAGTGGGCGAATTGGCCAAGAAGGTGGCTGCCTTAACAGGCGCTCAGGTCAACAATCTCCCGAATCCACGCAACGAAGCCGTTGAAAACGATCTGATCGTGGACAACCGCTGTTTCATCGAACTGGGGCTCAAACCCACCACCTTGGATGACGGCCTCTTGAAGGAGGTGGTGGAAATCGCCACTCGCTATGCGGATCGCTGCGACCGGAATCGCATCCTCTGCACATCGGCCTGGACCAAAACCCAAGCCCAAGCCATTGGCAACGCCTCCTGATCGGGACGAACCCTTGAAAATCGCCTTCTTTACCGAAACTTTCCTCCCCAAAGTCGACGGCATCGTCACCCGGCTCACCAAAACGGTGAAGCATCTGGTCGATGCCGGAGATGAGGTGGTGGTGTTTTGTCCGGAAGGCGCACCCAGCAACTACATGGGAGCCAAGGTGGTGGGCGTTCCCGCCATGCCCTTGCCGCTCTACCCAGAGCTGAAGCTGGCCTTGCCGCGGCCTGCGGTCTCCGAAGCCATCGATGCCTTCCAGCCAGACCTGATCCACGTGGTCAACCCAGCGGTTTTGGGTTTGGGAGGCATCTGGCTCGCCAAGAGCAAATCCATCCCCCTCATCGCCAGCTATCACACCCATCTGCCGAAATATCTCGAGCACTACGGCATGGGCATGCTCGAACCGTTGCTTTGGGAGCTGCTGAAAGCAGCGCATAACCAAGCCGTGCTCAATCTCTGCACCTCCACCGCGATGGTGCAAGAGCTCAGCGACAAGGGCATCCAACACACCGCCCTATGGCAGCGAGGCGTGGATACGGAGCTGTTCCGGCCCGAACTGCGTAGCCCAGAACTCCGTCAACGTTTGCTCGGTGCATACGACGACCGCGGCTCACTGCTGCTGTACGTCGGGCGGCTCTCGGCAGAAAAACAGATCGAACGGATCCGCCCCGTGCTCGAAGCCTTGCCCGATACCCGACTGGCGCTCGTCGGCGACGGACCCCACAGGCAACAGCTGGAGAAGCATTTCGAAGGAACAGCCACCACCTTTGTGGGCTATCTGGCCGGAGAAGAACTTGCAGGGGCCTATGCCAGCGGTGATGCCTTCCTCTTTCCCTCCAGCACCGAAACCCTGGGCCTTGTGTTGCTCGAAGCGATGGCCGCCGGCTGCCCGGTGGTGGGAGCCAATCGCGGCGGCATTCCAGACATCATCAGCGACGGCGTGAACGGCTGTCTTTATGAACCAGACGGGGCCGATGCAGGGGCGGGGAGCTTGATCGAAGCCACCGGCAAGCTGCTCGGCAATGATCTCGAACGTCAAACCCTCCGCAATGCCGCCCGCTCGGAAGCTGAGCGCTGGGGCTGGGCCGGAGCCACAGAACAATTACGCGGCTACTACCGCCAAGTGCTCTCCTCAGAGATCTCCTCAGCGGCGTAAGTCAAGTCTGCTTACGGTTGCGGTTCCAGACCTCAATCACTTTTTTAGCCATCGGCAGCGCATGCACTGAACCACCACCAGGCGTGTTTTGAGCGAAGGCCACCACAACAATCTCGCCGTTCGGGTACGGGGCATAACTGGCAAACCAGGCATGATCTGGTCCGCCCGTGCTGTCCTCCGCCGTACCGGTCTTACCGGCCGCAGGAGGAATGCCCTCTCCGTTCAGGCCGTAGCCGGTACCGTCCTCCACCACCTTGCGCAAACCTTGACGGATCTTGGCCAGGGTTGCTGGCTTGATCGGCACCTTGGTACGCCGAGATGGAGCCGTCCAATCCAAGCCTTGATCGGCCAGATGGGGGGTGACCAGCCAGCCACCATTGGCAAACACGCAGTAAGCCCGCGCCAGTTGAAGAGGGGTGATCTGCACCACGGACTGGCCAATCGACGCAGAGGCCATGTCCTCTGGAATCCAAGGCGTGGACCCAGGCTCCGCCCAGCCGCGGCCCTCCTTCGCCCAGGCTTCATCTCCCACGAGACCCACATTTTCCTCCCAACCAATCTCAATCCCCGTCTTGCGCCCAAAGCCAAGCTGGGTGGCCGCCTTCTTGAGAGCAAGCGAACCCGACCCCACGCCCACTTGATAGAAGAACGTGTTGCTGGAGAAGCGCAGGGCATCGGCGTAGCCAATCCTGCCAAAGCCAGCGCCATTGTGATCCGGGAAACAGTGACCGCCGTAGGTGATGCAGGCGGTGGTGTTCAACTTGACCTCAGGCGGAAATTTGCCTGACGCCATTCCTGCCATCGCTGTCACAGGCTTCCACGTGCTGCCAGGGTCATAGGCATTCATGGCACGGCTCAACAGCGGCTTTTTGGGATTGGAAAACAGCGCGTCGTACTCCTTCTGCGTGGTGACCAGTTTCGAGAAAAAATTGGGGTCAAAATTCGGTTTGCTCGCAAGCGCCAAGATCGCTCCGTTGCGAGGGTCCATGGCCACGATTGCGCCGCCAGGCTTATCAGCCAAAACCTGTTCAGCCACCTTCTGAAGATCAAGATCGAGCGTGAGGGTGAGGTCTTTGCCCGCCACGGAGGGACGATCGCCTAGGTGCCTTTGCACCTCACCCATGGCATTCACTTCAAGCATTTGACCGCCCCATTCGCCCCGTAAATGGGACTCGTAGGCCGCCTCGACGCCGATGCGACCAATCCGATCGCGAATTTTGTAGCCCCGATCAGCCAGGGCGGTGTACTCCTCCTCCGTGATCGGCTGGGTGTAGCCGAGGGTATGGGCTGCCAGCGATCCGTGGGGATAGGCGCGAAGAATGTCCACGTCCACTTGAGCACCCTTCAGGCCGAGGGACTGCTCCCGGAAACGCAGCACCTGCTCAGGGCTGAGTTCGCTGGCCAAATTGATGCGGTAACCATTGCGGTCTGGGCCCGACTGGCGCCGACGATCCAGGGTTGACGGGTTGAGATCGAGAAGACTGGCAAGCCGGTCGCGCAACGCCGGCCAGGCCGCATCATCCACCAAGCGCGGCTCCACATACAGCGAATAGGTGAGCTTGCTGGAGGCCAAAACACGCCCTTTGCGATCAAGAAGACGGCCACGCGTTGGCGATCTGGGTACCAAGCGAATGCGATTTTCATCCGCCAACTGCCTGTAGCGGGGACCCTCCAACACCTGGAGCCAGACCAGGCGAGCAACCATGGCGCTGCAAAACAACAGCACCAATCCGAACAAGACCAGGGGCTGCTGGCGCAATCCACTTTGACGCTGAGCGTCCCTTTGGGGAGAAGCAGAGCGCGTCATGCCCCTTAGCTCTCTTGCTCGAGCTGAGCTTCTAAGGCCTGAAGCCGCTGCGTAATCCTTGCCAGAACCTCATGCAACTGCTGTTCTTCCTCTTCCGGTGACCTGCCTTCTTCCAAAACGTCGACCACCTCAGCTGAAGGCTCCTCCACAGCCACTTGCACAGGCATCACCGGATTACCGAGCCCAGGACTCACTTGATCCAGTCGTTCCCGCACACCCTTCGCGGCCGTTTCACCTTCATCGCGCAACTCGCGCAACGGATCTGGCGCCCCTGAAGTGAACGATTCCACCACCTTGGCAGGACCCCCAGCGCGAGCCCGCTCAACCAAAGCAAGCCCCACAGGCAACACGTCCTGCATCAAGGCCAATCTCAGGGAGTCAAACGGTTGGTTGTCAGCCATGAGCAGACCCGAACTCAGCGCACTCCAGTCTGCTCCGGAGGAGGCAAAAGTGTCGGACAACTTGAATTAGACGACCCAAGCCACCAGCCACCCACGCCTGTGATCACCAACAACGCCACCGCAGGAGCCAAGGCGTGATGGGTGGCTTCTAAGGAAAGCCATTCCCCCCACGAGCGCCAAAAACGGTCACGAACGAAGCGACGACGTTCCCAGGTTTCCTGCTTGGCGCGTCTCCGATACGACTTCTCGACCCAACGCTCAAACGATCGCTTTTTGGTAATCGCCATCTTGCGCTCCACCTCCAGCAGATGACCGGAGCTCAGCTCGGGGTGAAACGTCCCAATCAGTTCCAAGCTTTTGAGGAACATCTCCACGGCTCCGTCCTTGATCTCCCGATCGGAATCGTTCAGCAAGGTCCAGTCGAGCTCTGGATAGAAGCGACTGCGATTCACAGCAATCTGCTCTTCCGGGAGCTGGCCCGGTTCGCGCAACCAACGATCCGTATTGCTGTCGAAGCGACGCCAATACAAGAACGGATTGATGTAGATCGTTTTCCCTGCCAACAGGATGCTGTCTTGCTGAAGACGGCGCTGAAGCTGGAGGTCCTGCTCTTGAGCAGCGGTCAAGGGATTGATGCCGGGCGCCAAGGTTATCGACGCTGAGGCCTGTTCACCAGCCCCTTAAACAGCCTCATTCCCACTCAATCGTTCCTGGCGGCTTGCTGGTGATGTCCATCACCACACGATTCACTCCTTTCACCTCATTCACGATCCGATTGGAAATCGTTTCCATCAGGTCATAGGGAAGCCTCGACCAATCAGCGGTCATGCCGTCCTCACTCGACACACAGCGCAGCACGATCGGCCAGGCATAGGTGCGCTTATCGCCCATCACACCCACGGAGCGCACGGGAAGAAGCACCGCAAACGCTTGCCAAATCTCGTGATACAGCCCCGCCGCATTCACCTCCTCGCGCACAATCAGATCGGCATCACGCAAACAATCAAGCTTTTCCTCGGTCACTTCGCCCAAGATGCGAATCGCCAGTCCAGGACCAGGGAAAGGGTGACGACTGACGATCTCCTCGGGCAAACCGAGTGTGCGACCCACCTTGCGAACTTCATCCTTGAAGAGTTTGCGTAGGGGCTCCACCAACTTGAAGCGCAAATCCTTCGGAAGCCCTCCCACGTTGTGATGGCTCTTGATCTTCACCGCCACACGCTCGCCGGTTTTGGGATCCACGTTGGTGCCAGCACTCTCAATCACATCCGGATACAGCGTGCCCTGGGCGAGGTAATCGAAGGGGCCAAGGCGCTTGCTCTCCTCTTCAAACACACGGATGAATTCCGTGCCGATGATTTTGCGCTTCTCCTCTGGGTCTGTGATGCCATCAAGCTTCTTGATAAACCGATCGCGAGCATTGATGTACTCCACATGAATATTGAATTTGCGATCAAAGAACTCCATCAAGAACTCAGGCTCGCCTTTGCGCATAAAGCCTTGATCGATGAACATGCAGGTGAGTTGATCTCCAATCGCTTTCTTCAATAAAAAAGCAAGGGTTGAAGAATCCACACCGCCTGACAGGGCAAGCAGCACGCGCTTTTTGCCGACCTGTTCACGCACATTGGCAACCGCTTCATCGATGAAAGCCTCCGTGGTCCAATCCGGGTCGCAGCCGCAGATGTGATACACAAAATTGCGAATCATCACCATTCCACCGGTGGAATGAACCACTTCAGGGTGAAATTGAACGCCATATAAACGTCGACTGTGGTTCGCAATCGCGGCCTCAGGCGTATTCGCTGTTTGCGCTAAACGCACAAAGCCGTCTGGCAAGGCCTCTACGGAATCACCGTGACTCATCCACATCGTGGAGCCACTCTCCACATTCGTGAGAAGTTCCGTTGGGTCATTCACCACGAGCGGAGCCTTGCCGTATTCGGCCTTACCCGTGGCCGCCACCACCTGACCACCGAGCTGCTGAACCATCAACTGCATGCCGTAGCAGACCCCCAGCACCGGGATGCCCAGATCCCAAATCGCTGGATCACAGAGGGGAGCTTCATCGGCATAAACCGAACTTGGGCCTCCGCTGAGGATGATTCCACGAGGAGACAAAGCCCGTAATTCTTCAGCGCTGGTGCTGTAGCCCAACACCACGGAGAAGACCTCCGTCTCACGAACGCGGCGTGCAATCAGTTCCGAGTACTGAGAACCGAAATCAAGAATGACGATGGCCGGTTTGCGCTGACCTTCGCTCTGGACTGATGACATACCGCTCTAGGACCGTCAAAAGAACGGCCTTCCAAACCTTCAGTTCCCTCAGCGTAGAGAAGGATCAAATCCGGCCTCTTCCCCTTGCAGATGAATGCCCAGTCCGCAACCCGCGAGAAGGGAGTGCCCAGTCATGCCGGTCCAGCGAAGCTGGCGTTGGCGATCAAAGAGCGCCGCACCGACCCGCATAGGCCAGGCGCCATAACGCTTTAGATAGGCCTCGCTTCGCACTTCAACCGCCTGTGCAATCGCTTGCCAAACCCGATCCGCCTCGGCGCAATCGCGCTTCTCCAGCTGTTGAAGCGCCGATTCCATCGATGCACACCCCAGCAGCTCTTTGATCAGATCCACACCGAGTCCCTGCTGCAGGGCAATCGCCGCAAGAACCTCTAAACGACCATCCGCCAAATGGTGGTGGGTGTGAAAAATCCCGCCAGCCAATTTGACCAACTTTCCGTGATACCCGAGCAACAGCAGGTTGCTCACCCCCGCTTCCGCACTCGCCACAAGCAATGGCCCAATCCAGTTCCCTGCCTTCAGCAAAGGCTGTTGATCGGCAAGACCCAGCTGATGGGCGAGATCAAGCCCGTTTTCCCCAATCACCAGGGTGAGCGATCCGCAGAAATCGGAAGCTCCCGCAATCAACTGAAGAGCATCAAGACTGGCGCGCAGCTGATCGGGCGAGGCACTCGACTGCACCTCCGCTTGCGTGCCAATCAAGGCCAAACCATCCACCACGCCAAACGCCGCATTACTGGTGCGCTGGGCCAGCTCGCGGCCACGCGGAAACACAACTTCCAACTGCAGACATTGACCAGGAGACACCAGGTCTCGCAGATTTGCCTCCAACAAACGGCGGGCAAAGTCAGAAGCGCAAAGATCACCTTCACGCCCCTTTCGGCCAATCCCCTCCCCAGGCACGATCTCTAACCAATCTGTCTCTAAGCAACCTGTTTGCGATTGACGCCAACGCGCCTGAACCCAAATTTCTAAATCTCGCGTGAGATCAAGACCTGGACCTGGGTCGCAGTGGCTGATCGCCAACGCTTGCTCACCCTCTTGCAAGGGTGCTGCCGATTGCACGGGCACGCCTAGAGCCTGATCGCGACCTGGAATCTGCAGCGATTGTGGATTTTCAAACGTCTGCCCACACAACACCTGCGTGGCCGCGCGAGCTGCAGCGGCAACCCAGACGGGGAGAGTCAGCCCTGAGGGGGGATCTGTGAGGGATTGCGTGATACCGAATTGCAAGCGGATCGTTTTTTAGAATGAACGATTGGCGCTCTTCCGGACGTGCAGGACAAGCTCACCCTGATGATCCCCGGACCCACCCCGGTGCCAGAAACGGTTCTGAAAGCGATGGGACGCCATCCCATCGGGCACCGCAGCGGTGAGTTTCAAGCGGTGGTGGAACGAACAACGGCTCAACTGCGTTGGCTGCATCAGACCAACAACGACGTGCTGGTGATCACCGGTAGCGGCACAGCGGCGATGGAAGCTGGAATCATCAACACACTCAGCCGCGGAGATCGGGTGATCTGTGGCGACAACGGCAAGTTCGGCGAGCGCTGGGTGAAGGTGGCGCGTGCCTACGGCCTTGAGGTGGACGTCATCAAGGCGGACTGGGGGAAACCCCTCGACCCAGACAACTTCCGGACCGCGTTGGAAGCCGACAGCGACAAAACAATCCGCGCGGTGATCCTGACCCATTCAGAAACCTCCACAGGGGTGATCAACGATCTTGAAACGATCAGCCGCCATGTCCAAGCCCATGGCACAGCGCTGACCATCGCCGACTGCGTCACCAGCCTCGGCGCAACCAACGTGCCCATGGATGACTGGAAGCTGGATGTGGTCGCATCTGGATCCCAAAAGGGCTACATGATGCCTCCAGGACTCAGCTTCGTCGCCATGAGTGAGCGGGCTTGGACGGCCTACGAGCGCTCGGATCTGCCCAAGTTCTATTTGGATTTGGGTCCCTATCGAAAAACGGCCGCGAAAAACAGCAATCCGTTCACGCCGGCCGTGAATTTGTACTTCGCTCTTGATGCTGCCCTGGAGATGATGCAGGCAGAAGGTCTAGAAGCAATTTTTGCCCGCCATGCGCGTCACCGCGATGCAGCACAAGCGGCCATGAAAGCGATCGGCTTGGCACTGTTTGCAGCCGAAGGCCATGGAAGTCCGGCCATTACGGCAGTCGCCCCTGAAGGAATGGATGCGGAATTGCTGCGTAAAACCATCAAAGATCGCTTCGACATCCTGTTAGCTGGCGGTCAAGACCACCTCAAAGGAAAAGTTTTTCGCATTGGCCATCTCGGATTTGTCTGCGATCGAGATGTCTTGACGGCCGTCGCTGCCATTGAAGCCGTGTTGCATTCCCTCGGCTTGCATAAGGGCCAGATGGGTGCTGGGCTCAGTGCTGCATCTGCCGTTTTAAGCAATAATTAGAGGAATAATTCATCAGCTACAGCAACGGGCGTGAGATAGAATCACGCCTATGCGGGTGTAATTCAGCGGTAGAATGTCAGCTTCCCAAGCTGGACGTCGCCGGTTCGAATCCGGTCACCCGCTTGGTCAAGATCTTGGTTTAATCAACTGCATCACTTGAGGACCGACGGTGCCTGCACGCCGCTCCTGTTCAAGTGCTTTCAAAATTAGGGACCCTGAAGACGAAACATCGCCGGCTTCAGCTGCAGATTGTGCTTGCTGAAATAACACATCAGCTTTAGCAAGATGCTCCTGTTTTTGATTGGGAGCAGATTGCACCATCGTTGGAGTTCTATCGAGGACCGAAGTCAACACTAACTTCACTTTAGTGACAAGAGTCTAACGAATGAATCCAACATCAATCTCAACTCAAGTACCAGGCTCTTCGATGTTGCCTCCAAGTTCTGCAATCTGACCTCGAAGCAACTCACATCTGCTGTCATCACCACGGGTGATTGCAACAGCAAGAGCGAATTCCAACTTTTCAAGCTGGTGACCACCTTCAAAAAAACTTTGATGGTTGCGCGGCAGGACTTTGCAAGTCGCTGCAGAATTGACAGATGGATGAGCCATACGTGGCTTTATTCAAATTGTGCCACCCACGAAAGGCGTTAGGCAGCCAAGTCTTGCTCCGAGCACATAACAGGGTTGGGGTGATCCACCCATTGAGGTTCAGAACGCAGCAAGAGATCTCGGCAGTCGGTTAGCAAGCGATCCACCCCATCAAGACGTTCCAACTCGTCTTTGGGCATGGCGTTGGCCTCAGAGGACTGGCGTTCCAGCTGCAGCTCCAAGCTCTCCAGCCGATTCTCGAGCTTGATCAGCCGTTGCGATAAAGCGTTCAGAGTCTGCGCCACGTCCTCAGCGGTACGCGTAATGCGGAAGGAAACGGACTGGGTCATCGCCCCAACAAACAGTTGTGCCCCGATAACAGCACATCACAACCGTGCGAACCAGACTAAGGATCAATCTGCAGCGTGGTGTTCATGCCCCCACTCACAACGGTGCTCCTCTACCTCTTGGCCGGAACGAGCATGGGGTTGCTGGCCACTCGCACCGGAATTCCTGCTGCTCCACTGGCAGGCGCACTGATCGGAGCAGCCATGGTGAGCATGAGTGGGCGTCTCGAGGTCGCCCAATGGCCAGCAGGCACCAAGACCTGTCTTGAGATTGCCATTGGCACCGTGATCGGGACAGGCCTGACCAAAGCCTCACTCGATCAACTGCAGCAGTTGTGGAAGCCTGCCGTCTTGATCACGCTCACCCTCGTGCTCACCGGCATTGTGGTGGGACTGTGGAGCAGCAGGCTGCTAGGCGTTGATCCTCTTGTCACCCTGCTGGGTGCAGCGCCTGGAGGAATCAGCGGCATGAGCCTTGTGGGAGCTGACTACGGCGTTGGAGCAGCCGTTGCGGCACTGCATGCCGTTCGCTTAATCACGGTCTTGCTGGTCATCCCTGTTGTGGTGAAATTGCTCACTCCGCTTGGGCTTGGTGATTCCTGACGGAGACCTAGACAGAACGCTTTCAATCGATACTTTGGCCTGATCGCTTCATTGGTTCTGCCATGGTTCGTCTGCGCCAGCGCCTCGCCCTTTTACTGCCCCTGGCTGGACTGGCAGGACTGACTTTCATCGCTCCACCTACCGCCTCCAGCTCCGTTGATTCAGCCGCGAAAGGAGCTCAGATTTACTGCTTCATGCGCAGCAATGGAAATGGTCACAAAGTGAGTTGGGAAGCGGCTTATGCCCTGATCAAACGCCAAAAAAGCGGCATGTTCAAGACATCACCAGAACATGCGGCAGTGATGATCACAGAAGCGGTGGTGAAAGAACCGGGTAGCTACCCAGATTGCGGCAAATATCTCGGCGATCTCTTTGGTTCATCCAAAGGTTCGAATGGCCCGCAAAGCACAATCGACAGCAGGATCAACACTTCCGTTCCATCAAGCTCGTCCAACACAACCTCCTCCGGCTGGAGCGAGGACGACCGCTACAGCTATTGACTTTCCCTTCCATGCGATTCATTCCCATCCTGATGATTGGCGGTTTGCTTCTCACAGGTTTGGGCTGCCGCAGTCGATCCGAACCGAAGCCCTCCAGCGTTTCAGCTGAGACGTCCATTGCCGATTGCATGTCAGATCTTGATCTGAACAAGCTCGATAAAGCACTCCAACGCTGCAACGAGGTTGTGGACGCGCATGGAGACAAACCAACCGCGCTCGCCGATCGCTCGCTGTTGCTCACTTTGATGGGCAAGACCGACCAAGCCTGCGCAGATGTGACCCAAGCCATGGCGCTACTGCGCCAAAGCAAGCAATCCACGGATCCGATGGTGGTGCATGAACTGAATGTGCGTCATAAATCCTGCAAACAACGGGACAGCATCGTGGGCAACGGCTGACGATCGAGCGTGACGCGACGCGGACCAAGCAGCAGTTCAATCCGTTCCGCTTTGCTAGCCACCAAACCGTCCACAAGCTGATCGGCAAGACCAAGCTGAAGCCAATGGCTGATCAGGCCTCCTTCTTTACCAATGCGATGGCAACGATCTTCCGCCTGGTCGATGTCTCCAGGCGTCCAAGGTCGTTCCAAGAGCACCACATGCTGAGCGCGGTGGAGCGTAAACCCAAGCCCACCGGCAGCAAAGGTGGCCAGGAGTAAGTCGGTCTCCCCAGCTTGAAAGCGGTCGACAGCCAACTGCCGCTGCTCAGGTTTCTGCCGGCCTGTCAGCAAAACGCCTCCCAGGCGTTCGTGGAGCAGCAGCAACGGATCCACAAAGCTGCTGAACAAGACGATCGGCTTGTGCTGCTGCCGCAAACGCTGAATCAACTGTTGCGCAGCCGGCAACTTGAATTCGGCTGCAATTTGCCGCAAAGCTGTCAGGACCGCCAAGGATTCGGCATCAGAGCGCACCAATCCCTCCGCCACCCGCTGGCGATAGTCATCGATGACCAGCCGCAGGCGGTAATCAAAACCCTTCAGCTCCTCAGCGTCGAGATCGATCCCTTCAAACATCCTCTCTTTGGGGGGGAGATCCAAAACCTGCTGCTTGCGACGATGCAAAACCAGCGGTCGGGTCAAACGTCGCAGCTCGTCCAATCGACTGGCGCCTGCGGTTTGCCAACGCTGCCGTCCGCCCTGCTCGCGGAAATGCCCCTGACAAAACAATTCCTCATAGGAGTGCTGATCCCGAGCAATGGGATGGTCCATCGCAGCGAGCAAGGGATACAGCTGATCAGGCCGGCCGTTCTTCATGGGTGTGCCCGTGAGCATCCAAATGGCTCGCAGGCGGGGATGCCGGGCAAGACGCAAAAAACCCTGGGTGCGTTGCGCCCGCAGAGTTTGGGCGTAATGGGCCTCATCGACGAGCAGCAAGGTGCCCGCCTCCGGGAGCTCAGACGGAAGGCGCGCCCAACTACAAAGCTCCGGCATGAGCTCAAGGGCCGCGGCCTCACGGCGCCAATGCGAATGCAACCCCACAGGGGCCACAACCAACAACCGCAGCGGCAAGGCGCGCAGCAAAGCTCTCGCCGCCAGCAACACGGTGAGGGTTTTACCGAGACCCATCTCATCGGCCAGCACCGCCCCGCGCCGCGCTAACAACCAGCGAGCACCAGAGCGCTGATGAGGCATCGGTAAGCGGCCGTCACGCAAACGTTGATCCAGATCAGCGTGCGCAATCAGCTCTCGATGAGGCGGCAGAGGGGGGAGCGGATGACGATGCCAATGCAACCAACGCATCAGCTCCTCATCCACCCGGAAGCGCCGTTCAAACCGTTGCAACAGAGCCTCAGCTGCCGCAAGCGGAAATTCCCAACCCAGCCGAGAACCACGCCATACGCCCCGTGGACGAATTCTGCGCATCTCCGCATGGGTTACCGCATCGAAGGGGTAACGAGCCTGCACCAATCCAGACGGAGTCAATCCCAGCGTGCACGCTGATGGTGATGAAGCCGTGATTCAGATTCAAGGATTCAGACGCTAATCCTCTCAACAGCTCTGAAGTGCGCTAGCTGACACAACCCTCACTGATCACTGATCTATTCACTGGTCGATTGAACAGTCCATCGATCAATCAAAAACTGCATGACCTTGAAAATGCAGCGTTCGACACGTTGACGAACCCTGCCCTCACGTCAGACTCCCCGTAGCTGAGGTATCGGGATGCACAGCCGGGATGCGGTTTTCCTAGAGGATCTCTGTCCCAAGCTGCGCAATCGACGCTGGCGTCAATCAATCCATCTCCACACCAGCAACCGTTGCATTTATTGCGGCAAACCTTCTGAATCCATCGACCATGTATTCCCCCTGAGCCGGGGGGGGATGAGCGTGACTGAAAACTGTGTTCCAGCTTGCCTGTCGTGCAACGGACAGAAATCTGACGCCGATGTTTTTGATTGGTACCGGCGTCAACGCTTTTATGATCCGCGCCGCGCCATGGCGATTCGTGCCTGGATTGATAGCGATCTGAGCCTCGCCATGAAATTGCTGCAATGGGCTCAGCCTGAACACGACCAACAACCCCGCTCCGAACGGCCAAAAGGCTCCCACCCCCATGGGGATGACGAACAGAACTGGGGGCTTCGTACAGCCTGATCACCACACCCGACAGGCCGCCTCCGAGTGATACTGCTCACAGATCGAGGCGCTTTGTTCAGGCCGATCTGGAGCCAGCAAGAAGGCGCCCGTCACCAGAGCCGCTGCCAAAAGCGCTGAAACCGTGCGAAGCCTTGGAGTGTCTTGGGCCTGGGCACGATCACGACGCGACAGCCGACCCTGAGGCAGCATGGAATCCCGTGAGGGGACCAGTGAAAAGGAAGAATCAGCCACAACGAAACTGCAATTAATACGTTTGTACTGATGCTGAACGCTCTTGTCAACCGTTGTGTTCCACTCCCGCCGGATGCCACGTTGTGCATCCTCGGCGCTGGATTCAGCGGGGGCCATCTCGCCCAGTTGTCCAAAGCGCTTGGAACGAGAGTGATCTGCACGCGCCGCCGCCCAGAATCCAGCAGCGATGATCTGGCCTTCGACAGCGCCAACGGAATCGTGCCAAGCCACGACGCGCTCGCCTCCGTCACCCATCTGATCAGCACCATCCCACCCAGCAAAGAGGGAACGGATCCCGTGCTGTCGTGCCTGGGAGAGCTGCTGCAGCAGCTGCCCCTGCAATGGGTGGGCTATTTCTCCACCACAGGCGTCTATGGGAATAGCCATGGCAACTGGGTGGATGAAACCCACGAGCCCCAACCCACTCAACTCCGCAGCCAAAAGCGGTTGGAGTGTGAGCAGCTTTGGCGCAACAGCGGCCTGCCGGTCCAGATCCTGCGCCTACCAGGGATCTATGGGCCTGGCCGCTCCCCCCTAGCGGCCATCCGCTCAGGCAACCTGACACCTGTGGATCAACCAGGGCAGATGTTCTGCCGAATCCATGTGGATGACCTCGCTGGAGCCTGCTGGCATCTCATGCATCGCGCCGCAGCAGGACAGCGACCAACGGTGGTGAACATCAGCGACAACAGACCCGCCTCCCGGCTCGAGCTTCAACGGTTTGCCGCTGAACTCTTGGGATGCACCCTCCCAGCAGCGATCCCCTTCAAAGAAGCCCAAGCCAGCATGAGCCCCATGGCACTCTCGTTCTGGGCAGACAACCGCAAAGTGAGCAATGCGCTCTTGCGAGACGAGCTGGGGTACACCTTTTTGCATCCCGATTTTTCATGCGGGCTCAAGGATTGTTTCGATGCGGAAGGCTTCAACGCGATGAATCCTGAACCCGAGGTGGAGCCTTAAGCATCGGCAATTCGTGCAACGGAATCGGCTTGTCTGAATCGGTTTCCGTGAGTCCCGCATCCTCGAACAACCGCTGCCATTGCACTTCAATCCAACCCTTCCGCAACGCCGTTCCCAACCCATAAAGCAATAACCCCAGGAGCAACCAGCGCAGCATGTCCTTCTCTCAACCCTCCCCTGACGCTACCGACCGCCTGGTGATTGCTCTCGGTGATCCTGCTGGAATCGGCATGGAGGTGACCTTGAAAGCCCTCGCCGACCCGCGACTGCCCGAGGAACTGAACCCCCTCGTTGTGGGCTGCCGAAAAAGTTTGGAGCAAACGTACGCCAGGCTGAAAACCCAACAGTGCCCCCGACTGATCGATCCCAGCGATCTCGACATGGACGACCTTCCGATCCATGACGAGATCACGCCTGGGGCAGCGAGCCCTGAAAGCGGGGCAGCCAGTTTTCGCTGGCTGAGCCATGCCGTCTCGCGTGTGAAACAGGAGCACAGAAGAGCTCTGGTCACAGCACCCATTGCAAAACATGCCTGGCATGCCGCAGGACATGACTATCCGGGCCAAACAGAACGCCTGGCAGAACTCGACGGCGCGCCTCAAGCTTCGATGCTGTTCACAGCCGTCTCACCCAACCATGGCTGGCGGCTGAACACCCTTCTCGCCACAACGCATATTCCCCTGCAACACGTTCCCGCTGCACTCACTCCCGAACTCGTACTCCGCAAGCTGGACGTGCTGAGCGCGTTCTGCCTGAGGTTCAATCCCAACCCACGCCTGCTCGTCGCTGGCCTGAATCCCCACGCTGGAGAACAGGGCCGCCTTGGCAGCGAAGAAACAACCTGGCTGATCCCAGCACTCCACCAGTGGCAGCAGAACCATCCCCACATTCATTTGAGCGGACCACTGCCTCCCGACACCTGCTGGCTGAGCGCAGCCATGGCCTGGCAGCGGGGAGGCCAACCTGAATCACCCGATGGGATCCTTGCGCTGTATCACGACCAAGGCTTGATCCCCATGAAGCTGATGGCCTTCGATGAGGCCGTCAACACCACTCTGGGACTGTCGTTCTTGCGCACCTCGCCAGATCATGGGACCGGCTTCGACATCGCAGGACAAGGGGTGGCGAGATCGACAAGCATGGTGGCAGCGATTCGGGCCGCCTGGGACCTCAGCCGGGTTTAACGCGCATCAACACCTGACCAAATTCCACAGGGGTGCCGTTCTCCACCAGGATTTCGACCACCTCACCAGCCAGCTCAGATTCGAGCTCGTTCATCAGCTTCATGGCCTCAAGGATGCAGATCGTTTGGCCTACACCGATGCGGGTTCCTATCTCGACGAAAGAAGGTTCTCCTGGGGCCGGAGCTCGGTAGAAGGTGCCAACCATGGGCGCCGTCACCTCCAACAGGTCTGAGCGAGATCCAGCCGCCGGCGGAGGGGTTCCTGCGGGTAACTCAACAGCAGGACTGTCCTGGGGAGGCGCAACCGGTGCAGACGCCACTGGCGCAAGGGGTGCAGCCACCGTGGTGACAGGAAGGTTGCGACGCACTTCCAAACGGAAGTCGTCTCCCTCGAGGCGGAATTCCTGAATATCGCTCTCGACGAGAGCGGCAAGCAAGGTGTGAAGCTGATCGTGGTCGAGCTGCATGATTAACCGTTCTCCCGTCCCAGATAGGTGTCGTTGCGAGTATCAACCTTAATTTTTTCGCCGATCGATAAAAACAGGGGAACCATCACCTGAGCACCGGTTTCCAAGATGGCAGGTTTCGTCCCGCCGGTTGCCGTGTCTCCCTTCACACCGGGGTCGGTCTGAGCGATCTCCAACACAACCGAATTCGGCAATTCAACCTCTAAGGGCTTGTCATTCCAGGTGACGACATTCACCTCCATGCCCTCCTTGAGATATTTACGACTCTCTCCGATCTGTTTGGCGGTTAGGCGGGTCTCTTCATAGGAGGACATGTCCATGAAGACGAAATCTTCGCCCTCCATGTAGGTGTGTTGAAGCTTCGACTTCTCGAGCACAGCCTGGGGAAGCATCTCTCCAGCCCGAAAAGTTTTCTCCACCACACTGCCGCTTTGGACAGCCTTGAGCTTGGTCCGTACAAACGCAGATCCCTTGCCTGGCTTGACGTGCAGAAACTCGACTACGCGCCAGACAGCTCCGTCCAGCTCGATCGTGGTGCCGGTGCGAAAGTCGTTGCTGGAGATCATTCCCGCTGAACGGTTCAGTGGATCATACGGCTGTGCCAAAGTCCTGATAGCACCTGGGGTTCTCCTTGGCTCACCGCCGTCTGACCGCTCTGCTTCTTGCCTGGCTAGCCGCCTTTGGCCTCTGGCTTGCCAAACCGGTATGGGCAGACCTCCCTCAAGGCAATGCCGTACAGGATCCTGCGGCGATCCTGCGCGATTCGTTGCCGATGAATCAAGAGGATCTCCGCGAGCTTCAACATCGGCTGGAATCCACGAGTAACGATTTACGTGCGAAGCGCTGGAGTGCTTTGGGACGCACGGTGAGCCGCACCCAGAAACTGGTGGCCACCAGAGGCAACAGCATTCTTGAAGCCGTTCCTGCGGAGCAACGCAGTCAGGCTGAGTTGCTCCTCAATGAGGTGCGCGCTGACCTGGTCAAGCTTCAAGACGAAACAGATGCCAACGACAGAGATGGATTCATCCAGATCCGTCGCGACACTCTGAGCCGAGTCGGTGATCTCGAAGCCCTACTGATCGACGATCGTCTGCCTGACATCCCCTCCGAATTCGATGCCCTGCCAAGGCTTGCTGGTCGGGCAACCGTGGTGATCGAAACAACCCAGGGAAACCTCACCGCCGTTGTGGACGGCTACAACGCCCCTCTCACAGCAGGCGCTTTTATCGATCTCAGCCTGAAGGGCTTCTATGACGGTCTCCCTTTCAACCGCGCTGAAGATTTCTACATCCTTCAGACCGGAGACCCGGAAGGTCCAGACATCGGCTACGTCGACCCAAAAACCAAAGAGGAACGCCACGTTCCCCTAGAGATTCGCGTTCCAGGCGAAACCGACACCCTCTACAACGAAACCTTCGAGGACGTTGGTCTGTTCAAAGCAGCAGCCGTGCTTCCTTTTTCCACCCTCGGGACTCTGGGCTGGGCCCATTCCGACCAAGCCCTTGATGATGGGTCGTCGCAATTCTTCCTGTTCCTTTACGAAGCAGAACTCACACCTGCTGGCCTCAACCTCGTGGACGGGCGCAATGCCGCCTTTGGCTACGTGGTGGATGGCTTTGACGTTCTCGAAGAGCTGGGCGTTGACGATGGAATTAAACGCATCCAAGTGATCGAAGGCGCCGATCGCCTGCAAGATCACGCCTGATGCTGCCGTGAGCATCACGCTGGCCGAACTCGGAGAAGCGGAGCTGCTGGACCGTCTGGCCCGCTTTGCTCCCCCCGGCCAGCTCAACGACGACACAGCCTTGCTCCCACCTGATTCCAGGGCTCTGCTCGTGAACACCGACGTCATGGTGGAAGGTGTTCATTTCAGCGATGCCACCACCGCCCCAGCCGATGTGGGTTGGCGTGCCGTTGTCGCCAACCTGTCTGATCTAGCGGCCAGCGGCTCCGAGCAGGTGGAGGGGATCACGGTGGGCTTGGTAGCCCCAGGAACCACATCCTGGTGGTGGGTCGAACAGGTGTATCAAGGCATCTCAGAAGCTCTCGAGCACTTCGGTGGAACTCTGCTGGGAGGTGACTGCAGCACCGGCAACCAACGACTGCTCTCCATCAGTGCCTTTGCACGGGTCGGACCGTTGCGACTGCATCGAGCACAGGCCCAACCGGGTGATCTGCTGATGAGCAGCGGCCCCCATGGACTGAGCCGACTTGGCCTGGCACTCCTGCAAGACACACCGCTCCCCAGCGCACAATCCCTTCCACTCACGCTGAAAGAGCAAGCGATTCGATGCCACCAGCGCCCATGGCCAAGGTTTGACGCCCTTCAGACCCTCATCGCCTGCAAACCCGACCACCTTCCCTGGCGAGCCGGTGGGACCGATAGCAGCGATGGCCTGCTTGCTGCCGTGACCGGTCTCTGTCGAAGCAGTGGCTGCGGCGCTGTTCTGCGCAGAGAGGCTCTCCCACGCGCCGCTGCCTGGCCCTGTGACGGCCCATGGGATCGCTGGTGCCTCAGTGGAGGGGAAGATTTCGAACTCGTGCTGAGCCTGCCTCCTGAGTGGGCTGAATCCTGGACACAGCATCAGCCTGGAAGTCATTGCTTCGGAGCCATCACGGCCGACAAAGGCAAGATCCTCTGGGCCGACGATGGTGCGCTGCTCCAGCCATCAGGGTTCTCCCATTACGGCTGATCCAGCGCATCAAAAAACCCTCCCCAAAGGGAGGGCTGGAGATGAAGGCGATCTTGAAGCTGAGGGTTACTTCCAACCTTTGGCAACAACCTCAGCCAAGTCGACGACGCGCTGGCTGTAGCCCCACTCGTTGTCGTACCAAGCAAGAATTTTCACAGCTTTGTCACCCATGGCGTAGGTGAGATCGGCATCAAAAATGGTTGATTCGTTCGTGCCGGCGTAATCGGTGGAAACGAGGGGCAAGTCGCTGTACTTGATGATTCCCTTCATGCCATTTTCCGAGGCACTCTTCATCACTGCTTTGACATCTTCAACCGATGGGCCCTTGGAGGTTCCGAAGGTGAGGTCAACAGCGGACACGTTGGGAGTGGGAACGCGCATGGCGAAGCCGGTGAGCTTGCCCTTCACTTCGGGGTAAACCAGGGCGACAGCCTTGGCTGCGCCGGTTGTGGTTGGCACCATGTTCAGGGCAGCTGCACGGGCACGACGCAAGTCGCGGTGGCTGTTGTCCAGGATTCTCTGGTCACCGGTGTAGCTGTGAATGGTGGTCATCAAACCCCATTCCATGCCGAAGTTCTGATCCAGAACTTTGACGATGGGCGCCAAGCAGTTGGTGGTGCAACTGGCGTTGCTGAGGATGTCCCAATCTTCGTGGCGGTACTGATCGTCGTTGACTCCAACCACGAATGTGCCGACCCCAGCACCCTTACCAGGGGCGGTGAGAATCACCTTCTTGGCACCAGCCTGGATGTGCATGCTGGCCTTCTCATCGGTGTTGAACACACCGGTGGATTCGATCACCAGATCCACTCCCCATTCCTTCCAGGGGCAATTGAGGGGGTTGCGATCGGCGAAGAATTTGATTTCCTTGCCATTGATGAACATGGAGTCATCGGTGGTTTTGATGTCCACTGATGGATCCAGACGACCCAAAATCGAGTCGTAGGTGAGCAGGTGTGCGCTGGTCTTGGGATCAGACGTGGAGTTCATGCCCACGATTTCCAGACCAGTGTCAGCACCGCGACTGATCCAACCTCGCAGCACATTGCGACCAATTCGGCCGAATCCATTGATGGCAACGCGCAAGGTCATGGCAGAAATAAAGCGGTCTTACCGCGTAGGGGGTTTTGGCCGCAGATCATACAGAATTTATTTGGAAAATCCTCCTATTGATCTGCCAAAAAATTCAAGCGAATGAGCTTCGGGCAGTTGGCCACAAGGAAAAGCTGGATTATCGTTTGTCCTCACGTTGACTCCCCTTGGCCGATTCGATCCAATCCCAGAAGCACATTCACTTCATTGGGATGGGCGGCATCGGCATGTCGGCCTTGGCCCTGATTCTTGCGGAACGAGGCCATTCCGTGAGCGGATCCGATCGCAAACTCACACCTGCCATGCAGGCGCTTGAGACGAAAGCACTCGCCCTCTTCGAAAGCCAGGTCTCCAACAATTTCACCCACCTCAGCGAGCGAGGCATTAACGCGCCCTTGGTGGTGGTCAGCACGGCCATTCCCAGCACCAATCCAGAGCTGATCGAAGCGCGACGCTTGGATTTAACGATTTGGCATCGCTCCGACCTTCTGGCCTGGTTGATCGAACAACAACCCGCGATCGCTGTTGCCGGTAGCCATGGAAAAACCACCACAAGCACTGTGGTGACCACGCTCCTTGCCACCGTTGGCGAAGATCCCACCGCCGTGATTGGTGGTGTCGTCCCCTGTTATGGCAGCAACGGCCACAGCGGAAACGGTCGTCTGCTGGTGGCTGAGGCAGACGAATCGGATGGATCCCTGGTGAAGTTCAAGGCCAGCCTCGGGATGATCACCAATCTCGAACTGGACCATACGGACCATTACCGCAATCTCGACGACCTGATCGAGACGATGAAAACCTTTGGCCGAAGCTGCAAACGCCTGCTGATCAATCAAGACGATCCGATTCTTCAAGAACACTTTCAAGCCGATGCCTGTTGGTCTGTTCACCACTGCGAAACCGCCGATTACGCCGCTTTGCCTGTGCAACTTGATGGGGATCGCACCATCGCCGACTATTACGAGCAAGGACAACGGATGGGTCGAATCACCCTTCCCCTGCCTGGTCTGCACAACCTGAGCAACGTGGTGGCGGCCTTAGCGGCCTGCCGCATGGAAGGTGTTCCCTTGGAGGCCCTTCTGTCGGCTGTGACAGAACTGCGTTCACCAGGTCGCCGCTTTGATTTCCGTGGGGAGTGGCAAAACCGACAAGTGGTGGATGACTATGCCCATCACCCCAGCGAAGTTCAGGCCACTCTGACCATGGCCCAACTGATGGTGCAAAGCGGCCGAAGCCCCCTACCACGCACACCCCAACGCCTTCTCGCTGTTTTCCAACCGCACCGCTACAGCCGGACTCAAGAGTTTCTCAACGCGTTTGCCCAGGCACTCTTATCCGCTGACGCCCTCGTTCTTGCGCCGATTTATGGCGCCGGTGAACAACCAATCGAGGGCATCGATAGTGAGCTTCTGGCACGCTCCATTCGGCTGATGGATCCCCATCAACCCGTCTTTGTGGCCAACACGATGGAAGAGCTCACAGGACTGGTGATGCAGCACAGTCAGCCTGAAGACTTGATTTTGGCGATGGGCGCTGGTGATGTGAACAGTCTCTGGGACCGTCTGTCCCAGCAAGGAATTGGAGGAGAGGCGTCATGTTCACCGGCGATCGCAGCCTGAATGCCCTTCTCGAGTCTGGGGTTCTCCAACAACAGGTGTCCCTCGCGAACTACACCACTTGGCGGGTGGGAGGTCCAGCGCAATGGTTAGCCGAGCCCAACGATGCTGAACAATGTCTCGCGCTTCTCCAGTGGGCCCAAACGGAAGGGCTCACCACCCGAGTGATTGGAGCGGGATCAAACCTGCTGATTGCTGACGCTGGTCTTCCAGGCCTCACTCTGTGCTTACGCCGCCTGCAAGGCAGCCAACTAGATGCTGAAACAGGTCAGGTGAAGGCTCTAGCGGGTGAACCGCTTCCCACGCTTGCCAGGCGCGCGGCGAGACTCGGCTTGCACGGGCTGGAATGGGCCGTTGGCATCCCTGGAACCGTGGGAGGGGCCGCGGCCATGAACGCAGGAGCTCAGGGCGGCTCCACAGCCGACTCGCTGACCTACGTGGAGGTGATCGATCGATCGCTAACGGACGCGGTGAAGACCACCACGATGCTCAGCAACGCCGAGCTCGACTACGACTACCGCCACAGCCTTCTTCAAGGCAGCGAACACTTAGTGATTGCGGCGCAGTTCCAATTAGAGCCAGGCCACGACGCCAAGGAGTTAATGCGAAAGACCAGTGGCAACCTCAGTCATCGCACCACCACCCAGCCATACCAATGGCCAAGCTGCGGAAGTGTGTTCCGCAACCCAGAACCCGAAAAAGCTGGTCAGCTCATCGAAGGCTTAGGGCTCAAGGGGAAACGCATCGGAGGCGCCGAGGTCTCACCGGTGCATGCCAATTTCATCGTCAACGTTGGCGATGCCACGGCCGATGACATCCGCTCCCTGATCGACTTCGTGCAGAACGAAGTGGAGCGAATCCACGGAATCACTTTGCATCCTGAAGTGAAACGCCTGGGCTTTCAAACGACCGATTAGCCTTCGCGTCACTTCATTGGCGTCATGGCAGGGTTTGGACTTCCCAATTTCGGACAGCTCACCGAGGCCTTCCGAAAGGCTCAACAAATCCAGCAAGACGCGCAAAAACTGCAAGAAGAACTCGATGCCATGGAGATCGAGGGCAACAGTGAAGACGGTCGAGCCAGTATCTGGTTATCCGGCAATCAACAACCCTTGAGGGTGCGGCTGGATCCAACCCTGCTGAGCGAAGGACAGGAAGCCACAGAAGCCGCCACACTCGCGGCTTTGCAATCCGCCTATGAACGCTCCACCGGCACGATGAAAGAACGCATGGAAGAACTCACTGGCGGACTCAATCTCAACCTCCCCGGGATGGGCGGCTAAGACCCAGAAGTTCCTCTACGGCTCGCCTGTAGATCGGGTATCTCTCCCAATCGCGCGTGACTCCGCATCCAGGTTCATCACGATGCAAACAATCCCGAAAACGGCAGGGATGATGCTCGAGTTGCGCGCGTAATTCTGGAAACAACACCTCAAGATTTCTGGGGTCATCTGGCAACTCTGGCCGGTTGAAACCGGGTGTATCAGCAACGCGTGCCTCAGCGCCCAAGCGATGCAACTCCACATGCCGCGTGGTGTGACGTCCCCGCTGTAACCGTCCGGAAACGGCGCCGATCCGCAGCTCGAGATCAGGGATCAGGGCATTCAGCAAGGAGCTCTTGCCAACGCCTGAGGGCCCACAAAGCACAGAAAGAGGCGATCCAGCAAGACGTTCTTTCAACTTGGAGAGCCCAAGGCCGTTGCTCGTCGACACCAATAAAGGGGGATACCCCCAGGCATGCAGGCGCAGGCGCAGGGTCTCTAATGCCTCCGGCTCTAAGAGATCGGTTTTCGTGAGAACCAGCTGCACAACAAGGGACGTTCGCTCTGCTGTCAACAAAAAACGACTGGCCTGATCCGGATCAAACGCTGGTTGGTCCACGGCCAATGCCACGACCACCGTGGTGGCATTGGCGACAGGCGGGCGTGTCAGAAAACTGAAGCGAGGTTCCACATCAGCGACCACCGCACGGGCATGGCTCACATCAATGGCTTCTACCCTGACCCGATCTCCAACAAAGACCGCCTCCCCGCGATGACTCAAGCGCGTGCGCCGCGTGCAAAGCAGTCGTGAGGGAATCAACTCGGAAACCTGATCGAGCTCCACCTCCAAGTAGTTGGCCTGGAGCGCCACAACCATGCCGGACTGAGCCGGCTGATCAACCACCACCACACACCACCTGAAGACGCACCCAATCCTTGGCTTGGTCGATCACCTCCACCTGATGACCCTCCCGAGTGAGCCCCGGTATCACCATCTCCTCAGGCTCTCCCCGATCGAGATCAACCTGAAAATGCTGACCGGGGGCCATGGCCTCTAAGGCCAAACGACAACGAATGAAATTGATTGGACAGGGGGTGCCCCTTAGATCCAGGTAATGATCGGAGGGGGCGTCACGCATCCGTCAGCGTTGCCCGAAGAGTCGAGCAAACAGACCGCTTTTATGGTGGTGGTGCTGCTCACCACGAGCTGAATGGTGTCCAGCCAGATCTTCAAGAAGACCGCGTTCCTCATCGTTGAGACGGGTCGGCAAGGTCACCGTGACGGAGATGCGCTGGTGACCACGGGCCACCGGATTGCCCAGCTTGGGAATGCCCTTGTTTTCAAGCGTTAAAACGGAATTGGGCTGGGTACCGGCTGGAATCTCCAGCGATTCAGGTCCATCCACAGTTTCCACCTCAATGGTGTCGCCCAGGATCGCCTGCAGGTAACTCACCTTCACCTCTGACAGGACGGTGAGCCCGTCGCGCCTCAAGCTCGGATGGGACTTAACCGTGAGGAAAACATACAAATCTCCGGACGGTCCGCCACGCAGACCGGCATTGCCCTCACCAGACACCCGCAATCGGGTGCCTGTATCGACACCAGCGGGAATGTTGATTCGCAATTTCTTACGGACTTGCGTGACCCCTTGACCACCACAGGAACTACAGGGATCAGCAATCACCTGTCCCGTGCCATTGCAACTGGGGCATTCAGCCACCTGCTCAAAATTCCCGAATGGCGTCCGCGTGGCGCGACGCACCTGCCCAACTCCGCCACAGGTGGTACAGGTGGTGGGACCACTCCCTGTTTTGGCGCCACTACCACTACAGGTGGTGCAAGTCTCGAGGTGGGGGATGCGAATCTCCCGCTCTTGACCGAACACAGCCTGATCAAAATCAATTGTGAGGTCGTAGCGGAGGTCATCTCCCTGTTGAGGCCCTCGCCTGCGCTGACGACCTGCGCCACTAGCAGCACCACCGAACCCACTGAAAAAGGTTTCGAAGATGTCGGCAAAGCCACCCATATCGCCCATATCGGGCATGCCACCGCCGCCACCGAGCCCGGCCTCACCGAACTGGTCGTAGCGCCCGCGGGTTTGGGGATCGCTCAGCACCTCATAGGCGCGACCAATCTCCTTGAAGCGATCTTCAGCTCCTGCATCCTTATTGATGTCAGGGTGATATTGGCGAGCCATACGCCTGTAGGCGCGCTTCAGGGTGTCGGCGTCTGCATCCCTGCTCACGCCTAGGAGGTCGTAGTAATCGGCCATCAGCTCGTCATTCCGCTGCGCACACTAGGCACAAGTTTTGAATCATTCGCTCGCCTCCGGCGTTGAAGAGCCGTCATCCCCTTGGGTTGGTGCACTATCACCGCCCTCAGTTCCAAGGGCTGCTGCATCTGACTGCTGAGGTCCAGGTCCCATCGACACCTTGACCAAAGCGTGTCTTAACACCTTGCCGCTGAGGTGATAACCACGCTGCAGTTCTTCAACCACCACGTCTTCTGGATGTTCGTCACTGGGTTCGCGCAGCACCGCTTCATGAAGGCTGGGGTCGAACTCTTGACCAACCACCCGCATCGGGGCCACACCCAATTGCTTGAGAACGTCAACGAGTTGCTTGTAGAGACCCTGATAGCTGCGGTGCAGCGATTGCGCTTCTTCTCCTTGGGGATCCAGTTGCTGACGAGCGCGTTCAAAGTTATCAACCACAGGCAGAATTTCACTCAGGGTGCTGCAGGTGATCTGCAACTTCAGATCGTCCTGATCCCGGCTCTGACGCTTGCGGAAATTGTCAAAGTCGGCCGCGATGCGCACGTACTGAGCACTCAGGGTTTCGTGTTCTTGGCGGAGGGTGCTGTGCTCGCGCTCCAGTTGCTCAAGCCGCGCCTCATTGTTCTGCTCAGAGGGAGCTCCCTCTGAAACAGCGTCGGGAGAAGCAGCGCCGGGGGTTTCCTCGACAGAGGGGGTGGGGTCCTGCTGGGCTTCGGGAACATCCGATGCCGATTCGTTAGCCGGGATGGAAGCGTCGCCGCTCATGCTGACCAGATGCGAAATCACGTCTAGACATGTTGAAGGGTCACACGGACCCACCACAAGCGCGGAAAGCCGAATCAGCATGAGCGCCGACTCCAACCGAATGCCCCTACCGCCTGCTCTGCCGGCAAAGCTGATTTCAGAAGCAGAGCTCGCCGCTGGCGAAGCACTCCTGCAATCAGGGAAGGTTTTGGACCTGGAAACCTGGAAGCAACTTCAAGCGCTCCCCATCCATCTCAGCGACGACGGCCTGATGGTGGCCATCGCAAGCAGCAGCGACCGAGACCATCGAGAACAACTCAAGCAGGTTTTGAGAAGCCATGGCTATATCTCCAAGCTCGTCCTTGCCAATGCAGCGGATCTAAAGCGGGTTCTTGATCCACAAGCCTTCGAATCAGATTCCATTACAAACCAAACATCAATCAGCGAGACAGCAAAATCCCTTCTCGATGGATTTGATGTTGAAGGCATATTAACAAGCGATCCAAATGAAAGCGATATTCAGAACAATTCGGTTTCCCTAGTAGACATCACCCCATCAGGAAATGATCAATCTCCGATCGTCACACTGGTCGACCGTATTTTAATCAAAGCGTTAGACATGAATGCCAGCGATATTCATGTTGAACCCCAACAATCTGGATTGCAGATCAGACTAAGAAAGGATGGTGTGCTCAACAATTTGACGCAACCTATTTCATCCAAATTAATCCCAGCCATTACCTCTCGCTTCAAGATCATGGCCGATCTTGATATTGCTGAACGGAGGCAGGCCCAGGACGGTCGTATTCGACGGCAATACAAAGGGCGAACCGTTGACTTCCGTGTGAATAGCTTGCCCAGCCGCTACGGAGAAAAAATTTGCCTGCGCTTACTCGATAGCCAATCCACTCAATTAGGGCTAGACAAACTTATCTCTAATCCCACCACACTCGAGCTAGTGCGAACCCTTGGCTCCAAACCATTCGGGATGATTCTTGTGACCGGTCCAACAGGATCTGGTAAATCCACAACCCTTTATTCCCTCTTAGCTGAGCGCAACCAACCAGGGATCAATATCTCTACCGTAGAAGATCCCATTGAATACACATTGCCTGGCATTACTCAATGTCAAGTGAATCGTGAGAAAGGATTTGACTTCAGCACAGCTCTTCGCGCCTTCATGCGCCAGGACCCAGATGTGCTGTTAGTGGGTGAGACCCGCGATCAGGAAACAGCAAAAACTGCCATCGAAGCGGCTCTTACAGGACACCTGGTTTTAACCACCCTGCACTGCAACGATGCCCCGAGCGCCATCGCCCGCCTCGACGAAATGGGTGTTGAACCGTTCATGGTGAGCGCATCCTTGCTTGGCATCGTCTCTCAACGCTTGCTGAGGCGCGTGTGCAGCGATTGCCGCATTTCCTACCACCCACAGTCCCAAGAATTAGGACGCTTCGGCCTAATGACGAGCCATGAAGGCGATGTCACCTTTTTCAAGGCGAAGCATCATGAAGGACCTGAACCACCCTGCCCCAGCTGTCAGGGCACGGGTTACAAGGGCCGTATCGGTGTGTACGAAGTGCTGCGGATGAATGAAGCCCTAGCGGCATCCGTTGCCAAAGGCGCTACCACTGATCTCGTCCGCCAGTTGGCCCTGGAATCAGGCATGAAAACCCTGCTCGGCTACAGCCTTGATCTCGTACGCGAAGGTCACACCACCCTTGAGGAGGTGGACCGGATGGTGCTGACGGATGCGGGCCTGGAATCGGAACAACGGGCCAGGGCCCTCACCACTGTTACTTGCCGTGGATGTGGTGGCGGACTTCAAGAAGGTTGGCTGGAATGCCTGTATTGCCTGACACCCCGTCAGTGAGAGCTCCGAGCATGGAACAAATGATCGAAGACCTGATGGAACAGCTGGTGAATGGAGGCGGAAGCGACCTCCACATCGCCAGCGGACAGCCGCCCTATGGACGGTTCAGTGGCGAACTGCGACCGATGCAGGAGGAACCACTCAGTGAAGAAGGCTGCAACCGCCTGATCTTCTCCATGCTCAACAACAGCCAACGCAAAACGCTGGAACAAACGTGGGAGCTGGATTGCGCGTATGGATTGAAAGGGGTCGCCCGCTTTCGCGTGAATGTGTACCGGCAGAAAGGCAGCTATGCCGCCTGCTTGCGTGCTCTTGGAAGCAAAATCCCCAGCGTTGAGTTGCTGAATCTGCCTCCAGTCGTGGTGGAAACAAGCAAACGCCCCCGTGGTCTTGTCTTGGTCACAGGTCCAACTGGCTCAGGCAAAACCACCACCCTCGCAGCGCTTCTTGATCACATCAACCACACGAGGGCTGAGCACATCCTCACCATCGAAGACCCGATCGAATTTGTGTACAACAGTGATCTGAGCTTGGTGCATCAACGCCAACTCAATGAAGACACGCGCAGTTTTGCCAATGCTCTGCGCGCTGCATTGCGCGAAGACCCAGACGTGATCTTGGTAGGTGAAATGCGCGATCTCGAAACGATTCAACTGGCGATCAGCGCTGCTGAAACCGGGCATTTGGTGTTTGGAACCCTGCACACCAGTTCTGCAGCGCAGACCGTGGATCGGATGGTGGATGTGTTTCCACCTGGCCAGCAAACCCAAATCCGCGTGCAACTCTCAGGAAGCCTGGCTGCTGTGTTCTCTCAAACACTCTGCAAACGCCAAAATCCTGCCCCTGGGCAGTTCGGTCGCGTGATGGCTCAAGAAATCATGATCAACACACCAGCCATCGCCAATTTGATCCGTGAAGGCAAAACAGCCCAGTTGTATTCCCAAATTCAAACCGGCGGCGAACGCGGCATGCAAACCCTGGAGAGAGCCCTTGCCGATCTGATTGAACAGGGAGAGATCAGCCTTGATGAAGGTCACAGCAAAGCCAGCAAACCCTCGGAGCTGGAACGCCTGATGAACAACTAAATCGGTCTAAGGGCATGGCTTCTTTCACCGCTACATACACCTCAGCCACAGGCCAACCGCGCACGGTCACGGTCAAAGCAAGTGATGCTGTGTCAGCCCGTCGTCAGCTACGGCGGCGAGGAATTAAAGCGGAAGAACTGCGCCAAGATTCAGGCAGAGGACAAGACAAAGCCAAGGGCGACTCCAAAACCGCAGCTGGGAGCTCATCAGCCGGTTGGCTATCGATGGATCTAGGCGAAGCGTTCCAGAAACCACCCGGGGTCAAAGAAAAAGCCATTTGGGCCAGCAAGCTGGCGGCACTCGTGGATGCAGGGGTGCCGATTGTGCGCAGCCTCGATCTCATGGCCACGCAGCAAAAGCTGCCCATGTTTAAAAAAGCTCTCACCAGCGTGGGACTTGAGGTGAATCAGGGCACGGCGATGGCAGCAGCGATGCGGCGATGGCCCAAGGTGTTTGATCAGCTCACCATCGCCATGGTGGAGGCAGGGGAAGCCGGTGGTGTTCTGGATGAATCTCTCAAACGCCTCGCCAAGCTGTTGGAAGACAACGCCAGACTCCAAAACCAAATCAAAGGGGCGTTGGGTTACCCCGTTGCGGTGTTAGTGATCGCCATTTTGGTGTTTTTAGGAATGACGATCTTTTTGATTCCTACCTTTGCCGGAATTTTTGAAGACTTAGGAGCCGAATTACCATTATTTACGCAATTGATGGTGGATTTAAGCGCCTTGCTTCGCTCCTCCGCCTCCCTTGTGTTTGCTGGCATTCTTATGCTGGGCGTATGGATGATCGCCCGTTATTACAACACCCATAAAGGGCGCAGAGTGCTCGACAAGCTAATGCTCAAGCTGCCGTTGTTTGGTGATCTCATCATGAAAACAGCCACCGCTCAGTTTTGCAGAATCTTTAGCTCACTAACACGCGCTGGTGTGCCAATCCTGATGTCAATGGAGATCTCGAGTGAAACCGCTGGCAACTCAATCATCTCTGATGCCATCCTCGATTCGCGCACCCTGGTGCAAGAAGGTGTGTTGCTGAGCACGGCATTAACTCGCCAACAAGTCTTACCAGACATGGCCCTCAGCATGCTCTCCATTGGTGAGGAAACTGGTGAAATGGACCGGATGCTGAGCAAAGTGGCCGACTTTTATGAAGACGAAGTCTCCGCAGCCGTGAAGGCACTCACATCGATGTTGGAGCCGGCCATGATTGTTGTTGTTGGAGGAATCGTGGGGTCGATCCTGCTGGCGATGTACTTACCGATGTTTACGGTGTTTGATCAGATTCAATAGAACAGTACAAGAAGATTGCACACTCAGAAATCTCTCAGCCAACTCTTTTCTCAAATTAATAGTAAAAATACCTATTCGAGCTAAATTTGAAATATAAATTGAACGAAAAGCATCAAAATGACCAATCAAGCTCCAACAGTGATTGATCAGAATGATCGCTTCGACTGGGAAAATGAAGTATTCAATGGACAGCTAAATGCCGAGGTTGAATATATATTCAACGAAAATCAACTTACTTCTCTAACGCAAGATGCTGACGGAGACACACTTTATCTCGAAACTCAAGAGATTCGTGATTTCAGCATCGTTGACCCACAAACTAGTGAAAATCCTCTGCTTGGCGAAGGATTTGCTGTTGGAACATATGCCAACGAAAATGCATATGCTTTTGTGTCTGGAGGAGAAGTAGGTAATCGAAACTTTACCTTCATCCTCGAGGAAGCTAGTAGCGATACCTTTACTCCATATAGTGCTCTAGGGATTACTGATGGTATTGATTCGGTATATATCAATGCTCTTCCTAACAACTTTGCAGGCACACTTTCTGTTGATTCTGTCGCGCCAATTGAGAACCAAGCTCCAATTTCGGTAACACAGCCTTCTCCAAGACCAAGCCCTTCACCAGTCCCCTCTCCAATTCCTTCTCCTGAAACGCCTCCTTCACCTACTCCTGACAGCAATCAACAAAATGATGATTTCACTCTGCTCAGTGATGCTGTTGAATCACTGACGGGACAATCAGATATCAAGCTTCGGATGCTGGGAGGCAATGATTTTCTTGAAGTGACTGGCGGAAACAATTATGCCAACGGCAATATGGGTGAAGACACTATTATCCTAAGAGGTGGATTTGGTGAATACTTAGGGGGAAAAGATAGTGACACCATTGAGGTGTTTGGTGCAGAAGAAGGTACTTCAGTCAATGGCAACCGAGGTAAGGACTTCATCACAGGCACTGTCGCTGGCGTCATTTATAGAGGAGGAAAAGACAACGACTTGCTTGCGGTAAGTCAAGGGGATGTCTGGGGCGATAAAGGAGCTGATACCTTCCGTGGGGTGAGTGGCGATGGATACGCTGTGATCCAGGACTACACAACGGGAGAGGATTTCGTTGAAATTGAAACGGAAGGTAGCTGGAGCAATGTCGGCGATGGCTTGATGTTCACTGACGACTCAGGCGACCAACTCATGCTCCTTCTTGGAATCAATGATGTTGAACAAGTGTCCAGGGTGTAAACGTCTACCAGCGGATGGCACCGGTTAGCGATCTTCTAAGTAACTCACCAATACTTAGTGGAAATTTTTTCCATCCTCAACTTGGCCAAATCATCCAGCCATATGCCTTGCAAGAGCAGGGCTTTTTTATTGTCTCATCAAGCAGAAGCATTCGCCTCTGCGATCGCCTCACCGGCCAACCAGCCGCCGCTCCAACAGGCCTGGAAATTAAAGCCTCCAGTGACCCCATCCACATCCAGTAATTCACCCGCTAAGTACAACCCAGCACAACGCCGACTTTCCATGGTCGCCAAGTTCACCTCGCCCAGATCCACGCCACCCGCGGTCACAAATTCTTCCCCAAACGGGCCGCGGCCCTGAATCGATAATCGCTGCGCGCAAAGCGTTTCCACCAACTGTCGTTCCGCCTTCGCTGGAAGATCCGCCCAACGCTGTTCCGCGGCTACTCCCGCTTGGGTCAAAAAGGCAAGCCAAAGACGCCGTGGCAGATGCTCAAACGGCTTAGCAGCCACCACCGTGCGCCGCGCCTGCTCAAGGCGCGCCTGCTGCAACTTCTGCTGAACACGCTCACGACCCAACCCGCCGCTCCAATCCACCCGCAACTCACCCTGGTAACGACTGGCATGGAGGGCCCGCGCTGCAAACGCGGTGAGCCGCAAGACCGCAGGCCCACTCACACCCCGATGGGTGATCAGCACCCGGCCCGTCTGACGAAAGCGCTGCTCACCAACCTTTAAATCCAAGCTCACGTCATCCAGGGCAATGCCGCTGCATGCGGTTAAAGCAGGAGCCTGCAATCTCAAGCTGAACAGCGACGGCACCGGCGGAACAATCGTGTGACCTAAATCCTGAGCAAGACGTCGCCCACTGGGATGGCCCCCACTAGCCAGCAACACCCGCTTGGCGTGATGAAGGACAGAGCGTTGATCGGAAAGTTGAAACCCACCAGCCTTCGAGCAGCTGAGTTGACGCACGGCAGAACCGCAGTGAATCTTCACTCCTGCCGCTAATGCGGCCCGCCTCAAGCACTCCACCACCGCCTCAGAGCGATTCTGCTCAGGAAACATCCGTCCATCGGGCTCTTCCACAAGCGTGAGTCCATGCTCATCGAACCAAGCGATCGAATCTCCGCACGCAAACTGGCTAAAGGGACCCCGCAAGGGTTTGCTTCCCCGGGGGTAGTGACCCACCAACTCCATGGGATCCCAGCAAGCATGGGTGACGTTGCAACGACCGCCACCGCTGATGCGCACTTTTGTGAGCACCTCTGGGGTCGCCTCCAAGATCAGAACATCACGAACCCCCCGTTCTGCGGCGGTGATCGCTGCCATAAAGCCGGCAGGCCCACCACCGATCACGATCAGGTCATGCCGTGGGCTGGAAACGCAGGGCGACTCCGTTGTTGCAGTAGCGCTTGCCCGTCGGTCGGGGACCGTCATTAAAAACATGGCCCTGATGCCCACCGCAGCGGCTGCAGTGATATTCAGTGCGAGGAAGAATTAATTTGAAATCTACTTTTGTATCCACACCACCCGGAAGGGGCTCCCAAAAACTCGGCCATCCGGTACCGCTATCAAACTTGGCGGTGGAAGCAAACAAGGGCAGATCACAGCCGGCGCAGTGGTAGGTGCCTTCTCGTTTTTCGTTGTTAAAAGGACTGGTGAAGGGGCGTTCAGTGCCTTCCTGACGCAACACCTGATAAGCCTCAGGTGACAGACGCTTTTTCCACTCCCCATCGCTGAGATCCCATGCCGCCTCGCCGGCCTTGGAGGCAGCCAACACTTGATCCGGAGCTCTCAAAACGCCCACCATCCCGGCGATCGAGGCCAAAAGCATCGAACGTCTGCTCAACAACCAAGGCTGGATCGAAGTCGTCATCTGCAGTGTGTTGAAATTTTGCCTTCTTTCTAAAGCGACAAGGGCAGGAAGCGAGGCAGCATGGAGGAATGGATTCCCCACTCAACCCCGATCGGGAACCCGCCTGGCGCTTCAGTGTGGCGCCCATGCTGGATTGCACGGATCGACATTTCCGCATGCTGATGCGCCAGATCAGCAAACAATGCCTGCTTTACAGCGAAATGGTGGTGGCGCAAGCTCTCCACCACAGCAAGCGCCGTGAACGGCTGCTGGACTTTGACGCCGAAGAACATCCCCTAGCGCTACAGGTGGGGGGCGACGATCCGGCCTTGCTGGCCGACGCCACACGGATGGCCGCCGATTGGGGGTACGACGAGATCAACCTCAATGTGGGCTGCCCGAGTCCAAGGGTGCAAGCCGGGAATTTTGGGGCTTGTTTGATGGCAGAACCGCAGACCGTGGCGCGTTGTGTGGAAGCGATGGTGGCGGCCTCATCCCTCCCCGTCACGGTGAAACATCGCGTGGGTATTGATGATCTCGACAGTGATGACCTGCTCAGACAGTTTGTTGACCAAGTGGCTGAAGCCGGAGCCTTGCGCTTTTCCGTCCATGCCCGCAAGGCATGGCTGGAAGGATTAGATCCCAAGCAAAACCGCACGATTCCTGCTCTTCAGCATGATCGCGTGATTGCTTTAAAGGAATCCAGACCCGATCTCACCATTGAATTGAATGGTGGCCTCGACACCCCTGAGGATTGCCTCAAGGCGTTAAAGCACTGCGATGGGGCGATGGTCGGGCGGGCCGCCTATGCCCACCCACTGCGCTGGCGCGACATCGACACCCTGATCTACGGCGCAGCACCACGCCAAGTGTTGGCCTCCGATGTCGTGCTTGGGCTGATTCCCCATGCCGAACGTCACCTTCAGCGAGGAGGAAGGCTTTGGGATCTATGCCGGCATCTCGTCCAGGTTGTAGAAGCAGTCCCGGGAGCCAGGCATTGGCGAAACAACCTCAGCACCAAAGCTCAAAAAGCTGGTGCTGGGATTGAAATCATTCAGGAAGCAGCTCAGCAGTTGCTTGATGCCGGGCACTGAGCAGCCCTGACAGCGAGGTCAGCCTTCGGCGCCGCCATATCCACTGTTGTCGTCAGCTCCGCCACGACGACGACGGGTACGGCCATCGTCGTAGGCACTGCCGCCAGCTGGAGGAGCTCCACTGCCGTAGCTGCGATCTTCCCAACCACTCGCACCAGAGCGACGCTCACCGCCACCACCGCCGTAGTTGCCACCGCCACCACCGCCGTAGTTGCCACCGCCACCACCGCCGTAGTTGCCACCGCCACCACCGCCGTAGTTGCCACCGCCACCACCGCCGTAGTTGCCACCGCCGCCACCAAAATCGCGACGGGGGGCACTGCCACGGGGCTCAGCTTTGTTGATGCGCAGGGGACGACCCATCAATTCAGCACCTTGAAGTGCCTCGATGGCAGATGCTTCGGCCGCTTCGTCGCTCATTTCGACAAAGGCAAAGCCGCGTTTGCGACCGGTGTCGCGCTCTAGAGGGAGGGCACAATTCGTGACCTCTCCATAGGTGGAAAACAATTCAATGATGTCTTCCTGCTCAGCGCGGAACGGAAGATTGCCGACAAAAATGCTCACTTATCTGATGGACCGAAGTTAAGAGGGGCCAATGGGATCAAAGGGCCAAAATTCATGGACCTAAAGAAGATCATTGAATCTCTGGCTCCTTAAGCGTAGTCCGATCTCAGCCGAATGATCACCAATCAAACAACCTAATTCGCAAGCCCAAATCGTTTGTTCCAAATCGCCAGCTGTTCGTTGACGCGGTCGAAACCTGTTCCCCCTTCGCTGGTTCGAGCTGCCACCACATTGCGAGGTGTTAACGCCTCAAACAAATCAGCCTCGATCGCAGGGTGAAACTGCTGCCAACGCTCCAGCGTCAGTTCGCGAAGCAGCACGCCTTCCTGAAGGCAATGTTTCACGACAGCACCAACCAATTGATAGGCCTCTCGAAAAGGAACCTGCTTCGCCACGAGATAGTCGGCCACATCCGTGGCATTGGAATAGTCCGCAGCAACAGCCGCCTCAAGGCGTTCGGTCCTGAAACTCAAGCCTTCCTGAAGCAAAATCGTCATCGCCTCAAGGCATTGCGATGTGGTCGCCACCACATCAAAAAGCGCCTCTTTGTCCTCCTGAAAATCTTTGTTGTAGGCCAGTGGCAAGCCCTTAATCATCGTCAGCAGGCCTTGTAAGTGGCCGAACACCCGCCCGCATTTGCCCCGCACCAATTCAGGAACATCAGGGTTTTTTTTCTGCGGCATCAAGCTGCTGCCCGTTGCACAGCGATCGGTGAGCCGTACAAAGCCACATTCCTCTGACGCCCAAAAAATCACCTCCTCAGCAAGACGACTGAGATGCACCATCACCAGTGAGGCCGCGGCCGAAAATTCCACCGTGAAATCACGATCACTCACCGCATCCAAGCTGTTGGCATAGATGCCATCGAAGCCAAGGGCCGACGCGGTGCTCCTGCGATCGATCGGTACCGGAGTGCCCGCCAAAGCTGCGGCACCCAAAGGGGAGAGATTCAGCCGTTTGCGCAAGTCCGCCATCCGCTGCCGATCCCTCTCCACCATCTCCACGTAGGCAAGAAGATGGTGAGCGAGGCAAAGAGGCTGGGCACGCTGCAGATGCGTGTAGCCAGGAATCAGGGTGTTGCTGTGAAGGTTGGCCTGGTCAAGCAAGGCACGCTGAAAGCCGAGCAAATGCTGTTCAAGCTCATCCAAACGACGCCTGAGCCAAAGCCGCAAATCGGTCCCCACCTGGTCGTTACGACTCCGACCGGTGTGCAATTTCTTGCCAACCGGGCCAAGCAAAGCAATCAGACGTCGCTCAACAGCGAAGTGCACATCTTCATCGGCGAGCCCTGGCTGAAACTGTCCTGATGCCGCTTCCTGGCGGACTTGTTCAAGACCAGCCACAAGTTGATTGGCCTCCTCTTCCTGGATCACACCGCACTGAGCAAGCATGCGGGCATGGGCGATCGACCCATCCAGATCTTCCTGGAGAAGGGTGATATCAAAGCCAATCGACGCATTAAAACGTTCAATCGCCGGATGCAAGCCCTGCTCAAACCGGTCACTCCAGGTTGCGGAGTCTCCACCCGTCACCCCCCCTGCCATGTCACTCTCCTCTGCGCTTGTCATCAGCTTGTCAGGCCAAAGACCGGGGGACAGACGGCAGCATGATCTCCTCTTTGACCTTGAGCACCACCATCGAGGCATCGTCATCCAACTGACGGGTGGGTCCCACAAACCGATCGAGCCGACTGAACAAGTGATCAAGAATCCCTTGGGATCCAGTTCCCGATCGACAGGCTTGCTCAAGTGAGCGCATCAAGCGCGCCTCATCAAAGCGATCACCTGTGATCCCAGGGGCTTCAGTGACTCCGTCCGTGTAATAAAGAAGAACGTCACCAGGCTCAAGCACGAGCGATTCACAGCCATATTCCGCCTCAGGCTGAAGGCCAATCAGGAGCCCGGGGGCATCCAATCGCATCAATTTCCGAGACTGGGCACGCCAAATCAACGGTGGATTGTGGGCGGCGTTGGCGTAACGAAGTCGCCTCGTGCGTGGATCGAAATCGGAATAAAAGAGCGTGACGAAGCGATGGGACTGAGACAGGTCCTCCAGCGCTAATTGGTTGAGGTCATAAAGGATGCGATCGGGCGGCAGACCACTCAAAACCTCTGCCCTCAGCATGCCGCGGAGCATGGTCATCAATAATCCCGCTGGCACCCCCTTACCCATCACATCCCCCATCACGAAAGCCCAACGGCCACGCTCCCTACGGCGTCCGATCAGTTCTGGCCGAGTCGGAATGAAATCGTAGTAATCACCTCCAACTTGAAAAGCCGGCCGGCAACGCGCCGCAAGATCCACGCCTTCGATCACAGGACAGTGATCGGGCAACAGCTGAGCCTGGATGTCCGCTCCGATGCTGAGCTGACGATCAACCCGTTCATGACGACGGGCCTCCTGAAGCATCAAATCATTTTCAATCGCGACCCCGGTGAGATCGGCCACCAATTGCACATGGCGGCGATAGACGTCACTCCAAGCAAGGGGACTCGACGGGTTAAACACGTAAAGGCGTCCCCTCGGCCGACCACGAGCGATCAAGGAAGTCGCAAAAAGTCCCGCACTACCAAGCTGTCGCTGGACCAAGCGATCCATCGCCCGCACAAGACCTTCGTCGGATCCAAAACCAACAACGTTGCCAGGCTCATGGGCAGCAAGCGCCCGCAACAAGCCCTCCCTGCGTGGACCAGGAAGCATCTGCAGCTGTTCACGCCAAAGACGTCCGTCAGCCTGAAACGGAACCAGCAAGGAACCCTGAACCCCGACAAGCCGGGCAGCGACCACCGGCACCAACTCCAAAAAACGGTTGAGGTTGCTGAAGCTGCGCAACGCAAAGCCAAGCGAGACAAGCAGCTCCTGATTGGAACGCTGCTCCCGCGACATGCTCTCTAACAGCTGTCGTAGCGAGGCTGTAGCCGTCAACGATTGGTTGATTCCACGTTGAGGCGTTGCCGGATGTCGCCATGAAGGTGAAGGTGTGCTGCTCACGCCATCGCACCCAGCAGAAGGCGCAACGTAGCAAGTTCAGCCTGATCAGGCCGCAATGTGCAACGCATCAACGCGATGCCAAGAGAGCCTCCACAAATTCAAAACTATTGAAAGGACGAAGATCGCGAATCCCCTCACCAGCGCCAATAAAGCGAATCGGCAACTTTGCTTCTGAAGCAACAGCCAGCGCCACACCGCCTCTGGCTGTGCCATCGAGCTTGGTAATCACCACACCTGTGAGCCCAGCAGCACGGGCAAAGGCCATCGCCTGCTTCAAGCCGTTCTGGCCCTGACTGGCATCGAGCACCAACAACGATTCCACATGAGCTTCGGGGGCAAGACGATCCACCACACGACGGATCTTTTCCAGCTCCTCCATCAAGTTGTGCTTGGTCTGCAAACGCCCGGCCGTGTCCACCAGAACCAAATCAGTGCCCTTGGAACGGGCGGCACCGATCGCATCAAACACCACCGCTGCAGGATCCGCATTCGCTGAAGGATTGGCCACAACTGGCACATCACTGCGATCCCCCCAAACCTGAACTTGCTGAACAGCTGCGGCACGAAAGGTATCGGCCGCTGCGATTAAGGCGGAATACCCACTGCGAACAGCAAGATTGGCGAGCTTGCCAAGGGTGGTGGTTTTACCAACGCCATTCACACCCACCAAAAGCCACACATTCAGGCGATCCCTTTGAGGAGCGAGGAGGTCAACAGCACTGGCCTTGATCGGCTCATCAAGCAGGTCGCGGAGCTGTTCCTTCAGAAAACGAATGCCTTCGCTGGGATCGACGACCTGTTCGTTCATCCGCTGGCGAAGGGCATCCAGAACCTGATCCGTGGCTTGAACCCCCGCATCAGCCCTCAGCAAAAGGGATTCGAGGTCATCAACCACCTCTGGGGTCAACGGATCGTCGCCCAAGTTTTCCAGCAGACCGGTAACAAAGCCTTGGCGGGTTTTCTCCAGGCCTTGGCGCAATCGCCCTAACCAATCGATCTCCTCGAGGGTGACCTGCTCCGCGCTCCGCCCTTGGGCCGCTAAAACTTCAGCCGACCAGGTGAAGGCATCGTCAAAGTCTCCAAGACTTGGTTCATCCTCATCAATTGTGGGAGCGGCTTGTCCTTGTGCTGCCGCAGGAACGTCGGGAACGCGTTCAGGCTCAGCGGGTTGCTCTAGCTCTTGCTGACGCTGATCCCGCTGGGCAGCTGCCTGTTCAAGGAAAGACAGCGCCGGGGCAGGTGGCGTAGGAGTTGGGGCAGGAGACGTCGGTGCGGTCGGAGTAGGCGCGGGAACAACAGCAGACTCCACCACCGGGGCCTGTTGTGCCGGCTCGACCGTCTCAACAGGAGGCTCCTGGGGCTCAACCGAAGAAGTTTCGCTACTAGGAGCGGCTTCTGAAGGAGCCACTTCAGAAGGAACGGCTTCTGGAGGAGCAACTACTGGAGGAGCGACAACAGCTGTTGGCATCACCGCTGGAGGCTCCATCACTGGAGGAACCATGACTGGGGTAGCCACTACGTTCTGTGCCGACGTCGAATCGATCTGGGCCGTCTTGGCGGCCTCAGCAGCCTCAGCTTTCTGAGCTTTTAAACGGGCATAGGCCTGGCGGGCCCATTCAAGAGAATCGTCTTCCGGCTCAGACGATTGGGGTTCAGCCGCCTGCACGTCTGCTGGTTGCGACGCAGAAGACTGATCGGGTTGAACCTCTGGATCCACTGGAGGGTCCACTGGGGTTTCAGGAGGAACGGATCCGCGATTAAACCAGTCGTAGACCATGATTTCAGGACAACACCAGTGAGGGGGCGTTCTGCAGACGACGCAGCACACCATTGATCATCTTTCGGCCTTGCTCGTCACTGAAGCGATGGGCTAATTCAACAGCTTCGTTGCAAGCCACAGCCGCGGGTGTATTGAGTTCGGAAAGATCAATCACAGCCAAGCGCAAAATATCGCGATCAATGCGCGGTAGCCGGGTGAGGCGCCAGCCCTCCATCACACCATCGAGCAACTGATCAATGGCTTTGCGTTTTTTCAGCACAAACGTCACGCGTTGCATGGCCTCGCGACGCACCTGGTCTTGATTGGATAGAGCCAACAAACGGGGCAACTCAAGACTGGCTGAAAGACCATTCAGAACTTGTTCGGCCCCCGTAAGGGACGACTGCAACGACGCACGAACCGAACCCTGATCGGAGGAGGGGCCATCTTTTAGTTCACTTTCGAGCAAGTGTTGCTGAGCTTTTTCCAGATCTCCAGCACAACAATCCAGGACTTCAGTCCAGTGCTGCATCAAGCTATCGAGGGCCTTTTGGAGCAAGGTGTCCAGGGAGAGATCAGGGGGATGATCCACCCGCTCAGGGCATTGACCGAGCACCAGCAGCGCTAGTTCACGGGACAGGGATCGGGACTGCATGGACATACGGCCGAGTCGAGTTCAGGCTCCAGTGGTGGACGACGACGGTGAGACAGAACCCCTCAGCTGAGAAATCAGGCTGGAGAAACTTCGATTCACAGGAGCTTCACGCTCATCAGGATTCACAATGCCAGCGGAAATGATCGTTCGGAACGCATCTTCCACGGAAATGTCCAGATCTTTGACAGATGTTTCGGGAACCAAGGTGTACCAGCCCGTTGTGGGGTTTGGTGCTGTGGGGATGAACACACTGAGAAGGGGTTCCTTGAGCTCAGCTTGGAGGGAAGGACCCACCACGCCGGTCACAAAACCCACGCTGTAAAGGCCCTCGCGGGGATATTCCACTAAAACCACACGCCGAAAACGCTGAGAGTTATCTCTCAAAAACGTGGCGAGCAGCTGTTTCAAGGTTTTGTAAACCGAGCCAGCAAGAGGAATGCGTTGCAGGGTTTCTTCGCCAAACTCCAGCAACCAGCGACCGACGATGTTCCTCGCCATCAAACCGATCAGCAGAATCGCGAAGAGTGGCACCGTCAATCCCAGCGCCAGGTTGATCAAATCCTGGAGAAGAGGATTAAGGGTGATGAACGGGTTGAACTGCTTGGGAATCGAGGTAAGAAAAGCCAGAACAAAACGACTGACCGTGGTGGCCAACCAAATCGTGGTTGCCAGTGGAATGACCACCAACAACCCAGCGATTAAATCGTTTTTCAGATCTTGCTGAAGCCTGGCGCTAAGCGGCAGGTCAGGTCTTGTATTGGACTGCACCAAGGAACGCCTGTGGCCGAAGGCTGACGTGATCTCACCAACCTAACCAGCAGATCGATTAGATCACGGCCCCTAGAGCCAAGAGCACAAAGGCAACGGCAAGAATCACCGCGCTCAAGGTGCCGCCGAAACGACGCTGATTCACAGCAAGGTTGCGCTGACGTTCCCCCTGCTTGATCTGCTGTTCCATCTGCGCCAGCTGCTTATCGATGAAAGCCTGAGCAGCTTTGACCCTGTCTTCCTCACTGGCATCAGCAGGCAACTGTCCTGCCTGAGTGAGCTGGTTACCCAGCATTTTCACGTTCTCAGGATTCGCCGATTGCTGACGAGCCATCTCCAACTGACCCTTTTGCTGCTCAAGCGTTTGATCCGATTCACCCGAGAGGTTCTGATTGCCTGAGATCGAGACGGGAACAACAACGATCATCAAAATCGCCAACAGCCCGGAAATCACACAAACGAACCAACGAATGGGAGGTCTTGCTGTCTCCGGTTGGTCAAGGCGCGAGCCCAGAAGCATGAGCAAGAGGCCGATCAGCCCCATGGGGGCTTGATTAACCAAGCGCTCAATGAGCAGTTGCTTAAAAACTCCATCAGCCCAATCAGCTGCACTCAGCAGCACAGCCATCTGCAATGCCAGCAGCGCAACCAGAGTGATGCCCAACCACCTCAGAACAAACGACAGTCGTAAGGATTGAGAACCCGATGGGGATGCGGACACGTCACGATGATGAAAGGTGATTAATTTTACGGCCCGCTTCCGTGACGTCCTCCACTGGACAATCCCAACTCAGTGCGGCTCTCAAGGAGCGTGCCCGCCTGGAAGGATTCGATCCTGTTGGGATCGCATGTTTACCGGGAAGTTCAAGGCTGCAGATGCGGACAGCAGCATTACAGCGCTGGCTTGACGCTGGTTTTCAAGCGGAAATGGGCTGGATGGCTGCTCCGCGCAGGCTCGACGCCAGAACACTTCTGGATGGAGCTCGGAGCTTGCTGGCCGTTGGGCTGAATTACTACGTCTCCGAATCACGTCAACCAAACAGCCTTGCCATCGCTCGCTATGCATGGGGCCGCGACTATCACCGCGTCGTCAACCAAAGGCTGCGCCGCATTGGTCGCTGGCTTGAATCAGAAAGACCCGAATCGCGCTGGCGGGTTTGCGTGGATGCCGAACCCCTCTTGGATAAGGCCTGGGCAGAAGAGGCTGGTTTGGGATGGATTGGCAAACACAGCAACGTGATTCATCCACAACGAGGGTCTTGGATGGTGATCGGCCACCTCCTCAGCACCGAAGATTTAGTGGCGGATCAACCGGCAGAGCCTCGCTGCGGCCGTTGCAGAGCCTGCATGGACGCGTGCCCCACCGACGCCATCCGGGAACCGTTCGTGGTCGATTCACGGCGCTGCATCGCGTATCACACAATCGAAAACCGAGACGAACAGCTTCCCGACTTGATTAAGGCTGGGATGGGTCCATGGGTGGCTGGCTGTGATATTTGCCAGGACGTCTGTCCGTTTAACCAAACGGAGCTCCCAACGAATCAGGATCCCGAGGTGCAGCCGCGTCCCTGGGTGTTGGATCTGAGCGCTGCCCAGGTGAAGCAGTGGGATCCTGCGACCTGGGATCAGAAGCTGCGCGGATCCGCACTTAGGCGCATCAAACCTTGGATGTGGCGCCGCAATGCCGCCTCAGCAAAGTCAGTAGATCCACCTACTGTGTCTTCATCTGAGATTCGGTGATGGGATCCCATCGGCGTTCAAGCCAATCGTTCAACAAAGCGTGGGTGTTAGCTGCCCTGATGAGCGCGATCGGTCTGTGCAGCGCTGAACCCGCGAAAGCCCTCATCCCCTATGTGTTCACGCCCAGCACCCAAGAATTAGAAGGGGCTGGGATCGGCATCGGTCGCACTGCAGCGCAGTTGCTAAGGCTGGGACAACCCAAAGAAGCCGCCCGCTTAGCCGCCTTAGCGGTGCGTTTACAACCCAACGACGAACGGCTTTGGTCTGTCCTGGCTGAAGCGCAACTGCGGAGCGAACAACTCGACGACGCAGCTGGATCCCTGGCACGGGCGAAATCACTCAACCCAACCAACGCGGGACTTTGGTTCGCAGAAGCATCCTTAGCGCTGCGCGACAACCGTCCCGACGACGCGATCCCCCTGTTGGATCGCGGTCTCAGTCTGGATCCAAAAAACGCAACGGCCTACTTCGATCTTGGCAACGCCAGGGTGATGCAATCCGATCAAAAGCGGGCCCTGAAGGCTTTTGAGCGCGCCACGTCGATTAAGCCCAGTTTCTGGGAAGCCTTAAACAACCAAAGCCTGGTGTTGTTTGAAATGGGAAACACCAAGGAAGCGATTCGACGCTGGCGTTCCGTTTTAAAGATCAATGCCAACCCAGAGCCGATGTTGGCCTTGGCTGCCGCATTAAACAAAGTGAGGCCTGGAGATGAGGAATCCTTGAAGCTCGCTCAAAGAGCTCTTGCCGAATCTCCGAATTACGTTTTGCCAGGCCACCAAAAAAAACAACTATGGGGCTTGAAATTACGCCGAGCGACGGCTGAACTTTTCAACAATCCCAGCCTTCAAAACGCCGTCGAACGGGCCGAAGCGAATGCAGATCCCAAAAGCGCCAACTAACCAAAACCCTGGTCAAGCAGAAGAAGATCTGTAGGCTGACACCCGACTGCCCTCTTATTTCCCTGCAGGATGGCCGAGGAGCGCGTTCAATCGATCGCCCTGCATCACGAGATGCAGCGCTCATACCTCGAATACGCGATGAGCGTGATCGTGGGCAGAGCCCTCCCGGATGTGCGTGATGGACTGAAACCCGTCCAACGCAGAATTCTGTTTGCGATGCATGAATTGGGGCTTACCCCCGATCGTCCCTATCGCAAATGTGCCCGTGTCGTCGGGGACGTGCTTGGTAAGTACCACCCGCATGGGGATCAAGCCGTTTATGACGCCCTTGTGCGCTTGGTCCAAACCTTTTCCAGCCGTCATCCGTTACTTGATGGTCACGGAAACTTTGGCTCGGTGGATGACGATCCACCAGCAGCCATGCGCTACACAGAAACCCGGCTAGCGCGGATCTCCCACGAAGGGTTACTGGATGAAATCGGCGACGACACCGTCGATTTTGCGTCCAACTTTGATGGATCCCAACAGGAGCCCACGGTTCTCCCTGCCCAGCTTCCGTTTTTACTTCTCAATGGCTGCTCGGGCATCGCTGTTGGCATGGCCACCAGCATTCCTCCCCACAACCTCGGCGAGGTGGTGGACGGTCTCATTGCCCTCGTTAAAAACCCCGATCTGAGCGAAGACGATGTCTTAAAGCTGATCCCTGGGCCCGATTTCCCCACAGGCGGAGAAGTGCTTCTTGGAAGCGGCGTCCGCGAAACCTACTTAAGAGGCCGGGGCAGCATTCCCATGCGCGGCGTGGCCCATATCGAGGAAGTGCATCCCGGCAAAGGAAAGCATCGGCGGAACGCTGTGGTCGTGACCGAGCTCCCCTACCAACTCAGCAAGGCCGGCTGGATCGAAAAACTGGCTGAACACGTCAACGACGGAAAGATTGGTGGCATTGCCGATATCCGTGATGAAAGCGACCGGGAAGGGATGCGCGTGGTGGTGGAACTCCGCCGTGATGCCGACCCAGAAACCGTGCTGACTGACTTGCAAAGGCGCACGTCACTGCAAAGCAACTTTGGCGCGATCCTGCTCGCCCTCGTCGATGGCCGACCGCAGCAACTGACGCTCCGGCAGCTTCTCCAAACCTTCCTGGATTACAGAGAGCTCACGATCATTCGGCGTACCACCCATGCGCTCCGTAAAACGGAAGATCGGCTGGAAGTGGTGGAGGGCCTGACCACTGCCCTCGCCTCACTGCAACAAGTGATTGCGATGATCCAAGAAGCCCGAGATGCGGCCAAAGCACGGGCCAGCTTGATGGTGCATTTCGATCTGAGCGAACGGCAGGCTGATGCCGTGCTGGCCATGCCCTTGCGCAGGCTCACAGGCTTGGAACAGGAAAGCCTGCGCAAGGAGGCGGATGATCTACGCAAAGAAAGACAGCGACTCACCCTGCTGCTGGAAAATCGTGACCAATTGCTGGATGCCCTGATCCAGGAACTGCGCCAGCTCAAAAAACGCTTTGCAACGCCAAGGCGCACCCGGCTGGTGGAGGGTGGTGACCATCTGCTTGCCGAGCGGGCCGCCAGTCAACGGCCCAATGCCGAACTACAGAGGCGCCAAGCCCTGGATGCCCTTCCGAGCGAATCCAGGTTGCTGATTCAAGACGATGGTCAGGTGAAAATCATCAGTCCACAGCTGCTGGGACGCCTGCATCTCAACGATCCAGCTCCGATGGGGGATGAACCCTCTCCAGCTCTCATCAGCCTGCCCATCCAGCCTCCGCCACGACTTTTAGCTGTGACGGTGAGCGGTCGTGTAGCGCTTGTGCGCTGGGAATTTGCAGGACAGCAACAAGGAACCCTCGAGCGATTCCTCCCCACAGCCCTTGAAGGGGATGTGGTGGTGTCCCTACTGCCCTTACCCAATCCAGAGGATCTCAGTGCCAATGAGACGAAATCGCTTGGATTATTAACCAGTGATGGCCGGTTCAAACGGCTTCCGCTCAAGGACATCCAGGAATTGTCGGGGCGAGCCGCGACCGTTTTAAAACTGAAAGAAGGGGTGAGCCTGAAAGCGGCCTTGATCTGTCAAGACGGCGCTGATGTCGCCGTCATCAGCGATATCGGCAGGATTCTTCGTCTGCAAGCAGGGGAAGCCAATCTGCCGTTGATGGGCAAGTTGGCCCAAGGACCGATCACCATGCGATTGCTCCCTGGCGAACAGCTGGTCACCGCAATCGCGGGGCATGCTGAACGACCAACAACCATCCTTCTAGCGAGTCAAACAGGCCGTCTCCACTGGTTGGACCTCACGACCATCCGCCCCTGCAAACGGGGCGATCTCGGTGAAATGGGCTGGGAACTGAATTCCGAGTCCAACAAAGGGGGCGAGCGCATTGCAGCAGCTTGCCTCGCCGATTCCCTGATTGGTGTGGTGACGTCCAACGGTCGCCACGGACGCCTGAAGGTGCACGAGCAGGATCAGCTCACGCTGAAAGACAACGAATCCATCCTGCGATTGGTGCCCTTAATCAGCTGATCAGAACAGTGATTAGAGATTGGTTGCCGCCACCCCTGCTGGTTCCAGCATCAATTTGCTCGCCTTGATCGAGGCGTCCATCGGAACCGGGTAATCCCCGTCGAAGCAAGCCGTACAGAAATGTTCCGACTGAGCATGGGCAGCTTCCACCATCCCCTCCTTGCTGAGATAGGCGAGCGAATCAACCTTGAGATGCTCTTCGATCTCTTTGAGCGTGAGTCGAGCGGCGATCAACTGATCCTGCGTATCGGTATCGATGCCGTAAAAACAGGGATGGGTCACGGGTGGGGAACTAATCCGCATGTGCACCTCAGTGGCGCCTGCATCACGGAGCGCCTGAACCAATTTTTTACTGGTGGTGCCACGAACAATCGAGTCATCAATCACCAAAACCCTTTTGCCAGTTAAAACATCTGGCAGTGGATTGAGCTTCACGCGAATCCCGGCCTCACGCATCGCCTGAGTGGGCTGGATGAAGGTTCTGCCGACGTAGCGGTTTTTGATCAGTCCATCGGCATAGGGAATACCACTGGTCTGGGAATACCCGATCGCAGCTGGAATTCCGGAATCAGGAACCCCAATCACGAGATCCGCCTCGACCGCAGATTCACGGGCCAGAATCTGGCCGATGCGCTGTCGATAGCTGTAGAGCGATTCACCAAAGAAACGACTATCAGGGCGCGCGAAATAGATCATTTCAAACACGCACATGCGGGTGGTGGGTTCAATCCAGCGATGCCGTTCTGGAGTGGGGTCCCCGCAACGGAACACCACTAATTCGCCAGGTTCAACATCGGCAACGAACGGAGAGCCAATGATGTCGAGCCCACAGGTTTCACTACTGAGAACCCAGTGTCCAAGATCTTGATCACCGAGGTAGCCATACACCAGGGGGCGAATCCCATAACCATCCCGCAGGCCGTACAGGGCATCTGGCGTTCCAATCACCAAACTGAAAGCCCCCTGGCACTGGGATGCAGCCGCTTTAATCCCCTCAGTCCAATCCAAGCCCCCATCCACAGCCTGCTGAACCGCATAAGCGATCAACTCCGAATCCGTGGAGGAGGTGAACTCCACCTCACCGTCATCCACCTGAGCTCGCAACTCTGGTGCATTCACGAGATTGCCGTTATGCGCCAGCGCAAAGGGGCCGAGACGGGTCATCAGGACCACGGGCTGGGCATTGCAAACCTTGCTGCTCCCAGTGGTGGAATAACGGTTATGGCCAACGGCTAAACCACCAGGCATGCGCTCGAGCACCTCCTGATCAAACACCTGGCTCACCAGGCCCATGTCCTTGTGGAGCCTGACCTTGCCTTCGTTGAAAACAGCAATGCCAGCAGATTCCTGACCGCGATGCTGCAGGGCGTAAAGACCGAAATACACCAGGTTGGCGACTGGCTGATCCAGGGCCTGAACAGCGAAAACGCCGCAGGCTTCTTCCATGCGATCGGGACGCTCTATCTCGAGCTGATGCACCGGCCGCCTCGACTTCGGATGGGTGTTCAGATTCTGCATCAAACCGCACCAAGGCGACGGGGAATGGCTTGTTCGTATTGCTCTCGCAGCGACTCAACGGCAAGGTCAATCACTGGATGTTGTCCCACCGACAAGCGGAAACAACCATGGTCGGCAACGGTTCCGATCTCTGTCACAGGAACATGTTGATGCTCTTGAGAAGCCACTAAGGCTTGCCAAGCCGGGCGCTGTTCGGCGCGCACCGAAACGACGATGCGTGCTCCGCCCTCAGCAAACAAAACACGATCCAGCCGAGCGGACCCCTGTGGCAGGTTGAGATCAACGCCAAGTCCCGAGGCCAGGGCACTTTCCGCAAGCGCTACGGCTAACCCACCATCACTGCTGTCATGGGCTGAGGCCAACACGCCCTGGGCAAACGCCTGACGCACCAAGGCCTGAACTTGCCCCTCCAACTCCAGATCCACGCTTGGTGGACGGCCTGTGAGCAACCCATGAACAACTCCCTGATAGCTGCTGCCCGCCAAACCAAGGCCTTCATTCCCCTCCTCGTCGGTGGAGACACCAAGCAGCACCACAAGATCGCCAGGTTGGCGCCAAGCCAAACCTCCGGAGCAGTCGAGATCTTCCACCAGTCCCACCATGCCCACCACAGGCGTGGGATGAATGGGCTGAAGACTGCCATCATCGGCCCTGGTTTCGTTGTAGAGAGAAACGTTGCCGCCGGTGACAGGGGTGCCCAAGGTGCGACAGGCATGGGATAGGCCGCGGCATGCCATCGCCAACTGCCAATACCCCCTGGGGGTTTCTGGAGATGGGAAGTTCAGGTTGTCGGTCACAGCGATCGGCTGGGCTCCCACACAACTGAGATTGCGAGCAGCCTCTGCGACCGCTGCAATCGCTCCTCGCTCTGGATCAAGGGCCACCCAGCGATTGGGACAATCCAGCGTGGCCGCAACGCCACGCTGAGACGTTTGCAGTGACGCCTCACCCTGTTGAGGACGCAGTCGCACCACAGCAGCATCCGCACCACCGGCTCGAATCACCGTATTGGCCAACACCTGCTGGTCATATTGGCGATAGATCCAGCGCTTGCTGGCAATCGTGGGGTCATCGAGCAAACGCAACAGATCGGCATTCCAATCGCGATCGATGGCAGGACTGGGAAGATCTGATTCACGCCAGGTCCAGTGCGTCTGGATGTCCTCTGGGGGCTCGGACAGCAGCTCGTGCTTGTTGATCGGGGTGTCTTCCGCCAAGGCCCGGGCCGGAACTTCTGCCGCCACGGCACCGTGCTGCAGCACCCTCACCACCGGCTCCTCCAAAACGCGACCAACCACCGCTGCCTGGAGTCCCCAACGGCGGAAACGCTGCATCAGCTGCTCCTCCCGACCCGAACGCACCACGAACAACATGCGCTCTTGAGATTCCGAAAGCAGGAATTCATAGGCGGTCATGCCGTGTTCTCTTGCGGGCACCCGATCGAGATCCAACTCGACACCCACATCCCCCTTCGCCGCCATCTCCGAACAACTACAGGTGAGCCCCGCAGCACCCATATCCTGAGCAGCAACCACATCCCCGCTTTGAAAGGCTTCAAGACAAGCCTCGATCAAGCCCTTCTCCAGAAAGGGATCTCCCACCTGCACAGCCGGGCGATCATCCAGTGAATCGGCACTGAGCTCAGCGCTCGCAAAACTGGCGCCTCCCATGCCATCCCGGCCCGTGGTGCTGCCCACGTACACCACGGGATTGCCGACGCCCGCGGCTCCCGAGCGGACGATGTCATCCGTTTCCATCAGCCCCAGGGCCATGGCGTTCACCAAGGGATTGCCCTGATACGACGGATCGAATGCCACCTCTCCACCCACGGTTGGCACGCCAACGCAGTTGCCGTAGTGAGCAATGCCAGCCACAACCCCTTCCACCAATCCACGGGTAGCGGGTTCCTCCAGCGGTCCAAAGCGCAAGGCGTTCAGCAACGCAATCGGCCTGGCGCCCATCGTGAAAATGTCACGCAAGATGCCGCCAACGCCAGTGGCCGCACCTTGAAAAGGCTCCACAGCGGATGGGTGGTTGTGGCTTTCCACCTTGAACGCCAAGCGGTGACCTTCACCCAGGTCCACCACGCCAGCGTTTTCTCCAGGACCGACAAGGATGCGTGGGCCTTCTGTGGGGAAGCCACTCAACAGGGGTCTGGAATTGCGGTAACAGCAATGCTCCGACCACATCACACCAAACATGCCCAACTCAGCACGGTTGGGATCCCGTCCAAGACGCCGCTGAATTTCGCTGTAATCCGTTTCGGTGAGCCCTTCCTGGCGCAGAGCTGCCCCAAGATCAAATGCCGCAACCGCATGAGAGGACTGGGTCACAACCGATGAGTCATCTGTACCCAGTGTTGCCGACGATCAGACCCAAGGATCTTCCTCATGATCGGGCCAATCATTTCGAGCCCTCGAATCATTTCGAACGGAACGGCCACGCTCAACCGGAGGATCATCGGGCCAATCAGCATCATCCCAGTCATCGATTGGGTCCACGGAAGGCGATGCTTCCGTCGGATAGGAAGACTCCAGGTCAGAGGCCCCAAGAGGCTCGTCCCATGGGGGTTCTTCTAACCAACCCTCTAAGCGCTCACCAGCGCGATCTCCAAACTGCTGCAGCTGTTCTCTCCAGTGTCTTGAGCGCTGAAGAAAATCCTGACGAACACTGGCCCGAGCCAGAGGTAAATCATCAAGTTCATGGATCGCCGTGGAGACCAAGCCGGGCTGTTGGTCAACGATTCGATCCGGCAACAAGCGCCAGCGACTGGTTCCAGGCAGCCGAGGGTCACTGCGTGCCACGAGGTAATGACTGATCTGCCCGCTCGCAGGCAGAAAGGCCAAATCAGCGATGATCCCGATCCTCTCTCCATCCACGTTGAGAAGATCGGCATCCAGCAGGGTTGGCAAGCGATCCAAGGTGATCTGATCGGCTTCGGCAGGAGCCCCTTTCACAAACACCTGCTGATCGTCGAATCCCCGGCATTGATCAAGACGCCAAACGTCTCGGCTGGTACGCAACGCAGACGGGCGACTCACCCAACCGAGCAGACGGTGCACTGGTGGGTGCATCCAAGCCATGACCCCTGGTCCATGGTCAAGGCCCTGATCACAGCGCACCCGGTGGTGCAACAGATCGCTCAAGAGGAGCTGGTCCGGAACAGTCAAGGCGTCGTGAACGGTGTCAGGAACGAATCTGAACAGGCATCACCAGATAGGTGAGGCCTGGATCATCATTAGCGGGGGTCAGGATCGCCGGCGTCGTGGGGGCGTTGCAAGACAATCGGACCCGATCACAATCCATGGCCTTAAGACCATCCAGCACATAGCGCACGTTGAAGGCAATTTGCACGGCATCACCGTTGATCTCTGCCGGTAAAGACTCAGAACCACTGCCCACGTCCTGGGCATCCGCACTGATCTGAACCAGTCCTGTGGCTGACTCCGTAGCGATCCTGACCACATTGTTGTGTTGGTCGGCCAAGACAGCAATGCGTTCCAAAGCGGAGATAAAAGCCCGCCGATCGAGATCAATCGTGCGGCTAAAACTATCGGGAATCAGCTGGCGGTAATTGGGATAGGTCCCTTCCAAGGTGCGACTCGTCACCATCTGATCGGCCGCGAGCACCACAACCTGACCTCGCTCACAAAACAGGCTGACCGGATCGTTTCCTTTCCAGCTCGCCATTAATCGCTCCACCTCACGCAGGGAACGTGCCGGAAGCGTGACGGCTAATTCATCAGGCTCAGACTCGTCGACACTGATTTCAGCCTGCAAGGCATCCTCAACCGTCAACATCGCAAGCCGATGCCCGTCGGTGGATGCGGCCTCCAAACGCTTCTGGTTGAAGCGCAGATGAACTCCAGTGAGGAGCTGTTTCGCTTCATCAGCACTACTGGCAAACAAGGTTGCACGCAGGGCTTTCAGCAGAGATGAGGGATCCACCCGTAAGGCGGTGCCGTTCTCCACGAGAGGAAGCTCGGGAAAATCATCCGCAGGCATTCCTCGCATCTGATAGCTGCCGCTCGAGCTGGTGAGCTCCACCTGTTCAGCGCCGGCATCACAGGACAACGACACCGGCGAATCGCTGGATAACTTGGAAACGATTTCGCCTAGCAAGCGGGCGGGCAACGTCACAGCACCACTGCTTTCGACAGAAGCGGGGAGTGACGTCTGAATTCCCAAATTCAGATCGAATCCAGTGAGGCTCAGCCGATCGGTGCCGGCATCAGCGGTGAGCAAAACATTGGCCAACACCGGATGGGTTGGACGCGAGGCGACAGCTCGACTGACCAACTGAAGGGCTGCGTTGAGTTCTGCCTGGGAACAGACCAGTTTCATGAGGTCCGAGTCAACGGCGTGAACAAATCTCACCTCACAATTTCATACGGTTGGGAGAAGCGCAATGCTTTCACGTTTTTTTCGTGTTCCCCGGCTTTAGGGCTGTTTTTATTCTCTTAAAAGAACTACTAAAACAGCCGTAGTAGGTCTTGTGGAAACAGGGGAAATAGGTCCAAAACCTCCTGCTACTGCCCGCTTTTGAAGCCGGTGCGTTGTGGAATGAAAAGAGAGCGATGGGGAGATTCGCCCTGTTTCCCCATCACTCACACCCTGGGGAAAACTGCTGGCTGTTTGAAGTGAGGAGTTGTCCCTGGTTTTCCACGGTTTTGAGTCGGGCGAATCAGTGGATTCCTCAGGCAGTTTCTGGTCCGAACCCAGCTGATTTGGTGCCCATTAATGCCGTTGCATTGATGCCGGTGCGTCAAACCAGGGTTTGAATGCCGAGCGCAATTCCGAGGCTCACAACGAGGCCAACGAAGGCCTTCCAAAGGTCCATACCGATGATCCTGCCAAGATTTCCCCCCTCACGATTGGTGAATACAACCTCAAACTCCTGTTCCTTGACCCGCAGGGCGATCTCCCGGCCACCGATCAATCCCAGGAACACCCATGTGGTGCTGAGGGGGAAGCTGGATAGGAAGGCTTTGTAGAGCAGGCACAGCCCAAAGAAGAAATCAATCACCGTGGCCGATCGCAGATCGGAGGTGTTGGTTTTGGTGCGTAAGACGGCCTGGAGCGGGCCACCACCGGTGGCGACCAGCACGCATAGGCCCACGCAGAGCACCGCCGTGCAGATCGCCATGGCAAAGAAGTCAAGTTGGCGAGGCAGGAAAACAAAAATGTTCGCGAGGTCCTGCACCAGCCACATGCTCCATAGAAAACCGGTGGAGAACCACTGCAGGCCATACCAGATTTTGTTGACCTGTTTGCCTTCTTGAGTCCGCAGGAAGACCCAGCGCTCCAGCAGCCACACGCCCAGGCCGTAGGCGCTGAGACCAACGAAAAACGCCACGATGTAACCCGTCAGAGAGCTCGTTAGCAGCTGTCCGATATTGGCTGGATGGAACGAGGAGAGCACCAGAAAGGAGGTGCTCACGGGGGCACCCCACTGAGTAAGTGCCAGAACGGCGAGGGGAGGAAGGATGTAGACCCAGGTGAAGGGTTCAGGAAGTGGAAACTCCTGACCAGGAACACTGAGGCGACCCCAGGCAGGATCACCGTTCTTGAGGAACCAACCGAGCATCAGCACCGCAATCGTGATCGTGCTGATGAAGGCCATCTGCACCACTTTTGGGCTGCGTGTCTTGTTCGAAGAGATGTAAGTCCCGAGGGTTTGAAGTGAGTCGTTGGCAACAACCGAGTAGGCCGCCAATAAGAAGCCAACGATCATCCAGGTGTTGACATCCATGAATCCGCTCATCCGGATGACATCAACATTTTTAAGTGGGTTTTAGAGCTGATGGATGTGCTGCAGACGACTGCAGCCTGTGTTTTCTGGCTTCAATCGCGTGCCGCTTTAAAAACCCATCACCTTGGCCACGGTGCTCAGATCGGGATCAAGATCGGCGTAAAAGGCGGCGTCATTGTTGTTGATCGCGCAGTCCGGATCTTTCAGACCATTCCCGGTCAACACACAGACCACGGTGGATCCGTCTGGCACCTCTGCTGCCCGTTTGAGCAAGCCCGCCACTGAGGCTGCACTGGCGGGTTCACAGAAGATTCCCTCCTGGCCGCCGAGAAGTTTGTAGGCAGCGATGATTTCCTCATCGGTGACATCTAGGAAGGCTCCGTTGCTGGCCTGACGGGCTGCGATCGCCTTGTCTCGATTCACCGGGTTGCCAATGCGAATCGCGGTCGCGATTGTTTCTGGATCACTCACGGTGGTTTCATTCACCAGCGGCGCGGAGCCACTGGCCTGAAACCCCATCATTCGCGGCAAACGCCGACTGCGACCAGCTTGTTGATATTCCTGGAATCCCATCCAGTAAGCCGTGATATTTCCGGCATTGCCCATCGGAATACACAGCCAGTCGGGAGCATCTCCTAGGGCATCGACGATTTCAAAGGCTGCTGTTTTCTGTCCCTGCAATCGGTAAGGGTTCACCGAATTCACCAGGGTGATGGGGTATTTCTCGGCTGCTTCGCGAACGATGTCGAGGGCACGGTCGAAATTTCCCCGGATCGCGAGCACTTCGGCTCCGTAGACCAGGGCCTGCGCCAGTTTCCCTTGCGCGACGTATCCGTCTGGGATCAACACGAAGGCCCGCATCCCGCCTCGTCGGGCATAGGCGGCCGCGGCAGCACTCGTATTGCCTGTGCTGGCACAAATCACCGCTTCACAGCCCGCTTCTTTGGCCTTGCTAATCGCCATGGTCATCCCCCGATCCTTGAAGGATCCGGTGGGATTGAGACCGTCGTATTTGATGAACACCTTCACGCCACGACCAATCCGTTCCGCAATGGATGGGACAGGGATCAGCGGAGTGGCACCTTCGTGCAGGGTGATCACTGGAGTGGCTGAGGAAACGGGAAGCCAGGATCGGTAGGCTTCAATCAGTCCTGGCCAGTCCTGCATGACTGGTTTGGCCGTGAAACGCCGGCGGAGGTTCTTGAGTACGGACACCCGCAGAGAGCAGCAATTCCAGAAATCTATGTGTCTGGATCGAGGGGCCGGGTGGACGAGGGCTTTATTTCAAACCGTCGAGGGGTGAATCGGAGAAGAATTTCACCAAGCCAGCAATGGATTCAGCTTTTTCGATCAAGGCCATGAGAGCAGGAATATTCACCTCCATCACCTCTGCTGGATAGGCATCCAGAAAGTTGATCACGGTGAGGCCACCCTCTTCTTTTTGCAGACCGTTAATCACACCGGCTCGGATGGCAGGAACGCTCACCGAGGGATCGGGCACTTTGAGGGGATAAATGATCGTTGCGACACGGCGGATGATGACGTCTCCAATCCGAGTGGACATCAAACGACTGGTAAGAACTAAGGGAAGATCAAGCTTCTGGTTCAGTAATTTGGCGACCTCTTTGGGATCCTGTTTTCCAAGGCGAAGAACATCAGAAAGAATGCCTCTGGCTTTGCCAGTGTCTGCGAGATAGACAAGGTCACTCACAGAGATCGATCGTTTATAGGCTCCGCTGACGAGAGCAACATCCTTGGCAGCATGGACCGGTTGAAACGCAGATGAAATGCTGAGACCGATTGCGGCACCAAGCGCCAGGATGGTTTGGCGGCTGGATTTGCGGGGCATGATCTTGAACAATTGCCGGAATCTAATTCGGACTTCCTGCTGCTGCTTTAACGAGGCGGACAACTCCTCGTTCGGCTAATCCTTGTGCCAGCGCAACCCCCATTTGTCTTGCATCGCGCTCACGAATCAAGCGAGGAAGCCGACTAAACACAAGATCTGGGTTGAAACCTGGCAACTGCTGCAAAACGTTGATGAGCTGTCGGATCGGTTCAAGGTCGAGATAGTTGTCTTCGTTGAGGGATGGCGGAATATCGAGGAGCAGCGGCGGTTGCAAAGGTCGGGGCAAACGGCGTCCGATGCGTTGAAGAGCTGTCCAGCCAATCGCATCCAAACGATCCGCTACCGCTTCAACCAGTTGATTGCGGAGCATGCCGCCGTTGGCTGAAAACAGAAAGTCGAGCACTTGATCGAGCAACGACTCGAGATCTAATTGGTTTTGACTCCCTGCACTTGCAACCAGACCTTCCAGCCTTGTCCAACGGAATGCATCACCTTCGAACAACATTTCTTTGAGACTTTGACGCAATTGAGGATCAGGATCTTCCATCAAACGTCTGGCGAAGTAGGGGTAGGCCGCACCAAGAATTTTGAACTCCGAATCCACGCTCAGGGCAATGCCTTCAAGGGTGACGAGAGAGCGGAGGATGAGGGCGTAGTAAGGGGGAACTCGGAAGGGGAATTTGTACATCACACCTGACATATCGTCGGTCACACTTTTGAAATCCATACGATTAACGCCCATCTCGATCGCTTGACTGAAGACGGATTCAAAAGCAGGAACGATCGGCTCCAAATTCACGTCTTCGGCTAAAAATCCGAGCGTGACGAAATCCTTGGAGAGTTTTCCAAAATTGCGATTGACAAGATGAACAACCGCTTGGATGAGTCCGGTTCGGGATTCACGGCTGACCTCACTCATCATCCCGAAATCGAGGTAGCAGAGTCGACCATCGGCCATCGCTAGGAGGTTTCCAGGGTGGGGATCAGCGTGGAAAAACCCATGTTCGAGCAGCTGTTGCAAACTGCAGCTCACTCCCACTTCCACCATGTCATTGGGATCAATTCCTAACTCCCGAACAGCTTCGAGATTGGTGAGTTTGACGCCATCGATCCATTCCATTGTGAGCACCCGTCGACTGGTGGCTTCTGCAAAAATTTCGGGAACGGCGATGCGCGGATTTTGTTTGTGTAATTCGCGGAATTTATTTGCATTAGCTGCTTCGTTGAGATAATCCATCTCTTCGAAAACGCGGCTCCCTAATTCATCGATCAGTGCAACAAGATCGCTACGAATAAGGCCGATGTTGCTATTCAGCCATGCGGCAATGTTGCGAACAATGTAGAGGTCAAGAGTGATTTGTTCTCGCAACCCAGGGCGTTGCACCTTCACGGCAACTTTTTGGCCGTTCTTGAGATACCCCTGGTGCACTTGGCCCAGCGATGCTGCGGAGATTGGTTCGCGGTCGAGTTCGGAGTAGATGCTGTCGACCGGTGCACCGAGGTCATCCTCGATGCAGGCCATGGCAAGGTCGCTATCGAAGCCAGGAAGTTGATCTTGGAGTTGGGCCAGTTCCTCGAGCAGCACAGGAGGAACGATGTCTGGCCGTGTGGAAAGCGCTTGGCCCGCCTTAATGAATGCAGGGCCTAGATCAACGAGCAAGTTGGCACATTCCCTGGCTCTCGTTCGGGCTCGCTCCTGATTGCTGAGCAGTCCTAGAAGCTTGTCAACACCAACTCCGAGCAGCAAAAGCCCAATGGGGACCAGGGTTTGCCAGAGGCGGCGCAGGAGGCGTTGCGGATGGCCGGCATAGATCCGCGTGATGGCAGCCGGGTCGTACTCCAGCAGACCGGCGGCCTCAATGAAATCTCCTAGCTCTTGTTGTGCCACAGCCGCCACTGCGTTGGTGGTCCCTTCTAAACGACCGAAGCCGTCGCTACGGTTTGTTGAACCTCGAGATTCGCCGTGCTGACCGGTCTGAGACTGGACAACATCGCACTGATCGAGCGCTTGGAGTTGGCGTTCGAACAAGGTTTTACCGTGCTGACCGGTGAGACAGGGGCAGGAAAGTCACTGTTGTTAGATGCGCTTGATGCCCTCCTGGGTGGCATGCAAGGGACGTCTGCGGGGCGGTTGGTCAGGACGGGTTGTGATCGCGCGGTGATTGAAGCGACTTTCACCCCTGACGCCGCTGCGCGACGTTGGCTTCAAGAGCATCAACTGGATGATGACGGCGGTGATTTGGTTCTGTCGCGGGAGTGGCGACGACAAGACGAACGCTTGAGCAGTCGCTCAAGGCTGAATGGCACCGTCGTGAACCGGCAGCAATTGCTTCAGCTCAGGCCCTTGTTGATTGATCTCACCGTGCAGGGTCAAACCCAGCAGCTTGCCTATTCGGGTCAGCAACGTCGTTGGATCGATCGACTCGGCGGTGAGCCGCTCGCGCAGTGTTTACAAACCGTGCGGGAGTGTTTCCAGGTTTGGCAGACCTGCCATGCCGAGGTGTTGAAGCTGGAGACAGATCGACGTCGTCTTCAAGAGGAGCAGCAGGAGCAAGACGCGTTGTTGATGGAACTCGAGGCAGCTTCCCTTGATGACCCCTCTGAAATTCAACAGTTGGAACAGGAGCAAGACCGCTTGGTCCATGGCGTGCGCTTGCTCGAAGGTCTTGCTGTGTTGATTGGCCGGCTTCAAGACGGCGCTGAGCAGGCTCCATCGGCTTTGGATCACCTCACGGCCTGCTGCCACGAGTTGCAGCAATTGCAGACCCTTGATGCCTCCCTGAGCGTTTCGTCTGAGACCTGCCTTGATCTGGAGGCTGGTGTTCTCGATTTAATCCGGGGCCTGGAAGCGTATGGAGCGGCTTTGGAGAGCGATCCAGAACGATTGGGTGTGCTGCAGGAACGGCTGGCTTTGCTGAAACGCTTGGAGCGGCGTTATGGCGTTGACCTGAAGGTGTTGATTGAGCGGCGTGATGCGCTGCGCGATCAACAGGCCGCTGGGGGTGCCGACGCGGCGTTGGAGGTGTTGCGCCACCAGGAACAGGAGGCTCGCAAGCATCGCGATTCCTGCAACCAATCGCTCACGGCTTTGCGACAGGCTTCCGCCGTGGGCTTGCAGGAGCGCTTGATGGCCCACTTGCGACCGATGGGCCTTGAAAATGTGCGCTTTCGGGTGGATTTCTCTGCAGCTGAGCCCATGGAACTAGGCGCAGACGCGATCTGCTTCTTATTTTCGGCGAATCCAGGCCAGCCCCTGTCCCCGTTAGGAGAGGTGGCCTCAGGAGGGGAGATGTCCCGTTTTCTGTTGGCACTCAAAACCTGTCTGGCCGATGTGGATGGTTCCAGCACCTTGTTGTTTGACGAGATCGATAGTGGCGTGAGCGGCCGCGTCAGTGGAGAGATGGCCAACTTGTTGCGAACCATGGCCGAGCACCGCCAGGTGTTTTGTGTGACCCATCAACCCTTAGTGGCCGCCGCTGCAGATCATCACTTCCGCGTTAGCAAGGAGGTGCTGAACGGTGAAACCTGCTCGCGAGTGTCCCACCTGCGGGACACTCAGGCCAGACGCCAAGAATTGGCTGAATTGGCTGGAGGGGATTTTGATGATGCTCAGGCCTATGCGGCAAGTTTGTTGGATCAGCGAGCAGCCTGAACAGCAGCAGTCTCCTTAGACTCTTGGGCTGCTGAACACATTCCGTATGGGGCGCCCTGCTCCGACCGCAAAGGAAAAGTCCGCTTCATCGAAGGATTCTTCGTCGAAGACTGTGAACTTGAGTGGGGGGTCCCTAGAGGAAGTGATTCGGGTGCGAGGCGCCCGTCAGCACAACCTCAAAAACGTGGACGTCACGATTCCGCGGAACAAATTGGTGGTCTTCACCGGTGTCAGTGGCAGCGGTAAAAGCTCATTGGCGTTCGACACGATCTTTGCGGAAGGTCAGCGTCGCTACGTAGAGAGTTTGTCTGCGTATGCGCGTCAATTTCTTGGCCAGGTTGATAAACCTGATGTGGATGCCATTGAAGGGCTATCACCAGCGATTTCGATTGATCAGAAATCAACCAGCCACAACCCTCGCTCCACCGTTGGCACGGTGACGGAGATTCAGGATTATTTGCGCCTGTTGTTTGGTAGGGCAGGAGAACCTCATTGCCCGCAGTGCAATCGAGCGATTCGACCTCAAACCATTGATGAAATGGTTGATCAAATTCTCAAGCTTCCTGAGGGGACCCGTTATCAACTTTTAGCCCCGGTGGTCCGTGGCAAGAAAGGAACCCACAGCAAATTAATCAGTGGATTGGCTGCGGAGGGTTTTGCTCGGATCCGGATTAATCGTGAGGTGCGTGAGCTTGCGGACAATATTGAACTTGATAAAAACCATCTGCACAACATTGAGGTGGTTGTGGATCGTCTTGTCGCTCGGGAAGGAATTCAGGAACGGCTCAATGATTCCTTGCGCACGGCTTTGAAACGGGGAGATGGTTTAGCGATTGTGGAAGTGGTTCCTAAAAAAGGAGAGGAATTACCAGAGGGAGTGGAACAAGAGCGTCTTTATTCAGAGAATTTTGCTTGTCCAGAGCATGGCTCTGTTATTGAAGAGTTATCACCAAGGTTATTTTCATTTAATAGTCCTTATGGTGCTTGTGATGATTGTCATGGGTTAGGTCATCTACGCAAGTTCACCTCAGAGCGCGTTGTTCCAGATCCATCACAACCGGTGTATTCCGCCGTTGTTCCATGGGCTGAAAAAGATAATTCCTATTACTTCTCACTTTTATATTCTGTTGGCGAAGCCTTTGGATTTGAAATCAAGACCCCTTGGAAGGACCTAACAGACGAACAGAAGGATATTTTATTGAATGGGAGTCGCGAGCCAATTCAAATTCAGGCGGATAGTCGCTATCGAAAGTCTCAAACCTATATGAGGCCTTTTGAAGGGATTTTACCGATCCTTGAGCGTCAACTTCGCGATGCAAGTGGAGAGGCCCAGAGGCAAAAGCTCGAAAAATATCTCGAACTTGTTCCCTGCGCTAGTTGCGCGGGTTTGCGCTTAAGACCCGAGGCGCTCGCGGTGAAAGTTGGTCCGTTTCGGATCACTGAACTTACGGCTGTCAGCGTGGGTCAAACCCTTGAACGCATTGAACGTTTGATGGGGGTGGGTAGCCATGAAGGCTCTGAGCCCTTGCTGAACTCTCGTCAGATTCAGATCGGTGATCTTGTCTTGAGGGAGATCCGGATGCGCCTGCGTTTTCTCCTTGACGTGGGATTGGATTATCTGAGTTTGGATCGACCGGCAATGACGCTGTCGGGTGGTGAAGCCCAGCGGATTCGCCTCGCGACTCAAATTGGTGCTGGGCTGACGGGCGTTCTTTACGTGCTTGATGAACCGAGCATTGGCTTGCATCAGCGCGACAACGATCGTTTGTTGGCCACGCTTGAACGTTTAAGGGATCTAGGCAACACCTTGGTGGTGGTTGAGCACGATGAAGACACGATTCGCGCTGCCGATCATCTTGTCGATATTGGCCCTGGAGCCGGAGTGCACGGCGGTCACATCGTGGCGGAGGGGTCGATTGATGATTTATTAGGCGCTGAGGATTCTTTAACGGGTGCTTATTTAAGCGGAAGAAAGAGTATTCCCACTCCAGCAGAGCGACGCAATGTTGGTACCCGTAGCTTGAAACTTCTCGATTGCTCTCGCAACAATCTTGAGGGATTGAATGTGGAGTTTCCGCTTGGACGTCTGGTTTCGGTTACAGGCGTAAGCGGCAGCGGTAAAAGCACCTTGGTGAATGAGTTGCTCCATCCAGCACTGGAGCACGGACTTGGCCATAAAGTGCCTTTCCCACAAGGATTGGGAGAACTTCGTGGGCTCAAATCGATCGACAAGGTGATTGTGATCGATCAGTCTCCGATCGGTCGTACGCCCCGTTCGAATGCGGCTACTTATACAGGCGCTTTTGATCCTATTCGTCAGATTTTTGCCGCAACGGTGGAAGCGAAGGCCCGCGGTTATCAGGTTGGACAGTTCAGTTTCAATGTGAAGGGTGGTCGTTGTGAGGCCTGTCGTGGCCAGGGTGTGAATGTGATTGAGATGAATTTTTTACCGGACGTGTATGTGCAATGTGATGTCTGCAAGGGGGCTCGGTTTAACCGCGAAACGCTTCAGGTCACGTACAAAGGACACACGATTGCCGACGTGCTCCAAATGACAGTGGAGCAGGCAGCGGATGTGTTTTCTGCGATCCCCCAGGCTGCAGATCGCCTTTGGACCCTGGTGGATGTTGGTTTGGGGTACGTGAAACTTGGCCAGCCAGCTCCAACCCTTTCTGGAGGTGAAGCTCAGCGCGTCAAACTTGCTACTGAATTGTCGCGTCGCGCTACCGGAAAAACGCTCTATTTAATCGACGAACCAACCACTGGACTCAGCTTTTATGATGTCCACAAGTTGATGGATGTGATGCAGCGTCTTGTTGATAAGGGAAACTCGATTATTTGCATTGAGCACAATCTGGATGTGATCCGTTGTTCAGATTGGATCATTGATTTAGGTCCAGAAGGCGGTGACAAGGGAGGTCACGTTGTGGTGACTGGCACGCCTGAGGAGGTGGCCCAGCATGAAACCAGTCATACCGGTCGCTATCTCAGCAAGATTTTGGAGCAACATCCACCTGAGTCCATCGAGGCGGCGGCATGACTTTTTTGTTTCATCGTTGGGTTGATGGCGTTCGTGCGGCTGCTTTGGCTTCCGTAGTCACTTTTTTAGGGGCAGGATCCGTTTCTGCAGTTGAACAACTCAAGATTGATCTACCCCTTTTGGATGTAAGTGTTTCGCTCAATTTGAAGGGAGCAGGCACCGCTGCAGAGTTGATTGAGGCCAACCCTGACCTGCAGGAATTAGATCGGGCTGGTGATGGTTCCGTGTCCCGATTGCTTGCCCAGCTCCTGACTGCACCTCTTCCCCAGCGGACGTCGAGCGTGTTGGAGCAATCGGTGGGCCATCCATTGCTGGAGCAAGCCTTATTGGCGGCGTCCGAGCTGGTGAAGGTGGAGGGTCTGCCGCCAGATACCAGTGGACAAATGCTGTCGGATTCTCTGCAAGCGGCCTATCGCGCTGGAGAGCCCCATTTGCTGGGCTTGCTTCGTCGCGTTCCGGGGGAGTCGTTATCGATCGACTTTCAGGCTTTGGCTTCTTATGCCAAACGCTTGCGGGCCAATCAGGATGATGCCCGTGCGCTTGTGCAGACAGGAACAGCGATGGCCCCGGCGCCAACCTCTCTGGCTGAATCGGGCGCTGAGGGCTGGACGCGGGCTGAGATCCGCTT
>WLWE01000056.1_pt1 | contig 82493 bp, 136 predicted proteins | sample 6718301 | NCBI WGS metagenome assembly WLWE01 (sample SAMN12718691, study PRJNA515312) | sponge metagenome | isolation source: marine sponge | host: Mycale hentscheli | place: New Zealand: South Island, Marlborough, Capsize Point | collected 2003-05-01
ATTGAATTATAACGTCTACCTTTTTTTCTTACTGATTCACCAAATATCCCAGATAAAACATAATTCAATTCTTCTTCAGATAAATTAAATCCATAATCTTTTAAATTCTTAAATATTGGAAAATCATCTTTCATTAACAATATAATTTTGTTAAGAAACTGTTCTTGTCTATCTTCTTTTAATATTTGTTTTATAATCTTTTTCATATTTTATCTATTATCTTTTATATAACCGTCAGAATTTTCATGATATATTTTATTTCCATTATCATCATATTCTCTTTTTACCCAATAACCAAACGAATTTTCATAGTATACTTTATTTCCGTTATCATCATATTCTCTTTTTTCCCAATAACCATTAGAATATTCACGATATACCAATTTACCATTTTGATTATAAAATGACTTATTTATTTTTTCTACAGGTTGTCCAAATATACCAGATAAAACATAATTCATTTCTTCTTCTGATAAATTAAATCCATAATCATCCAATTTTTTATATATTGGAAAATCATCTTTCAATAACAATATAATCTTATTAAGAAACTGTTCTTGTCTATCTTCTTTTAATATTTGTTTTATAATCTTTTTCATATTTTATCTATAATCTTTTATACGTCCATGAGAATCTTCATAGTATATTCTTTTACCATTTTCATCATATTCATATTTATACCAATAACCATCAGAAGTTTCATAATATATTTCATTTCCGTTATTATCATATTCTCTTTTTACCCAATAACCATTAGAATATTCAGAATATATTTCATTACCATTTTCATCATATTCTGATTTATACCAAACACCTTTAGAATATTCTCGATAAATTTGTTTTTTATTTTGGTTATAAATACGGCTACCATCTCTAACTACTGGTTCTCCAAATATACCAAAAAAAACATAATTTAATTCTTCTTCGGATAACTGATCATAGAACCCATATGATTCCATGTTTTTAAATAATGGAAAATCATCTTTCATTACCTTAATAACCTTATTAAGAAACTGTTCTTGTCTATCTTCTTTTAATATTCTTCTTATTATCTTTTTCATCTATAATCTTTTATGTTACCATTATAAGTTTCATAATATATTTCATTTCCATTATCGTCATATTCATATTTATACCAATAACCATCAGAAGTTTCATAATATATTTCATTTCCATTATCGTCATATTCATATTTATACCAATAACCATTAGAATATTCATGATATATTTTATTACCATTTTCATCATATTCATATTTAAACCATTTACCATCAGAAGTTTCTACATATATTTCATTTCCATTTCCATCATATTCTCTTTTTATCCAATGACCATAAGAACTTTCATAATATATGTTATTACCATTTTCATCATATTCGTATCTTTCCCACATCTTACCATTATAATTTTCAGAATATATTTCATTACCATATTCACCATATAAAGAACATTTATCGTCAAGAATTGAAACTCTTTCAACATTACCACCCAATAGTTTTGAGAAAACATATTTTAGTTCATCCCTTGATAACTGTTCATAAAATCCATAATCCCATAAATTTTTATATAATGGAAAATCATTTTTCATATATTTAACAATCTTATCAAGAAACATTTGTCTTCTATCTTCCTTTAATATTTTTTTAATTATCTTTTTCATGTATTATAAATATAACCCCAAATAAAAAAACCTAACATAGTTAGGTTTTAAAAAGTCTCTCTATAGTGTTTTTTAATTTTAATGATATGTCATCAAAAACTTTTGTATATACCATCCTCATGTTTGATAAACATACCTTTTCGACTTCATCATTAGATTTTTTTAATAACTCATCTATTGAAGAAATATTATCCTTAATATCATCTAAATATTGAATTAAATCATCAATAAACTGTTGTACAATTTCACCCTGTCTCATCATTTTTGTTTTTTATAATATAATCAAATATTGTTGACCCAAACCAACCTATCGAAAATATTGTATATGTCATTAAAAAAGTTATACCATAAGACAACTGTATATATGATAGTAAAAAAGAAATAGTAAAAAAAAATAAAAACAATCTCATAATTAAAAATTAAAATATATCATCAAATTTTTTTGGAACAGAATCACAAATATGTTTCCTCCAAAAATTTTTAAACTTACCAATTAATTTTTTAAACATCATACCAATTCTTCAATTATACCAATAAATTCACTAACCACCAACACAATTGCCGCAATAACCAAATTAAATGGTATTAAACAATAACCAATTATTCTAACACCACTCTTTATAAAAGAAACAATCTGATGCCACTTTTGGTTCGGCATTTTATCCAAATCTTTATCTTTTGTAGGTGGTGTTTTTAACCCTTCCATCAAATTATTACGAAGATATTCAATATCACCAATTTGTTCTTTTCTTAATGGATTCTTTTTTCCCGTTAATTCCACATAATAAGGATTAAGTTCACCTGTTTGTGGATCATGTGTCGGAACATTTTTCATATTATTCGATTTTATTTGTTTAACAATTTTTCTATTTAATATATAAAGTTTATTTATATCTCCAATACCATTTTTTGATCCCTCTAAAAGTTCTCTAACATAATAACCATAATCAGAATTATTAGGTAATTTTCTAGAAGAATTCAAAAGTATGTTCAATAACTCAACCATATTTTTGTGTATTATTTTTTGTCTTTAAATCACTAAATTTACTATACTTTTCACTACGAAAGTTATTATCTTTTTTTCTGTTTTTTCTTCTATCACCATCCAAACCATTGTTTAGATATGATTGTACAATTTTAATGAACATAAATAAAACTGTACCTAAAACACCAATAACCCTTATAAAATAGACTGTAATATCACTTTTCTTCTGAAAAAGTAAATTTAGTTTTTCATTGTTCTCATTCTCAATTGAAGAAATTTTTGATAAGTTGTTTTGTTCACTTTCTATAAGTTTATCTTTATCAGATAAAATTTTATAATATAAAGATTCATAACTATCAACTAAATTTGCAGAATCTTTTTTAGCGGCAACAATTTTTCTTTTTAACTTTAAAGGTGAGTATATAGGATTACTATATTTTTCTCTAACATTTTTAATTAAATCGGATCCATTTTTCTTTAACCTTTCAATATTATCTTTATCATCTTTAACCGCCTTATCTAAAGATTTATCGTATGAGTCAATGATTGATGAGACACCTAAATTAGATTGTAACTTAATATAATCGGATTGGTTATCTTCTATCTTTTTATTGATGGATGTTATCACAGGCACTTCCGCACCATTAACACTACACATTATGGAAACAGTTGCAATTGATATACTTATCGCAAACAACAACACACCCGAAATTCTCATATTTTTATTAGTCTTAAATTTACCATCGACCAACATTGTAGTAAACATCGGAAACGTAACACCTAATAGTATATCAAATATGAAGAATACAAATAATATAGAAACAACAGTTAAAAACAATGACACATAACCATTGTTAAACATATTCATGTATATAGGGTAGGATATGAGGTAAGTGAAACCCATACTGGTTAGTCCACCAATGAATAAACAACCTCTTGCAGAAATATCTGCAATATAGTTAAACCTATTTACTTGTTCATTCTGATCTTTAGTTGTGTTAAAACAAGACTTCCACAACAATTTAATATTCTTAAACATATTATTTTTTTTAGTTAATTAATCAGATTCAGAACAAATATACTAAAAAAAACTAAAACAAAAAATTTTATAGAAATTCTTTTAAGAAAAACATAATTATTAATAGAAAAAGAACCTCAAATATCGAAAATCTAGCATCCGTTAACCATTTGGTAAATTTAATAAAATTATACATAATAATTATTTAAAACAAAAAAACCCCAATTAAGGGGTTTTTTATTATTTTGTTGTGTCTTTAACACATATTGTTGAATCTTTTGTACAAACACTATCTTTTAGACAAACAATTGAAGAATCACCTCTACATATTGTTACTGTCTCAATGTCCATATTAAATGATTCTTTTTCTGATTCACACCCTAACAAAGTAAATGTTGTAACCAAAATAAAAATTAATTTTCTCATCTTTTAATATTTTTTTGTGAGTTGTTATTGATATATTCCTTTATAAATATATATTGTTTTTTTATTTTCATACCGTACCTAGAACTTCCAGCGTATCTATAACCATTTTTATCTCTAAAATTATTATTGAAAAGATCCTCAACAGTTCTTTTCCCATAATTTAAATAGTTTTTTGCGATTAATTTATAATACGCCATAACACCATCCTCTTTATTTTTATATCTTAAAACAGTTCTATTAGAATATTCACCTAAATTATATGGGTTGGTTAAAGGTGTTCTACCATATCTACCCATACCACTTTCTATCTGCGCCTGAGATAATGCCAATTCTACTGGTATAAAAACACCAAACTCTTCATATGTTTTTTTAGCACAATTAGAAAGTAATTTACCGTTTAATGGTGTACCATCAAATATATCCCTACTCAAATATAAGTCCGCATTTTTTTGATAAACTTCCCATTTGTCATCTAACGTATTGTATGACGTATCACAACAAAACACATAATTAAATTTTTTAATAGGTGTACTATAATTTTTGAAATTAAAATATAAAATAGTAGACACAACAATGAACATAAAAACATTAAATAAATTTGTTTTCATCTTAAATAGTTTTTATTATAAATATCTTTAATTTTTTATAAAAGTCCTTTTTATATTAAGACTTCCATCAGACAATATTAATAAATAAACACCAGAGTCTAAATGTTTAACATCAATTTTTTTAGAAAAATTTCGTTCCATTAATTTTTTACCAACACTATTATATAATATAATATATTTAAAATCATGTTTTGTTGTTAATATATTTACAATATCATTTGAAGGGTTTGGATATAAGTTTAATTTAATATCAAATTCACCAACATATACTATATTACTATAAGTTTCTTCTTCTGATACAACACCAGAAACTTTATAATAACTACCAACAACAATGTCTCTTTGTGTGAAGTTTTTATCCTCTGTATTGGTAAGTAGTGAAAAATCTATACCATCAACACTATGATATATATTATAACTTTCAAATTCTTCTTCTGTAAACCACTCTAAACGAATGTTATCATAATTTTTTTCATACCTTAAATTCAAAACATCATTATTTAATATGAGGGCACAATTTATCTGATCACCCAAATTATCATAATTAAATGAACCATTCCTAATATTATTAATTAATATTGAATTGTTACCAGTATTTGGTAATCCCGGAGTATCAAATAATGCATCACCTCTCTGATAATTAGTTTTTAATGTCCAATCACCACAATCTAAATAATAATTTCTACCTGTACCACTACCTGTTAATATATTAAAAGAAACACCACCACCAAACTCTGTTGGGAAAGTTGGAAATGGTGATAAAACATCACCATAAGAAAAACCATGATAAAAACTATAATCGGGTTTTCTAACTTGTGACACATCACCACCATTCCTATAACCTGTACCATTCCAAGACTGTGTTGGTGATGACGTATAAGTACAAGGTGTGTATGTTATACCATTTGTTGATGAAGGATTAATCCCACACCTTTCAATGAAAGAAGAATTTATGGGAAAAAAATACACACCATCATTGTTAGAATCATTTTCATCTGATCCAATTATATTATCATTTAAATCCGAACTATTATATACCACTATTAAATCTCCCGGTATAAAAGGAGATGTACCAACAAATCTATAATGTCCCGGTGCAACACCCGTACCTGTACTAGCCTCAAACTCACCATTGTTATCATCAAAAACCCACCCATTTAAATCAACAGGTGTTGTTGGGTTAGGTGTGGATCCTACCACCAATAGTTCCACAAATTCTTTACTTCCTGATGTACCATTAGATATTTCATTTACTATAATACCTTGCGCATTTATATTTGTATAAACACTTAAAAAAATTGTAATTAAAAATAATTTCATATTTAGTTAGTTATATTTTATATGTATCGTACACATAACAAAAATATGTAAATTTAAGGTTAATTTTAATAAAATTTAATTTTTAGTTTTTTATATGGTTTAAAATTATATTTTAAAATATTTATTGTAAGGGGGTAACATCACACAAAATAAATTATGGATAAAAATAAACTTTTAAAAATTAAATTTTTTTTAAAGATAAAAATTATTTTATTAGCATTACTTACACCAGTAATAGTATATGTTTTTAATTCAGATTTAGAATCATTATCTGCGTGTTGGAGGGATGATTATAAATATCTTTTTATTGTTTCTAATTTATTAACATCTTTAATATTCTTAATAACACCTAAATGGAGAGTATCTGCAATTTTTTTAATTTTACTAACATTCACACCAGTAACAAAATTTCAAATAACACATAATATAATTGCAATAACGTTTTTTATTTATAATGTTTACCCAATTATAACTTTTAAGAGATATAACTATTTCTTTTTATTTTATTTTTTAAGTTTATTTTGGTTACCTAATCTATTTTTAACTGAGATACACGCAATTTCAGTATTATGTTTATATCACACAATAATTATTAGTAAAATTTATTTCTTAAAGAGATAAATTATTCTATGAAACCATATTTCCTTTTAACTCTTTCTGAAATTGGTATGGAGTCACCATTCTCATCAATACGAACAAATTTAATATTTGTAGTTAATACGTTATTTTGTTTTCCCGTATAAACATTGTGAGATCTACATTCTAATAATATAGTTACCGATGTAGTCCCAAACTCACCAACTTTACCATATATTTTTATAAGTTGACCCTCTCTTGCGGATCTCTTAAATATACATTCATCTATTTTTATGGTAACCATTCTAGGTGTATCACATACTTCCATAGAAAATGCAGCACCTGCAGCGTCTAACCATGCGAGTAATTTTCCACCGAAGAGATTACCATGAAACCCTAAGTCACTCTTTTTTATTGGATGTGTGGATATTAACTTAAATTCGTTTTTAAATTCCATATATTAATAATTTTTAAAAAGTGCATGACTATTAATTTTTGATGTATCTACAGATAAAGAATCTTTGTACGGTACTAATTGTTTATTGTAAATACTCTTATTACACATACCGATTAATACCATTAAAGTGATACCTAAAAGTATCAGTAAAATCTTAACCCAATTACTCATCTTTATTTAATTTTTTTTTAACTTCTTCCCACGTATAATACCAATTCATTTTTATTTCGGTATCACCTATTAGGACTGACCAAAGTAATTTACCACGTAAAGGTTCTGTCGAATCATCATCATCGTTATGTACTAATAATGGTTTTACATATTGATGATAAACCCATTTAAATGGTATGGGGATATAGTGTCTATGTCTCCACATTTTCACAAACCTATTACAATCTTGATATCTTTTTTTATTCATTTATTTCCACAATTATTTTTATTTAATAGTTTTTTATAATATTTTCTACAAACAGGTAAATAACTATCATTACCACCAATTAAAACTTGTTCACCATCGAATACTGGTTTACCATTGTTTATTCTCATATTCATAGATGCCTTATCACCAAACTCACAGACAGTTTTTAGTTCTTCAATCTTATCTGCCAATGTCATAAGATATATGGACCCAACAAAAGGTTCACCCAAAAAGTCACTCCTAATACCATAACATATAACAGTGATGTTTAAGTTATCAACAATATCTGTAAGTTGCCAAACCTGTTCTTTTGTTAAAAATTGTGCCTCATCTATCAAAACACAACTTGGTTTATCAACTATAACTTCATATTGTGATTTTGTGGGGTTGTAACTGGTTAATACCAAATCAAAGACATTTGTATCTTTGGTAAACGTATTAGCCTCACGACTTATACCAACCCTAGAAGTTATTTTCTTTTTACCAAATCTATTATCTAAGTCAGATGTTAAAAGAAATACTTTTTTGTTTCTTTCTTCATAGTTATGTGCAGTCTTCAACAAATCAAGAGATTTACCCGCACCCATAGTTGAATACCTAAAATATAATTTACTCATTAATCTTTTGTTCTAAAACTTTTTTTAATTGTGAATAACCTAATTCGTCACCATACATTTCATAATAAAAATCTATATAATTTTCAGTTGCAACAAAATGGTTTTTAGAATAACAACTTTCAATTATTTTGAGTATCTTTTCCTTTACTCGATTTTGATCTGTACTTACCATTATCTATTTTTTTAATAAGTTTTTTAATCTCACCACACATTTCATATTCTTCAATTTCTTGATAAAATTCCAAACATTTAGTTAAACTATTAACCCATTCAGGTTTTTTTAGAATACTATTCATTTGGTAATTATTTTCAGAATCAATTATTCTAAACACAACAATCTCATCCAATTCTTCATCTAATGATTTTTTAACACCCTCAACAACTAAAGAATGTATTAACCATTTACTGTTCTGCAAAAATTCCTCAATATCTTCACCCGCAGAAAAAATAAAATCTTTCATCACAAATTACTTTTTTTACCCTTCCTCAATAATTTCAAGTAATAACTTAGATAAGATATGATCGTTTAGACCTAAATTTTCTTTTAATTTTAGTAATTCATTATATTTTAAATCGTAATCTTGATAATAACTTTCAAACAACTCAACTAAACTACTTAAATTATCTATAAAATCAAAAAAAACTGACCTATCTCTCGTATTATTTAATATAGTTAATACTGATTCATATTCACCTCTATGTATTTTATCTATTAATAAGTGTGTATTACTTTTTATTATTGTTATTTTTAATTTTTGTATTAATTCATCTAAACTATTACGTTTATCTTTAATATTAATACAATCACCTTTAAGTTCATCTAAAGAACTAATACCTTCTTTATGTAAATATTTTACAATCGCGTTTTTTAAATTTTTATCTCTCATAAAAACAATTATATAAATTATTTTTTTGTTAATCAAATTTTTTTATATCTTTGTATAAACAAAACAAAAAAATTATGAATATTTTTTATTTAGAACATAACCCAAAAATATGTGCAAAATATCATTGTGATAAACATTGTTGCAAGATGATCGTGGAATATTGCCAAATTTTATGTACAACACATTGGGTTAATGGTGGTGAGGCACCGTATAAACAAACACACATTAATCACCCATCAACGGTTTGGGCGAGAGAATCATTATCGAACTATGTATGGTTGTGTGACTTAGGTATGGAATTGTGTAAAGAGTATACACATAGATATGGTAAAATACATAAGACACAAAAACACATAGAATGGTGTATGTATAATTTACCAAACATACCGGATAAAGGGTTCACAAAAGTACCACAGGCAATGCCTGATGAATGTAAAAGAGAATGTCCGATAGAAGGTTATAGAAACTACTATGTAACCCACAAAAGTAAATTCGCAAAATGGAAAAACAGAGAAATTCCAAAATGGTATGAAAAAAAAATAGAAAAAGTTTTGTAAATTAAAAATTAACATTATCTTTGTATTACGAAATAATTATTAAACATTAAAAAAAAACGAAATTATGACTTATTTAAATTTAGATCAAATCGCACAAATTGCACCATCAGTAATCAATCAAAACCACTCTCCAAAACTAAGTGGTATTTACAAACACATCCCTACAACTGATGTTATTGACATCTTAGGTAAAAATGGTTGGGGCGTAACAAAGGTGTTACAATCGAATACTCGTAAGGGTAACGAAGGTAACATTCCATACAAAAAACATATGTTACGTTTCCGTAATATGAATGATACCATTTCAAAAGAAATCGGTGATACATTCCCAGAGATTGTTATGACTAACTCTCACGATGGTACATCTTCATTCAAATTTCACGTTGGTTTATTTCGATTGGTTTGTTCAAATGGTTTGGTTATCGCTGATCAGACATTCTCAAACCTAAAAATTAACCACAAAGGTTTTGAAAAATCCAAAATCATTGACATCATTAACGAAACTACTGTTAGAGTTCCTAATGTTGTTGGTAAGGTTCAGAAGATGATGGGTAAGGAAATGTCTTTATCACAACAATATGATTTCGCTACGGAGGCGGCTACTAATAATTGGGGTGAAGATAAAATGATTGACGTAAACCAACTTTTAACCGTTAGGAGGTATGAGGATAAAGGAAATGATTTGTGGAGTGTATTCAACAGAGTACAAGAAAATATGTTGAAAGGTGGTGTTGTCACAATCACACCAAAAGGTGAGGGTAAGTTCAGAAGAAGTCGTAGTAGAGTGATCAAATCCATTGACAAAAACATACAAGTTAATAAAATGTTGTGGAGTTTATCTGAAAATCTTATATAATTTTCCTTTTATTTATTGTTTAGAAAAAAGTGGTTTAATACCACTTTTTTTTTTAGAGTTATATTTATATTATAAAAAAAGAAGTTATGGATATTGATTATAGGGTAAAAAAAATGTTAAAGTATTTTAAGGGTAGAAACATCAAACCAGGAATTATAAAAAATAAACAATATATTTTTAATTTTTTACAAGATATGGGTTTTTCGAGTTCTGAAATTATGTTTATTTATAACCTATACACATATAATTATGATAGTGATATAGATGTAGATGGTATTTTAAATCCAACAGAAGAGTTGGGAAAGTTTATTTATAACTTACAAGAGGAAAGTGAATCTGGTAGAGATGACTATATTGATAATTTATTTGATGAAGGTAAGATTAAAAAATATGTTGGGGAAAATTTTCTAACAAGTAATGTTGAATTTGAATTCGATTATAATGGGTTAACATTAAAATTAGAAAGAGATGATTGGGAAGAACATTTTTCAGGTTTATCTGATGATGATAGGTGGGTATATAATATGATTAATTCTTACTATATAGAACCAGAAGAGTTTGAATACGATGAATTTAATTATGTACTATCTAATGAAGAAACCACATATAAACTTAAAGAAATTGCAGAATTGTATGGTTTAGATAAATATCCCGGTAAAGATAAACCTATTGATAATTCAGAGGTTTCTAACTTTCTCCAAAAATATTTACCAAATAAATTATATGATGAAATTGTAGATGATTATTTGCATGGTTTGGGTTATCAGATTGCGAGGGCTAGAAAAAATAGTGCTGAAGAGGTATATAATGATGAAGTAACTTACGAACATTATAGATGTGATGATTATGACTACTGTATTGACATAGGTTATGAAGAAATAATAGATTTTATTAATGAGGGTAAAATACTTAATAACCTAAGTGAATTATTTGATATTCAGATTAATGGTGAAATAGATTTATATCACGCTTATTTTGATGAATGGTTAGATGATGAAGGTTATGATCGAGTTCTTGAAGGATTTAATAACACCTTAGAAATATCAATTGAATGGTTAAAAGAAGATGAAGATTTTATGGATAGACTTGAAACTATTAAAAAGTTTAATAAGATTATGGATGACTTAAAATACTATATCAATATTAATACTAACTATCTTGATAGAGGTAAAAAATATGAATCCAAAAAAATAGATGATTTATATTTCTTCGGTGATTCTATTAACTATGATGATGGAACAATTATATTATACGGTATTGATGAAAATAATAAATTCAAAAGAGAAAAAGTAACCTTCGATCAAATACCATATTTTTTCACTGGTATGTATATAAAGAATTTAAAATGAACGACATAAAAAAAATATCAATCTTTGATTTTGATGGGACTTTGGTTGATTCACCAAAACCAGAAGATGGTATGCCTATGTGGGAAGAAGTAAATGGTTATGAATACCCATTTAAAACTTGGTGGGATAGGGTAGAATCGTTAGATCAAGAAGTTTTCGATATAGATACCATAGAATCTACGATAGACGATTACAACGAAGAATATGAGAATGAAGATACGTTGGTTATTATGTTAACAGGAAGATTATCTAAATTTAGAGATACTGTTAAAAAAATTTTATATTCAAAAGGTTTAGTTTTTGATGAATACCATTTTAAAGATATAGATAACACCCTATCGAGTAAGGTTAATAAGATAGAAGAGTTATTACATAGATATCCTAATGTTGAAGAGATTGAGATGTGGGAAGATAGAAAACATCACGCAAAGGCGTTTGAGATGTGGGGAAAAACAAATGGTATCCCAATCAATGTTAATTTAGTTAAGGTTTAGGTAATTCAGAAAGTTCGTATCTTTCAGTTATATATTCAACAATCTTTTCTTCATCAGAATATAAATCAATATCCCATTTGTTATAATCATAATATTCATCGTATTCATCGTATTCATCTTCTTCGTATGAATTACCATAAGAATCATTATAATTATCCATATACCAATTATAATATTCGTTATCAATAAGAACTCTAATCTGATCAGGTTTATCGTTATCCAATCTAAATTTAACGGATAGAGTTTTATTAGTATCTAAATAAATTTCAATTATTTCTTCAATAATATATCCCATATTTATAAATTTATTTAAATAAATATGTTGAAGTTATTTTTTTATTTAGATTGTTCGAGTTGGATTAATTTATCTAAATATTGTTTTGCCTTTTTTAGATCTTCAATACCGTTTTTGGTTTTCCATCTTGTAACATATTTAACAATGTTACCTTCAAAAAAATCTAATTTGTGGGTATAGGCATAGTCCCACATTTCAATACCTTCATTATAATGTTCTGGGTGAATTACTCTTTCTTTTTTTTCTGAGTTTATGTCTCTTTTACTAACCATTTTTTAAATATTTAATTCGTTCAATGATAATAAAAAAATAGTTCAAAGTCAATTTTAAATAACTAAAATTATATAATATATCTAACTGCGTGTCCTTCGTTAATTAATAAATTTTGTAGAGAAACATCACCTAATGTTTTTACATAAATTTCACCTAAACATCTACCAAATTTTCCAACACCTCTAGATTTTAACAGAAACTTATTATCGTTCTCTTTAAGAACTTCTATTACTCTTTCTTTCGCCTTAATACCTTTTTCTTTTTCCTCTAAATCTCTTGTTCTGGTTTCATATGCGTCAATACCAAAAAATCTTATTCTAACTTTCTTCCAAGTATCAAACCCTAAATCTACTAAGGCATCCGCAGTATGTCCACTATCTTCATATCTGTTTTTTATATGGACAATGTTTACAATTGTTCTTACAACAATATCCCCTTATCTTATGATACTCTTCAGTAAACACCCTTAACCCTTCAGGGTTTATATAATATAAAGTTTTATCTATACCACTCTCTAACTTCTCTATTAATTCTTTTATCTCATTATACTCCCAATATCGTAAAGGGATACCAGTATTGAAAAATTCAATAAACCATCCCTTTTCACTAACCTCATCATTTGAATTACTGATGAAACTTAATCCCATAGTAATCTCATATACGTAATAATGAAAATCAAACTCCCCATCCTCACGTGTAAACCCTAATTTCTTTATTTCTTCTTCAGTCATTATAAAAGGCGTATTTTAGTTATTGCAGAACTATCCCATACACAACCAGAATTAATATCTATGTTATATAACCACATATATTTTTTTGAATATTTATACCAATTTCTTACCCCAAGTTGTTCATAATTTGGAAACTCAATACCTTTATAGTTTTCACCAACCTTTTCCCAACTAATGTTTTGTGGGTAATTATTGTTAACACTATATTTATTTGTGAATTCTTCTACAGAATCTTCACTATCTAAAACAAGTATATTGGTAAAATCTAAATATAGTTTATATATATAGATTTCATCACCCATTATTGAACTCAATGGTGTATCACCCGCATTCCACGTTACACCATATTTTTTAAAATTAATCCAATTATCCCCAAACCCATACCATAACCCTCCTGGTTTACCATGTATGTCTTTATACTTCACTCTCTCAAGATCATTTATTGGTTTCTTACTGAGATGAACCCTTTCCTTTGATCCCAGAATTAATTTTTCATTCAATAATTTAAGATTCTTAACCCTTTCTATTTGTTCTCTTATTTTTTTACTCATAATGTTTATGTTTTTTTATAAATATTTCATTAATTTATTTTCTTTTTATATTCATAAAGAAACCCACCTAAAATGATTACAGGGAATATAGAAATGGGATTAATCCCCAATATTATTACAACCACTCTAATTAACTCCGCATTATAAATGTATAACTTATCTTCCGTATTTTTTAATTTAATTTTTAATCGTAGAGAGGGATGTACCAATAACCATCATAATATTCTACATATATCTCATCATTATTTATATTATATACAGTATATTTCCTAAAACCATATCCAAGTTCAAAATTATGGACAAAACGAGTACCTAATACACCTTTTAAGACATAAATTATTTCATCCTTAGATAACTGACCATACAAACCATATTCTTTTAAATTTTTAAAGAATGGAAAATCATTCTTCATTACTTTAATGATTTTATCAAGAAACATTTGTTCCCTTTCTTCTTTTAATATTTTCCTTATTATCTTTTTCATATCATCTTTTATCAAATGAATGACCATAAGAATTTTCAAAATATATTATATTATCATTTTTATCATATTCTCTTTTCATCCAATAACCATTAGACTCTTCATGATATATTTCATTACCATTTTCATCATATTCTGATTTATACCAAACACCATCAGAATTTTCATAATATATTACATTTCCGTTATTATCATATTCATATTTTATCCATACACCTTTAGAGTCTGATATATATATTTCATTACCATCTTCATCATATGCGCTTTTAACCCAATCACCATTAGAAGATTCATAATATATTTGATTACCATTATCATCATATTCCCATTTTTTCCAAGAACTACCATCAGACCTTTCATAATAAAAATCTTTATATGTAGTATTACTAGTTACATAATAACCATCTCTAACTACAGGTTCACCAAATATACCAGAAAAAACATAATTTAGTTCTTCTTCGGATAACTGATCATAGAACCCATATGATTCCATGTTTTTAAATAATGGAAAATCATCTTTCATTACCTTAATAATCTTATTAAGAAATTGTTCTTGTCTATCTTCTTTCAATATTTGTTTTATAATCTTTTTCATATTTTATCTATTATCTTTTATATAACCATCAGAAGTTTCATAATATACCATATTCCCATTATTATCATATTCATATTTTACCCAAACACCATCAGAACCTTCTTTATATATTATATTTCCATTATTATCGTATTCCCATTTTTTCCAAGAACTACCATCAGACCTTTCATAATAAAAATCTTTATATGTAGTATTACTAGTTACATAATAACCATCTCTAACTACTGGTTCTCCAAATATACCAGATAATACATAATCCAATTCTTGATCAGATAAATTAAATCCATATGATTTCATGTTTTTAAATAATGGAAAATCATCTTTCATTACCTTAATAATCTTATTAAGAAATTGTTCTTGTCTATCTTCTTTCAATATTTTTCTTATTATCTTTTTCATCTATTACCAATCTAATTTAGGTCTTATGATATCATTTAAAATTAAGAAAAAACCTTGCGCAGGAAATCTTTTTTGTATTGCATGAAAAAAATCATATTCAAAATCATAATAGTTTATAGAATTCAAATGTATATCAACATAAACATCAAAATAATCTTTATACTCTGATTTTTTAACCTTATTTATTTTTAATTTTTCAATAGAATCAAATTCATTACACATATCATGTAAAAAATATTCATCATCATCAGTACATATATTCCTTACTTCATCAAACGCATAATCCAACGCAACTTGTAATTTTTTTTCAATACTCTCGTTAATAAATTTTTTAACCTTTATTTTTAAATCACCACTACCTTTTATAACCCTATGGTATTTTCCTTTGGGTATGAAAACACTTTCATTGAGAGATTTGGGTAATTCATTGTCAATCTGTATTAACCAATCAGTTTCATTAATAGATTTAACTAACCTATCTTCTCTATCCCTATGCCACACAAATTCACTATCATCAGTATCATAACTAAAATCTCTGATGACATAATCATTTTTGTTTTCCTCTTTAAAAGGTAAATTGTGTTCATTCATCTTTTTAGTTTTTTCTTTTGATTGTTCTTTTTTTTTGGTGATATAATCTAAACCCCTTTTTAATCTTTTTTTTGTATCATCATTTTTTGCGTTATTATATGCCGCCCTTACTCTTTGATGTATAAGATTTATAATCTGTGACTGTCTTTTATGTGATTTATTTTTAAAAGAAGATTTATTTAATGTATCAACAATATCTTCCTTAGTCCTAAATTTAACTGAAACAGTATCATTTGGGTTTTCATCCGTATATAATCTTCTACCACTACCTTTTGGTTTTTTACCTGTACCAACTTTTGGGTCACCCTCATTAATTGAATTTTCTTTTTTCCATTTATTTAATGAAACAAAATCAAATTCATAAGAAGAACTATCATAACCACATTTATGACATAAATAAGGGTTATCATCACCCTTTTCAATGCTCCACACCCATTTACAGTTATAACATTTCATTTACCCCCCTTGTTTTTTATATGATTCACTATCTGAATTAATAGGTCCACCTTCTACCCAAGTGTCACACCATTTCTTACCAGAACACATAAAGTGATGCATCCAACAATAACCAATCTCATCACTATCAGTTACCATACATTCTTTCATTCTCTTTGATATATCAAATGCAACACAATTTGCACAACTTTGTCCTTTTTCTTTTACCTCTTCTGTTGGTAACCCATACTGATTATTTTCCACAATCTTCTTTTTATTCTTTTCATTTAGATTATTATCTTTTGTTGCTTTTGGACAATCCATTTCTGCTTCACCTAACATTCTTCTGTTTGATCTTTCAATAATCAATCTTTTCTTTTTATCTAACCTTCCCATAATTTTATTTTTTATTTTTTTTACGACCCTGACAATGTGCCCTTTGTGAGAAACCTTTTGGTTTATTACAATCTATAGACTTTTTATATTTTTCACTCCACTTCTCTTCTATTATATCTTCACTATCATATGAATCCAACATATCACCATCACCATAAGGATTCCAAAGACTATATTCACCATATTCTATTTCATCTTCATCCTTAACTTTATTCATAAAGAAATCAAAAACTTGATCAATATTAACCTTCGCCTCAGTTATATGATCATCCGCCCAATCATGTCCATTATTTAAGATATCATTTACCATATTAGGATTAAATTCATTCAACATAATATCTAATTGTCTTCTCATCTGTTTAAGGTTACTAAAGAACATATAGTTTTCCCCTTTGGATTGTTCTTTTAATAATTTTCTATACTGTGATTCAGTTATTTTAATTTTCATATCATCATTTTTTATTTACGTTATATCTTTAATAAAAACATTATGTCATTTCTCATAGTTTTGGTTAACTCATCCCAATATTCATCTAAAAATTCATCTAGGGATAAAGATTTAAGTTCAGTATCAAAAAAACCTTCAATATAATACATAAGTTCTGCCGCCTCGTCCCATACACAATCATAATCTATATCTTCTGGTGAATCAATATTATCATCATCTTCTAAATAATTAACAAATATACCTTCTAAGCACCCATCTTCAACTTCTATATATAACAAATTACCAGATTCATCTAAAATTTGTGTATAATAAGAACTACCAAAATGAACATTTTTTCTTAATAATTTGGACAATACATATACCAATTCATCTTTAGATAATAGTTCCCAAAACCCATAGTCCTTTAAGTTTTTAATTATTGGATAATCATTCTTCATTACCTTAATAATCTTATTAAGAAATTCTTGTCTCCTATCTTCTTTCAATATTTTTTTAATTATATTTTTCATAATTTATCTCATTATTCTACCCGTAGAATCTTCATGATATATTTGATTCCCATATTCGTCAAATTCTTTTTTAAACCACATACCATTAGAATCTTCACGATATATTATATTTCCATTATTATCATATTCTATTTTTTTCCATACACCATAAGAATCTTCTTGATATATTTTTTTTCCTCTTTCATCATATCTATATTTTTCCCAATCACCATAAGCATCTTCAAAATATATTCTATTATTATTTTCATCATATATTTCACCTCCATATGATGTCACAGGTTCTCCAAATATACCAGATAATACATAATTTAGTTCTTCTTCGGATAACTGTTCATAAAAACCAAAATCTTTCAAGTTTTTAATTATAGTAAAATCATTCTTTATTACCTTAATAATCTTATTAAGAAACATTTGTCTTCTATCTTCCTTTAATATTTTTTTAATTATATTTTTCATCCTACCTTCCTTTAATATTATTTTGATAGTTTCAGTTATATTAATATCACCACCATCTAATTTATTTGTAAACCCCATAAGGTTTTCAAAAGATTTGTGGGTTTTGATTGGTTCTTTTTTTGAATCTTTCATAACTTCCCAAGTTTTGGGTTTAACTTTCATATGATTTTTAACAATATATTTAATTTCCTCAACATCTGTACCTTCAAAAGATTCAATCCAATCCTTAAATTTTTCAACATATATTACGGACTATTTTTCATGTATTACCAATAACCACTATAATTTTTATTACCACCTAAACTTTTCCAATATCTACCTATTCTACACGCCCAATATCCTGCCTTAGTTTTATCTTTCTTAGTTGAACATTTGTGTCTACTCGCAAAAGATTTTCTTCTTTCTGGATCTTTTAACTTAACAGATAAACCTGTCGTATCACCAAAATTAACTTTAACAACATTACCCTTGTCATTCTTTACATAAACATAGAATTTTTTACTACCACCTCTTTTTGGTTTATTTAATTCTACCTTTTTACCTTTGTATTCTGCCTCATTTAAATGTTGTTGTTCATATGGTATATCCAACCACACCCTCTTACCATTAACCATTACATATTTACCAATGTTAGTTTCTACCAACTCTTTATCATTTGGAGATAAATCAATTTTACCACCCTTTTCTAATCTCCTAACTTCGTTAATTAAATTAAAAAATTCTCTACTACCATATCTATATATGTTATTTATTAATGCTATATTTCTATCTAAATGATATCTCAAACCTTCACTAACAACACTTCCATTTTGAATTATCATTCTATCAATAGATTCATTCTTCTTTTTACTTTTTCTTTTTTTAGGTTTATAACCTTTTACCTTAATAGGGCTAGGTGATTGTCCCTTACCTGTTTTACCATCATTCTTTTCTTTTTCTCTCTTACGTCTACAAGCAGAATCTTTTGCCGATTGTGACATTCCCGCAGCAACACTCTTCGCCCTACAAACAGGATACCCACCTTTTTCAGAATCACTTCTACCACATTCAGGATGTCCACCACCTTTCTTTTTTCTACATATATTAACCCAAGGTCCTTGTGGTTGTTTAGATTTTTTACCTTTCTTTTTAGTACCAAACCAAACTGATAAGTCTTCATCTAATTTTATATCGTGAAAAACTTCTAAGTCTTGTAATAGTTCTGGTGAATAAGATTCATTCTTTTTACCACTACAATATTTACCACTACATCTCTTTTTACCGTCTAATCCCGCAATTTTACCTTTACAAACTTGTACTGCATAACCATTAGCATATGCCGAAGGATAGACATCATACTTCGCCTTTGCAGCATTTTTACCTCTAGCACAAAGAGTGTTATTTTTTTTCTTCTTTTTTTTCTTCTTACCTTCTAAAATTAATTGAATTAATTGTTTTTTTCTTATATTCATATTATAAAATTTTATCTATATCTTTTACAATTACCCATTATACAATAAATATAATATAATTCATTATTGTGAATAAATTTATATTCACCAGTACCACCACCAATTAAATTTTCTCTCCAATATTCCTCTTCCCATTCCCCATAAAAATATTCATTAATATAGTCTTCTTCCCTAAAAACAACATAACCTTCATCTATTAAATCCTGATTTGATAAATCTAACACATAATTAAAAAAATAATAAGGACTATGTTCAAATTTGTCCCACATATTCAAAACTCTATTTGTTAATTCTTCATCAGTTAGTTTTTCATTTTTTTTATTGGATTCATTTATAACTACTTCATGTATCAAATCGTGTAATTCTTCATACGAAATAACAAAATCTAAATATTCTTCTACTTCTTCTAATTCATCAACATTGTTCTTATTAACATATTCTTTAATTGCCTCTTCAAAGGCATCTTCAATTTCATAGACATCATAAACAACAAACTCTGAATTACTTAATACATCACTATATGATGAAGCACCACCATACCAATTTTCACTATTTTTTCTAATTAAAAAGTTAGGTACTTTTATAAAATCTGATAACACATCAATTTTGACTAAATCTTTTGGTGTATACCTTTCGTCAAACCTTTTTATCATTTCTTCAATTAACGTAGGGTTTAAATCATCAAAACCATATCTCCAAAAAAATTTGTATATAAAAAATACACTACATTTTAATTTATATTCTTCACCTTCATTAAATTTAAGATCTTCTGTTAAAAATTTCCATAGTTTACTCATAGAAATTTGTTTTTCACCAAAATATCTGTCTATTTTTTTAAACCACTTTTGGTATAACCCAATTTTATTACTATCAAAAAATTTCATATTTTAATTTAATCTATGTATGTAATATGTCTTACCATTATGTTCTATTTCTTCTTCTACACCATCATACGTAGACATACTACTACCTCTTTCATAATCAGTAAATATATCTGAAAAGTAATCATTTTGTGCAAAAGTTGCAAAACCATAATCTATAATATCAGAATATGAAAAACCATATCTATGATAAAAATAATTTAATGGATCACTATCAATTTCATTTGTTATTTCATCAAATAATAAATCTTCCGCAACTTCTTTAACCTTATACTCTATCAAATCAAATAATTCATGGTTAAAATAATCTAAATCACGTTCTATTTGTTCATTATCGTAATCTTTATTAATTATTAGTTCTTCTATTTGTTCTTTTTCTAATTCTAAATTTTCAATCTTTTGGTCATATTCACCCTCATCATTCATTATTTCTGAATCATAAATTTGACTATCAATTAATTTAATATCATTAATAAAATTAAATTTTTTGGTTTTATTATCTTTTTTTTCTTTTTTAAGTTTACTAATTTTTGTTTCCAAATCTTCTTTTTCATCAACCATTTCCGCAATTTCTACAATTTCATCATCAGTTTTATCATTCAAAGAAATATAAACTTCTTCGGAAATATGATCTTGTACTATTGAACTATCTATATCAAATTCTAAATAAGATTCAATATTATATAAATCATCTATACCTACGTCTTCAATATAAGATTCTTTCCATTCATCATACGCCTCATCAATATCATCTTCACTGTAAACCACATATTCACTATCATCTGTTAAAACACTAAATACATTCGCATCACCATAATGACTATACCCTTGTTCTTCTAACAAAAATACTGGAACATCTAAAATTTTAGATAATACCATTTCATCATCTTCATATACCAGATCATTTATTTTTTGTAAAATGGTAGATTTATCCAATTCATCATATTGCCCATCAACACCATAAAAATTATCATATAAAAACATTAATGATAATTTTAAATCATAATATTTACCTTCATTAAAAGATAATTGTTCAGTTAAAAATTCCCATAACTTACTTAGACTAACTTTTTCGTAGTTAAAATACTTATTTATTTTTTTCAACCACCCTTTGTACTTGTCTAACTTTTCTATATCAAAAAATTCTTCCATAATCTATAATTCGTAAATGAAATATGTTACACCCTCATAATCTATTTCTTCTTCTGTACCTGTACCCAAATTATCACCTCTTTCATAATCTTCAAACATATTTTCAATGTATCTGTCTCTTTCAAAATCACCATAACCATACTCTATAATATCACTATATGAAAAACCCATATATGAAGTTAAATAATCTAATGGATCTTGTTCAATATCATGTGTTATGTCACTTTCTATAGTTTCTTTTAATTCATCTGTCGCCTCTTCTAAAACATTATCCAACTCATCTTGTTTATATTCTTTTTGTGATTCAATATCTTCCATTTCTGATTCTTTATCAGAAATTTCACTCCTAATACTTTCTAAACTATATTCTAACTCTTCTATTTCATCGTCATAATCACCTTCATCATTATCGTTAATATAATCTTCAATCTCACTTTCGATAGTATCTATGTCATCATTTAAATCTTCAATCTCACTTTCAATATCCACTAATCTTTGGTTAAAATTTTCAATATCTTCCATTAATTTCGATTTAACATTATCATATCCACTTCTTTCTAAAATTTCATCTTCACTATAATCGACCATCATATCATCTACCTGTGTCTCTATTAATTCACGCATAGAATAACTATCCATATCCATATCTATATAATATTCAATATCATATAAATCTTCAAGATAGGAATCACTCACATAATTATCTTTCCATTCATCATACGCCGCATCAACCTCATCCTCATCGTAAACAACATAATCTAAACCACTTGTTAAATTATTAAATATTAAACCATCACCATAATGATTATACCCTTGTTCTTGTAACAAAAATGCCGGAATAACCAATAATTCTGATAACACCATTTGTTTATCTTCGTAATTGGTGTCCAAACCATCAACTAATAATCTTTCAACGTCAACATATTCTATCATATCAATTGAATCGTCATCATTACCACTTCTTATGAAATTATCATATAAAAACATTAATGCTAATTTTAAATCATAATACTGACCTTCATTAAAAGATAGTTGTTCAGTTAAAAAAGTCCATAACTTAGTTATACTAACTCTATTGTAGTTAAAATACTTATTTATTTTTTTCAACCATCCTTTGTACTTATCTAACTTTTCTATATCAAAAAATTCTTCCATTTGTTTATAATTTTATTTTTTTATTCTTCTATTTTTACTATGTAAAACCATTGCCCTAAAAGGTAGGTTTCATATACCACTTCATACGGTGATAACATTTCCGCCCCATACCAATTTTCTCTTTTTACAAATCTATCTTCATCGAATTTTATAAAATTAGGTAAATTACCTTCCACTTCAAATTCACCATGTGTATTTTTAGTAATGTAATCAAATTCCCACAAAAAATCTGTCAAATCTCTATCTAAATAATCAGTATAATATTTTTGAAGTTGATTACGTAGTTTGTATTCTATATCTAAAAATGTATTTTCTAATTCACCATATAATTCACCAACACTCTCACCTTCGTATTCTTTTTCACCAATCTCTTCTTTTAAATCATCATATTTTTCAATCAAAGCTAAATTTTCACCAACTTTAAAATCACCCAACCTTTCAACAATTTTATCTTCGTCATAATTAGACATTTCATTTTCTATCATATCATTAACTAACATCCTTTTATCAGTATCACTAATATATAGGTAATTTAAAACCAAATCAAAACCATAGTGTGATATAGTCTCTACTAAACTCCAAATTCCATCTTTAAACATTTCATCTAAAACTTCTTGCGCATCTTTTTCTGTATACACTATAAAACAACCACTATAATTTTCATTATAACCCTCTTCTAAACAAAATTCTCTATCATAATCATCCGTAGGTTCTAACGCAGTGTAAGGTACACCAAATTCTTGTGATATAATGTAAGCATCATCAAAACCACCATAACTAAAATCTTTGAAAGTTAAATCATCTTTCAATACTATATTTGAATAACCCCCTTCCTTATTATAGTTTTTAAAAAAGTTTAATATATAAAATCTATCATTACTACCAGTAATATCTTCTAGGCTCTTAAATATAATACCAATCTTTTTACCATCAATATCACCACGTTCATTATATAGTTCACCACCAATATCTTTGTGAACTAATTTAAACGCTTTCGATAAAAATTTTTCGTTCTTCATCCCTTTTATTGTTTACATTTTATTTATAAATATTAAAATTACGTATAAAAAATAACAATTAAGAAAAAATATCAAAAAAATGTTAAATAAAGAAGTTTTGTCACTTTTAAATAACCAAATATGGATAGAAAACATGTCATCATATTACTATTTGAAATTATCTGTTTTGTGTAATGAAAATGGTTTTAATGGTGTCTCAAAATTCTTTTTGGAACAATCGAATGAGGAAAGAGAACATATGATGAAAATATTCAATTATATGTTAGAACAAGATACCGAACCTGTTGTACCATCTTATAACTATATAGAAGAAGAAGGTATTATAGACTTCAATTTATTAACATTATTTGAAAATTCCCTAACGAATGAAAAAGAAATAACCAACTCAATAAATGAATTGGTTATTAAATGTAAGGAAGTTGGTGATAGTAGAACTGAAAATTTCTTGTCTTGGTTTGTTGAAGAACAAAACGAAGAAGAACAAAAATTTAAAGATTTAGTTGAAGATCTTAAAATTATTAAAGGTGACAAATTTGGTTTATATCATTTCAATAAGTCATTGAAATAATTATTCTTCACCAAAAACATCGGTTAAGCCTAATGGTTGTTGAATTATATCAACCGCATCACCAATATCTGGTGCATTAGGATTATCATAATAACCATATTTTGTACCATTGTCTTTAGTATCATCATCAGGTAAAGATAATAGAAGTTTACTATTTAATTGAATAGACTTATTCATAGTTTCTATCCTTTTTTTAATATTATTTTCTAAATGAACTAATGTTAATTGTTCGATGAAAATTTCACCAATTGTTTTATGTAACACACTAGTTTCTTTATTACAATAAGATAATAACTGAACAATCTTATATTCTAAACCTTTTAACTTTATGTGCATTGCAGATAAATTATTCTTAGTCTCTATCAAAAACAATCTACACAAACCACCCTCAATTTTACCCTTATAATTTTGTTGTTTATCATCTATACAGTTTTTCAGTTTATGTCCCACCCATTTTAACATATATTCATTAGTTATTTCTTTTATAGTAATATCACTAGGAAAATCTAAAAAACTAATATCTAAAGGATCTATGAAATTATCTTCCATAGATTTTTTTCTTAATAAAACATTGTCATAGATATAATCATAATTACATATTTCTTCTGTATTAAGGTTTGAATTTTCTAATGTTACCTCAACTAATCTAGAAACCCATCTACCCTCTTTATTATAAACTTTTTTAATTATTTTAATGAATGTATTTATCTGTTGTAAATTCATCTTATTGTTCACAATAAACTTAGTTAACCACCCTTCACTAGTAATAAAAATCTCTATATTATCTATATGTTTTTTAGTGAAGTCACAATCAATGAAACCATCAATAGTAAGTAAAAATATTTTACAAATATAAACACCATCATTAGATAATAACTTAACCTTCTCAATAACTTTTTTATTTTTCTTTGTTAAATCATACACTATTCTAAGTGATATCGGATTATAAACACTATAAGTAGATAAGAATTTATCAACTACCTCATTCTCATATTGTTTTTTAGGTACTAAAGTCCAAACCTTTTCAAATTTCGCCCAAGACCTGAGTAGGTTTTGTGGGATACTTCTATTAGGATCCAACCAATTAACCGCATGATTATCATCAATATCTTGATCAAAATCGTTATGTTTCTCCCAAAGTTCTTTTTTGTGATCAAAAAATTTAACCATAGTAAAATACTTACTGAGTTCTCTATAATATTTCATATAAAGTTCTTTGTATTTTGTACTAAAATATATAGAAAAACCAAATAATTTAACGTTTAAATAATTATTATAGTTTAAAGGTTGGGATAAAATTTCCATACATTTATCAACATTACAATATAAACCCAATTCATCAATCTTTTTGAAAATTCTTATTGCGGTATGTGAAGGTGTATAAAAACTAGAAACATCTAATTGTTTAGTTAATAATAACTGTTCAAATTCTTTGGTATATATAAGTTCATTAGTTTCCAAATCAATACCCACTTGACAACAATTCAAATCAAAACCTTTTAAGATGTAATCATAACCCCTATTAGTATCACCAATACTAGATATTTCAATTAAATTTAAAATACCATCTCTCTTTGTTGTTAATACTTTATATTTAACATTACTATCAAAAACACATTTAGTAACATTATAACCATCACCATTAATAGTAAGTGAATCACTTCTCATAGGTGTATGAACCATATCCCACTCAAAATATGGTGTAGATGCCCTTTCTGTAACATAAAATATATCAATATCATTAATAGGATAATCTTTCTCCCCCCAAAATAAATCGAATATAGTATTTGCAACTGCACCACCCGCAATAAAACCACTTTTGGGTATTACACTACAATAGTTACTCAATATAGTTAAAATTTTAGTACCTAATTTTTTATCTGTTAAATTCATTTTTTATCTTTTATAAATAAATAATAAAATGGGATTACAATACCAATAAACAAACTAAGATATAGTAATGGTGGAAAAACCAAAAATAGTGATATCATAATAGAAATAACAAATACACCTATTAAGGTATACCTCTTTAATTTTTCATCATAACTTCTCATACCCCTAATTTGTCTTTTAATAACTTTCTTATTTGTTCACTAATCTCAGATTCTTCATAACCATATTCTGATAAAGTTAAAACCATATTAGTTATAGATTCTGATAAAGTTTGTACATCATCACAATCACTATAAAAACTCTCAAAAAATTCCTCATAACCATCTAATTCATCGTAACCATCATACTCATCAAAATCATCATAATAAATAACTTGATTGTGATTTACTCTCTCATTTAATAATTGAACGTATTTTCCTTTATCGTGATAGTATTTTTTTAAACCTAACTTTTCAATCAAATTTTTACCTGTATCTAAACTACTAAATACTTCATCCACAATAACGTATTCATTGTTTGTGTGTTGTCTATAATAACCACAACCCAAATTTAAACAACAGAAATCATATTTACTTGCAAGTTGGTTTACATCAGTAAAAGGATCATTACTGAATTGTGTATAACCACATTCATTTAGATGTGGTTTGATTAAATCTTTGAAATCAGTATCAAACAACCTAACACCACTACAAACCTCTGTAATCCAATTTGCAGATGGTGCGTCAAACTGTATTGCGTATCCAACATCAACAAAGAAATTATCATCGGATTGTTTTGAACCTAACATACCAATTTCTTCTTCAACAAAGAACGCACCTTTTAATTTGTCAAAGTTTTTGAACATTTCCAAACATACAAAAACACCACACTTATCATCACCACCAATACCTGTTTTTTCATTTGTTTCTGGATGTGTAGCATATAGTGTGATTTCCTCTGTTTTGTCGGATAATTCTGATCTAGACTCATTTATCACCAACCTTTTATTTTCTTCAATAAGGTTAACGTGAGAACGATGTACGGTATCTATATGTGAAACCACACAAGGATAAAACTCTTCATTTTCTCTTTCACCTTTGGTTAAATAAACATTACCTTTTTGATCCACACTATAATTAATACCATTAACCTTAGCGAAATTTATAATATAATCTCTAACAATATTTTCTTTACCTGATATGGATGGTAAGGACAATACCTCTTTTAATATTTCTAATTTTTCCATAATCTTTTTGTTTTTGTTATCACAAATATAATTATTTTTTGTGAAATAAAAAATTTTATGGACTAAAATATCTTTTATTATTTACAAATAGATTTTTTTTACTATTTATAATATATAATAACATTTAAACTAAACATTTTAATTATGGGTTGTGGATGTAAAAAAAAGAAACCAGTTGCTAAACCTAAAAACACTAGCAACACAAATACAAATACAAATAACAATAATAATAACAATGGTAATTAATATAATTGATTACCAACTCCCCTCGTTAAACCACTATCCCAAGGAGAATTATCTATTGGGTTAGACTTTCCTCTATTTGGTGACACACCCCAAGGTGTGTTATCAATAGTGTTGGCAGGTCCTCTATTTGGTGATGATAAATCATCCCATTTAGATGATGATGAACCTGAAGGTGCATCTTCACCACCACCTTCTTCTTGTTCTTCAATCATATCATCTTCGAGTTTGTCTACACCATATTCTGTGACGACAAAACCAAAATTATTTTCCTTATCATAATAACCTAAATACACACCTTTATCATCATAGGCAGTAACTTCATATGTCGTACTAAAAAATTTTAAATCTCTTGGTTTATCAACAAACTCTAAAATTCTCCTATACCATATTTTAGGATCATCAACACCCTCACCAAATTCTCTGATTAGTATTTTTCTATATTGTGATTCAGTTATTAATATTTTCATATTATTTTTTAATTAAATTTATCTTTTCATTTGCATCATAAGCATCTACCCCATTTTTGATACCACAAACAAATAATGTTGCATAGGATAAATCACTAATTTTTGTACCTAAAACTTTATTATCTTTATTTGAATTAATTATTTTTTTACAATAAGTATCAAAACCGTCAAATTTTTTGTTTTCAAATTCATACTCATTATTTTCAACATTAATCTCAAATTGTTCTAGATCTGTTACGAAATCAGGTTTACCACCAGATTTTATCCCTAAATCATCAATAAATTTTTCATTTTTATCATTGTTTAGTATATCTAAACCTTCTTTCTCAAATTTTTCTAAACCAACTAAAAAATTTTGTATATTTCTAGTTAAATCGTCTTCAATTTCTTTAGGGTTAGATTTTCTAAGGTGTTTATTATTTAAATAATCCGCTAAAATAACTAAATAATTAATAAAGTTACTCTCATTAAAATTATCTATATATAAATCCCTATAATAACTATGAACAACAAAACGAGGTGTTTTAATATATTTAGGTTTTTTTGCCATTTTTTGTTCCTTAGTTTTAGGATACTCCACTGGGTTATAACCATGTCTATAAGCAAATTTATCGTATTCTTCAAAATCTTTTTTTTCTTCTTCGGTATCTTTTGGTTTTTCTTTATAATAAAAATCATAGTCGGGATTAATTTTTTCACCTAAATCTTTTAATTTAATAATTAATTCTCTCCCACCCTTAATTCCCTTAATTAAAGAAATATCTATAATATCTTTTTTATCTTCTCCTAATAATTTTAAATTAAATTTCTCTAAAAACTTTACAATAATATCTGTAATATGTTTCTTGTGTTTTATATTAGAATAAATTTCTTTAATGTCAAATTCATGTTTTATAAAAAAGTTTTTTAATTCTTTAAATAATGCACTAATAACATTTTTATCATAAATATAATCTATTTTTTCTTCACTATATTGTTCCAATAAAAATTTATACTGCGATTCAGTTATTAATAATTTCATAAAATTTGTTTTTTATCTTCTTCTTCAATTTTTTTTGGTGTGAATAAACCAGCAATTTTACCAACTTCAGCAATACCAAAACTACCTAAAGTTATAATAAGGAAAGAATTAAATATAAATTCATTTATAATTAAATCCTTACCTAATGTACCTGAAATAATATCTGCAATCGCAAATATAACCATAATTGCGAAAGATGAGAAACCAACAATAGTTTTTTCGTTGATGTCATTACTATCTTTAAATATGTTTGCAAATTTCATGATCCGTTGCCTTATTTTTTTCAACATAAAAACTATTTTTAATTGTTATTATTAACCTGCTAATAGGTTTATTATTGATTTTAATTGTTCTTCACCTAATAAACCAACACTTCTGTTCACCAATTTACCTTTGTTAAATGTCAATACTGTTGGTATACTTCTTACATTATATTTTTGTGATATACCTCTGTTATCATCAACATTTAATGTGTACATTTGAACATCACTTTCATTTTTTTCCGAAACAGTTTCAAATATCGGTTTCATAATTCTACAAGGTCCACACCATTCTGCCCATACATCCACAATAACCTTCTCATCGTTTTCAATTTTTTCTAATAATTTTTCTTCAGTAATTCCCATTATTTTTAATTTAAATAAAAAAAGGAAGGGGTAACCCCTTCCTTTATAAATATAACAAAATATTAAATTAGTTATTCAACCATCCGTTTACTTTATCAACCCCATAGATTTTAGAAATTTTTTTAACAAACCTCTTAGGGTTTTTTCTAACATAAGTTAGTGATTCCATAGGAATGTTACCCCCATCAGGTCCGAATAGTTCCATAATTAATTGTTCTCTCGTCTTTTTTCTCTGTTTTACACTTTTTGTTAAACTCATTTTTAAAAATTTTTTTTAATAATTATTATTTCGTTTAAGAGTAATAAATAAAAAACAAAAAAACAAATTTTTTTAATTCACATCTAAAATTTCTACTTCAAAAGATAGTTTTTTGCCCGCCATAGGGTGGTTTGCATCAATTTTTACACCTTCATCATTAATTTCTTTAACTATAACATTAATGATACCTCTTTCCCCTTCTGATTTTAGAACATCACCCACCTTTGCAGATTCAGGAATTCTATTTTTAGGTATAACAGTTACTAAACCATCTAAATATTCTCCATATCCATCAATAGGATCCACAGTAAAATTAATCTTATCACCAATATTTAAACCTAAAATATTTTTCTCAAAACCAGGAATCAAATTACCCTGACCTAACACAGTTTTTAATGGTTCTCTACCCTCAAATAAAGAACTATCGAATATAGTCCCATCATCAAATTTACCAGTATAATTCAATAATACATTCTTTCCGTTTTGAACTTTTTTCATAATATATAATTTTTTTTTTAAACATAAGTATTTTTTAAGTTAAAGTAAACTATTTATATAAAAAAATTATTTTTTTAATGAGTATAAAATTAGATAAGTTAGAAAGGTTAGAATACATATTTTTTGCGGTATTCCTAATTTCTTTTTGGTTATTTTTTGTAAGTAAATTTTTAACATTTTTAGGTGTTTTAAATTTTTCAAATACATTAAATAATATAGAATTCTTTTCGTTTTTTATAATGGTTATATCACTAATCCTATTTCTAAAAAGTTTATTTGAAAGAAGAAATAGTAAAGAATTAGAAATAACCAAAAAAAAAGAACAATTAGAATTAAGACTTACTGCCATTGATTCTACCAATGCCATTATAGAGTTCACACCAAATGGGGATATATTATCCTTCAATAAAACATTTAGTGGTATTTTTGGTTACGGTAATGAAATAATTGGTAAACACCATTCTATATTAGTACCAAAAAAAATATCTACTTCTATTGAATATAAAAATTTTTGGTTAGACTTATCTGAAGGTATTCACAAATTTGATGAATTTGAAAGAATAGATAAAGAAGGAAATGTAATATGGATTGCAGGAACTTATGTCCCAATAAAAAATAAAAAAGGTATTACACATAAAATATTAAAAATAGCACAAGACAATTCTTTAACCATAAACACTCTACAAGAATTAGAAAAGAAAAATACATATTTAGAACACGCAGCAAAAATACTTAGACATGATATGCATTCAGGTATAAACACTTATATACCTAGAGGTATTAAATCACTAAAAAGGAGACTTACTGATGAAAAAATAAATGAATTAAAAATTGCTACACCATTAAAATTAATCGAAGAAGGGTTATGTCACACACAAAAAGTTTATGAAGGTGTAAAAGAGTTTACTAACTTAGTTAAGAAAGGATCTAAAGTAGAAAAAAATAATTATAATTTAAACGAAATATTAAGGAAATACCTTAAAAGTACCGCATATTTATCACAGGTTAAAATACCTAACTTAGGTGTCTTAGAAGTTAATGAATCTTTATTTTGTACCGCAGTAGATAATCTAATAAGAAATGGACTTAAATACAATGATAGTAGAAGTAAAATAGTTTCTATATCAAGAGAGGGTGATAAATTATTTATTATAGATAATGGTAGAGGTATGACAAAAGAAGAATTTGAAGAATATTCAAAACCATACGTCAGAAAAAAAGAGAATAAAGAATCTGGTAGTGGTTTAGGTTTAAATATTTGTATTGCAATAATGAAAGAGCATGGTTTTAATGTTTTATGTGAAAAATTAGAACCAAATGGAACTAAAATAACTATTGAATTATGATCGAATCAATTTTACTCGTAGACGATGAAGATTTATTTCATCTTGTGTTTGAAGACGCTTGTAGTCTTTTAGATATAACACTAAACTTAACATCTGTTTCATCTTCAGAAGATGCGGAAGAACTTTTTAAGAAATGGTTTAAAAAAGAAATAAGAAAACCAGCCTGTATATTTGTAGATTTAAATATTATTGGTTCTTCGTTTGATGGTATAGAATTAATTAGAAAATTAAATTTTGAATATGGTAATGAAGTTGTTGCTGGTATTATATCATCATCAGATGAAGAAGAAGAACAAGCCAGAGCGGTTCAAGCAGGTGCACAATTTTGGATTATAAAATCTGATGAAATAGAACCTAGATTAGAAGAGTTTAAATCAGATTATAAAGAATACGAAAGAAAAACAAAGGCATTTAAAGTTTACAAATGATAAAGATTAATGAAGAAACAAAAAAACTTCTATTAAAAATCTACGAAAAAAATGGTATAGGTTTAGAAGGTAATATTTTAAAAATCATAGATTTATCTGAAGAAGATGAAAAGTTTTCAGAGTATATAAAAACATGTAAGGAAGAGGACAAAACTAAAAGATCCAAAAGATTAGATATTACCAAAAAGGTTCAAAGTCAAAACTTAGAACTACAAAAGGCAAAAGAAGAAATAGAAAGAGTTAACGAAGAACTAAAAAAATCTTTAGATGAAACTAATAAGGCGAAAGAATTAGTAGAATACGATTTAGATATACTCCAAAAAAAGAATCAACATAAACTCATCAATACAATAGTTAAAGTCGCGTTATTTGTTATAGTTGGTGTTGGTATTTTAACAACTTTTATGTATTTAGTTACAATGTTTACAGGAAAAGATACTCAAATTATTGCATCGGCATGGACAAATACTATAAGTATATTACTTACTAACGCATTTTCAATTGTAGGTACTATTATGGGTGTAAAATATCTACAAGAAGATAATAATAAATCTTAAAAATCTTTATACGTTTTTATTGGTTTTTGGTATGTCGCATCCCTCTTAGGTGAAATATCTAAATCCTTAACTAAATAGGAAAAATCTTTATACGTTTTTATTGGTTTTTGGTATGTCGCATCCCTCTTAGGTGAAATATCTAAATCCTTAACTAAATAGGAAAAATCTGTTCTATCATCAACAACTTCATCACCACCAGTTTCACCTTTTAAACTTTTAAAAATATTAAACGATTGTTTAAAGATTTCACTATTTGAGTCGAAAGTTTGTTTTATCTTTTCAGGGCTTCTATAATCTTTTATATAGTTATTGTGTATTTTCTTTTCTTCATCCGTTAATTCATCAACACTTTTGTTATAAACCCCACCACCATACGTAAATGGTTGCTTTTTTAATTTACTATTAAAACCATATTTTTTAAAATCTTCATATTCTTTAGAATCCAATTTAAGATTCCACTTTTTTTGCCATATATCTGAATTCTTTTTAGACACTTTTTCTAAGTCAAATGTTTCACTATCAACTTTATCTTTGTTTACATCTTTTAATAAATCTATAAACCAACCTCTTTTATCAAAAGCAACTTTCATAAATGCGATACCATCATTTAAATTCTCAAATGAGGCAAAAGACCTTACACTTTCGTCATCTTTGGAACAGAACAAAGAACTAATTTTATCATTTAATTTTTCATCACCCCATCTACCACTATCTGTTTGTATACCAGAAAAATTATAATTAGAACCACATATACTATTACCAACACCCTGTTCTTTTATCATAGTAGACAATATCGCAGACTTACTTAAAATATCTAAATCTGGGAAGTTTTTGTTTAATGCTTTTGCAACACCTTCTTTAGATACACAAGTTTTCCTCTTTAATACATAATCTAAGTTAGGGTAGTACTTATCACTACCTGATCTTTTTGTACCAACACCACTTTTACAGGTGTCTAACATATTTTTAGAAACACCATATCCTTCCTTATATCTTTTTATGAAATCTTCATAATTATTAATTACGTTTGAAATTTTAGTTTCATTTTTCTTCAATTCATTATCGAATTTACTAATATTATTTTTAGTTAGTTTTTTGTCGGATATGGTATTATATAACGCCTTTTCTGTTTTCTTTCCAAAATCACCATCAACACCATCTTCATCTAAACCACTATCCCCAAATAATTTACCTAATGCAACTAATGTTTTTTGTAATAATAATATAGATTCCACATCATCAGTTAATTTAGTTAATGGTAAATGTGGTTTTAATTCGTTCACAATTTTATCTGAAACTTTTACTCCTGATTCATATATTCTTGTTTTAGATGGGTCATAATTAATAATCTCATTAAACCTTTTCAATTCTTCCATCAATAATTTTTTTTTCATAAAAATTCTTTAAATATAAATATTAGGATATAACAAAAAAACCCTAATTAAAAAAACTTAATTAGGGTATGAAAAAAATTAATATTAAGAGAATAGAAAGTTAATTAAGGTTTTTGTCTTTGTATTTTTTACTCAATTCTTTTATCACTTTTTTAGAATCCGTATTTATCTTATAAATATCTTTACCATTATTTTTTAACACATGTATATCATTTATTATTACAAAACTCAATAATATAAAACCACATATTGCCAATATTATATAAATAAATACGATTTCCATTCTTCATTTATTTTACCACACATCCTTTCAATAAATTCCATATATGTCGGAACATATGGTTTATGTGTCATTGTCATACCTGCTTCTTCAGGTGTTTTGTCTCCTTTCTCCGTATTACAGTTAAAACAACAAGCAACTAAATTTTTCCATGTATTCTTACCACCTCTAGATTTTGGTAGTACATGATCCAATGTCAAATTATTTGGTGACCCACAATATATACATTTATGGTTATCTCTACGATAAATAGAATGTCTGTTAAGTTTAACTTTTTTAAACGGTAAATATATGTATCTCAATAACCTTATTATTGTGGGTCTCTTATAATCTTTAACCTCACTCCGTAAGGGATTAGTTTCATCAGAATGGACTATTTCTGCCTTTCCCTTATAAACTAAATTAAAACCCCTCCTTGTTGATGTAACATTCAACGGTGTATAATCTCCATTTAGGACTAATACTTTTTCCATAATACATCCTTTTTATATAAATATAAAATCGTAAGAAAAATATATGTTATTTTTTTTTTATGGGTTATTTATATGTTTTCCTTTAACTTTATAATAATTTACATCAACACCTTTCCCTTCCAAAAGATTCTTAGGGATATATGTTTCACCAGTCTCTAAGAAGTGATTCATTCTTTTAGTACCAAAGTCTATGTTAAACTCAACCAGATCAACACCAATGAACTTCCTATTGTTCTTTAAAGATGCAACACCTGTGGTTGATGACCCCGCAAATGGATCCAAAACAACATCATTCTCATCACTACCAACTTTAACAAACCATTCCGCCAATTCAACAGTAAAAGGTGCGGGGTGTAAAACACTAGGATTAGATTCTGCAGCAGCAATAACAACATTGTGAGGAAGAGAACCTTTTGGGTTTAACTTCTTCATCTTAGAATCATATACGCCATCTCTAGAATTAATTGTGGTAACAGGTTTCTTAAACCTTTTCTTTGTAACCTCAGAATGTTCTACCCTACAATTATCCGCCCTAAACTTAGGTTTGTTTGAGTTGGAGAAATGAAACACATATTCATACCTATCTATTGCGCGATACTTACAATTGGTTGGTATTGCGTTTTTCTTAAACCATATATAAGGTTTTGCAACCATATACCATCCCTGTTTCCTCATCTTATACCTTAACTCATCCAATACGGGGTGAACTACACCCTTATCAATTTTGTCGTTTATATTGAGGAAAAAACTACCATTAGGTTTTAATACCTTTAAGAACAAATCTGTAAACTCTAAAAACCAATCTGCGTAGTCATCAACGTGAATGGATCCAATCTCACCATCAGAATTACCACTATAATTTTTTCTCATCGAAAAATAAGGTGGTGATGTAAATATCATATCCACCTTTTCCCCTTTGTTAATCATTTCTTGTAACACAACCTTTGTGTCACCCAAATGTAATTTAAATTCTTTATCCATGTTTTATATTTTTTCTTCAACAATTAACTCAACGTTATTACCTTCAAATTTTAACCCAACAACCTTACCCCCATTCTCAGATTCTTCTACTTTTTTAATGAAATTATTTAAGTCAAATGAACGTAAGAAAAAACCACCTTTAGCGTTCCCTTCAAACCCATCTAACCAAAAAACACCTGTATTTAATTCGTTTTCCATTATAATTATTTTTATTTAGTTACAGTCCCAATATAACGATAGTGAGTACATACGTGATAACCAGAAGCAATGATTGATCTTGCATTGAAGTTTCTAGTGGTATTATCCCCCAAAGTCAATTCCCACACACCTTCAAACCCTTTTGGTCCATTATTAAAGAACACTTTATTGATAGAGTTTATATCATACTGACCCAAATTTCTGATGACACATCCGAACAATTTCCATTTGTTAGAAGCAACAATATAGTCAGCCTCAGATTCAATCATTCTATCAGATGCCTTTTCAAATCTTTCTTGTTTTCTCAACCACTCAATTGCCCTTCTTCTATACTCTTCACTCTCAGAATCGAAAGTCTTTTCAATCTCTTCACAAAGTTCAACAACATTGGTATTTTTAACAGTCTTCAAAAGACTCTTTGGGTTTGATTTGTCAACAACTGGAAGTGCCAATTCTTTTTGTACCTCACTTAGTAATTCAGAACCTTCTTCAGATAGTTGTAGTTTAGCCTCTTCCAATAACTCATTGTCGTACTTTTTGAATGACGTTTTAAGTTGTTTAGGTGAACGAGGGTTTATACATCTTAGATTGTAGTTTATTTCACCAACTATATTTTTGATGGAATCTTCTTTTTCTTTTTGTGCCTTAGCCTCAGCCTTTTCAATTTTATCCATCTCTATTAGAGATTCTGCCGTCTCCTTAGTAATGTGATCGTAATTGTTGTTTACTACCTCTAAAACCAAAGATTCGTCTAATTTATATTGAGTCCAAGAATCTAATGTAGCAATAGGGTGTTCTCTATATTCAGTAGCCGTACGCAAACTAACTTTTCTAGTCTTAGATTTTTTGAATTTATTGGTAGTCCTAACATTTACAATAGTAACGATATTCTTTCTTCCACCCCATTCAGAAACGTTTTTGATAATCTTACCCCAATCATCCATCCATACAGTTTCTATTTTAGTTATTTTAGTAACTTGTTCAGAAGGATACTCAGTTAGAGTAATGTTAGTGGCAATTTTCTTTATTTCTGTTTCATTGTATCCGTATAATTCATTTAATGTTTTCATAGTCATTTTTTTTTAGAGATAATTAATTAATGTGAATGCAATATACGGCAATTTTTTAAATAAAAAAATTTTTAAATAAAAAACTAAAAAAAAAATATGGTAGATTTGCCTTTACTACCAATACCTCAATAGAGTCAATAGTTGTGGAATAACATAAGGTAACCAATCTTATGTCGGTTGAAAAACAATAGAGGTAATACTACTTTTGTGTTTCAATTGTAGGCAATAATTCACCATACCACTTCATCAACATTTTCAACACTATTCAACTCTTTACCTTTAAAAAAATAGAATAGGTTAGGTTTAAGCACTATATTCATTACGCTACCTCCTATATTTATTCCTAATTCTATTTTATAGGGTTTGTTATTACTAAGGTCAATATTTATGTTTGACATAAGTACATCGCCATATTTACTACAAAAATCAATTAAATCATCCAGTGTTTTAGATGTCAAGTTCTCAAACATAAAAAATGTAACCTCTTTTTCTATTTTTTTATTTATAGTTCCCATAATTAAAAACGCACTACAACAATTTGTATAAGTAATAGCCGTTGATGTGCTTTGTTTTAAAGCTATTACTATTTATTAAGATAATTTATAATTAGATACTTCTGTGGTTTCTAATCGGCTACTATTCATAGCCGAACCGTTAGCCACAAATAAAATATACTGTGGTTATTATAATAGATTGGTGTAGCCATTGGTCAATACCAAAAATCCACCAATGGTATTTATTTGCAGGGTTTTGTAAGTTCTCAAACCATCCGTTCATTCTACCCTTCCACACATCTATTACAAAGTGTGTAGGCAACTGTATTGCAATCCGCACTAATGCTAACAACGTGTATATTGCATAGCCTATCGACATACACACCATACACTTAGCGTTAGCAAACATTATAATTCACTAACTGAAAAATGATATGCGTTTTTAAATTGTTCTTGTACTTGTTCTATTGCATCAAATTCACATTCTGCATCTATGGTTGTTTCGTGTTCAAACCAAAAGCTATCAACAAACTTTACTAAATAACTTTTGCTAACACAACCTATATGTAATGCCTTGGATACTTCTTTTATTTCATCAAGTGTCATAATTTTATTTTTATTTGTTAGTGTAGTAATTTATTCAAGGTAGGCACTACACATAGCCAAAACGTTGTAATCACATTTAAAAACGTGTTACAACAATAAATATAAGTAATGCTTCACTTGGCTTTTAAACCATCTTTTGCAGACTATTGCAGTTGTTGTCCATCCGAAAGGGTTATCTCTGTTTTTCATCGCACTACTCATATTCTTGTCAGTTAGCCACAATTTAAAAATTTAATCATAGCTTCGTTTGTCGCTCGCTTTCCGTTCTCATAACCCAATCCTCTAATTTTGTCCATCAATACCCAAACAAATAGATATCTTTGATTACCTTCTAGGTCTTTTACACCATTAAGTAATTTTTTGTGGTATTCAGCAAAGTCTGCTCCTCGGTTGCTCATTTCTTCTAAGTCTTTTAAATAATTTTCCAACATAATATTTTGTTTTTAGTTAATTAAACAATAAGACGAAGATATGGTTTTATATTGGTATTACAAAATTATAACGAAAAAGATTTTATAACAGTTGCTAAACACAACTGTCGCAGATGTTTAGCTTGGTGTTAGAGTGCATTAAAACGCACAATAACATTGTATAACAGTAATAAATAATACTAATCATCTTTTACTTACTGTCTTTCTTATTTCAGTAGTTCCATCACTCCAAGTATACCTCCATTTTCTAGTAACCTTACCAGTCCACCCACTAACTGTGGTTTCTAGCAACTCTCTTTTATATCCTTTTTTTTCTTCCATATTCTATATTTTTAGTTTGTATAAAAAAGACTGATGAGAGGTTTTTAAAGGAACTTTCAAGGGATCCCCTTTCAGATGTTTACATCATCAATCTTTTATTTGGTGGTTCTAGTTGGAATCGAACCAACCTTATAGACTACATATCAAAATCACTCACCTTTTCTCTAAACTAGTATAAAGAGTGTGACATATAATTTTAATCTTCGTCTACCCACTCGCAGTTGATACATACCTCAACTACTATAGAACCATATTTTTGTCCACCGAGAAGGAATCGAACCTTCACTCCCCTGATTAAAAGTCAGGTGCTTTACCAATTAAGCTATCGGTGGTGGTGGAGTTGGAGAGGGCTCGAACCCCTCGTCCAGTGATGTTTCAATAAAAAGGTTTACAGTTATTAGGATAAGTTTTTCTAAACTTCCAAAACTGATATCATTAAAAAGAATTAGGAATCCTTTATGGTTAATCTATCAATACCTTATTATACCATCTACTTCCTTTTACATCTTACCCAACTACAAGTATACTCATTGGTATGATGTGCAAGACATCTAATCTAATTAGGCTGCCATTGCATAAGAAGTGTTGCCACTTAAAGGTTTGATGTAGGTCATCACCCGAACTGAACTTTAAACATCCTTCATCCTGTCAATTCCAGTCAACCCCTTATTTTTTAGATATTATAACTGTTGTTTTCGCAACAATCATACCACTATCTTTATAAAAATATGTTTTTACACCCATAACAGTATTATCATCATACTCTTTAAATAGTTTAGGTTCATCTTTTATCATTTTATAGAATGTCCTAATATCGTATTCTGTAATAGTATTATACACTTTATATAGTGTTATGTGTTCAAGAACTTTTTCTTTTTTTAGTTTTAACTTTTTTACGGTTTTATCAGTAATCTCATCCAATTCATACAACCTATTTTTGTTTATGTAATCAGATATCTTATGAGATTCAATACCTAATGGTAATTCAACCATACCGATGTATTTTCTAAGATTATTGACGTATGTGGATATGTCTCTATCAATTAACATATCATCCAACATCATATTATCTTGTCCAAATGAAGATACTGAACTGATTAGGAATAATAATAACACAGATAATTTTTTAAATATGTTATACTTTTTTCTTAGAAGTTCTTTCAATCTTTTTACTTCTTTTTCTAACTCTTTGTTTTTTTCATCAATAGGTTTCATGTCTAATATGTTTTATTTTAATTAATAATTATTTAATTTTAACTCTATTAATTCTAGTAGTTTTAATACCAATTATTTCTTTGTGATCTACAGGAGTACCAACAACAATAACACTATTGTCTACTTCCATACCATCAAATGGTGGTTTATTCCAATAAAACATTATTCTATTAGCATCTTTATCTTCACAAGTAATTTTAAAAGACTCACCAAATTCATCTCTATATGTTTTAATGTACTTAATTGTCAATTCCCAATCTTGCCTTACTTTTAATTCACCAACATACTCAGAAGTACTATTTTCTAAGTTTTTAGTAGTTAATAATTGGAAATAAGTATCTCTTAATATTCTAGCTTCTGTTATTAAATTTTTCTTTTGTTTTGTTTTAACCCTGTAAATATCCATATTATTTGCATACCAAATAACATAATTACTATCATTTTTGAATACATCATTAATATTCATACCCTCATATTTACCACTACCAAATACTGAAGGTGGAACTACTTTCCTACCAGTACTAAATTCATTGTCAATTAATACCGGTAAACCAGTACCTGTACATATTTTTTTAATGGAATCTAATAATGAATCACACAATAATGTTTGAAACCTTACACCACCGAAACTACGTTTTTCCTTAGTTTGGGTAAATCTATATAAAGTATAACGTACTTGTTCTTTACCTGTTAAACCAACAATTAAAAAAGATTCACCATAAGTAACGTGTTTATGACCATTTACCTTAATGTTGTGTTCTTCACACAATTTATAAGCCAATTCTAAACTATCTTCATTGTCCAGTGATGTTTTTTTGATATGGTTTTTATAAGTTGTCATAATTTTAATTTTAATAGTTGATAATTGTTTACAAAAACAAATTTAATGCTATTTATTGTATATACAAAACTTTTTAAAGAAAAATGTCAATAAAATTTTTAGAAATATTAAATGAGGGTAAAGAATCTTGTAAATATCAAGTCAGAAACATTGGTGGTGATGTTTATTATAAGAAATGTAAAGGTGATAAAAAATGGATGTTTACTGATGAAATAGACTTTGTTAAGAACTCCAACTCTAAAAATACTGTTGAATTTGTTGAAAAGAAACCTAAGAAACAACCATATGTTAGACAATTGGAAGTTCCACAAAAAAAAGGTGATAAATTAGAGTATTTAAAAGTTTATTACACTAACGTATCACCTAATGATTTTGATGTATCTATTAAAGACGGATCAATAATTATCAATCCTCAATAGGTGGCATCACCTGTACTCTCAACATAACATCAGTTATCTCCCTTTTGGTTAACCATCCAATAACACCAAAATTACCTTCAATATCATTGTACCCAATTTCAAAGGTGGTTTTACCGTCACCATATAAACCTCTCCCTCCACCAACAACGGAAACATTTCTTCCATTATCGAATTCTACCACACCCATAAGCGCATCTCCCATACCAGATAACATCGAATGGAAATGTGGTTTAAAGACAATATCATCGAACATCTTAACTTCTGGTACTAAAAATTTGATGTCTTTTTTGTTTAGATCGAAACTATCTACCATATCTAACACAATATCTAATCTATTGTACACTGTATTGTATTTAATTAGTTTTTCTTTTATCTTAATTAGTTGATTGTTCATAATAAGTTGTTTTTTTTTACGAATATACAAATATAATAAAAAATATGTACTTTTTATAAAAATTCCATATTTATATATAAAATAACATTAAAATAATAATATTAAAAAATTTATAATTAATTATGAGAATTAGAAAAAATGGAAAAGTTATTAGATTAACTGAAAGTGATCTTATGAGAATCACAAGAAAAGTTGTTAGAGAACAAGAAGAAAAATCTGTTTCATCTGATCCTATGACATCTAAAGAGGCACAAGAGATGAAAAAAACAGAACAAAAAGTTTCAAAAAGTTGTGGTAATTTTAAAAAAGTTGGTAACGATACATTAAAGTTTATAAACGAACTAAAAAGTATGGGGGCAATTAAGAAAAACCCAAAATTAAGTTATAAAAAATTAGATAGTAATGGTAACCTATTGGGTAGTGTAATTACTTATTTCGCACCTTCAAAAGTTGGTTCAAAAGTAACTTCTAAAGGTAGTGGTGAAAGTAAATTAGGTAACCTACTTAGTAAATCTTCAAGTAAAAAACCTATGAAGGTATTAGGTATGAATGTAGATGGTAGTAAATCTTTCATAAAAGATTTTAGTGGAAAACCTTGTTTTAGTATTCTAGTCGGAAAAGATGAAGGTATGTTTTAATAAAATATATTAATAAAAAAAAAAGGGGGTGTTTACCCCTTTTTTTATTTTAAAACTCACATACTATCACTATCACCCGTAAGAATTACATTTGTTACTATCGTATAAAATATATCACCATCATCTAAGTCAATATTCCCAATGTTAACACTTACACCAATATATTTAGTATCAGAGTCATAGAATTCACTAAACCCCTTTACATAGTTAACAATTCTTTTATTATAGTTTTCATAGGTATCATCTAGAATATTTTGATAATTATTGATAGTATAGTGAGTACATCTAAATTTAATATCGGTTGGTACTTCATTCATTAAACGAGAATAATAATTAATTCTATCCTGTGGTGTTTTCAACAACACACCTTGAAATACCCTACTATGTATTTTATTTTTTTCTTCATACTCTACAAAATATTTAGTATGATAATCTGACGCCAAATGATTTACTTTTTTATAAATCAATTCGGGTAAACCATATGATTTTCTGTAGGAGTTCAGATCCTTTAGAATACCATCCATTATCATTGAATAATTTAAACTATCTAAATCAATATAATCATCAGGAGACTGAGAAAATAAAGAACTAATTGTGGTTAATACCAATACCGAAATTAAAATTAAATTTTTCATAGTTAAAATTGTTTAAAATTGTTTATAAATAATTGTTGGTACACCATAGGAGAATCGAACTCCTATTTTCAGGATGAAAACCTGATGTCCTAACCGTTAGACGAATGGTGCTTTTAAAATCGTGCGTTTTATGTATGCGCACCCCACAACTAATCTTTGTTTTGGTTTAATATATTTAACTTTGAACATACTTTATGTCAACACCATGTAACTGATGTATCTTAACAATATGTTTTCCGTTTTTACGAATGATAGTTACACCTTCATCCTCATCTGTTTGTCCAATTAACACATCGTCACCATTTTTTGAGAAATGTTTGTAGAACGCAATAGGTTCGATAATGTATGCGGAATAACCATAGGTTTTCCCGTCTATAACCCTAACCACATCTACTTTGTGTATAGTTAAAATATCACTAGTGTCTTTGTAATGTAGTGTTATCTTATTTTCTACGTCAATTGATAGGGTATTGTTTCTATCTTCAGTATAATAGTTTTCTGATGTCCACTCAATTGTGTTTTGTCCATTAATATTAAGACTAATAAGTACTGAAACGATAATTAAAATAGTAGTTTTCATTGTAAAAATATTTTTTGTTTTCTAATAATTTGTTAACCTCATATAACAAAGGTATGCAAAAAAATTAGAAAACAAAAAAATATTCAAAAAAAATGGAAAAAACTTTAAACTTTTTCCAATTTACTCTCTTGTAGAAGTTCCCACGCTCTCCCCAATCTAGTTAATCCGATACCACCACCGAATCTTGGAAAGAAGTCATAAGATAAAAATTCATCTAGTTCCGCCTCTACTCTTTCTTTACCAAATAGTTCAAAAAGTTTGCCTGCGTAACCACCATCCATAATACCGTAAAAGAAGTGTTTCATTTCCTCAACATCACAAGATCTTTCGGCAGTACCAAATGTTTCTTGACCATATAGAATGATATCACATTTATTGAATTTACCATCACCAACATATTTCATATTCCAAAAAGGAGATGTTCTAATTGGGAATGTTTCTAATGATACAGAATGTCCTAATTCCTTCCACATTCTACTTTCGTGTTCGTCTTCAAGTATTTCTACATCACCATACTCTTTACAAGTATCATCGTAATCTATTTGTACGGGAGAATCAAATCCTAAATACTCTACAAGTTCAATGTTTAGTTTTCTTAGTGTATCGAAATCACCCTTTGATTCAAATTCAAACATTGGGAATATTTTTTCATGTCTCCCCGGAATTGGATCCTTTTCATCTCTGTAAGATGTACTTACACAGAAACATCCTTCCCATTCAGGGTTTTTTAGTAATTCAAACTCCAACCACATCTGTCCTGTTTGTGGTAGAGGCCAAACTAAACCATCGTATGTGAATGTCGAAACAGAATGTGGGTTCTCACATGCCGCCAATATTGACTTTCTAGATTGTGATGGAACTTCTACGAAGTTTTTAGATAGAAAAAATTCTCTAAGTTTTTGTACAATTTCATGATAAGTTTGCGTGTTTTTCATTGTTAATTAGTTTTTTTGAAAAATTTTGTTATTGTAATTGTCGTTCTTTATATAATTGTAATAATCTATTTCTCGCATATTCACAGTATTGTTCTACCAAATCAATACCTATATATTGTCTACCCATTTTAGAAGACGCATAAGGTGTTGTACCCGTACCAGAAAAATTATCTAATACAATGTCATTTGGTTTTGAATAAAGGTTGATAAAGTATTTGGTAAATTCACTAGAAAATGTTGCCGCATGTCCTTCAACCTTACCATCGTTGTTTTTTGCTTCAATAAAGTTATAATATGTACGGAAATATCTTTGACCCGTCTTTGAGATAGACGATACGGTTTTGTTTGCCGAAAAATTTGGACCTTTTGAAAAAATATAAACCATTTCTACAATTCTTGTCATTCTATTTGGGTGTCCACTTAATGGTACTGCAGATTTCTTCTTCCAAGCTGCGGTATCATAAATCTGTAAACCAGTATTTTCAAATACTTCATTGATTAATAAATATGGTAAACTCGGATTAAATGTCGTATATGAATAATTAAATACGATAACACCATCATCACTTAATATTCTTTCGTACTCTTTAAATACATTTACCAACCATTCTATATATTCTTTGACGGGTTGGTTATCTTTAATTAAATCTTTTGCACCGGGATATTTATGGTTATCTTTTCTTAATGATGCAAGATAAGGTGGTGACGTGAGAATCAAATTAATTGAATTATCATCAATCTTTTTCATTGTCTCTATTGTATCACCACAATAAATTTCATTTGTAACTAATCCAACATCAGTAGGTTCTGTTTTGTCAAATATTTGATCGAAAACATCTTTTTCTTCTGTTACATCATTTACTGTACCACCTGTTGTAAATTCACTTACATCAAATAGTAACGTTTGTTCTGTTTTTCTTTTTGGTCTTTTCATCTTAAAAAATTATGTTTAAATAAATCTAATTGTTCTCCCCTAACAGGGTAATTATTTTCTCCGTAATTCATTATCAATATCTCTTCACCCATATTTTGTTTTACACCTTTCTTAGCGGCTGCCGCCTTTGCAAACTTTTTCATTTCCCAAACATATTCATTTTTAGGAAACCATTTCTTTAATAGGTTAAAATCGTAATAACTTAATGAAAATCTACCTTCTATTTTTTTCAATGTATTCGCCAACCTTTCGTGATCAGTTCTATCGAAATCGTGATTGGAATAGTAATTTTCTGTTTTCCAATATGGTGGGTCCACATAGAAATAAGTTTTTTCTGAATCATATTTATTGATTACATCTTCAAAATCTAAATTTTCAACGAATGTAATTTTATCAAAATGTTCTCTGAACTTAGGGTTTTTTAATTTATCCATATAAATTAAAACCTTACATCTATACTTACCTTTGTAGTCAGTAAAATTAGATGTTTCTGGTTTTGAACCAGAAAATATTTGTGTCAATACATATACATATTTACACGCAACTTCAAATTTATTATCTTCGGTTATTTGTATATTTGAATGAAACACTTCTTGTTGGAATCTATTAAACATATCAACATATTCTTGTGGTGTGTTTGTAACTCCTAATTGTTGACAAGGATATGTTGATATTTCATTCCACATTTTGTCGTAATCTTTGGAACATTCAAAAAGATTGGCATTTAATCCATTAAAATCATTATAAACGACATTTTTAAGATTGGGGTATTCTTTTAAACCCATTCTAAAAAAAACCCAAAACATACCACTAAATGGTTCAACATATGTCTCTATGTCTTTTGGGATAAATGGTTCAATCCATTTTGATATTCTCGCCTTTCCACCTATGTAACTTATCATTAATTTTATTTTGTTTAATCTTAATAAAAATTTTAAAAAAAACCAAAAAAAAAGGGGGTAAAACCCCTTTTAATAAAAAATTATCTATTATCTCTTATGTTACCATTAGAATCTTCTTTATATATTATTTCCCCATTTTCATCATATTCTATTTTTACCCATTCACCATAATTATTTTCATAATATATTAAATTATTATTTTCATTATATTCCCATTTATCCCAATAACCATCAGAAAATTCTTTATATAATACAATTCCATTTTCATCTTGAATACCCATACTATATTTTTTTACGGATTTACCAAATATACTAGAAAAAACATAATTTAATTCATCCCTTGATAACTGACCATAGAATCCATAATCTTTCATATTCTTAAATAATGGATAATCATTCTTCATTACATGAACAATTTTATCAAGAAACATTTGTCTCCTATCCTCTTTTAATATTTTTCTAATTATCTTTTTCATATCTTATCTATTATCTGTTTTTAAACCATCAGAATCTTCGTAATATATTATCCTACCATTTTCATCTATGATCGTATATTACACCATCAGAATTTTCAAAATATATTTGATTACCATTTTCATCAAATTCGTTTTTTTCCCAAAAACCATAAGAATCTTCTACATATATTTTATAACCATATTCATCATATTCAGATTTTTCCCAATAACCATCAGAATTTTCATGATATATTACATTATCATTTTCATCAAATCCATATTTTTCCCAATCACCATAAGAATCTTCATAATATAATATATTTCCATTTTCATCATTCATAATTCTTTCATATAAACCATATTTATCCATTGTTATAGACTCAATCGTTTTTTGATTAATATCATATATATAATCCGTTTTATACCACCTACCTTTAGAATCTTCTGTATATGTTTTTAACCCATTTTCATGATACTGATATTTTTCCCAATAACCATTTTCGTATTCTTTATATATATTATGCCCATTTTTATTAAATAAATCATACCCTCTTCTTTTTACTGGTTCTCCAAATATTTTATTCATTATATACCTATATTCATCATCAGATAGTTGTTCTGTAAACCCATAATCTTTCATATTCTTAAAAAATGGAAAATCATCTTTCATAAACAATATAATCTTATTAAGAAACTGTTCTTGTCTATCTTCTTTTAAAATTTGTTTTATAATCTTTTTCATATCTTATCTTTTATCTATTATTACACCATCAGAATCTTCATAATAAATATTATTTCCATTTTCATCAAATCCATATTTTTCCCAATAACCATCACCATCTTCATAATATATTACATTTCCATTTTCATCATACGTAGTCTTTTCAAATAAACCATATTTATCCATTGTTATAGATTCAATCATATTTTGATTCATATCGTATACATAATCCGTTTTATACCACCCACCTTTAGAATCCTCTGTATATGTTTTTAACCCATTTTCATTATACTGATATTTTACCCAATAACCATTGGGGTGTTCGTAATATAATAGATTTCTATTTTTATCAATTACATTATAAATTGTTATGTTATTTATATGGTTGTAACTACTCTCTAAATTAACTATTTGTCCGAATACCTCAGATGACACATAATTCAATACATCTTCTGATAAATCAAAATGATTTAATATTTTAAAATATGGACCCCCATTTTCTTTAAAAAATTCAATCATTAATTCTATAACATCAATACCATGTCCTTGTGATATCATCTTAACCATTTCGATGTTATCAGAATCACCAGTCCTTAATAAATCAAACAATTGTTGTTTGTATTCAAATTCTTCTTTTAATATTTTTCTAATAGTTTCTTTCATTATAAAATTTTTCACTTATTTTAACATCTACAAAACTAACAACAATAGGTGCGTTAGGATTCTTACCTAAATTGTATACCCAAGCAGTATAACCGTTTTCTGATGTTCTTTGATATGCCTCTTCTAAAGAACTAAATTCATACCCATCAGGGTTTTTATTGATGTCATATATTTTATTTTTTGGTATGTAAGAAATATATTTGTAATCTGAACTTACACCAGCATCGTAAGAAATACCACTTTCAGTTAAATAAAGAAATACCCTACTTCTTCCCCAAACATTATATTCATTTTTAGAATGTAAACCTCTTTCACCCCTAGTTATGATGTAATCATCAAAATCTTTATTTGAATAATGGTAACATTTTACATCATCACCTCTAAACTCAACTAAATCCCAGTTGATTGTTTTATCATATCTTCTGTTTTTAAAATGTTCTAATAAAACATTTCTTATAATTTTTCTAATACTCATATCTTTTAATATATAAATATTAGATAAAGATAAAAAAAAAACTAATTCTTTAAAGAATTAGTTTTTTAAAAATTTAAACTGGTGTTGTTAACTTTTCGTATTCATACCTTATCTTTTCCGATAATTCAATACTTTCCCAAGGAAGGTGTTCATTACCATAATGTCCGTTCTTTGCGGTATCATAAAAAATAGGTTTAGTAAGATTAAGATGGTTAATAATATCTTGTGGTTTTAGAGGAAAATTATCCCTAATAATTTGTATCAAAAGATTAATATCAACATCATCACCATATGTATCAACAAACAATGAAGATGGTTCTGGTATACCAATCATATATGATAACTCAACTCTACATTTATTGACGATACCTGATGCGACAATATTTTTTGCAATGTATCTCGCCAAATACGCACCACTCCTATCAACTTTACTACCATCTTTACCACTAAACGCACCACCACCAATAGGACAATAAGGTCCATATTGATCAACAACAATCTTTCTACCTGTTAAACCACAATCCGCAACCGGTCCACCAACATTCCAAGACCCCGCAGGGTTAATATGTATTTCAGTATTGTTATCTATCAACTCAAAAACATCGTTAGTCAATTCCATAAGATTATTTTCTATCGAATAGGTTAGTATTTTTCTAACATTTTCAATGTCATAATCTTTACCATGCATTGTTGAGACTAATATTGAATGTATTCTATTGTTTTCCTCATCAACACTTACTTGTGTCTTAACATCAGGACCCAAATAGTTGTTATCCATCACCATCAAACCAATTTTTTTAGATACATACACACCTAAAGGCATATAAGTTTCTGTTTCGTTTGTTGCATAACCAACCATAAAACCTTGATCACCTGCACCTAACTCTTCACCATCAACCGCAGAATGTATTTCCGTAGATTGTTTACCAATAACATTAAGAATGGTAAGGTTTTTATAATAGAATCCGTGATCAGGGTTGTCATATCCAATGTCCTTCACAACATCTTTTACAACTTTTTCAAAGTTTACATTTGTGCTGGTATTTATTTCACCCCCTAAAACGACAAGGTTATCTTTTACCATAACCTCAACGGCAACTCTTGAATTTTCATCCTGTTCTAAAATACTGTCTAGTATTGCGTCAGAAATTTGATCGGACACTTTATCTGGGTGCCCATTTGAAACGTACTCTGTTGTTCTAAGAATCATAATACTTATGTTTAAAAAGTTATCTAATAATATTACTATTTTGTTGTTTCATATGTTCTTTAATAAGTTCTACCTTACTAAGAAGAAATTCTCTATCTGAATCATCTAAATTAGTGATTTCATCCCATTTCATACCTAACACAGACATAAGTTCCCATTTCTGTTCTTGTAATGTCAATGTAGGGTCATTCGCATTTTTGTTAATCATACCTTTTCTAAATTTTTTAATCTGTTATTACTAGTTTCACATTCACCTATTTCACTACCAATGTACCTTCTATTTGTCTGTTTACACGCAATTGCAGTTGTACCACTACCCATAAACGGATCGTATACTACATCACCTTCATCTGTACAAGACAATATACAATTTAATGGTAAATCAATAGGGAAAGGTGCGGGAAACTTATTATTTTTATCAGGGTTAAATGTCCACACTACTTTATTAAAAATACTATTTTTCCTGTTAAATTTTACTCTACTATTTCTACTTTTCTGTATCCAAAAAATATATTCTATTGTTGGGAAAAAATAAGACTTATCCAATTTAGGTGTATTCTTTCTATCCCAAATAATAGTTTGTTTCAAAGGGAAATTAAATACAAACTTAGGAAATATTTCTTGATGAAGTTTTTGGATTGGTTGATGGTTATAAAACAATGACCCTGTGGGTTTCAACACCCTTAAACATTCTGATATAACATTAGATTGCCACTCATTATATTTTTCAGGATCCATACAATCATTATAACCATCATACTCAATTCTTCTTGATTTAGTACCGAAACCATTTTTTGTGTTTCTGTTACTACTCCAGTAACCTTTATTGTACGGTGGTGATGTTACTATTAAATCAATAGAACTATCTTCCATCTTAGATAATGTTACTAAACAATCTTCATTATATATATTATCGGTTTCCATAGTCCTATTTTTTATCGTTTTCCAAAATTTCTTTCTGTTCCATTATGGTTGTTATACTTTCTTTAATTGATAAGTAAGTATCAATATCATAATTTCTTAACACGCCAGAAAAAGTTGTTACATCGTGTTGTAAGATAGTAATCTTTTCTTTATCCATATCGTAATGAATTTTCGCCAAAAGATCCTTAACAACATATTGTTTCTGTTTTGGTTCTAACTGATCGAAAACATAATCATTAATTTGTATGATTACATCATAACCTGTCATAAATTTAACAACATCTTGTGCCTTTGAAACTTTACCAAAACCTTTCTTTAACTTCTCATTAGATAAAATTTTTATTCTTATCTCTCTAGGAATCATAGAGGATTCTATCTCTGCGTTAAATAAGGTTTGTGTTTCTTCATAAACTTCTTCAAAGTTCGCCATTCTAATAATTTTTTTGTTTGTTTAAATAATAATATAATACACCAAATACACCAACAGTCATTAAAATAACAACCAATGGTTTTTTGATAAAAATTAAAACGTTAATGATTAATATTAATGTGAATATGGATAGATATTTAAATTTAATATCATTTTCATCACCATAAATCCAATTCACAAATTTGTCCCTTAATAAGAGACATTCTAATTTAAGTTTTTCAATAAAATCTTTCATAAGACATATTTTTATTTAAGTTTCCACAAAAGTAAAAAATTAATTTTAAAAAGTCAAATTACTAATTTTATTTTTTTCTTCTTCTGTAACATTTGTTGGGATATCCAACCATATCTCCAACATCATATCACCCCTCTTATTTTCCCTTATAATCCCTTTATTTGGTACTCTTAACATTGTACCTATCTGAGTTCCTTTTCGTACCTTAAAACGGATTTTACCATCAATTGTGGTGACTTCTACGTTGTCATTACCCAACACAAGATCCTTATAATTTAAAATAAGTTTTTGATGGAGATCCAAACCTCTCCTTATAAACACACCATGTGTTTTTTCAACAACTTGAATTATCAAATCACCATAAGAACCATTCTTAACTGAATTACCATTTCCAATATATTTCATCATTTCACCATCCATAATACCCTTTGGTATATTCACCTCAACAATATGTTCTTTTACGTTAACACCATTACCATTACAGGTATTACATTGTTTAGTAATTTTTATCTTTTGTCCACCACAAACATCACAAGGTACTTTATTTCTCATAACACCAAAAGGTGTCCTCTGTTGTATAACCAAAAAACCATTTCCATTACATCTGTTACATTTAACACCTTCCCCTCCTTTTCCACCACAACCACCACAGGTGTCATTTCTCTTATATTTTAATTTTTTTGATGTACCAGAAAAAACATCTTCCAATGACAATTCAATTTTAACCCTTACATCCGAACCTCTATTTCTTTGTGGTGGATTATTATTACGATTAAAAAAAGATGAAAAAATATCATCAAAACCCATCCCACCAAATGGATTACCTTGTTGCCCATTCTCATCACCAAACCTATCGTAATTACTTCTTTTTTCATCGTCAGATAACACCGAATACGCATTGGCAATCTCCTTAAACTTTTCCTCACATTCAGGGTTATTTGGGTTTAAATCTGGATGGTATTTTTTAGATAACTTCCTATACGATTTTTTTATATCTTCTTTAGTTGTATTTTTATCAACCTCCAATATATTATAATAATCTTTACTCATCATTTATATTTATTTATTGTAAATAATAAGTATTTTTACTTAAAAATAAAGATATGTTATATAAAATTCTTATAACAAAAAACGGTAAAAGACATAAACTTCTTTATGAAGGTAAGGACTATGAAAAATCAAAAGGTATCTATTTCAATGAAAAAGATAATAACATTGTTCTTATACCTAAAAGATATAACGCACACAAAAAAATGAAACCTGTGGAATATGAGTTATTGTTCCTTAAAGAAAGAGAAGAAACAGATTCACAATTTTTTGAAAAAGATGAGTTAGGTAGGAATGTACCTGTAAAAATGAAAAATGATAAATGGACAATCCTTTATAAATGTGAATATAACTACGAAGAAAAATTTACTGTGTTTGGATATGACGGTAGAGTTGAAACCATAGTCATAATTAAAAAAATACTTCTAAAAAGAAGAATGAAGGATAGACTAAAACAAGTTAATTATGTTTTAAATAAACTATTAATACATCATACCGATGGTTTTGAAGTTATCCTTTGTAAAACAGAAGATGATGCCAAAAGATTACACAACACCCTAAGAGAATTTTGTAACACAAATAGAATAAAAAATGTTATGTTTACTGGTAGTGTAGATGGTGTCCTAAGAACTGAAATGTTTAAAAAAATAGTAAACAGAACAGGTTGGACACCTAATAAAGTTTACCGATCCACAACAAGACCATAATACTATTCTACACCAACTTGAAATTTTTCTGTTAAGTCTGTAACCAAATTGTTTAACTTATTAAATTCAGTTTCATCTTCTATATATACAGGATTAATACACATTATCTTTTCTTGTTCTTTTGTGGGTAAAAAGAACAATCTAACATCATCACCTTTATTTTCCATATATTGTCTAACATTTTCACCATAACTTCTTATTGCATCTTGTAAAGTAAACAATTCTTCGTTAAGGTAAAATACCAATATCAATGGTGAATAATTTATATTCTGTAATTTGAATTTCTCTAATGAAACATAAGAGAAGTTTTCACCTTCTATTTCGTATTTCTGACTAAGTTCATTTTCTTTATTTAATCTGTCCTCTTCACCTGTAACATCATAACATTCTAATGAATTATCATTATCATCTAATAAGTAGATAAGGTAACTTCTCAAACCTTTTGATAACTTGTAGTTTTTTGTAACCAATTTCATAATATAATTTTTTATAATATTACGATTTTTTTTTGAAAGTGTAAATAGATATAAAAAAAAAACACCAAAAAAATATTTGGTGTTTTATAAATTATTATCGTTATTTTATCTATTATCTTCTATATAACCATTAGAATTTTCATAATATATTTCATTACCATTTTCATCATACTCTAGTTTTTCCCAATCACCATAAGAATCTTCATAATATATTATATTATCATTTTTATCATATTCTCTTTTTCTCCAATAACCAGTAGAAGATTCTTGATATATTTGTTCCCCATTTTGGTTATAAATTGAATTATCTTCTATTTCTACAGTTTCACCAAATATACCAGAAAATACATAATCCAATTCATCTTCAGATAAATTAAAATGTTTTAATAACTTAAAATAAGGTGGGTTACCCTCTTTAAAAAATTCAATTAATAATTCAATAATGTTAATATCTTGTCCCTGAGATATCATTTTAACCATTTCGATGTTATCTTTATCGCCAGTTCTTAATAAATCAAACAACTGTTGTTTATATTCAAACTGTTCTCTTAATATTTTTCTTATAAGAGTTTTCATAAGTTATCTTCTACGTCTTTTTTTACTCTGTTCTTTAATAACTTTATTTGTGATTCCCATCAAATCTGATTCAGTAATTTTGATAACTTTTTTCTTTGATTCAAACATCATGTCGTCATCATAAAACTCTTCAGCCTCAATTTCATCAATTTGATCCATAGTTTCTGCTATTTCATCAATCAAAGATGTAATTTTTTTTGATGATCCTTTTTCATCAATCAAATCTGTTAACGCATCTATAGCGTCTGAAGGGTCGTTAACATCGGAATCACCACCACACATTTCATCGACTTTTTCCAATAATTCACCCATTTTGTCATACAAATCATCTAAGTCCATAATTTTTAATTTTTTTTAATTATATAATTTATTTAATTGTTCCACTAGATTCCTAGCAGTTTTCGATACTAAGTATTTTCCATTAATATTCATAGACCTATAAGTCTCTAAATAAAAAGATTTTGCACCTTTTGTTGTATAAAATTCACTTTCACCTTCTTTGAATTCCCCCAAAGATTCTGTTTTATCCAAACCAGGAAAATTAATATGATTAGTACCATAAAGATAATTGTTAACATCACCTTTATCCATAAACAATACAGAATCTTGACAGAAGTATTTTCCTAATTTTATGATGTTTTTCTTAAAGTTCGGATCATCCTCTAAATTAACAACGAAAAAACTATGTTCTTTAACAACAACTGAATTTTCTTTTAAGTAATTTTCAATGTATGTTCCATTGACACTTGTAACACCATACCCATTTATTAATAATACTGATAATAAAAGTTTATTTCTCTTTTGGTTATCCTTCTTATAAAATGATAATTCATCTGATTTTATTTCACCAGATTTTACAAAATCACTAATTTCATCATTAGCAAAATCCATATCTAAAGAACCGTAATTTGTTTCATAATCAACATCACCAATAAAATCTTTTATTTCACCATCAACAAAACTTATACTTTCTATGTCATCAACACAACTAACTAATTCGTTTCTATATGCAGTTATAACCGCACAATCGTGATCCATTAGATGTCTTTTTATCTTTTTTATGTTTGACTCATTAATAAGTTTTCTCATTTCTTTACTCATAACAAATGTTTTTATTAATAAATATTAGTTTACACACAAAAATAACATTTTTTTCCATAAATAAAAAAAAACACCAAAAAAATATTTGGTGTTTTATAAATTATTATCGTTATTTTATCTATTATCTTTTATATAACCATAAGAAGTTTCTATATATATTCTATTACCATTTCCATCATATTCATATTTTACCCAACTACCATCAGAATCTTCAAAATATATTTTATTACTATTATCATCATATTCATATTTATACCAATTACCATCAGAATCTTCAAAATATATTCTATTTCCATTATCATCATATTCTCTTTTTTCCCAATAACCATTAGGATCTTCACGATATATTTGATTACCATTTTGATTATAAATACGGCTACCTTTTCTTGTTACAGGTTCACCAAATACACCAGAAAAAACATAATTTAATTCTTCTTCAGATAAATTAAATCCATATGATTCCATGTTTTTAAATAATGGATAATCATTCTTAATTACCTTAATAATCTTATTAAGAAACTGTTCTTCTCTTTCTTCTTTTAATATTCTTATTATTATCTTTTTCATATTTTATCTATTATCTTCTATATAACCATCAGAAGTTTCTAAATATATTTGATTTCCATTATTATCGTATTCATATTTTATCCATTTACCATTAGAATCTTCCATATAAATTATTTTTCCATTTTCATTATAATATCTTTTTTCCCAACCACCATTAGAACTTTCATAATATATTTCATTACCATTATCATCATATTCATATTTATACCAATTACCATCAGAAGTTTCATAATATATTATATTTCCATTTTCATCATATTCTTTTTTATACCAATCACCATTAGAATCTTCAAAATATATTCTATTCCCATTTTCATCATATTCTTTTTTATACCAATAAACATCAGGAGTTTCTTGATATATTTTATCTCCATTTTGGTTATAAATAGATTTACGTTTAACAGTTACAGGTTCTCCAAATACACCAGAAAAAACATAAACTAATTCTTCTTCAGATAAATTAAATCCATATGATTCCATGTTTTTAAATAATGGAAAATCATTCTTAATTACCTTAATAACCTTATTAAGAAACTGTTCTTGTATATCCTCTTTTAATATTCTTCTTATTATCTTTTTCATATTTTATCTATTATCTATAATCCCTTATAACGCCATTAGAATCTTCATAATATATTTTATTTCCATTTTCATCATATTCAGATTTTTCCCAATAACCATCAGAATTCTCATAATATATTTCATTACCATTATCATCATATTCTCTTTTTACCCAATGATCATTAAACCTTTCAAAATATATTAAATTTCCATAATCATCATATTCTCTTTTTACCCAATCACCATTAGAATCTTCAGAATATATTTCATTTCCATTTTGATTATAAATTGAATTATAACGTCTACCTTTTTTTCTTACTGATTCACCAAATATCCCAGATAAAACATAATTCAATTCTTCTTCAGATAAATTAAATCCATAATCTTTTAAATTCTTAAATATTGGAAAATCATTCTTAATTACCTTAATAATCTTATTAAGAAACTGTTCTTCTCTTTCTTCTTTCAATATTTTTCTTATTATATTTTTCATATTTTATCCATTATCTATAATCCCTTATAACACCATAAGAATCTTCACGATATATTATATTTCCATTATTATCATATTCAAATTTTACCCAATAACCATTATAAGTTTCATAATATATTATATTTCCATTTTCATCATATTCTTTTTTTTCCCAATAACCATTGGGGTGTTCGTTATATAATAGATTACCATTTTGATTATATATTGTATTACCTTCTATAATTACAGGTTGTCCAAATACACCAGAAAATACATATTTTAATTCTTCTTCAGATAAATTAAATCCATATGATTCCATGTTTTTAAATAATGGAAAATCATTCTTAATTACCTTAATAATCCTATTAAGAAACTGTTCTTGTATATCCTCTTTTAATATTCTTCTTATTATCTTTTTCATATTTATCTATAATCTTCATAATTATAAAATTCACCATCAGAATCTTCATAATATATTTGATTTCCATTATTATCGTATTCAGATTTTCTCCAAAAACCATCAGAAGTTTCTAAATATATTCTATTACCATTTCCATCATATTCATATTTTACCCATTTACCTTTAGAATTTTCATAATATAATATATTTCCATATTCATCATAAATGGTTTGTCCAACTTTTCTAACTGGTTCACCAAATATACCAGATAACACATAAACTAATTCTTCTTTAGATAAATTAAATCCATATGATTTCATATTTTTAAACAATGGAAAATCATTCTTAATTACCTTAATAATCTTATTAAGAAACTGTTCTTGTCTATCTTCTTTCAATATTTTTCTTATTATCTTTTTCATATTTTATCCATTATCTTCTATATAAATATCTTTTTTTAACAAAAAAAAAACACCAAAAAAATATTTGGTGTTTCATAAAAATTTTCGGAATGATGATCCAGTATTAATTTACATACCTACTGTAGATATGTGTCATATTTTTTTAGATTGCGACAAACCCAATCGGTTATTTTATCTGAACCAACAGACTGACTTTTATCAAAATTTGTGAGGAAAAGTCAGAGAAAAACTCTTTCATCTAGTAGTTTTGTTTGATAAATTTTGCAGAAATCATTCGTTTAAAATTTTTATTATTCTCTTCTTTAATGTAATTCAGAATACGTTTTAATAATAATCCATATTTATATTAAATTGTTGCTGAATGTATTCTTTGTATTACATTATTATAAAACAACTATTAAACAATTTTTATTTTTTCATATCTTTCACTTCCAATGGTATCCAACATAACATTTAGTGGTGTAAAATCCTCACATTTAAGTATAGACTTCAATATTGAAGGACTGAAACCCGACACCAAAGAAGTACCATTAGTAGTATAATCTACGGGGAAGTTGCCACCTCTAGCATTTAGATTCCAAAATATAATATCAGGTAATCTATAACCTTTTTCTTCGTATATTCTTCTAATGTATCCATATGCGGTATCATCGTAACTACCATCCGCCACATCAAATTCCATATCAGAAAGGACAATTATCTTTGTCGGCATCTGATCCTCTGACACATTATTATTAACCGCCTGTTCCAATATCAATTGGAATACTTTGATGAAGTCAGTATTATACCCCCAATCTGAAGACTCTAGATTAGTATATCTTTCTTTTAGAGTATTACCTTTTAGGTATTCAATTCTAGGTCTCTCAGAGAAAGTAATAAACATATTCTCAAATATCCCCACATTTCTTTCAGATATATACATACCCAAAGATATTGCAACATCCATACAACTTAGATTAGGGTTATCACCAACAGAACAACTCATAGAACCAGATACATCCACAACGGGTAATATTCTTTCATCAGAATTATCCATATAATTTGGTAAAGATTCCCATTGTTTTTCACAAACAACCAAATCACCACCATTATTCATAGATTTGATAACATCATAAGGGTATAGGGTAGATGCGTTTACCTTCGCCTCACCATTAAGAAGTTTCTCCTTATATTCCTCATACCTTTTGGTATCATTTCTTTGAAAAGAGTTTTGGTATCTTGATGAGGCTAAAGATGGGAGTTTTGAATAATCAATACTTTCCCAATCTTTAGAACACATCTTAGTTTCCACAACGTTAGTTAAGTTAACCAACATCTTACGATATTGTTTAGGGGTTAGTCTAAACATCTTTCTAAGTTTGTTGGCGACTCCACCTTTTCGGGGCATCCATTTGGCACATAAACCATCCATATTTGACAATGCGGTTTTTATTAGACAGAACATTTCTGTTTCTAATGGTGTACCAACCAATGTTAAAACATCATCCCATCTACCATATTCGGGAATAAGATGGATGTTTTTACTAACAGATTGTGGGTGATTTAGGACTAACCAAGAAAGGATATCTCTAAAAACCTTTCTTTCGCCTGCCCCGCCTCTCACATCTCTACTCCAAAACAAGATCTTCATTGTAATCAATGGATTCTCATTATATGACTCTGAGAATAAACGGTGAAGGGTGGATTCACTTTTACCTCTCATAGAACCAATACTGAAAAATAGATCTACACAACTATTTAAAGTTGTTGGGTTTGTTAACATCCCATTTTCTGTTCTGGTAACATTTTCCGTATTTGTTGTTAGAGTAGTCATATCGTTATATTTTTTAGTTGTTTTTATAATGATGGTACAATATTAGTAACTATATTTTTAAAAGTCAAATTTTTTATAATTTTTTTTAATTTTTTTTACATCGTATAAAAAACAGGTTCATATCTAACTGTTAAAATCTCTGTTCTACCATCACTATATTCCACAAGATAGTTACCATCTAAACGTATTCTACATTTTGTGGTTTGTAACAATAACAAACATTTTTCCTTTGTGTAGTTCTTTGATAAGAAGTATTCATATAGTAATTTCTGTTTGTTATTATCCATCTTAAAATTGTTTTGTTTCGTTAATAATAACAAATGTATAAAAACTTTTTAAATAAAAAAAATTTATGGGAATAATTTTCCTGTATTAAAGAAATTTTCCACCAATTGATATAAATAACTATCGTATGATTCATCAACACTTTGTCCCGGTGGACATTTACCTTTTTCATAAATTTTATCAATCATACCCTTTCGGGTATAGGGGTTATTTATCAATATATCTTTTTCTTTAAATAATTAATATTTTTATCCAATGTTGTTTTGGGAAGAAATACCTCTTTAAAATCATCCTTCCTAAAATATAAATCAATTCCATTTCCATCTCTACTTTCTCCCGCAAAAATATCAATATATCTATAATATTTATTTTCAATACTTTTCTTCGCCTTATAACTTTTACTCTTTACCTGTACCAAATATATCTCACCATCCTTCTCCATAATTAAATCAATACCATATAACATATCAATAAAATCACCATTCCCACCTTCATATAATGTTGTATAACCATCATTAACCAACATATCCCTTACCATATTCTCAACACGATCCCCAATGATGGTATTGTTTCTTGTGTTATATGTAAAATCTTTATATTCCTCAAAGGTAAAATACTTCTTAAATAATTTTAACATTGTCTTACCTTTCAAAGACAATAAATATTCTTTTAACTCTGGTGTATTCATTTGTGACAGTTTATCAACTTGTCCACCCTTTAAAAACAATGTTGTCAACAATTCAGATAAATCGGAATAACTAGAGTTTAATTTATTAACATAATCCCATTCACCATTCTCATCTTTAACCAAACAACAGTTACTAAGTTTTCTTGTATAATATGAATCATCAACCCTTTTAATTATACCATCAACACCCTTTCGATATAAATAAGATAATGGTTCTTGATATTTACCATTTAAATCTTCACAGGATACGTTTTCAGACAATAACTCATTAATGACATCCTTCATACCCAACCCACCTCTATCTGTCAACCAGTAGGTTAATTTTTCAATATTGTTACATAATAATTTTTCCTTCCCATAAAACCTGTCACAACAATAATACTTTAATCTTTCTTTTTTTGTTTGTTCGATACTTTCATCGGATATATTCAACATATCCATAATATCATCATAACCTTTTTCTGACATAAAATAAATTTTTTTATAATCATATATAAAAAATTATGAAAAGTCAAATTATTTAATTATAAAAATAAATGTTATACCACCAATCTTTAATTCGATTATTTCATTGTGGACAAAATCGGATAGGTCGTTGTTCTTTCTGTAAAACAATTCTTCATCTAACTTCCTATGAGTTTCCTCACCCAATCTATATGTTATTGACAAATCTTCATTTTGTATTATATCATCTTCAATACAACGATTCGCAATTTGTAAAACTTTATCCAAATTCATCTTAAAATATCTCTAATAATTTTTCCCAAAATTTCTTAAATTTTGATTTTTCAATCTTTTTAACCTTCCCACCATTATGTTTGATGTGTTCCCCCAACCCAGACTTAATCTGTCTAACGAATTGTTCTTTCTTCAATTCAGTCTTCATCTTCTCCGCCTCCATATCGGAAGTTATTTTTCTAAATTTACCCATAACATTATTTGTTAATTATACACCAAAAATCCTAACAAGTGAAGAATATAGGGTTGGAAAAAGTGGATAAGGTAAATTTTCCATAGAAAACCATCCACAATCTGTATTCTCTTCATTCAATTCACATTCGTATTCTTCATCACAATATGATATGAAAAAATAATATGGGTAACCAGTATAATACTGTACCTCAAATAATTCAAAATAATTGTTACTGACATCAATCTTTGTTTCTTCAAAAACTTCTCTTATGACACCATCTAAAACTTCTTCATCAGGTTCTATTGTTCCACCAAATAAAGACCATGTTTTTGGATATGAACCCAATTCCGATCTCTCCCCCATTAAAAATCTACCTGTATTCTTACATACTAATAAAACACCACCGAATTTCATCTATTTATATTTTTCTTTATATTCTTTACACAATTTACCATCTTTACTGAATATTCTATAACCATAATTTTCTAAATCTTTTATATCATATTTATTAGTTATAAATTCAGACGAATCTATAGTTTCATCAATGTATAGTGGGTTTTTAGGTTTTATTACACCCCAATAATTTTCCCATTTACCACTAGGGTTGTATTGCCCAGTTAATTTACTACCTTTTACACCCGTACCTATTTCATAATGAATATGCGCTGCGGTAACATCACCTTTTGTACCAACATCACCAATTTTATAATATTTTTTTCCAAAAAGATTAGGGAACAAGACATCCATTATTTCACCTTTTATTTCATCTTTTTTCACAAAAACATTATTAGAATGACAAAATTTATGGTATTTACCATCTAAAGAATCTATAATAAAACATTCATTACCCACATTTATAACTTTAAAAGGTCCTTTAAAATATATTATATTACCACTATCACCATCACCACCAATATCCGTACCCCAGTGCATATGTGGAAAACAATATCTTATAAATTTACCGTCTTTTTTTACCTTTCCATAAAAATCACCATATTTATCTTCGAGTGTATTTCTAACTAACGTGTCTAATGTTTCTGGTTTTTGTACATTATTTTTTTGTAGGTTTGTTTCATTTCTTATAATAGTAATAATATTATCAACATCAAAAGTTTTTGGTGGTACATATATAACATCCTCTCTATCACCTCTATCTTTATAATCAACATTTAGTGTTTTCTCACCACCCTCATCACTTATTTCTAAATTTTTAATTTCAAAATTATAATTAGGGTTATCTAACTCACCAAAAAGTTCTTTATCTATATTTTCACCCGAAATAGATAATTTAACATTTTCATTTTCTAAATCAACTTCTTTTACACCACCTTTTAATTTATTATTCATATAAATCACAGAAACACTAAGTAATAATGATTTTAAAATAGGTGTTAATTTACTTCTTACTTCGTATGGTACACGTATAGGACTAAACTGTTCGTTAATCAATTTATTATATTGACTTTCTGTCACTATAATAGTTTTACTATTCTTTCTTTCTAGTAATCTCCTATATTGGTTTTCACTAATTATTAGTTTCATATTTACAATCTCAATAATTTTTATTATAATAATAAATATAAAAAAAAAACAAAAAAATGGAAACTTTATTAATTATTTTAGTTGGTTACGGAATATCTAACATAGTAGTATTCGGTTCAATTTTTGAAAATTTTAGGGAATCATGTAAAAGATGGAGTCCCAACTTTTTTGGTAGTTTATTCTCTTGTATGATGTGTACACCTTTTTGGGTAGGTTTTTCCCTTTCATTAGGTTCACAGGTTACAGGTTATACACAATTCTCACCATTCTACAATTATGGTTTAGAAATAATACCAATATCAATCTTCTTAGATTCTTGTCTTATATCAGGAACAACTTGGTTAATACACACATTACAAGAAAATTTAGAGGGATAAAAAAAAAGAGGGAGTTTTAAACTTCCTCTTTTAATTTACCATTACTAATCTTTGGTGGTAATTCAACACCTTGATAAGTTTTATTCTTTTTATTTTCTAAATTATTAGGTTCAACATCTAATGTTATTTCATCCTCTTCAAATTCAAATTTAAGTCTATTCAATTTGTCTAAGTTGTTTGTATTGAACAACCTTTTCAATTCTTCAATCTTAACTTTTAATAGTTTTAATTTGTTTTCCTTTTCAATATTGGTGCCAATGACATTTTTAACATGCCCTAATATATTGTCAATAGAATCCTCCGGATTTTTAGGGTAAACAATATAATAATTTTCATTACTACTACTAACCCTATACACAATGGTATCCGATTCAAACATATGCCAACCTTCTTTAAGAATTAAATCAACAACAGGTAAATCTTTTACAAATCTAATACCACTAACATAGGGTCTTAGTTCTTTTAATTTTTCTTGAAACATTATAATAATGATTTAATAGTTTCTATTATTGTTGTAATAATATAAGAAATGGACACACCTAAAAAAAATAAGTTCTTACCATCAATAACAAACTTTTCACTCATCTTCATACTTCTATAAAGGAAAAATGAATATCTTAAAACATTTAAAAACGAAAAAACAAATAAGAATATAAATATTTTATTAAGTATGTCCATAACAATTACTTTGAGTTTTTATTAGTATTAGAGATATCAATTCTTAAACCTTGTGAAATCTTTTTAATTTCTTGACATCCTTTTCTGACTCTTACACCTGCAGTCTTATTACCTTTGTTATAAAATTTATTTACATCTTCCTCTAAAGAATCCACTAACTTTCTCAACTGTTCATAAACTTCCATATCAAAATTTTTTTAATCTTTGTTATTATTATTGTTTTGAATGAGATTAGACATAAAATCACTAAGTAAACTTATTTTATTATTTGTTTCAGTAATCTCACCCAATACTTTATCAAAATCAATTTTCTTATGTGTTATAATAGAATCATCATCATTTAAAACCCTATTAAGTTCTAATTCTAATGTATCTCTATGAGATACCAGATCAGATAACATAATTTCTAAAAATTTAATTTTTGTATTCATATCTTAACTATAAAACTTTTTTGTGAAAAAATAAATAATAAATCCTTTTTTTTTATGTATTTTCCAAAGTTTTTTCAAAAACCCTATATAACTCCACTAATATATCTATATCAGACATTGACTTTAACTTATAATAATCAAAAGAAAAATTAGGTAGATTATCTATCTTTTCTAATGTTCTTTCTTTATCCTTATAATATAGTTGATCGTAATAGAAAAAAAAGTAACTCCTTAAATCATCGTTGTTATTAAAGTTTATTTTTTCTTTTTTAAAGTTTTCTATTGTTTTATCAAAACACCAATCAAAATGTCCTTTTATTTCGTCATTTGTTGATATATACTTATCACCCAAATAAGTTTTATCAACCAACCTATTTAGTGAAATTATAAAATCATAATATAAACTCACTTTATCATACTTAATATTGTTAGCACTATAAAGTAACTTCATTTGTTCATAACTTAAAGGATTCATAATGTAATATATAAATTGTGAACTATCCATACTTTTAAGTATAGTAAAAACTATTATAAATTAAAGTAAATAAGTAAGTATTTTTTATATAGAAAGTAACATATCTATAAGTTCTTGTTGTGGAAACATATCTACCTTGTCCTTCCTAGAATTTGTGTGAGTCCACATACCTTTTACTCTACCATAAAATGCGTCTTCATTGAATTCAAAACCATCAGCACCCTTCTTTTTAATTTCTTCTATTAAACCTTTTCTTATATCAATAGAATCACGTTCCGCAATCCATAACAACCATAATTTAATAGTTTCAATTTGTTTATCAGAATACTTATGCCAAAATTCATAACCTCTAAATGGTTTCGCCAATTTTACAATCTGAGATTCATGTGCCTTTGTACCCGCATATGTCTTACCATCTTTAATCCAACCAAAATTACAGACTTCAATACCTATTGAATGTTTGTGCATATAATGTGAACCATTTTTACCCAAATGCCAACCATAGAAACCTTCTGGAAAACACTGTATTAGTTCACCATCATAACTATCATCATTACCCTTTATGGATGGGCCACCTAACACAAATTCAGTTGCAACTTTCCCTCTAGAATCTCTACCCCAAGAATCTACAACATTTTTTGGTTTATGCCATCCCGCAGTGTGATGTAAGAACACATACTCTTTTTTTGTAATTTCATCAACATATTCACCTTTTGGTAAATAATATTGTTCTACCTGTAAACCATTTGATGTAGTATAGAATTTTTCTGACAAGTCTGTGGAAGATAAACCCATATGTTTTACAGTCTCTGGTCCTACAATACCATCATCAGTTAAACCATTTTCCAATTGCCATTTTTTTACTACCTTTTCAGTCTGCGCACCAAAAATACCATCCGCAGTTAAACCTAAAAACTTTTGAAGATCTTTTACTTCATTTCCTCTCGAACCTTTTTTTAATAACATAATTTATATTTTACTTATAAATATGTTATTTAATGAAAAAAGTCTACAAAGAAATTTGTTCGGAATTGTAGGACATATGTTTTGGTAAATATAATATTACTTTAATATCCTCTTTTATTACATTACCCCTAACTATTACATCGTTTCTTAATTTAGGTAATGTTAAAAACAACATATCAGAATATGTTTCTTCTTTTAAACTATATCTTCCTATTTTTATTAAGGTTTCTAGAATATTCTCATTTTTATTGATGTTAACATCAATAACAACCTTAATATATTCATTGTCCCAATATCTAAATTCTTTTTCACATTCAAATAATAACTCAATATTATTTGTTTCTGTTCTAAAACTCCTAACTAATGTTTTGGTTGATTGTGAATACCCACAAAAAATATAACCAAAAAATACTAAAAACAAAATTAAATTTTTCATATCATTACTTTTTTACTTATTTAATACTATAATTGTAAGAAATAAATATCAAAAAGAAAATAAAATTTCGTTTTTTTTTAAATTTTTTTTGTGGGGCTAATTTAAAAGGTCAGAAATTTCGTTTAATCCTACTTCATTTGGTTGAATTATATTATATACTAAATAGTTAAGAATATAATCGACATTATTTTTTAAACCTTGTTCTGAAAGAATATTTTTTACTTTAGGTACTGGTATATAACCAGTTCGTATCATTTCATCTTTATCAAAATAACCATAAAATTCATCATCTTGAATTAAAAAATCGTAACCCATACCTTTTTCAGTTGGTAGTAAACCTAGAAATAATGAAGTTTGAGTATTTATACCATATAATAAAATACCATCCATATCTTCAACTATCATATCTTCAATACTTTCAAAAAATTCTAATGTGTAATCTAATTTCTCTGTTTTATAGATAGACTTTCCTAGATAGTTATCTTCTATATATTTTAACATTATTGTTAGATATATTTCTGGAAATTTTTTAATATCTAAATCCTTATCATCTTCTAAATTTGTTACTTCGTCTTTAAATAAAATATCACCATAGTCTTTATAAAAATGTATTAAATTAAATATTTCTTGATTACTTAAATAACTAAAAAGATCTTTCAGTTCGAAAAAAACAATACCGTCAGATTTTTGATCAACCCTATATAACTTATCAATTAATTTAAGAAATTTTTTATTAAATTTTGATATTGATAAGTCATCTATAAGTGATTCTGTTATAATGTTTTTTAATTTCACCTTTTTAAAGAATTTTTTTACCTCTAGTGTTTTCAAACAAATTTTTAAATGTTTTAGATTCTAAACCATAATCATTTGTCTTACCCATAGAATCAGAATATTTGTAATTAAATAATTTTTTCATTTTATTCATATCTTCATTAATCATAGATTTATTGTTATATAACAATACACTTCCTTCATTTAATGAATTATCCCATCTAACTTTATATGTTTGGTTACCATCTGTCATTAAGAATACATGACCATCAACTTTATAAGATTCAGGTATCAAATCTTTCACATGTTTTTCATTCTTAAATGAATTTTTAAAATTAAGTCTTTTCATCTTTCCTTCGTTAATTGGTTTATCTGTTATCCTTACTTTTGGTGTATAGTGATACTCATCAGGTGTATCATATTTATGTTTAATGTATTTCTCACTATTATCTTTTAGTTTATCATAAACGTTATCTTTTTTTCCTTCACCAAAACCATCAATAGTACCGAAAAGTTCATCGTATGTTGATGTGTTATTTAAATCATCAACTCTTTCTACAAAAGAATCATACACTTCAGTATCTTCATTATCGTATTTTAAACCTGACATTTTACCAGCACCTAACGCCTCAATCTCATACTCTTCTTCATAGTTATCTCTTGTATACTTAGGTACTTTAAAACTATCATCCTCTATATCTTTATAATAATCAGACATTTTTGAGGAAAAGTTTTTTAATGCGTCAGTATTAAATTTACCACTTTCACTTTTAGCTTTATTTGCAGTAGTTAACCCAATAGGGTATCTTTGTTCTGTTATAGTTACTTTTACGTTTTTTGTTAAAAATCTATGTTCCATAATATTTTTATTAATAAATATCTATTTTTTTTAAAAAAAGTTATTATTATTTATTTTTTTAAATCAATTACCAATTTAACTGCTATGTAACCCATAATACCAAATGCTGCACCACCTAAAAATGGTGAAACTGGTGTCAATAAACCACCAACCAATAAACTTACTACTGGTCCAAAAAACATATGTTTATAAATTGATTTAACTTTACCTAATACTTTACCTAACATCTCTTTCATTTTTTTAAATTTTAAATTTACTATTATTTTAATTTTAAGTTTGTTTTTTTAATTACAAAACTTTCGTTATAAAATTCTATTGCATCAGGACTCTGATTACAGTAAGGAAACTTTTTACATTTTTCTTTTACCCTAACTTTTTGATACCCTAATTTTTTTAATACACCATTTGGTTGTTTCTTTTTTACTGGTGCCTTTCCTTTTTTTCCTTTAGTACCCATAAATTCACTAGCGGGAAATCCGGGTGTGTCATATACACCACCAACAGAACCAAATGAAGTCGCCTCATCTAATTCCTCTTCTTCTAACACTTCTTTTTCTTCATTAAATGAATACATTTTACCTATTGGTAAACCCGTAACAGAAGTAGGAATATTATCTGTTATATCTGATTTTTTAAATGAACGTTTATTTATTTTAGAAAATGGACCTACATATGAACCACTAGACCCTGCGGCACCTGTTGCCTCTTCAATATCTTCTTCTGATGATTTTAATTCACTATACCTATTGTTTTTTAATTCATCAATTTTATCAAAAACATCATTTTTTGTTAATCTTTTTGAAATATCATCTTTTCTTTCTCTATTATTCTGTCTAACCGCTCTATTAAAATTAAAATCCTCACTTACAGGAAATTTTAATTCTATACCATCAACAACAATACTACCATCTTTATGTAGTTTATCCATACCATCTTTTGAGATTCTAATTGTTTTTCTTTCTCCACCCTTAAATTTTTCAATTGCAATAATACCAAACATAGGATCAGAATAGTAATCAGAAAATTCAAATATGTGATCCATTGCAATTCTTTTCGCCTCTTCTTTAGATTCAGTATGTTCCATCTCTATTTTAGTACCCAAATCTATTTCTTTTTTAATATCTTTTAAATCAACACCATGTTTTTCCGCCAATTCTTCAGGTGACATATCTTCACTCACACCTTCACTTTCATTAAATCTTAATTGTTGTATTTCTGGTACACCTGTCATTTGTGTGTACTTATGGAATGTTTTATCAATTGCGGATTCACCTTCGTTAATTTCTTCAACATTACATTTAATTCTCATCAAACCAATTAGGTTTTTAAGTTTATTTACTTGCTCATCTGACATATCATATAAATCTGTTAACCTATTAAACATTTTTACACCAACCCTTAACTGATCTGGTGTATAACATGATATGATAGTATCTTTAGTTTTTTTATAATCCCTTTCTAAGTTTTTATTTTTCATACTACTTAATTGCGTTTAACCAAAATTGTCTTTTTATCCATAATTCTTTATATAGTTGTACTAAAACCTCTTTGTTTATATCAACTATATCTTTTTTGAACTTACTATTTTTAAGTTCATCTTTAATTATCTTTAATACTTTTTTTTCTAAATCTTTACCGAATGCATTTTTAATCTCTTTTCTGATCATAACACCGATTTTGTTTTCATCAGTTTTAGTTAGAGATTCTCTAATGATTTTCTTTAAACGTTTATCATTCATTATAAAATAAATTTTATAATAAATATCCAAAAAAAATAAAAAATTATAGTAATATGATTAGTGCGGTTACTATTGGTAGGACTACTGCCGATATTATGGCAACAATTTTTTCTCTTTTGTGTTTTTTAATTTCTTTTTTTAAAGACTTAATGGTTTTTTTATTAAGTTCAATTATTTTTTCATTGTTCTTAATAAATTCTTTTAAATTTTTAACAATGTTTTCAGTATTCTTCAACTTTGTCTCCAATACCTCAATAACGATGTCTTTTAATATAATTTTTTCCTCATTAACACTATCTTTCCATACAAATATTTGTAATAAACTATCAGTTAATTTACATTGTAATAAGTCTGTTAAAAATAACTTTGCATCATCAACATGCATTATAACTAAAGTATCTAGATTTTCAGTAACTAATGTTTTAATTTCTCCTTTTGAGATATTCTGAGAGATTGCGGGTAACGTCATCAGCACCCATATTAAAAACGTTTTCAGGTATTTCATTACTTTTATTTTTCAAATTATTTATTTCACTATCTTTACTTAGAATTACTTTGTCTATCGAATCTATTTTAATATCTACACTTTTTAGTAACTCATCTAATTTTTTGTTCTCTAAAATTATACTATCATTTTTTAAAACTATTTTTTGATTAATCATATTAAGTTTTTTTATCTCTTCCTCATAATAACTCACATTAATCTTTGAAGGTCTGGTTAATAAAGAAATAACTAATATTATCATCAATAATATTATTAGTAACACCTTAATATCTATTTTTTTTAGAAACTTCATATTGTTTATACTTCAAATTCACCTTCTTCATTTTCTATATCTTCTAAATCTTCAGGACCCTCTTCAGCGTTTAATTCATCAGTAACTTCATTCTGATATTCTTCCGCAATTTTATTACCCCACTCATTAGACCAAGTTTCATAATAGGCAACTAACTTTTGTATTTGTTTTAAAGTCTGTTCATTTAACTGTAATAAATCCGCAGTTATGTAAACACCCTGCGTATCATCTAATGAATAAAACCATTCAATTCTACTGTCTGTAAACACACCAGAAAATTCAACATTTTGTGATTCAGGATACAACTTAAATCTATTGAATTTAGTTCTTGGTGTCACATTACCTCTAAAGTTTTTTTCTTCTTCGTTATACGCCGACAAATCATCTTGAGCTAAATCAATATCACCTTTTACCGCAGTTTGTTCAGTAATTATACTTTTATTTCTTTTAACCCTCTTACTTTCTCTAATAAGGTCTAACATTTTTCTAGTCTCATCGTGTTGATTCATAATTTATTTTTTTAATTTTCTATTAGTTGTTTAAACTTTTTAAATTCCCAACTAGGGTTTAAGTCTGTGTAATCTCTTTGAAAATTACTTCTATAAGTAACACCTTCAAACATATCAATACCATCAATATATGTATTGTGCCCAACACATTTTTTTTCGATACTAAAATTCTCACACAAATAGTTTATAAGGAAAATACAAGACTTCATTTGTTTTTTAGTGTAACTATCCCAATAAACAAATCCTCTCCATCTTTTCTCATAAACACTTTTATTTCTCTTATAAATATTACCAACCCAATTAAAATACCTTTTATTGATTAAATCCTTATTCAACCAACCCTGATTTTCTAATGTTATTGATATTATTTTTTTATCTATTTTTTCTTCCCCCACAAAGTTAGAGTAGTAGTTTGGGTTAAAATGTTCAAAAATTTTACCATTTCTAAATATGGTATATGTAGAAGTCTTTTTATATTCACCACCCATACGATTCATCCAACCTGTAATATGGTTATCTTTATCTGACAAACTATTACCTAAAACTATTAATTTTTTATTTGTTGTTACATTATAGTAATTTTTATCGGTTAAAATGTATTTTTCTCTATCTATAACCATATTAATCTATCCTACTAATATTATTATTCTTAGGTTTGTTTACTATATTTTGACTTACCTGATTTGGTGTTACCTTTTTAATTTGTTCACCTTTAGATTCTTTGTATTTTTTTAATGCGTTGATTAATACATCTTCATCTTTGGTGTCTTCTTTTACTTCTTCTACGATAGGTTCTTCTTTTACTTCTTCTACGATAGGTTCTTCTTTTACTTCTTCTACGATAGGTTCTTCGATTACAGGTTCTTCAACATTATCAGGTTTTTCATACTTAACAAAGAAATGTAGAGATGTTAATGAAATTATAGGTAGTAAACCACCTTCCAAAAACGCCAACCATCTTTTCAAACCAACAATATCAGTTTCTTCTGTACCCATTAATTCCCATACTGGTGAAGTTAACTCAACCCATGCAATAAATAAGTCACCATTAGGATCAATTTCCTTAAAACAATAAAAAATATTACCAACCATTTGTATGAATGTCACCAAACCAAACATAAACCATACACCACCTTGTATTCTATTAGTTGCGGCAATCAATGCAGTAATTGCACCTATTTCAATTGCAATAGATAAATAAATCGCCCATTGGAATGGATTTGCAATATCATACCAACTAACAACATGTGATATTGATATACCTGCAACCAAAAAAATTGGTATTAAAAACATTGATCTTATAGGATTATTTTTTAACCAATTTAAAATTTTCATTCTTTATTTTTTTGTAAGTATAATTGTAATGAATTAATAAAATCATCTAATTTCTTATATTCAATTTCTTCATTCTTAATAATGTTTAAATCGAACATAAGATCTTCTACCCTATATAATAAAGCAAGTAGATGATGTTCTATTTTTTCTTTATTTTTCTTCGTCATTTTTTAACTTATTAATTGGTATTCTATTTTTATCTGATAGTTCTTCCAATTCCAAAGTTTTCCAATTTGGTGTCTTTTTAATTAATTCAACCATATCTGTTTTAGTTGGTAAATCTTTAGAATCAATACCATTTAAAATTACTTCCAAACCTTCATTGTTTTCTGTAACTTTTTTAGATAATTTATCTATTCTATTGTTTGTTGTACATGTTTTCATAAAAACAATAATAACTAGTAATAACATAATTCTATTACCCCATTCATCAACAAATTTTAATACTTTTTCCATTTTTTTTAATTTTTTATTTTATTATAAATATACCAATATTATAATAAATAAAAATAAAAAAGGGAAGTTTTAAACTTCCCTTATTTTTAAAAACTGAAATAACCTCCTAAGTTATGTCGTATCTTTCTAATCGCAGTTTCTTTAACCTGTCTAACCCTTTCTTTTGTCAAACCAATTTTCTCACCTATCCTTTCTAATGTAAGTTGTTCACAATTTATACCATAATATAATAATATAATATTCTTTTCTCTATCACTCAATACTGAAATTGCATTCTCTATTTCTCTCTTTTTTAAAATTTCACCCTCTATATTCATTTCATCGGGTCTTGAAAATAACTTACCCTCAATAAGATTAATTAATTCATCACCATCTTCGTTTATAACATTATTTAAACTTGAACAAGTGGGTAATACCACAGAAAACTCATCCATCATATTTTCATGGAATTTAGGATCATTCTTATCCATTTTATTTAATTTGTTGATAACATTATTAGGTAATCTTATCATCCTACTATTTTCATTTATAGATTGTAATATTGCCTGTCTAATCCACCATATCGCATAAGATGTAAATTTAAAACCTTTTGTATGATCGAATTTATGGGCCGCAGTAATTAAACCATAATTACCTTCAGAAATTAAATCCGATATATTTAAACCCCTATGTTGATATTCTTTTGCGATTGATATAACAAATCTAAGATTTGCAGTTACTAACTTATCCAACGCAACCTTATCACCCTGTTTTATTCTCTCAAATATCTCTTCCTGTTCACTTTCTTTCAATAAATCAATCTTCCTAACATCTTTAAGGTATATACCAACAGAATCTTCTTTTTCAAAAATATATTTTTTATTCATATGTTAAAACTTTTTTTAAGGTTAAAAATCTTTTTTAATTTGACAATGGTGCTTTGATTCTTGGATGTGATTTATAATTAACTAATTCAAAGTCTGTTATATCATACCCATCTAATATATTTTTAGTGAATGGTGTACCATTATTATCTACATCACCATTATTAATTAAAACCTTTGGTAAATCCATCGGTTCTCTTGTTAATTGTTCCTTTGCTTGTTCAATATGATTCTTATATAAATGAACATCACCTAATGTACCAATCAATTCATCTGGTATCATATTAACTTCTTTTGCGATGATTTCTAATAACAAACCATAAGATGCTATGTTGAATGGTAAACCTAAGAATGTATCTACGCTTCTTTGATTCCACATTAGAGAGATTGCTCGTTGAGGTAATAATTTTGGATAAAACGGAGTTCCCATATGTTTAAGTTCTAAGGGAGTTCCGTTTATTTCTACATTCAAACCTGATTTAGAATACAGTTCCCATTTTTCTTCATCACTCAACTCTCTTGTATAAAACTGAAAGAAGTTATGACATGGTGGTAAAACCATCTTTCCTTGTGTGATATGTTTCCTTCCGTATTTGGAATTAAACTCCTTATCAGATTTTAACTTCTTTAAAAACTCTTTCTTTGTCAATTTTTTACTCATATTTTTTATAATTTACAAATTTTGGGTTATTTGATTTAATTCTATTTCTTAATGTTGAAATATTAATTCCCGTTTGTCTATATGCTTCGGTTAAACTCTCATAAGCAATACCCTCTATTTCTATTTTAACCATATTACCAGGCTTGTTACCCTTCAATGATTCTGATATTTTTTGTTTATGTTCTTCAGATTTAGATTTACCAGCATTTGCTTCTGATATTTTTCTACGAGTATTGTCAGAATGTTTTACGCCTTTCATAGGGTTATTTTCTTTCATCCATTTTGAATGTTTTGGGTTAGGAATTCCTCTTAACGGTGATTCTTTACCAATGTTTGACTTACTAATTTTATTAGCTAATTCAATTCTTTCTTCATTTGATAGATTATTCCACCATTCTTTACGTATTTGAGATTGTTTTTCTTTCGTTTCTTTTGAATGGTGTTTTCCATAATTTGAGTTGTTTTTACCTTTAAGTTTATCACCAATTGAATTTATCCACTTCTCAATTTCTTCTTCTGTACGTGTTCTTCCACTTGTTGGATTGTTTTCTTTCATCCACTCTGAATGTTTTTGTCTAATTAAATCTCTGTCTGGATGTTTGGATATAGTATCTCCACCTTGTCCACCTAAAGCTATGTTATAACCAATATTTCTATTAGTTGACTTATGAAAATCTATCCAATATATTTCTCGTTCATTTAACATTTCTTTTGAATCACACTCTTCTATAATATCTTTTTGGAATCTATCAATCCCATATTTCTCTATTGCTTGGTGAAGAATTTTACCACTTCCTAAATAATTTGGATTATTGTTTGAATCCTGTCCGATGTAAATCTTACCATTTACTAAATTAGTTGTCTTATATATAATCATAATGAACTTACCTCTTTATAATATATATCTACAACTTTAATTTTTATTCAATATCTTTCAAATAATTTTTATAAAGTTCATCATCTGTTCTATAATCAGTAACTGGTAATTCGCCTACATTCCAAGCTGAAACAATATTTCTTCTAGAATCTGGATTTGATTTAAGTAAATGGATTGCGTTTTCGATTTGGTTAATTGGCTTGGTAACTACTTCATTAACTGGAGATTCCGTATCTAGTGCGTCCTCCCACCCATGCTGATAACCTTTCCAACTTACCCATTGTTTACCATAGATTGGGCCTAAATCACCCCACTTCTTTGCAAACTCATAATCTGTTTTGATTTTGTTGATGAACTCTGATTGTGTAAATGGTACGAATCCACCACCTTCACCTATAATCATACCACCGTGACCTAATTGTTTAATTGGCTCCATATTTACAACATTCTTACAATAATTCTTATAAGCATCTCCATTCCAAATGTTACAACCATTATCAACAAGGAATTTTATATTTGTCGAACCACGTAAGAACCATAACAGTTCTGTTACAATTCCCTTCCAATACATTTTCTTTGTGGTTAATAATGGGAATCCATCTGACATCTTATGTCGGATTTGTCTACCGAAGACAGATATTGTTTTCCCATTTCTAGTATTTTTTTCAACTCCATTGTCAAGAATGTCTTGTAATAGTTCTTGATATTTTTTATCAATCATTTTGGTTAGATTTTTCTTTTCTTTTAAAAAGTTTAGTAAATAATATTTTTTTTCGTTTATACACTATTTTATTTTTTTTACTGTTTCTAACATAAAAAAAAGTATCATAAGGTTGATTGGATGTATCACTTTTATACATTTTGACAACTACCGTATCAAATGTTTGTGCATTGATTGAATTTAAAAGTATAAATGTTAACGTAAACGTTAAAAAACTGTTTTTAAAATTACTCATAATTATTAATTTTGTTAATATTATATTATACAAATATAATAATTTTTTTCCAAAAAAAGAATAGTAAATGACTTATGTGTCTGATTTTTTTTTAATTCTTCTTTTAACTAGTTTAGTTTTACTAGGAAGTTTTTTTTTCACTACATCATCTGTCAATTTTTTTTGTGATCTATATATTACCCCATTTAATGTATCTTTCGCTACATAATACGTGGTTTCATATGGCGTTGTTGACGTATCACTTTTAAACCTCATAACTTTTATAACATTGTTATTTTGTGATAATAAAAAATTTGGTGTAGTCAACACCAAAGATAAGATAGTGATTTTTAAAGTTTTCATTTTTATTGTTTTATAAAAATAAATAGAAATAATAATATAGATTTAGAATATTTAATATTATTTATTTGTTAACTTTTAAAAACTACTGTTTAACATCATAATTCACCTGTTCAGAATTTAGATTATTAAATCTAAATTCATATTTTTCTTTATGTAACACTTTTAATATAAAAATAATAGTGAAAAATATTATCATAAATAAAAGAAATTTACCTGTCCCCATTCTATATTTCTGTTCAATTTGTTTTCTCATTTTGTATGTGTTAAGTAAATTGTTACACCACCTTCACCATATGATAAAGAATATGTATTATATTTATTTTGATTTATAAAACCATAACCATCAAATTTAAATATTTCTACATCATCGTATTCAGGAAAAGAACCATGTAACGCATTTGTTGCATAATCTATTGAAACATTTCTCATTATATTTGATTTCAATGCTCTTCTAAATTTTTCCTCAAATTCGTCTAAAGGTATTAAAATTATCATTATAATAAATTTTTAAAAGGTTAAAAAATTTATTCGGGTTTATATATGTTTGTGAAGTCTTCACTAAATATAGAAAAATCTACCATACTAACAAGTAAAATTAAAAAAGTTACTATAACTAAAAATAATAAAAATATACTAAATATAGTTTTTAAAAACTTTTTCATTTTCTATTATTTATTATATCTCTCAATTTTGCTGCGGTTTCGTAATCCTCATTTTCTATTGCCTCTTCTAATAATTCTTCATCAGATTTTTTTTCTACAACACTATTAAAAATTTCATCTTTCATCTTACTCAAATGTTCTTCCATTTTTACAAATGGTGATCTATCGGCAAGACTACCAAATAATTTTTCTTGAAAATTTTCATCTTCTAACGATGCACTAAAAAACCCTATATTCATTTCAAAAATGATATAGGATCTATTATTAGTTTTAAGAATATCCTCAATTTCCCAAATGTTGAATACTGATTTAAATGTACCAATTAGTAGTCCATTACCATACACAACGTTAAAATTCTTTTCTGCAATATGTTTTAGGTCTTCTTTTAATTCATTAATCTTACCTAAACCAACGACACAGTAACCTGTTAAGTTTAATTTATCCATAATATTCTTTATTAATAAATACTAAAATTTGTTGACAACACAAATATAGGTAAAAAAAATAATAACAAAGAACTAAATGATATTTTATTTTATTTGTAATGTAGAAACATCATTATTTTTTTCTATTGTAATAATTTTATCCGACCAATCTTGTACAATAGTATTATGACTTATTAATAAAATTGTTTCATAAATCTCCTTTATTTTTTCAAAAAATATTTTTACTTGTTCTAGATTAACATCCGCAACTTTACCTAAAACTTCATCAAACACAATTACATTTGGTTTTGGTAATGTGGAAATCCTACCTAAAACACATCTCAAAGATAATGACGCTAATGTTGTTTCTAACCCTGATCCTGATTTTAACTTTTTAATAGTATCATTTTTTATTAATAAAAACTCAACTTCATTTTTATCATTCATATTTAATTGTACATCAAAATCACAAACTTCATCTAATAATCTGGATAACTCATAATTTATTATTGGTATCACAGAAGATAGAACTAATTTAGAAATACCATTCTTACCAATCATCCTATTATAAACATCAAATATTTTTAAAACCTCATCCTCTTTTTTTATTTGTATGATTAGTTTTTTATTATCATCAATAGTTTTCTTAGAATTTTTTATTTCATTTTTACAATTCTGTATCTCTTCTTTAAGGTTATCTTTTTCCACATCTAATGTTTCAATTAATTGTTTATAACCTAATATTTTACTCTCTATTTCTCTATTTTTATCAATATACGTTTTGTTCTTTTCATAACTATTTAAAAGGTTGTTTTTTTCCTTATATTCTATTCTTAGGTGTTCTACCTCAACTTCTGTTTTTTGTTTCTTTAAATTCAATTTATCGTATAAATCCGATCTATTTTTATGTTCATTTATATCAGTTAATTTATCCAATAAAGTATTTAAATCTTTTTCTATTACTTTTAAAGATTTTTCTTCTTGTTTTAATAACTTTTCATTGTCTTTTATTTCTGATGAATGATCAACATCATCTAAAGACCTTTTACACATAGGACATATCTCCCCCTCTTTTAATTCAGTTATTAACTTTTTTAAACTTTTTATATTATTATCAACAGTATTCTTTTCTAGTAACTTAGTCTTTTCTTCTTCTCTATAATTTTCATGTTCATCCTCATCATAACTAAACTTAGGAATATCTTTTATTTCCTCTATAACACTATTTAATTTATCATTAAGGGTTTTACCTTCACTAGTTAGTTCTTTTAACTCACCCTTTAAATTAATAGGGTTTAAATTAGTTATTTCAACATCAATAACATACTTGTTTGTTAGTAGATTATCCTTTTTAGTTTTTGCGTCACTTATTTTAGTATAAACCTTTTCTAATTCGGTGTTATTTTCTTTTATACTAATATTATTGAGACTAATATTCTTTTTATTTTCTTCAATATCAATCTCTAATGATTTAACATCATAAATATTTGATTTCATTTTCTTTTTGAAATTAGACATCAAATCTTTATTGATGGATTCTTTCTTTTCAATAACTTCTAAACCAATAAACTTAGTAAGTAATCTTCCTCTGTATGTTGGTTTTGTTTCTATTAAGTCTTCTAAGTTTTTAGATGTTGCAACTATTGTCAACATAAAATCATCATAACTACCAATAGTATCTGTAATAAGTTTATCAGTTTCTCTTCTCTGTTCACCTTCTAAATTTAGTTTAGAACCATCTTCTAATATCTTATAGAAATCTAAACTGGTAGAAACTTTATACTTATTGGTACTCTTTGATAATTTCCTCAATAACTTTCTTTCGATTATATATTCTTCACCATCAATTTCTATATTCGCACCAACACAAACAGTATTATTCTTTCTGAATTGATTGAATATCTCCAAACCAACATCAGTTTTTGTTGTCTTACCAAAAAATAAAAACAATAGAGTATCTATTGTGAATATTGTTTTACCACCTTGATTTGCAGGTAAAGATTTAACAACAGTTAAACCATTTAATTCTTTATAACTTATTTTATTACCATCACCAAAAGATAAAAAGTTATCTAACCAAATATCTTTAATAGACCATCTACGATATCTTATATCTTCATCTTCCTCATCTAATAGGATCTCATTAACCCTTTCATCTAATTTACACAATCTATCATAATCAACAGTAACCTCATTTAAATTTAACCACTCTTTAAATAATGACCTTTGATAGGCACTATCCATTATGTTATCTATAAGTCCATCTGTAATATCTATTATCTTCCCACTATTATTTTTTATAATAGGTGAAAAGTTTATTTTAATAGATGTCTTTGGTACTCCATATTTGTTAGAGAAATAACTTTTAACTCTGTTAATTGTTTCTAATGTTCTATTCTCTGGATAATCTTGCCAATCTACACGTATTTGTGCATTTGTTGGTACACTAACTAACTTTTTAGTTTTAGTTGTCATTTTAACGATTTATTATATTAGAACCAAACCAACCACCTTTACGTTTCTCATTATAGATATCACTATCTTTTTTGATATCTTTTTTAAGTTTATTAAGTTCTTCATTTAGTTCTTTTATTCTGTTATTCAATATTTTTTCTTCGGTAACTAATTTACCATATAAAGATTTATATTTTTCTACATCAGTAGTTAAATCTTTAATTTGTACATCACGACTATCTTCTTTTAATTTTTCTTTTAGTGATTTAATTTCGTCATTTAATGAAATCATCTTTTCACTCATTTCATTTATTTGTTGGTCGTCTGTAATGTATATTTCTTTTTCAACTATTTTTTCTATTGGTACTTCTTTAATCACCTCAACGATTTTCTCAACAGGTATCTCTTTTACAACCTCAACAATTTTTTCAACTTCTTTTACTGACACACTACCGATAGGTGTTGAACCATATTTTTCAACACTAAAACCCTGTTTAACCATTTTAATAGTGAAATCTTCAATATCTGTAATATTGTTTAATCTACAATATTCCCATATTTGATTCATTATATTTTTTGGTATCTCCATTATGAGTTAGTTAAATATTCTCTTTCTTTATCTATATCCTCTAATGAATTTATTTTGAAGACATAATAACCATAATTAGTTTTAATGTTATGTTCAGTATAATCTAAACCATTAACATCCCATATTAGATAACCATGCCCATTAACTCTTTCTCCATAATCTTGTTGCATGAAACTCCCACAATAAGTTATGTTAATACCTTTATATACAAAATTTTGTCTATGATGTATATCACCCATTAGTACCGCATCACAACCAATAAATTGTTCTAACTCATTACTCTCTTCAAATTCATACCCTATTGAGGTAATCGCCCCATTTACTGGTGCATGAAATAATCCAATATATTTTTTATCATCACCATATTTTTTTCTATACTTCTCAATGTCAGGTCGTTCATTTTCTTCAAATATAGAATATACACACCAAACGATATTATCATCCAAATAACATTTAGATTCTTTTAAGTATTGTATCTTATCACTATATATTTTTTTATCAACAATAGGTGTTAAAGAATCAACTCTTTCTTTATTATTCTCCAATAAATCGTGATTACCTGCAATTATAACCACAGAACATAATTTAGTACATTCTTCTAACATCCAAGATACTAATACCGATAATTCATTAGAAACTGTTATCTTCTGATGTACTATATCTCCCGCAATAACAATCCTAACCTCATCATAACTTAAATTATTATCTTCAATGTACGTTTTAACCTCATCAATAAAAACGGTTATTACTTCTCTACATTCTTCATGTCTTTTATACGTTCTGAAGTGTAAATCCGCAATGTGGAATAATTTTTTTATCATAATTGTGTTGTTTGTTTATTCTTATTATATAAAATTTCAAACATATTGTCAACATAACCAGAATAATCCTCACAATTAATTATTTTGTAGTTATCATTTTCTTCGTTAAACCAAACCAAATGTGATGTACCTAATTTTAAATTAGTATTTTTCTCAATAATTTTCTTATAAATGTTTAATTGTAATGAATATGTATTGAACTCACATTGATCCAACATATATAAACAATCTTTCATTTTATTCCCAAAATTATCTTTCATTCTTAATTTAGTATTTGTTTTCCAATCCCAAATTTGTAGACATTGATATTTTTCATTCCAAAATAATTTCTATAACGATACTGTGGGTAAAGGTAAACTAATACCTATTAAATCTGAGTTGGTTGTTGGTGATAAAGATTTAATGTT
>WLWE01000057.1_pt1 | contig 82407 bp, 96 predicted proteins | sample 6718301 | NCBI WGS metagenome assembly WLWE01 (sample SAMN12718691, study PRJNA515312) | sponge metagenome | isolation source: marine sponge | host: Mycale hentscheli | place: New Zealand: South Island, Marlborough, Capsize Point | collected 2003-05-01
ACCTAAGAAATTCTGGAATTCTTCAACCGCCCAATCTTCAAAGTAATTCCAATTATCTGCTTTGACTGCCTCCAAGTTTTTATCGGTAGGTTTCAAGGCATATATCGTAGGAACATCTATACCATTCTCCACCATGTGTTTAACTTTCTCAACGAGATAAGAGGGATGATTCTCTGAGTCTTGTCTTTTGCCCCAGTAGAATTTATCTACAATTACATAAACTCCACCATCATCTAAATTAACCTCATTCGACTCAAAGAAATCACTTCTGCAAACGTGGTAGCTACCATGACTGCAATGCTGATCCAGCGAGAAAACCTTGGTGTTATGTTTTGAGTTTTTAGTATTAGTTGTGCCGCCCGATACCGTCGAGTTGCTTGGGTAAATATCTCGCAATACAACCTTGGGATATTCTGTTAGTTTTTTCGCTGGGAAATCTAATTTTTGCTGGTCAAAAAATTCTTTTTTAGCTTTCGGTGAACGGAAGTTTATCAAGTAAACAGTATTGTATACTGGAGTATCTTTATGTTGCTCATCGCGTTTATCGTAATTCTCCAACAAAGGAGCAATCCGATTCAACCTACCGTGATGCGAAGGAGCATCATCATAAATTATCAAAGTTCCTTCTTTAGCATAAATACTATGACCTTCTTCACCTCGTACTCGTTTCCTTTTACCGTAAGTGTTCGGTTTGCCGAATGCTTTAATTTCTAAATCTTCGGTCTTCCATTTTTGAGTGCTGAAATAACCACTACTTACTTTGATGCCATTCCACGTTATCCCTTTAGTTTCAACCAGTTTGCGAATCTTCTGACCGAATCCACCATGAGCGAATGCTTCATTATATAGACATTTTACCTCCCATAAAGTCTCACATTCTTCAAATTTTTCCCCTAGTACATCTGGCAAATCTTTGATGATAGCTTCCAGTTTATTAATTATGACTTTTTTGGTAGTGTCGGTATATTGCAATGCCTCGCGAGAAGCAGAGATTTCTAAATCGCCAATCGCAAAATCAATTACAACTCCCGCTGAAATCAATTCTGATCGGTCATCTTGCCAATTTAAGTTTAAAGCATTAGCGTCTAATGGGTAGGCAATGTTGCCCATAACCGCATAAGACTTACCTTTTACGAGAGTCCAGTTATCTTTAGAAACAACAACCTCATCGCGTTTCAAATCACACTTTAATTGATTTTGGTTTGCTCCACGAACATCTGGAATAACTTTAAAATACTTATATAAGCTAGTAGCTTTACGATAAAACTCATCATAATCATCAGACTTTACTGGGATTACAATTTCAATACCGTCATTCTCATCAGTCTTTTCAGAATGAATCTTTGAGATTTGCCCAACATCACTTGGATCAATGAAGGCATTGTAAGTAACCTTGGTTCCTTTAACGAATGAGTTGATTACAAAGTTATCACCGTAAGCAAATGCCGATTTTGAACCAAGTCCCAACTGACCGATTTGCTCATTAGTTCCACGCTTGGTGGATTCACCATACATCGCATAAATCTGAGCGACTTGTTCTTCTGTTAAGCCTCGACCAAAATCTCTTACTTTAAACTCAGGAGTTAATTGAGTTGGTAAAGTTACCTTGATTGGTTTGTCTGCTTGTCCCACTTCTATATGGGCATCAACCGCATTAGTAGAGTATTCGCGGATAACTGCGAGTACCTTATCAGAATATAACTGATTTCGCAGTACATTGAATATATGGGAGAGTCCCGACTCTTTGATTCCAAACGAAACGGACTCGAAATCGTTGGACTGTTTTAGGGTTGTTTGACTGGATGTAGTAATCATGTCGAAGAACAGGATCGGCTAAATGGGGAGCCTTGTCAAACTTTAATTTTAAAAACTTTTGATATATGAAAAAATGTTAGTGGGATAAAATTAATTACATTTAATTCAAAAAAAATATTTTTATGAATTGGAGTCCTCTTTTTTATCATTATTTTCATCAATATAATAATGATAAATTACCTTCGCATCTTCCCCTTCAAAAAAATAAAAATTATGAGGCTGCTCTAACCAATCATTCTTTTCGCTATCAAACGTGTAGCTCTGGGCTTCGGGAACATTATACTTATTTGGCATTTTTTCGTTCATAATTTATCCACTATTACACTAGCTATACTTTTTCTTACGTCTGACCCAATATATTTTGTCCCAAGATTTGGCTGATAAGGGGAAGAGAGCTTTATACTTCCTTCTGATATTTCATCTAAAGTTTCTGTAATTTTAGCAGTTATAGAGTCTTCGTTATATTCCCAAATAATATCCTTGTTCTCTACTATATACATACGTTTATTTGGCGTTTTTTCATTCATAATCAGTCTATTTCTTCACCATGAATTAAAGCTCTGAAATCTTTTATCTGCCTCTGCATATCTTCAGTCGTGTCTTGAAATGTTTCAAGGCTATGGGACAAGCTGGATAGTAAAGTTAAAACTTTATCCTCAAAGTTTAAAGTTTCATCTTCAGCGTGTTTATTTGGCGTTTTCTTATTCATAAATGACTTCGTAATCTTCAATTATGGAATTATATAAAAGTTTATCTATTGCTTCTTGGATGTTTTGCTTGACCTCTTCTTCTGGCCCTTCCTCAAGTTCTATTTCGATATAACGACCAATACTTACTTTATTAAGGTATTTTACACCTATTTTTTCTAAGTTTTGTTTAACTACTACTCCTTGAGGGTCGAGGGTGTTTGCCTTGGGCCGAGTCATAACTCTAGCTTTGACTAACTTAATACATTTATTTGGCGTTTTTTCGTTCACTATTCTTTCTCCCTAAACATATGCTGATTAAAAGTATAATTTTTATGTTTTTCTTGTTTTCGGCCTTGTTTATCTGTATAAAATTCTTTTTTAAGAGGGGGTTCTCCTTCAAGGTCTTTCCAGTCAAACTCTTTTTCTAATGCTTCCATGTTGTCCATGCCAGCCCAAAACAAACCTCTCCCATCTTTATCGCTTGATAAAGTGAGCATACCCTTGTCGCTCATTTTAAATAATAACTCTTTGTATGTCATGTTATTTTATATCTACTAACTTAAAGCTACTAGGAGTCATTTCCATACTTATGGGATCGCAGCTGTAATTAAACTTAATTCGTTTATTTGACTTTTCTATAAACTTATTAATTATGGTTATCAATCCTAATTGGGGATAGTCACTGCTACGACTACCGAATCTAACATCATAATCCTCTAGTACCTCTTTTGTTGTTGGTACGGTTAATGATAATAACGCTATCATAGCTGCTTCATCTTTTTGAAGCAAATCATTGAGGATGTCTTCTATTTCTTTTTCGCTTACCACTTATGTATTATATTCGCTACTATGAAAAAACAGGTAATTAAATTTATAAGAATTATAAAAGTTCTGAGGAAGAGGCTTACCTGAGCTTGTTTGAGAGATAAAATAGGAATATCGGGTTCATCCTCATCTGTTTTCCCAATACGGTGGTCAACTGTCCTGCACCAAATTAACCATAAATTTTTAAATATTTTCACACTAAGTATTTAGCGGCGAGAAAACAATTACCTGCAACAAGTCCTAGTATAATGAGCCACCATATAATTTTGTGTTTATTTGGCATTTTTTCTTTCACAATTGGTTTTGCAGCTTTCCATGCGTCAATTAAAATTGAGCAGTGCCATGCCCCTGTGTTTATTTCCGCATTGCTGTAAGGTTGGAGGTTTTTTCTGAACTCATTCAAGAACAAATAAAATTCTTTTTGTGACCAAATACGAGGCTCTTGACCAAAAACAGGAGCATCTGCATCATTAAAACAATAAGAAAAAGTAAAAAATACATGAGGATCGTTTAACATCGCGGGCTTATCCTTAATTATATTAACTATATGACGAGCTAAAAAATCGGCCCTAGAATCCGAAGGTGGATTCTCTCCTTCTAACGCTTTATCAACGTAAGCCATATCGTAAAGTTGAGGATAAAAACAATCTACATGAAGATTATTTCTGTCTCCATTCCAATCCCCAGTGGTAGAAACTAAAACTTTATCTTTAAGGTATTTTTTTATTTTATCAAAACTATCTGCTGTTCGAGGAATGTATGAAGACTCTGTCTCTATCAAAATCTCAGAAAAAGTTGGTAAAGAGTTGGTGGATAAAACTTGGTTGATAATAACAAAATAATCACAATAATTCATCCATGCGTCAGAACTTTCACGGATAGGAAGATTGCCTTTACCGTTCCAATCGTGCTGGTAATCCCCTTTAGTAGCATCAGGGTGCATTACTAAGGCTCCTGTGAAGCCATTATTCTTTAAGCGGGTAACAAACTGAATAAGCTGGGGAATTGATGGCCCACATTGAGGATTTGAGAAATCTGACCCCGGCCCATCTATATTAATTATAAATTTGTCAGGATTTAGATTCCCTACCTCAGTAGCGGTAGTGGAATCGTAAGCTGAATGATCCTGCCATAAAAAACTTAAATCGCTCATAAATTTAAAAACTTCCTTTAATTATAGTAATTCCTTTCGGGGTAGGGGGTTTGAGTGGGGAGGAATGTTTATTTGGCTCTTTTTCATTATTATCTGGTAGCCACTCCCATTTGGTAGAGCGACAGCCGGTAAGTAAGATTAGAACAGCCATAAGCAAAAAACATATAAATATTCGAGTTTCAAGTTTCATAACTGTAAAGTATTTTAGTATGTAAAAAGGTTATAATATAAAAAATATTCAGGCAGGTTGGCGGGTGAATCTATGTACAGATTGTATGAAGTCATTTTTTCGAATCCTATTTCTTTTAAATCCTTCTCTTTCCTTTCCAAATTCTCGAAAATTAAAATATTATTATATTTTTCCCCGTAAGAAAGGTAAAAATTATAAATTAAAGTTTTCCAACACCCTACTGTGAAGTAGGAGCAAATAACAAGCCACTTCTCTACTTTTCCTTTGTTTGCCACGTCTTGCTCGTAATAGGAAAGTATGCCTTCTTTATGTTTAAATTTTTTTAAAAAAAGGGACTCATCGCATAAATAAAAATTATTAGAAGAGAAACAAAGTCTATCAGGCTTTCTTATTTTTGAAGACAAAAACATCCCAAATCCTTTAAACATGGTTTTTTTTCTCACGCCTGTTACTCCAGCTCCTAGTATAGGAAGGTTGTATTTAAGTTTAATCTGGGCGCTAGTTTGACATACAATGTCCTGCGCTAAATTTTTAAAAAGATATTTTTTATGAACGCATAAGGGGCCTGAATTAAATACTTCCCCTTGATAGTTATTATAACGCATGGTAAAGCGGCCTAAACAGAAAATAGCTACCCATTCATTGCCCGACTCAAAAACTCCCAATATTCCATTATTTAAAAAAAACCAATCTAGATAAGCTTTAGAATAGCTCACCTCTACCGGGGCTCCTTGGTTGTAATTATTTTTTAAAAAGGCAAAAAGCTTCTGTGTGTCAATATTAGATCCTTCAAGTACCTTTAAGTTGAATTGCAAAATTACCTTGGAATTAAGTCCATTAGCTCTTCTATTGAAATGATGATATCATTTACAATATAAACGGCTTCATCGCGAGATTCTTCATCCAGATTTCTTACATCTAGGGCAGAAAGGATTTCGATCATGTCTTGGAGTTGTTCTTTTGTTCCCATTTATATATCTCCGTCAGCGTTACGGTAGGATTTTTTAACTTTCCCACCGCTCTTCATTTTTAAAAACATATTGACACGAGCCATCGCCCATCCCCCCCGCGTCATCCCCGGTCTATGAGATTGAGAGAAAGCCCCCGCCCCTCTCCTATAAACTTTTTTGAGTTGACCAAGAGTTACTTTCTTCTTATGTTTCTCATTATGCTCTTTAACTTTATTCTTTAAAGAGGTTAGAACTTGTTCGGAAAAAGTAATTTTGCTGCCCTTTTCGCCCGCACTGCCCGGTTTATTTTTAGATGAACCTTTCTTTTTTTCACTTGGTTTTGCGGGAGTTTGAGCTCCAGATTTAGGGCCGGGTCTGGCTGCCTCTATCTCTTTTAGGAAACCGTTTTGTACTATATCTTCCCAAGGGTTTATAACTTCATTATATTCCTCCCAAGTCATACTGTACTCACTAGCGTAGGTTTTCTTTTTCTTAGCTCTCTCTAGCTGCTCAGATGTAGGAGCTCCCTTGTCGCCCTTCTTTCTCATTTTTTCCCCAGATCCTCTTTTGATCCTCTCTCTTTTTTTATGTATATTCTTCCAAAGGCTACCTTGGGACTCGAGTTTTTCCATTAAAGCTTCATGAGTTGGCCCGGGCATAAATACAGCTTCATCCCCTTCTCCGTGGCTGTGTATATCCTCAAAACCCATTTCTTTAGCTTTTTTCATTGCTTCTCCGGGATTATCAAATATGTATTCACTAGGGGTAGCTTTAGCTTCTGCTTCTTCGCAGCCGCAACCTGTACAGCATCCTGTACCGCATCCACAATCTTCACCTTCCTCTTCGTCTGGATCATCTATAAAAGCGAGAGCAGGGTTAATAGTAAGCAATTCATTGTGATCAAAAGCCATGATGCCATCCCATTCATACTCTTGCTCGGAGCCTTCTACTTTCTTACCAGCTCTCCATTGGCGGCAAGACCAGTAGCGAGCTTTCCATTTTGGGCCGGGGTTAGCGCAATTGTGTCTAGCGCGAAAACTTTTACGACGGGCAGGATCGTCTCTTTTGATTTCCATATTTGGATCACCAAAATTAACTTTTACCACATTTCCTTTATCATTTTTAACGTAAACTGAAAACTTTTTTGGCCCTTTAGGAGTTCTAAAAGGCTTATTTAAAGTCTTCTTTTCTTTTTCCGCTATAATTTGAGGAGTTAAATCAACGATCATCAAAGTTATTTTACACCTTTTAAAACTTTTTTTAGAAAAAAAATATTTGATAAGTATACTAGCTGTTGGGTATAGCATCCAGTTAATATTAATATTGCAAAAGCTAAATCCCTAACTCGAAAGAGAGAGGCTCAATTGATAAGAACATGAAAACATATAAGGAAGCCCAAGAAGGCTTGCGGCAGGGAGAATTATTTTGTGAACCTCAAAGTATTACTCCAAATAACTCTTCAGCAGAAGCTGCAAAAGAAATAGCAAGTAAGGTAGTCGCCCCGCTTGATAGTAGCCCGCTTAAAAATAAACAATACCACAGAGTGTCTAATATAAAGCTTCGGTATACTGTTTCAGGCGAAAATAAAAAGTTAATGAATGAGTTTTCTGCTGATTTGATGCGCAAGGTAAGGCTTACGTCTAGAATTATAGCAAGAAAGTGCGCTACAGGTATCGTCCATAAAATGTGCAATCAAAGTGGTTACATCTGGACCCCGCAAGAAGAAAAAATCACACCAACTTTTATGCGGGATAATGCAGACTGGTTGCTTGAAGTATGGAAAGACTGCCCTAATAAACTTCTAGCGACTATACTAATAGAGCAGGTAATCAACAGGTACCAATCCTATAAAAAAAGAAACAAAAAGTGGCCTAAGTACGTTGAATTTAAGAAAAACAGTATTAATATTAAAAAGAATTATTTAAGGTACTGCGATAAGGAAAATGTAATATTTTTTAGAGACCTTCAAAACAACCGTATCAAACTTGATGTGTGCAATGACAGAAGCGTTTTAGTTCATAAAGATATCTGGATTAAGAAATTACAAGAAAAGAAAAAGCCATCAGCCGAGTTAACCACGGTCATGTGGGCCGCTAATGTAATGTTTGACCAAAATCAAATTATACCTATAGTAAAAATAATAGAAACTGAAAGCTATAGGCCAGTAGATGGTAAATTTTTCGCCGTGGATATCAATAAAAGCGACAATGATTGGTTGACTTTTAATATGCCTATTGGAAACAATCACTGGGTTTATCCAAAACCTGACCATGTAAAGAGCGCCGAAAAAAGAGTTGCCGCTATCGAGAGCGCGATTAGTAAAACTTTAAAAATCAAACCTCACCAAAGGCGTGGTCAAACAGTAGGAGTTGATAACCCTGATTTCGAGGGTAAGCTCTTTAAATGTACTAGCGACGGGCGACGAAGACTCAGGCTTTATTGGAAAGATGCTCATAAAAAATTAAAAAAAGAAGTACGCAATTGTGTTGGCCTTGACCAAATCATGAAGTTCGTCCTAGATAACAAGCTTGGGTATGCCCACGATGATCTTTCAAGCGGTCAGCAAAACGGAACGTTTTCGCAAGATAAGCTAAAAGATGAATGGATAAGAAGAACTCTCGAACATGGAATACCTTTTGAGATAGTGAATCCAGCTTACACATCTAGGCAGTGTCCCGAATGCGGCGATAGAAGTGAAAAAAACAGAAAAAAAGATGAATTTAAATGTACCAACTGCGGTTACGAAAATGAATCGCATAAAGTAGGTGCTTTAAACATAGCTAAAAAAGCTGAAAAAGCTTACTCAGTAAGATAGTAGGTTCGGTGATCCTATCTGAGAGTAAGTGAGCACAAATCGCCACACGCCGTACTGGTAAAAGAAGGTAAATTTCCTTGCTGAGGTACGTGATTAGACAAAAAGTATAACCCCTCTTGTTTCAAGGGGGGTTATATCATTCGCTATGTTTATCGCTTTTTAACACAGGGGCAAATGGATGAGGTGGGTTATGCAGCTCTTCTTGTTTTATTGATCTGATTCTTAAGGTATCAACATGAGCCTCCATTACTTCCAAGTCTTTTTCTATAAACCTTAATCTCATATTTTGCTCTGCGTCATCAGGTAAGGCTCCAAGTTGACCCAAAGGCCATTTAACTCTGAATTCAGAATTCATTTCTACTGCGTCTTTCATTCTCATAACGTCTATTTGAAGCTGCGAGATTTCAGATGTAAGTCCAAAATACCCCCACACTGCTAACGCTGCCACTACTATAATTTGAATTAGCCACTTTAAATTAATACCTAAACTGGCTTGATCATCTATTTTAGGCTCCATAACATATACTTGTTACACATTTTTTTTTCTATTTTTCCATTGCTCTTTGCATTTAGTTATTTCAGGCCCCCAACTTTTACTGTCAAAACTTAGACCTTCTCGCTTAGTAGCTAGAAACCAAACTATTTTATCTTTTCCGTCTGGAGTTTTCCAGATGCCGGGATATTCGTCTTTAGTATACCCCCTCTTTACAAGCTCTTCAGTTACTTCAATTCTTGTCATTATTTCTATTTAATTTACCTCTTAACCATTTAAAACAAAGAGTAACCCCATGATAAACGCATCCTAAAAGATATATAAAAAACAATACAATCGCTTGAGGATTAATGCTGCTAAAAAGACTTTTCTTTTTAATTGAGTTTTTACTTATCAAATCATTTATACCTTTAAGGTCTTCTTTATCAGCGCTCCATCTTTCATCTTTCCAAGTAATACAGTATAATTTCATCTACCAGACCCATACTGTATAGTCCTCACCTTCAAAATCTTCGGGGAGGATATCATAATTCTTTTTCTTTTTTGCATTCATCACATATTAATTTTAAAAAGTTGTCTATTATAACCCATGTTAATTCTGTTTCAGCGAATTCTTTTTTACATTTGAAGCATTGACACATTTTTTATCCTCCCAATTAATATTTTCATAATTATCCTTATAAGACTTAGAGAAGCAGCTCCTAGGTTTATCACCTTTGCCAGATTGTATATTTTTATTCACGCCTTAGTTACACTAGTTACCCTAAACATAACCTATCCCCGTAGCCAAAATTCTTAATTTTCATATTTTTTAAAAACTCTTCCGTGCTTTTTATCCAATACATCTCGACCCCCTTCCCCCTTTTATCATTAAAGTATCTACAATTCGCTATATGAGTAGCGTCTTTTATTTCTCTTTTAGAATTTAGTTTAAGGATAGGGGGTGAATACTTAGTGGTTTTCACTGATATTCTGGAGAGGTTACCATGACTATCGCGACATACTACATCGGCTTGATGTTTATCTCCTTCAGGGCGTTGGATAAAGTCTGCAAAGCCTTTGACATGTTCTGCTATCGCATACTCTCCCGCTACTCCCATAAAAGCACCTTCAAGATTCTTGTCGTAATCCGAACCGTCAGACCTGCCTGAACACATTAATTTAGAGCTTTTAAGGTAAGTCTTACCATTAGCTCTTTCAGCCGCTACTTTTTCTATAAAATCTAACTCGTTATTAGTAAAAATTTTAATTTTCATTTAGTTTACAAACTTTACAATTACATTTTTTTGAGAGGAACCGTAACCTGAGATAAGCTTTCCATTTGGTTATAGCTAACTGAGTGAAGAGATTCATTTATAAAAAAGCCTCGCCGCGATGTTCAACTCACGACGAGGCACCCACATTACCCAAAGTATACTAGAAGCCTCCTGCTCCCGCTATAATGCCCGCAACAGTCAGTACAGTCCAGACAATCATCACTTTCCCTCCTACGTTCATCCAACCCCAGACAAAAGCAATTAGACTACCTATGCCGCAAACTAGAGTGAGAATTATCGTCGCGATACCTAAGCCTGAGCTTCCATTATCAAACATATTTTTAATAATTATGATAAGACACACTAGCGAAGGAAGCGCCAGTACCAACTGAATAGGACTAATTTGTGTTTCCATATTATTTATTTCGGATTTCTTTTAAAGTTTTATGGATCTCGAATAGAACCAGCATAAGCTCTGTGTAAATGCGGCAAGCTATCGGCCCTAAGACCACTAAGCTAGTTCCAGCGACGAAAGCATCAGAAGCTCCTGAGAAATAGGCAGAAATACCTAAAACGACAGTAGCTAGCGAGCCGATGTAACAAAGAATCTTTAAGACCCCCGGAGTAATCATATACTCAAAGTTAATAAATGATTTTAATTTCATAATATTATTTTTTTTCAATAAAAAACTTATCTACTGAAAATTTAAAAGCAAAGAAAGATATAACAGGCCAACAAAATAATATCAATAAATTGAACCATAACTCCTGTTCTAAATTGTCTGCGGCAGAAGGTAAAGCTCCTCCTATAGCCATAAAAATACCTGCTACGAATCCAATTCCAAATAACCCAGCCATACTAAGTAATGACATTACGATAAAAGCTTTAATATAATCTATCATGGTTATTATTTTATGTTAATTTAGTAATATTAGCTAAGTTTTTTGCAGTAAATCGCTGCTGCTTTGTATTTTGTCCCCTAACCCATAGACAGGCTCAATACCTATTTTTAGGCAGATTTCATGCTCTGGGGTGTTTTCACCGCTAGTTCTATCACCGCCATTGCAAAAAAGTATCTGTTTAAATTTAGGTTTATACGCCGCGCTCAACCATGTTAAGGTCTCGCATACAGTGTCATCCTCATCTACTGATTCGAGAGCTAATTCGACACCTTTAAAGGACTGCATAATAGCAATCCTTTCTTTTAATGGCATAAAAGCTTTACCCTTTTTTCTTTCTAAGAAAGCATCATTATTTACTATTACAAAAAGGCTGTCTGCTTTTTCTCTGGCTTTTTGTAAAAGCTCAACATGACCTACATGAACGGGATCAAACCCGCCGCTAACTATTGCTAATTTCATCGGTAAATTCGGTAACTATCATTATCCTCGTGGAAGGTGCTTATTTCAATAAATTTAACTGGTCCATTATTAGCTTCAAGCTTGTGAGGTACAAATCTGTCCATGACAAACCTCTCCCCTTCTTTTATGTATTGAGGAGTTATCTCTGTAGTATCGGTATCTACAATATGTATACAGAGTGTTCCTTCTAAAATGTAAAAAGACTCATGCTTTTTGGCATGGAAGTGCATTGAGGTGGATTTACCTTCTTTGATGTAAAGGATCTTGCCGCAATAATTTTCTTTTTCATTATTTGCGAGCCATATTTCATAACCCCAGTCTTTCTCGATTTTTTTCATAATCAGTAAGTGAAGTAAGTAAAGTTTTTATTATTTTTAATCGGCAAAAAAGCGTTTAGGCGTTTAGTGTCGCCCTTGTGGTCATTGCAGCTATACTTAGTTTTAGTCGTGCGCTTGTCGTAATCAAATAAAAAGTTACCACCTTTATCGCAGGCTTTAAAACATAAAACTTTTCTATCACTAGGTAGATTCACAAAGATGTATGCATAGACATTGTACATACGTGCATTGGACTGAAGGACGTCGAGCTTCTCCGCCGTTATCAAATACCCTTCCTCTCTTAATTTTTGAAGAGTACAAGGTGTCTGAAGTTTACGATTAAAGTAAGGTCGAGTCTTTATCTCTGCTACTCCTATCAATTCATTACCTTTATGCATGAATACATCAAATTTTTCTGCATCATACGTTGTGTGAACGACCCGTATGCCATAATGAGCCTCAATAAGCCTACCTGTTTCTTTTTCTTTACTGATAAACTTTTTACCTTCAGTTGTATACCTATCTAATTTCATTTAAATAATGCGGGTTCTTTGGGGCAACTTTAACTCAGTAAGGAGAACCCGCGAACAACCTTCTTTTACCGTTAAAGTTTGACGTTTGTTCAAACTAACCTTCAATAGCGACGTCATACGTTTTTTTACTGGGCTAGCTATTTGGTCTGCCTGCTAATAAGCGAGGATAGTACCTCCTTTTTATTTAGCAGCTTTCTTCTGCATTCTTTCGATGATTTCGAACATCTTAAGGCGCGGAATGTCTTTAATTGATCCCCATGCGTCAGCTCCGTCGACTTTTTCATTGACCATTTTACCTTTAATAGTTTCAAAGGTTATTTTTTTCTCCTTCATTAAGTTTTTCAAAAACAAATCGGGAGAAGCCGCGTTAGAGCTTGGTGCCGGTGTGGATATTTTCACGTTTTTAATTTCTTCTTTAGCTACAATGTTGATTCTCAAAAAATTACGGACAGCGCGACAAAAGGCTCGGTTCTCGGCTATTGCAGCTAGATACATCTGCCCAAAGCTCTCCGTGTTTTTAATCCCAGCGTCCGCTACAGATTCAAAAACTACCGGTTCACTTTTTACTGTTTCATAATTGCCGATCCAAGTTATAGTGCAAGAAGCACAAACATACTCCGGAGAAGCTTCGTGAATATTGTAAGTCACTGATTGATAGCCTCTTATGTTAGCTAGGTCTTTTAAGCCGCCAAGTAAAATAATTAATTCATTATCTTCTAGCTTGGAAATATCAGTCTCGTCAGTCCTGTCTCTATTGGCTACTAAAAACTCAGGCTTTATCATCTTACGCCAGTTCACAGTACCGTCATCATTGAATTGATAGCTTATTTGCTTATCCTCAATTAAGCCGTATTGATTCCGTTTAAAAACAGAAGGCGGTTTGTTTATTACAGTCGTTCCCATATGAAAGGTAATCTTAAATTAGTCGGGGTGACGTGTCAAGGGGGAATATGCAGGTTCTTTGAAGACTCCGTTTATTAGTAGAGAGAACCTGCAAAACAACTCTCTTTTATTTAAGCGGCTTTTTATCAATTTTTTACAAAAAACTGAAAATGTTCTTCCTCTTCCCAAAAAACTGGATCGTCAATAATCTCGTGAGGCTCATGGTTCATTGTGTCTCCCCCGTACTTTGACTGTTTGAGGGCGGCTGTCCCGGGATAAAATTTATTATTATGAATGATAAAATGTTTTGATTTATAATAAAGATTATTTTTATCTTTTAAGTCTTCAAAGTCATCTCTGCTTTTTTCTTTTATCACTTGGATCATTCCTACATCAAGATATTTTAATTTTATATCTTTCAAATCTTCTCCTGTTTTTCTGGTTCGTAACAGGCTGTTAATAGAGCTGGATTTTACCCTGTTTATAAATTCAGGATCGTTATCGTCTTCTATGTAATAAACTAATTCTAAAATTTTACTTTTGTAATTATTTAAAATTTCATCACTTAGCGGCCTGTTAGTAATGACGGAGCAAGGGCATACTTGTAACTGTTTAGCTAAGTTCTCTTCATTGAAATTAATGTCCAAGCGGACAATTAGTGAAGGCACTGAGAGCTTACTTACGTCTATTAAATGAGTTAGGGTAGACTCTATCCTAGGCTGCTTAAACGAAGAACCAATATATGCCGTTTTATATTCTGTGTGAAAAGTTTCTATTCCTAAGAAATTTAAAATAGCTGAAGCTATATTCTCAGGCGAAATCTTATTTATAGACTTGGGATTCTCGCTTGGAGAATAAGAAGGACGGGCTTGGGTCTTTTCTTGAAATATTTTTACATTTTCTTCTGATGACCAGTAAGGTTTAAACTGGGAAACATAACAATTATGAGGAAATAAAGTCACCATCTTCTTATCATAAGAAGAAGCTATATGTGAAGTTTCATTATTTGTACTTATATGAGTTAAGGAATTCTTTATAACATAAGCTTTTTGGTTGAAATTACATTGACCGATTGCAAGGTAACATTTTGTAAGAGGTGTGCAGTTTTTATCCCCGAGTTGAACTATACTTATACCCATTAACTCAAGTTTAGGGTAGATCAAGTCAACGACAAGTTGCCAATGGTCATAAGTCATAGCTTGAGTACCTAAATTAGAGGTATCTATAGTGATGTACTTGTCAGTAGCTAAAGGAAAAAACTTTTCGTACAGGTTAGGCCTGTCGATTTTTAAGTCGTTTTGGAGAGCGTATGATTCTAAAATGTGCATAATGACTCAGTATCTATTCTATCTTTACCGTTATGTATATAATTACTAATTTTTTGAGTAGTTAGGTAAGGGGAAAAGACCATCTCAAATAACCCTTTATTTTGACCTACTCCTTCTAAAGATAAAGCCGCGTCAAATTGAGTATTATAAGGGATAATTTTATGAATATTCTCATCAGCTTCTAAAATATGATAGTATTCAGGCTTGGTTGCCACATATAAATTATACTCAGGGTATTTCTTCTTCAAAGATTTAAAAAGTGCTGTTGATAAGAACACGTCCACTGAAGAGTCCGGCATGACATAAACAATCCTCTTGCCACCATCGTCATCGTCTACTAAATCGTCCATTTTTATTGGAAAGAATTTAGCGTTGTGGTCCCTAGCTACTTTTCTGAAATATTCTTCTACTTGTGAACGTGGGACATTGTTATCTAAAGAGTTCATCCATGTTTTATAACCATCGTCATTCACATGATTATCGGTGTTTAAAATAGCTTTATAAAGCGCCAGTACCCATTCGGAATTGCTTTCTATATTAGGTACATAAGCGTCTGGGAAATTGCGTTTTTGATTCTCTGGCTCCTCGTCTTCAAATTTGTAATTAGTAGACTCCAACCCGTCTATGAAATCTTCAAACCGCTTTCCTATAACCTCTACTGAAAAATTATCAATAGCCCACTGGCGACTTATTCGGCCTTGCTCCCGGGCTTCTTCAATGTCCATATTGTAAACGGTATCAATAGAGGAGGCTATTGAGATAGGACAAGTAGACGCTTTTTTAAATTCAGTTTGATGCTCCCTGTATTCGGACCAAGTCAAGGGGATAGATCCAGAGCCTTCTTCGCAGCTCTCTTCACCACAGCTATAATCGGTTACTAAGGTGATTAACTCGGTAAGTTTAGCTTCTTGAATGGGGATTTCTTGCCCCCCGCTAGTAAACGGATGGCAATATACATCCATTAAATTATAAACTTCATTTAATTGAGCTTCTGTTACCCCAAATCCTACGCTTGTAGTCACTTGAGATTTCTCGCTGTGACAAAGCTCGCAATTTTGGTCCTCCCCTTTGTAAGGCTTTATTTTAGAACCTGAGCATTTCTTACAAACATGAGTAGTTAGAATCTCAGATTCATCTATCCCGTACTCTTTAGCTAATTTATGTATTCCCCAGCCTTCCTTCCAAAAAGTATGTAAAAGGAGATAAGTTTTCCTTTTGGGGTTATTTTCCTTCTTCCACTTAGCATATCCTTCAAGCAAATTGGGAACGGATTTTCTTAATTGGTTCCGAAAAACAAAACCTATTATAAAGGCATCTTCTTCTATATTATGAGCCTTCCTTAGTTTAGTCCTTTCCTCATCACTAAACCTATAGAAATCTTTAGTTTCAATGCAGCCATGCATGGTTTTAACATGGGGGTGGCCTATCTCGTTGAGCGCTTTAGTGGCAAACGAACTCCAAATCCAATAGTTTTTTATCTTAGGGGCGTTTGAAATGGCTGATGGCAAGATAGGAAGAGAGTCTAAAGTTGTCCAAATGGTAGAATGTATTTTATTAAACCATGGCTTGTTTATTGCAAATTCAGTACCCCAAATGTCTTGAACTCCGAAATAAAAATCTGGTTTTTCCTCTTTGACAACCCTGTCGATCAAATAGCCTCCATAGCTGGCTATACGGGCTTGACCGGCGTCTTGGCTGATTCTATGCCTTTCATTAGGGTCATCTGGAAGGGTGCCTATAGACTTCCATGGAGTGCGTTGTAGGCTAGGCTCAGAATAGGCAGTACCGCAACAGTACTGTATTATTTCATATTTTTTTGTTTTATATAGATAAGACAAGAGGGCTTTAGCATTTCTGCCAAAGCCCGTCTTAGCTAAACTTGAGTCAGTTTGAAATAAAAGCTTCTTCATTACCAAGGGATACCGTCGTCTTCAGAGGTATTATCTTGGGCAGGGGGAGTATTTTCAACTTTTTCCTCTGTTTTTGGAGAGTTATGTTGTTTTGAGTTATCAAACTGATTGGATTCTATACTATCTGTAAAATAATTTTTTAATACAGTAAGCGCGTACTCTTTTAGCATCCGACCTTCTGCAAAAGTAAATCCGATAATAAAGGATTTTTTCATATTTTCTGCAGAATTACTTTGGTTAAGCGAAAAGCTGAATCCTACTTGACTGCCTTCGCGCATATAGGGAGAAAACTTGAATGTAGTGTTTCTCTCTTTCGTTCCGTGAAAGTTGCCAAATTCGCCGTTAGTTTCAATAGCGTGGACTAGACCTGCAAGCTCTGTGACGCTAAACTTAGAGTAAGCTTTTTTATCAGGAGCGGCTCCTTTAAAAGTCCCGTTTTTGCTTTCAGCATTCCAAGAGACTTGGCGTATAAAATTGACCCAAAGGGCTTTTTCCTTCTTGTTGTAAGAAAAAGAACAAGCTGAGCCAGTGTTTTTTGAGTTAGGTTTGTAGAACTGTATCATATCAGTGGGAATATTCTATGGGTTTTAGTTAATGGAGTCAAGCCTTTTTTATTTCACTTAACTTCATATAAATTTTTTGGTCTTGGACTTTGATCAGGTCAGCGAAAACAGAATCTCCATCCATGCGAGTGCCCTGAATAATGACTATGTTTCCTTTCGCTGGTAAAGATCCGCCGTTTGAGTCGCGGCACATTTGGATGTTGTCTTTGTGCTTATTTGTAAACATTAAAACAGTGCTGATACTAGATTCGTCTTTTACTTGTATCTTGAAATAAGGAGTTCCTTTTTTACTCTTTGTTGGGTTAAAAGCCTCTTCTATCGTGCCTATAAAAGTGACACGAGAACCTCGTTCTTGATCTAAGCTTTGCTCGACGCTGTTTAAGTGAGAATAATCTCGGTGGACTTCTCTTAAATTTTTACCATGAGTATAGCCTAATAATGCATTTTCATAGTACCAATTAGCAAAATCTTCATTAGCCTTATTCTTATTATAAATTTCCCTATATGGCAAAAAATGCTTTCTTATAGTTTGGAGGCGGGAATCTTTTATTATAGGTTTACCTTTATCATCCTTGAGTTCCTTATTCATGATTGTGACGACTTCACGCAAATCATAAGATAAAAGTTTATTAGTTTTATGCCCTACTTCAAAAGCAAACCTTTTCTCCCTTGCTGTTAAAATATTCCAGAGCTGGGCTTCAGCGACCATATAACTGCGAGGTTTATTAAAAATACCATCTAAAGCTCCAGCCTGTATTAAAGCTGATAATATTCCAACTCCTATACCTGCTTCATTGGCTCCTTGGAAAACTTCAAACTTATTAGAATATTGGTCTTTGAAGGACTGTAGCTTCTCAATAGACTTCTCTGCTATTCCTTTAATTGAGGTTAATCCAAATCTAATATTGCTTCCCTCTATACAAAAGTCCATGTCTGACTTCATTAAATGGGGTCCTAGAAGCTTTATATTAAACTTTGGTAGCTCTCTGGCTATTTTTGATATTTCAGCCATAGGGTCGGGCTCGAAACGAGTCATCTGCAACAATGCTAGAAAGAACTCTTTAGGATGCTTAAATTTTAAATAAGCGGTTATCGCAGCTAAAGAAGCGTAAGAAATAGAATGAGATTTATTAAAGGAATAATTAGCTGAATCCTCCAATACTTGCCATAGGATATCCCCAATCTCTTTATCTAAATTGTTTTGCTTTACTTTATCTTTGATTTTTTTCTTCCATTTTTTAACCTCATTAACCTTCTTTTTACCAACGATTCGACGAAGTATCTCAGCTTCATCAAGTGTAAAACCTATTTTATGAGCCATCTTCATCATTTGTTCTTGATACAGACAAACGCCTCCTGTGCTTTTTAGAATGTCGTCAAAGAAGGGGTGAATAGCTTCATAAACATCATCATTAGTATATGAGGCAAACTGGTCTACGAATTGCATAGCCCCCGGCCTAGCTAAAGCTAATACCGCACTTAATTCTTCTAGGTTTTTTGGTTTTACTTTCCTACATACTTCGTAGTTGGCGTCAGCTTCAATTTGAAATAGTCCATGACGCAACTTTAAGTCAAATAAATGTTGATATATAAAAGGGTCATCTAAGTCAATAGAGGCTGCTTCAATGTTTATATTTTGAGTTTTCTTTAAAATTTTACAGCACGCATCAACTACCGAAGCCGTCCTCAACCCTAGCACGTCCAGTTTAACATTAGCTACCGATGACCAATCCATATCGAAAGAAGAAACTGGCTCCTTTGATGAGTCTAACTCGCAAGGGCAACTTTCTACCAGTTTGTTATGTGATAATAATATGGCAGAAGGGTGTACGCCTTTATTCTTAACCAAGCCTCTGAGTTTAAGGGCTATATTATAAACTTTTGGGTTAGCATCGCACCACTCGGCAAATTTAGGCACTTCTTCATAAGCTTCAGTAATATCTTTAACTTTACCAAATACTTTTGGTATTAGAGCTGAAACCCCATTCATTTCTGATTCATCTTTGCCTCCAGCGACTTTACCACACTCTTTCATAACTAGCTTACCGCTAAGTGTGTTTAAAGTTAATATTTTTGAAGTATTGCCGCTAAATTCTTCTTTTAGATATTTTAAAACTTCTTGACGGCGGTAATAGCAAACATCTACGTCTACATCACACATTAAAGACCCGTCTAAATATGTGATCCCATCTACCACTTTTTTCTTAGCTCTCGCTTTTGAGACAAACCTCTCAAAAAATAAATCGTATTTAACAGGATCGATTTGAGTTATTTCAAGAAGATATAAAACCATACTTCCAGCCGCTGATCCTCTTCCAAGGCCGAGAGCGATGTTGTTTTCCCTACAGTAAGCTACTACCTTCCAGACTAATAAAATGTACTCAGTAAAATCTAATTCTTGTAAGATATTTAGTTCATATTTTATTCTATCTATATAGACTTTTTTATCTTGTGACTTTTTTAAACCGAGTTGAGCGAACCTTTTTAAGCATATCTCCCTCAAGAAATCATAAGTGTTTATGTCTGGCTTTAACCCGAAGCGTTTAATATACCTTTCCTCAATCTCAAATTTTGGGAGCCTAACTCCATGAAGGGATAGGCTTAAATTTTTAAAGTTAGACGAAAAACTACTCGTCTTTTTTTCTTCTTTTCTTTTTTGCGGCGCTTTTTGTTTTGCGCTCAGGTTTTTTGTTGATGGCATTCTTCCCTGTCCTCTTTTTTAATATATTTTTTATTTCATCTAACGAAGCGTAAAACGTTTCTTCAGCTTCTGGGTTTATGTTGAAAAAGACGTCTACTTTGTTTTCCAATTTGCCTTCTCGCATAGACAAAACAAGGTAATCGAGGTTTTCATCGTCAAATTTTTCTACTAAATCATAAACAAAATCTAAACTTGGCATCTAATAATTATAGATACATAATTTAAGATTTAAAAATCTATTTGGTATTTTAGCTTATCCCAAACTTTTATATTAAGCTCTAAGTCTACTAAAGCGTCATGGAGTTTATCGTAATTATGCTCTATACCATGACTCTTTCCTAAAGCTCCTAATGCTGTTCTCATGCCTTTTTTCCTAAAATTAAGCATTTTAAGTTGAAAATCCAACATGCTCGATTCATTGGGTTTGTAAGGATAATCTAACACTACTGCTCTAGCAATAGATAATGTATCAATAACTTTTGAAGGCAGGTGCTTGTATGACTTTCCGTGTTTACGGTACCAATTCCTCAGTAAAAATATATCAAACCCTAAAAAGTTATGACCTACTAAGTAATCGCACTCCTCTACTTGTGTATAGATTGTTTTAAAAGCCTCGTCTTCAGGGATGCATCTTTTGTTAAACTTCTCTTCAGAGTAACCTGTTATATGTCTGGCTCCCTCACTTATTTTTAAATCAGTATCCCATTTTATATACAGATCATCCCGTGATAAGAATTTGTTAAAAAACTTTCCATCTTTATCTTTTTCAGGCTCTACCGCAATTGTTGCTACCTGCCAAGGGAGATTAAAAGAATCGTGTAATGCTAAATTAAAAGTCTCAAAATCTAAAAAAAGAAATTTTTTCTGTTGAAATCTTATTAGGTGACTATCCATTGTTTTGCAAGGCTCCTTCCTTGTAGCTTTCGTAACTAAATTGATCAGAGCACATTCCGTCAAAATTAGGCTTTTCTGTAGAAGTCCTTTTATTAATGCACCTAAAAGTGAGATAGGCTCCGAAATCTTTTTTACTTTTATAGTAAATACTTTTAGCTCTTATTGTCTTGTGCTTATTTTTACAAAACTTTTTAACAGATAATTCCATATCGTCATCTAAAAGAGTGTCATTATTTTCTAACACAAAGACTGGTTCAGTGAAAGAGAAATCGGGTATGCATTGGGAGTCTGTATATTTATTGTTGTAAAGAAAAGAGTCGTAAAACGGAATAGCCAACAGGAGGTCGTCAGTCCAAAACTTTTTTAAAGTCTTAAAGTCTAAACGCGGCTCATAATAAAACCCTTCTTGAGCTGCGTAGGTATAAATTTTGATAAGCTGCTTGTATCCCTCTTCATTTTTTATAAAAATAATATTTTTAAAAGAGTTTTTTCGTCCTTCTTCATTCTTCTTTAGGCAATCTGGACAGAAGGTAAGTCTTAACCCAAAAATTAATTTCTTATTTAGCTCTTCTGCATTAGTATATGCTTCTAAGAAGCCTGTTATACTATCTTCAATAAGGAATACTTCACTTAAATTAGCTTCTTGGGCTATGTCAAAAATAGAGTCCGAAGAATCATTGTCATCCTCCTTAGGCATTGCCAACGTAAGAATTGATCTTCCTAAACTGTAGTGACTTTTAAAAAAGGGTAATACCTCTTCCATGTCGTGAATTGTATTAGGGTTAGGCGAACATGTCAAGTATGTTTCCTTCACTAAACCCTTTATGCCTAGGGCATCCGTCATACTTCCTTTTTTCTATTTTGTGCCCTTTTTGTAAAACATTTTGAAGCTCCTTCTTTTTAAAGGATTTTTTTATTTCCTCGCCATCTTCGTTAACTATTACAAAATAGGGGTAAGGATCAATGTAGGGGCATCTCCATTTACCTATTTTACATAACCATGCGCTCTTCTTTGTGTCGTAAGCGTAATTGGTAATAGCTGTTTCTTCGGTAAAGTTGTTAATTATTTGAAAACTATGTGCTAAATAATACTCCAAACCTCGAAGCTGCTCTTCGTTGAATTGTAATTGTTGTAAAGGGCTGCGAGGATGTCTTAAGAATTGAAACTCTACAGTAGGGGTATAGCCCTTCCATTCTTTTTTAGCGGCTAAGGTATAAACCATCGCCTGAACATTCGAATGAAGCTCCTCCCCCCGAAATTTATATTTACTGCTTTTATAATCTACAATTTTTATTTTTTTACCCTTTTTGTAAAGAACTGGCTTATCAATAAAGCCTCTTATTTTATATTCTGGATCTTTACTCTCTAAAAGGAATTCATGTTCTGGTTTATCAACCCTCCCCCCTAGGCCAAAAAAGTCACAATTCAAACCGACGACTATCATGTCATCTACCAGCTCAGTATTCTCCTCGTTAGTCATGGGTAAATCGAAGCTGTTCTCCATTTGGATTAAGTGCTTCATAACCATGCGGTGAACCGCTGGGCTAGCCTTGATAGTGTTGCCTTTAAAAATTTTATTAAAATGTTTTTTATGCTTCTTCTTTACGAGCATCTCAAACACTAAATGACATACTGTACCGCGTAAGGCGCCTTCATTTTGTTTCTGAGGAAGCTTTAAGTGGTAGTTGCACCAATACGACCATGAACAAGTTTCTAGGGTCTTTAAGCGTGATGCTGAGAGTATCTTCTGCTTTACATCTTTATTTGCTTTTTCCATGTTATTATTTCAACAGTGTTCATACATCCGAAATCATTTTGATCAGGTAACGCGATTTGAAGGTGGTCTTCATCAAAGTACTTCAATAAATCTTTTTTCACTTTTAGAGCCGCTTCATTCCCCGCATTGCTTGTGCTGTCGTCATTATTAAGTGATATATAAATTTTTTTTAAGTTTAATGATATTAGTAATTGTTTAACTCTAGAGGAAACTGTAAGTCCAAAGATAACTATAGTATTCTTTACCCCGGCCTCCCACAACGCCAACATATCTCCTATACTTTCAACGAGAACAACAGAATGATTCTTTTTTATAAAGTTTCTATTATACTTAAAAGGGTAAACCCAAGAGCTTTTTTCACCTAATAGTTTCCATTTTACGGGAGTTTTCCCCGTTAGGTCTCTACCCGCCGCTCCTATTAATTTATTCATCTTGTCGAAGATTGGGAAAACGTACCTGTCTTTAAGTTTGCCTTCTTTCATAACACCGCTCTCAAAAACTTTTAAAGATTCAGAAGAAACACCTCTACTATTCCAATATTTATAATCATCAATAATTTTATTTAAATTATTTTTATTAAAAATTTTTCTAGATTTTAGCTTTTCTTTTTCTACTTTTACGTTTTCGTAGGAAAACTTTGTTTTTATGAAATCTTTAGCTTCATTTATATCTTTTAAATTTAAAGTTATCTTAACGAGCTCTTCTAAATTACCGTATTTACTGGTTTTAAAATCGAACCAGACTCCGTTACTTTTTTTAATGCATAATACATTGGGGTTGTCGGAGTCTCGATACAAAGGTTTAGTTCTGTATTCGCTACCACAGTCCCGCAAGGTGTAACCTATCTCAGTAAGTATATCTTTTATTTCATCACTCATAACAAGAAATCATCGTTATTGTCTCCGTCTTGAATATTAAAAGATTGCTCTTCATGCCTAATAATATCCCCTAGAGAGCCTTCTTCATTTATTTTAAAGTTCTCTACCCTGAAGTTGATAAAATTATTTATAAACTTTTCACTCGTAACCTCTCGCCCATTCACGCTCTCCCTCACTGTTCTTCTCATTAGGTCTTGATGCCCTGCGGCATCCCTTCCTTGGAATCGCGTCTTAAGAGGAATCAGTTTGTGGGTACCAAATCTCTCTCCATCTAGAGCTATTTCATCTAAAGTCTTACGTCGGAATATAGCAACAAACGTAGCGAACCATTGTAGCCTGTCTGAAAGAGATATTGCTGAACTGTCATCCACTAAACTCCCAGAGTTTCTGTTATGAGTTTCACCTGATCGGTTCATTTGCATAGCTGTTATCAAAGGCGCCTGTATTTCTTCTGCAACTCTTTTAAGCTTGTCTATTTTATCACCAATAGCTTGATGCTCTGCCCAGTTCTTGTCAACACGCTCCCCTGTTAGCTTAACATAATCATAGGCAATTATACATTTATTTCCACGCCCAACATTCTGCATGTGCCAACGACGTATGAGAGAACATACTTCGTCGACATTCTTATTTCTAACGTGGTAATGAAAATATTGATGCTTTTTTACCTCTTTAAAGTAGGACCTTATTTTTTTGGTCATGTCGGCATTTTTTCTCCAATTCCCCGTCTCTAGATACCAAAGTGGAACGCCCGTGTTAGCGGCAGCCATGCGAAACTGTATCTCTTCCGTTGTCATCTCGGTGTCTAAAACTAAAACAGGAACTTTATTTTTAATAGCTGCCCCAAGGCATAAGTCATTTATAAATGTAGTCTTGCCTTGTGCCGGTCGAGAGACGATAGCGTAAACATTACCGTCACGCAGTCCTCCATATAATCTATTAAATTCACTATACCCAGTTGAAAGCCCTGTATCATCTTTTGGGTTGTCGCCCCTTTCTTCAATTTTAAACTCTAGATCATCAAAAACATTTTCTGGATTATCATCAAAACTGTAAGTAGAAATTTTTTCCCCATAAATAGAATCGCACTTTGAAATTATTTCGTCTAGGTTTTCGTTAGAGCAAGATTTAGTTAAACTTTTTATCCTTTCACCTGTATCGTGGATTTCTCTCCTGACCCTTAATTTTACAAGCTCTTTAGAGGCCTCTATTACGGCCGCTTTAGTGATGGGGGTATAAGATAAGGACGTTATATATTCATGAATGTCTATATCATCCTTAGAGGCTATTCCTAAATTTAGTATTTTGTTAGATACAAGAACGTTGTCTATTTTTTCATTAGCAAGGACAGACTCCCGAACTATACAGAAGATAGTTTGATGAACGTCATGATAGAAGTCTCCTGCGCTTATAAAAGAATCAATTTCTGATATAACATCTGGATGCCTCAGGAGTCCAGAGAGTACGTGCCTCTCCACCTGATTAGAAAATATGGGCATTTATTTATTTATAAAAGCGGTCTACTTTAAAGAAATAATCAAAAAGATTATCTGGAGCTTGCAAGCCCCCAATCGCTGTATATACAGCTAAGCCTTTCTTAGCCCCAGCATAAATTCCCCTATGAACAGTGGAGTTAGGCCCCATCATGCGGCTAAGTTGTTCAAACCCGTGTTCAAGGCTTGATTGAGGGATATTATCAAGAGCTTCTTTATCTCCTATAATGACGCATGCAGCTACGTTCCCTGTCGCCGCATCTACCCCAGCTAAAATATTCTTTCTCAAGTTATCCCTCACTGCATAAGAAATTCCCGTATCGGTAGTATCTTTAATCGGGGTAGCTCCAAACATAATAATGCCTGAAGAGAAGATTGTATCTAAATCCGCTTTGTCAAAAGTGGTATAAGCAGACTCTTTAGCTGAGATTTTATTAAACAAGTGAAATACTGAACAAATGCTATTGTTCGCTGTACTCCAAAATTGATTAACACTCAACTTCGGATATAACTGCTTAATTTTTTCATTATCTAAAATAACCAAAGGGGATACTACTCCTGCTTTTTGAAGATCTAGAACCTTGCTTACTGTTTTTTTAGAATTTTCTTGCACTTTAATGCCCTCTCCTCTGGTAGGAAGAGCTAGAATGCAGCCTACTTTTGCATCTGTATCTTTAGTTTCTTTACCTAAAGATTGATTGAGGTCGTGACTAATCTCTAAAACACGAGCCACCCCTCCGGCCCCTGTGCCGCCACCTGCGCCAGCGCAAACGAGAACCCTTTCGTAACCAGTTCCAAAAGTCTTTTTAAGGAAATCTAGTATATCTTCATAACGAGTTCTAAAGACTTCGTCGGCAGCATCAGGATTCTTTCCTGCGCCTCCATCCCCTATTAACAGTTTGTTTTCTTCAGGGATTTTTATTAAAGATAAATCTTGTTGAGCGGTGTTTATCACACCCACTCTGCGATAGCCCAAATTCCAAAATGATTCAGCTAGGCGAGATCCTCCTTGACCTACTCCTACTATAGCGAAATTAAAAGCGGCATCATTAAATACATCTTTCACCGCGTCCTCGATAGGCTCGTCGTCGGGTAATGGAATATCTGGTAAATCAATTCCTAAATCTTCTAATTCTGGAGCTGAATCGCTAGATTGCTCTGGCTTGGTATCGCTAGGGGCCTCTGGTGCTTCTCCAGCGGTAAGGGAAGGGGGAACCCCTTCTTCTTGCGGGTAATAATCATTTATACTTGTATCACTCATCGTCTTCAAAACCTTCCTCTTCTTCTGGTGAAAAAGCCTGATTTAAATTTTTAGAAAAACTATCAGAATTCATATTCTCCATAGCGTCAGACCAATGGCTAACTAAATATTGTAGTGACATGGCGTTACGCTCGTCTTCAGCTTTGGAGTAAACTTGAGGATTGCCTTCTTCATCAAAATTAAAAAGCATGAATCCTCCACATGACCACTCACTTAATTGGTCCAAAATATTATCAGGTATTCTGTTAGTCTCTTTTATAATCATATAATTTATTACACTATTTTAAATAGAAATCTCAAATTTGTCCAAAATGTACTTTTTTGATAAAGATGGTAAATCGTCTTCAAATACTTCCAAAACTTTAAAATCGTTATTTTCAAGCCAAACTCTCTTATCATGATCCCGTGTTATGGACCTTAAATAATTAGCTCTAGAGTTGTTGTGGAAAAACTTATTAAACTCTTCATGCTGAGCCCCTTGGGCTTCAACAGCTATCCGTTTGGTCATATTTATCAAATCCACTTTCATGCGCGTTCCATATACAGGGAACTCTTCATAACAAATCTGTCCATACCAGTAAGATTTAAAAAACTGTTTGACTTCATATTGGAAATTCGAACGGCACTCTGCATCCCACTTGATCCTGTATTTAGTAACGCTTTTATTTACAAGTCTTCCTTTTATATCGTACAGTTTCACTTGCCGATCCCTTGTAAAGTGTCTTTAAACTTAGTAAATAAGTATTGGCAAATTTCCTGCTCGCTTTCAAGATACTTCCGAAAATTATCCATTCCTTGATGCTTGGAACTCATTTCAAGCCCAGCATCTTTAAGTTCTTTAATTAATTCGTCAGCTACGATGATCCATGCGCCTTTTGCCTCCGCCATTTTCCATTGCAAAAGCATTAGCAATACTTCATATTCCACCCAAATACTCCTACCGCCACTGCGCCCATATTTTATAGGGTATCGGACTATTGTGCCGGTTTTTTCATTAGCTGTTTTTCTGAAGATTATTTTACAATAATGACCTTCTGGCTTGTCATCTTTCGGGGGGATCATGTCACCGCCATACCGAGGCTGAAATTCTAAAATCCAGTCAGAATAATGTAGCAGCGCATTACCTCCAGAAGCATTAGTTAGTTTAGGGTCAGTTTTTTCGTACTGGTTTAAACTTACCTTGCTGCGAACTTGAGAGATCATGAAGCAGATATGACCTTTTGTGGAAAGGCTTAAGGCCATCTTCTTTAAAAAGGTCGAGCTTAAAACAGAGCCTCCGGCTACTTTGTCAGCGTCTTCGAATCCTTTTTCTAAATCCTTCTTGGGGACCATTGCGTCCATTGAGTCAATAATAAAAAAATATTTACATTCAGTTGGGTTGTTCATAATTAGTTCCCTCATTAACTGGAGAACGCTTTCAAAAACATTACTTTTATAAATAAATAATTTCTTTTCAGAGGTGTCTAAGCCTGACCTACCAAGCATCTCTGGGGACAATCGGCCTTCCGACTTTATATAGACAACCATGCCATTCTCTTCAGTCTCTTGAAAGTTCTTTGCAAAAGATAATGCGCACGAAGTTTTACCTCCTTCAGAGACTCCAGATGCTCGAATTATGGAAGGACGAATCCCTCCTGACATTTCGATATCCAAGAGTAAGCTCCCGCTGGAAACTATATACTGGGGTTCTTTTTCAAAATTTAAATGCTCGTCCTTATGATCTTTAAGGTAGCTTTGGATTTGGTCTAAAGGTGTGAGGTGTTCAGTTGTCTTCTTTTTTACCGCCATATCTAATAAAATCTTTTATAGTTTTGGGTTTTCTTTTTAAAGGCTTGTCTTCGCCTTGTTTTTCGTCCGCTAAATCATAGGTGGCTAGGGGCTTTAAGTCAAGACTAAATTTGGCATACTCAATTTCAAGGTAAGTTTTTCCTTGAGCGCCTATAAACCAAGCTAAACTATCCATATCGAATTTAACCCTAAGAGCTTCCCAGAAGGGTTTTAAGGGGTATTTTTCAATCAAATTCTTAGTAAACTTCATTTCCCGGGCGACTAACCCTTTGTTTTTCCACACTTCTTTAGAGTTGCCTAAAAATTTAGTTATTATGAATTGGTTTAAGGTCTGCTTTCGCTTCCTTTTAGCCGCCATAAAAAGATTATTGACCATCCGGGGAGGATAGTCAATAGGTGTTTTGTTAAGCCTTTAACTCAGAAAGGAACTTTACCCTCTTTTACTGTTAAAGCTATACGAGTTTGGATTATCTTACGTTCAGAAGCGACTCGGTACGCTCTTTTAATACGCAAGCTTTTGTCCATCCCTCAACTCAGAAAGGAACTTTACCTTCTTTTATTATTGAGGCGCTTTAGTTAATCGGATGTCGTTTTCAGTCATCCGCGTAACCAAATCTTTAAAACTGTATTCAGGACTCCAGCCAAGCTCGGCGCGAGCAGGGGTAGAATCTCCGTAAAGTAATTCAATTTCAGCTGGGCGATAAAAGTCTTTATTTACTTGTACTAAAACTGCTCCGTCTTCTGATGAGAGATATTTTTCTTCCATTCCTTCGCCGCTCCATTCACCCTCTATGCCAGCCGCCCCGAAAGAAAGCTCAATAAACTCTTTAATACTATGAGTTTCATTACTTGATAAAACGTATTCTTTTGGTTTATCTTGATTAAGAATTAACCAAACACCTTTAATAAAATCTTCTGAGTCCGACCAGTCCCGCTTCGAGTAAATGTTTCCAAGTGAAACTGGATCGAACTCTTTACCTTGGTCCATTAAACGCAGTATACGCGCAACTCCCTTGGTAATTTTTCTAGTCACGAACTCCTCTCCTCTTTTTATTCCTTCGTGATTAAATAGGATAGAGTGGACGGCGAAGAGGTTATAGGATTCCCTATAAACTTTTACTAGGTGCCTTGCAGCAGCTTTAGAAGCTCCGTAAGGGCTCCGAGGCTTAATAGGATGGTTGATGTCTTGCGGGCTATAATCTACGTCCCCGAACTCTTCAGAACTTCCAGCGCTGTAAAACCGACAATCGGGCTTGAATTTACGTATAGACTCAAGGCATCGAATAACACCTAAAGTATTAACGTCAAAAACTTGCAGAGGCATATCCCAGCTACACCCCACAAAAGAATTAGCTCCAAAATTTATAAAATAATCAGGCTGTATTTCTGAGACTAATTTATTTATAGATACTTCATCACTCAAGTCTCCGTCTACTAATTTAAATCTATCATTTTCCGAGAAATCTTTTATATTGAAATAATTGGGGGAGCCTGAGCGGCGCATCATACCGTAAACATAAATGTCTCCTAAACTGAGTAAGTACTCTGCCATATTGGCTCCGTCTTGACCTAAAATCCCTGTTACTAATACTTTTTTCATTTTTTAATTCCTTCAGCTAGTTTCACTCTATTTTCTTTTCGACAGACTGCTTTTTAATCGTGCTGCTACTAGGCGCTCTGTAATATTTACGTTATGAGTTTTTTTAATAAAATTAACCATTTTGCGGAAAAGTTCATCTTCACCGTGAACCTCTATAAAAATAAATTCAAAAATTGATAAATCTTTGCCTAGTAGGAAGTCATATTCCGCTCCTTCTATATCGCATTTTAGTAATCTTATAGGAACTTGGCATTTATCGCAAAAATATTTTTCTTTAATGTCTTCAAAGGATACAGTTGGAACATCTGCTACTTTATTTTTTTCTAAATGGTCTTTACCAATATATATTGAACTATCTCCGGAAAGCTCTCGTGAATGTTTATAAATAGGAACAGTGATTCCACTGCTTTTATAGCAGGCTTTATTTTCGAGAGTGCAAATTTGAGATAAATTGAAATTATCAGGAAAGGTCAATCTTTTTAAATTTTCTTTTGCGTATTCATAGTTATTTGGGTCTGCTTCGTAGCATATGTATCTGTCGAACCTAACGTTAAAAACTGCTGGAAAAGCTCCTAAGTTAGACCCGCAGTCTATCACTGTCCCCCCTCGGCAATCCATGGGAAGGCCCCAGCTCCTCATAACCTCTTCACATATAGTAGGGAACCATGAATCTAGCTCTTCTATTTTATCTTTTTTCACAAATTAATATAGTCTGTACAAACTGCAAAACAGTTATATTTATTTTTCCAGTCTTTTTCTTTATGTACGATAACTGACCTGTCGCTAACCTCTTGGCCCGGAAATGTCCAAATATAACCTTTGGACGTTACTGTAAATTTATCAGTTTCGTGCCAGAAGCAGTGAATATTATTATAAAGCATATTCTCTAAGGCTGCTAAATTTTTAGCATGGCACCATAAATTCTTATTTTTAAGAAATTTCTTATCAACCTTGTATTTAGCTTCATCGTGACCGAGAAAAAATTTATCGAACACTCTCCATACGTCTACCTCGCAGTGAATTCCTTTTTTTAATAAAGAAGAGACGGTCTCTGGGCAATTGGCTGTTGAAGGTGTTGGGCCTTCTTTGTTGCCCCTATGGGATATAATAATCACTTGTTATAATTATCTATATAGTAATGTAAATCTTCTGGGGTTCCGAGCCCCCACATTTTATCAATATTAAAAGTAGAAATTCTTTTGCAATCTTGAACAGCTTCATTAAAAACTGGACAAACATAAAATTCATTATTTGTCCTTGTATTTTTATCAATCATTTGTTCTGCATATTTGACATAGTCGCTTCCTTTTTTCCAGTAGTAGATCCCAACAGTGGCACAATCAGAAATAGGTTTCTTTTCCGCGACTTCGGTAACGTAATTGTTTTCATCGATTTTAGCATACGACCATTTAGGATGGGTTGATTTAAAAGATAATATACCGCCGTCTAGGTCTTGCTCTTGCATTTTATACATAAACTTACTAGAAGACCATTCAACAAACTGGTCTGAATTTGCCATTATTAAAGGCTTGTCGTTGTTTATGTATTCCTTTGCTAGTAATGTGGTACATGCAGCTCCTTCTGTTAAACCTTCAACCTCAACTATCTTACAGTTAGGGGCAATTAGGTTTAACACTGAGTCTAAGTTGTATTTCTCCTTATGGCTTTTTTGGACTATAAAAATGTAGTTAGCTTTAATGTTAAGGTTGTCCACAACTACTTGTATCATTGGCTTGCCGTTAACTTCAATTAAAGGTTTGGGGAAAGCGTACCCAGCTTTTTCAAAACGGCTACCTGCACCGGCCATTGGTATTAGAACGTTAAGGTTTTCGTCTTCCCATTTTGGATTTATTTTTTCTTCAGTAGACATAAAGTTAATTATTTTATTTAGTGTTAAGTCTTTTGAATCTCTTACTCTGCATACTTTTGCTCCACTTCTTTCTGCGGCGAGAAGCCCGGTAGGAGAATCCTCTATTATTATAGTGTCTTCAGGGGTGACTTTCAAAACGGACATTGCTTTCCAGTACATCTCTGGATGGGGTTTTGGGTTTATGACATCCCCGTTAGAAACAAGATAGTCAAAATATTTAACAATACCTAGTTGAGCCAGTATTTGGTAAACTGTTTTTCTGATAGAGTTAGAACAACACGCAATTAAATAATTGTTAGCTTCTAGGTATTTGAATATACCTATTAGTTTTTCGCTAGGGCTTACCCTATCTAATTCTTTTTTTGTTATTTCTTGTTTTTTATTCCAAATTAATTGATGTTTTGATGCTGGTAAAAGTCTTTTCTCTGAAAGGATTGCGAGTTTTTCGCTTGTGCTTAATCCGTCATAGGTAGAAACGTGTTCTGATTCACTTATAATGTATTCATCTCCGACTTGCATTAAGGCTTGATTCAAAGCTTCGTAATGGGTGTCTTTTGTATCTATTAATACTCCGTCTAGGTCGAAAATAATTAACTTTTTCACACTGTTCCCCTGATTTTATAATCAACGCTATACTCTTTACATAAAATATCTATTTCTGCTGGATATTCATTATAAGTCCACTTGCCTTTAAAAATCATGTTGCCATGGGGGTAAGCTATTGAATCCCAGTGGGCTAGGCCTCTTTTTTTCTCATCCAAGAAAGATGACATAAAGCATTTATTATGGATAAAGTTAGTAAAAATAGAATGTATTTTAGACTCAAAGTCCCAAATATTGGTTGGAGCGCAAGAGTTGAAAACGTCTAAGAGTTTTGAAGCTTTGCATAACGTAGGCTGTATGGTGAAAGAGTATTGCTTGGGACATGGAGAAAGGTTGGGGTGAACATCAGAAGCGGGGAAACTATAATCTCCCGGCGTGTCCGTGCATTTTAAAAGTTTAATAAAATCAGCTTTATCATTTTTTATTAAATCGCAGTATTCTTCCATAACCTCATATAATGGCTCGCTGTACGGAATCATATCCTCATGAGTGAATAGTATTATGTCGTCACTGAAATTTTCAAGGGCGACCTTTATCCTATCGGTATAATCCAAAGTTGATTCATAAATAATAGTATTGTAATTATCGAGAAAGGAGTCTGCTTGATTTACTAATACATGTTTGGATTTGTCAGGAAAATATTTATTAATTTGCCCGAAAAAAACAGGCCATATATCTTTGCAGTCAGTGTGCGTATGTATAAAGAATTTAAACATTATTAATTATTCAAAAATTGTATTTATTAAGTTCTTTTTTTCCCAAAGTTGTTTTTCTATATAAAAAGCCTTGTAAAGCTTAACGGCGTTAGGTAAATCATTCAGCGAGTTTAAAGATTTAGCATAAGCACTGTTTAAGTCGAAACATTTTAAAGCAAAGCTGTATAAACCTTTTAAATGAGACATGTTTTTGCCGCTTGAATAAAACCACATATCAGCAGGGCCGTCGGAATCCAAATATTGCCAGTTAGCCATATGGAGTTGATTCATATTTAAATGGGGATCAAAAGTTATGCATTGAACCGGAAATGGATTGTCTGCGTTTTGAGGCCCTGAGGTTCTCCTGTTGATTCTACCTAAATCAAATCTAGCTTTTATTATAATGTCGTAGTTATCTTTTTCACAGGCTAATTTTATAGACTCAGATACGGAATAAAGATGAGATAAGATAGTATTAGGGGTTCTAGGAGGGTTTGGTATTATTCCTAGGTGTTGGGTTAAGGGGTTGAAATTTATTTGTTTTTCAAATTTATAACTTTTGGGGGAGTATAAATTTATAATATTTTCTTTTTCGTGCTCGTCCCAAGAATGTACAAATATATCTGGATTACACTTTGACAATATCCTATTTTTTATATGGTTATATCCATCATTACCTTTAGAGGACGAGTCTGTCAGGGAGTCAAACTTTCCATGTAGACAAAGGGCAATTTTCATTGTTTAAATAAATTAAAAGTTCTTAAGTCTCTGTAAGGGGGGTGTTCTATTTGGTCTTCAGCATGTTCGGGGTAAGCCATTAGTAAAGTTAATCCTCGCGCCGCCTGTTCGGGAGTCATATACATATTCCATCCACCATCTCCTAAATCGTCATCTTGAAAAGGTACGCCTATTGTCCTCCCCTCGTATCTTAATCTTCTTATAGTTTCTACAGCTTTTTCATTATCTGTAAGTATCATTCCTCCCTTACCTATTTTGAGAGGCTTCTTGTGATGAAAAGATAAACACATATAAGACCCCGGTATATACATACCTGACGTTAGCCTTTTTGCTGCATCATAAATAGGAAACGGCTTTAATTGGTATATCCCGCTCCATTCAATGTCTTCGAATTCTAAATGAGCTCCTGCTTGTAGGATGGATTGAGGAGGTGATACATATGTGCGAGAAGGTATTGTTACGGTAGAACCTTGGACTTCGCAATATTTGCAACAAAGAAAAATAGCGTCGGTACAGCTATCGCAAGCGATGGCGTAAGGAGCACCCGTATATTCAGCTATAGCCTCCTCAAACCATTCAACTATTTCAAAAGGGTTTCTCATCTTTCTAAAACATAATACTTTTTCTTAAAACCTGAACTTTCAAATAATTTTAAACTGGCTTCGTTATCTATTTTAACTTTCGCAAAAGCGTCTGGGAATTTTTTCATGAACCCTTCTACCATAAATTTACCAATACCTTTTTGTTGATGAGATATTTTTGTTGCTAATCTTATATCGTTATCAACATGACCTATAAAGCCGACGACTTCATTATTATCAATACATAACAAATAGTTAGAAAAATTTTCAAACATATATGCATGATGAGCTGCTGTTGGTATTATACTAGGGTCTCCAAAGCCTTCTCTATTATCATTCCTAATATCAAGAATAGAGTACCAGTGGTCTCCGGGTAGATTACTACATTTTACTAATTCCATACATCCTCCTCATGAAGTACTGGGTGATCAACATTTCCCCAATAAGCTAATAAATAAGTTCTACTAGATTTCCAGCCTTCAAGCTGAAGCAGGGGGCCGAGTGAAGAACCTATATCCATGTATTGATTATTGTCATGGTTCTTAAAAAGATCATAACATAAAAAATTACTAAGCGAAGCTGCGGAAAAAAGAAATAAATGATTAGATATATTATTTTCTTTTATCCATTCCCCAATTTCATTAGGTAGGTCAAAATTATTAACCATGCAGTTGCTCCCAATCGGAAAAAACTTTTTAACTTTAAAAGGCAACTTGTCTAATTTTGAATTTTCATTAGCTACTAAAACAATTTCACGTTCAGAGAATAAAGGTAACATTTCGTTAATAAACCTAACATAGTTACCATTTATCATAACATTAGAAAAAGATAAATTTTCCCAGTCTTCTGCTCCGTGCATTTCGGTACAGAACTTCCATGATTCTCCTCCATCTAAACTGTTTTGGCCGGGGATACCTTTTATATAATTTTCTTTTTTGAAGAGAAAAGCGTCTATCAGCTTACAATGTTGTTTTTGGTTCTGTTCGGGGATAAAACTCTTCTGCTCTTCAGGCATGTAGTTATTTGCGTAAACTTTATTAGGTCCATGAATGTCACCTTGTATAAAATGATCTTCAGCTAGAACTACGGTTTTATTTCTGAGTATAGTTACTTCTCCGTCAGAAAATCTAGAAAAAGCAAAAGGGGTTTCGCTTTTAATTAAATTTAAAAGTTTATCGAATTCTTCTTTATAACTTTTCATTTATAAAATCTAAATTTAGTCCATAAAAATATTTAGGTTTCCAGCCAGTCGCATTTGTTATTTTAGATGTGTCTACTGAATACCGAATGTCTTGACCCCATCTATCTTCCACAAATTGTATCTCTTCATCAGTTTTATTAAAAGTTTTTATAATAGCGCGGACTACATCTATATTTTTAATATAATTATTCGCAGCTATGTTAAAACATTGATTTTTTATTTTTTTATCAATAATACTCATGATCCCATCCACATTATCTTTAACATAAGTCCAATCCCTTACGTAAGAGCCGTCGCCGTGAACGGGTATTTTTTCACCATCTTTTAAGCAGGATATACATTTAGCAATCAACTTCTCTTCGTACTGTCGAGCCCCGTAATTGTTACCGCTTCTGGTCATGACATAATCAACTCTGTAAGTCCTATGGTAAGAGTTTATTAACATCTCAGAGCAAGCTTTTGTCGCGGAGTAAGGGTTGCTAGGGTTAAGTTTATCTGTTTCTTTAAAAGAGCCTTCTTTTATATCTCCGTATACTTCATCGGTACTAATATGAAAGAATAGTGGTCTTTTGTATTTAGGAGTTACCCTTACTAATTCTAACAGGTTATGGACTCCATTGACATTCGATTCTATAAAAGGAGCGCAGTTAGTTATAGAGTTATCTACGTGGCTTTCAGCAGCAAAATTTATCAATATATTACAGGTAGGTATATGCCTAACATTTGCTATATTAGCATGTGTTAATGAGTAGTTAGGGTTTTTGTCCCAAGGTAAACTTCTGTGAGAAGCATAACCCATCTTGTCTATATCATGTACCTTCCAGCCTCGCTCAAGTGCGGCTTCAACAAAATGACTACCTATAAAACCTCTTCCCCCTGTAACGGTTACCTTCATAGAACCTGTAAAATCTTTTCAGCAGATTTGCCGTCTCCGAATGGGCATTCTGAAGTAGGGGTATAGTTTTCTTTTACTTTATTGAAGATTTCAGGTAAGTCTCCTACCTTCTTGCAAAGGTGATTGAATGATTCCAAAGCTTCGGGTCTTTCGGTTGTTTCTCTACATACAATAACTCTCTTTTTAAGAAAGGAAGCTTCCTCTTGAACTCCGCCGCTATCACTAATTAAAAACTTACACGCAGAGACTCTTTTTATAAAATATTCATGGCTCATAGGGTCAGCTGTTAAAACATTAGTTAAGCCTTTTTTAAGAGAACATCTCGAGTTTGGGTTTGGGTGAGATACAAAAACAAAATTTAAATCAGGATTATCTTGGGCGATATCCTCTATTTGAGAATACCAAAAGGGAATTGATTTGTGATTTTCTCGCCGATGAAGGGTGATAAGAACATCATTGTTATAGCTTATAGGAACGTCTTGAAGGTGATCCAGTACCGTATTTCCTACAATATGAATCTCACCTTGGGTTATTTCTTTTAATAGGTTTGTTTTGTTAGATTTAGTGGCGCAAAGATGTATGTCTGCAATTCGAGATATACATTGTCTATACACTTCCTCGGGATAAGGATGGCTTTTATCATGGGTTCTCAACCCTGCCTCTAAGTGAATAACTTTTAAACCTTTATTGAAAGCCGCTAAAGCGCAAGTAAAAGCTGAAGCCGTGTCTCCTTGAACGAGAACGTGAGTAAAACCATCTTCTAAAACTTTATCCAAGGAATAAGATCCCGTAATGCTGGAAATAATAGAGTTTAATCTGTTAGGAGCGCTGTCCTGCATTTCAAATGTATAATCAGGCTTTACTGCGCCTTGTCCAATATCTTTATGTTGACCAGTGAACAAAGTCTGAATGTTATGGTGCTGGGAAAGTTCGTGAAGGATTATGGGTTCGACTTTTATGTATTCTGGCCGAGTGCCGTAACATATTAATATTTTTTTCATGACTTTATTAATCGAAAACCTTTTTTAATAGTTGATTTTAAAGCGTCCCCAAAATGAGACCCATGGTAGTTAACCGATATTGCATTTTTGTCTACGCCGTACTGATAGGCTAAAACAGGATTAGAGCCCCACATTTCTTTATCTGCCTCGGGGTGGGGTGGTACATAAGTGTTAAGATTTAAATATTTTTGTATAGAGTAGGAAAAATGCATATCTTCCCCGCATAGTCTGCTCTCGGGAATTGGAGCCTCCCTCCAAAAAGCTCCAAGCCATTCTCTTTTAAAGAACCAACTATGCCCCACTATGTCAACTTGTGTAGTAACTTCATTAGGTTTGCTCCAACCCCATCTATCATAACTGATATAATTTTCGTCATTAAATATAACCCCAATAGTTCCAAGTAGCCCTTCACTTACTTTGATTGTATCTAAACAATTTTCTAACCATTTAGAACCGGGTATTGTATCGTCATCGAAAACACAAACATATTCTGTAGTCGCATTTAAAGCATAAGCAAAACGTGCCCACACTCCAAAATTTGCATTATTAGTTGTTACTACACAGTTAGATAGTAGGGAGTAATCAAAATTCTCCTCGCTATCTTTGTTCTGCCAAAACATAACCATGTCCGGCTTCACTGTTTGGTTTTTTAATGCTTCTATTTGAGCTTTAAGAGCGTGAGGTCTCTTATAACCGTTAAGGATTACTGTTATTTTTTTGTCGGACATCTCTTATTAGTGTTAGGAGGTCGTCTTTTTTACCCCTCATAGAATTTATCAAATCAATTCCATTATGTTTGTACCAAGGTTCATAAGAAGCACCAATCAATGAATTTGTAATTACGTTTAAACCCATCATTTTAGCCTCAAGGACAAGTCGGCAACAAGTTTCAGGAGTTGAGGGATGGAAAGCTAAACCTGAATATTCTGAAAGAGTTTGAAGGAAGCATTCGTAATCTGGATTTTTTATAATATCAAAGTCTATATTGCTGTCTTGGCAAAACTTTACGGAATCAGCCGTTCCTTTTTGAGGGTATGGGGAATCAACCACCGCGTACTTATTATTTTTTTTATTATGAAATAAGGCTTGTAAAAAATCTAAATGGGCATCGCTCCATAGGTTGCCTGAAAAATTAAAAGTCTTTTCGGGGAAATTAAGGTTTTTGTCGTATATCTCTTTTTGAAATTTTGTTTGGCATACTATTGTCTTAGAATTTTTATGAAAATTTATATTTATTAAGTCATTAGTAGGTACTATATAATCTGGGTAAACAGCTGGGTTTGTGTGTTGTACAAATTTATAATCATGACAATATAAGATATACGCACACTCATCCTCTATGACTTGACGTATAGAAGGGTCAATTCCGAAAAAGTTAGATATTATAAAAAAAGAATCGAGGTTCTCTTGGATGAACCCCGGGTACAAGTAGCGACTTTTAATTTTTTGTACGTCGTAATGCTTATTTAAAGTAACGAAAATTTCTTCATCGTTTAAAGCTGCTCCACCTACAAAATCATCAATAAAAAAATCACTAATTAATATAATCTTATCATTCAATGGTAAAATTTTTGGAACCTACGTTCCTAGTGGGGTCTTGGGGATGCTTTGCTCCTTTTCTGCTTTTGGAATAATCTTCAAAAAATTTCTTTTTTACTGGATCTTGTCCGTGACGCTCTTCTCTCCTTACAGAAGCTTCAGCTGATTGATCCCATAGATCCCCTATGGACCCTTTAGCTTTTTCGCGAAAATCTTTTGCTGAGTGAGGATCTATTTGAGTGTCTATGGAAGCATTTGGAATAGTGTAAACTCGGTTGTACTCGGTTCCGTCAATATTATAAACATGTTCTTCATGTATACTTTGAAGGACGGTAACTTGTTCGCCGGTTTCTGGGTGTTCGTAAATATATTCAGGCACTCATTACCTCCATTATTTTATCAACAGTATTAGAATAACTAAAGTCGTCTTGAAGCTTTATACCTTCTTCATTTAGAGGAGATTCTTTATATCTTTCAACAGCTTTTTCGCAGCCATTTATAAATTCGTCAGGGTCAAACGTAAAAATTTGACCTTGGTTAAAAGCTCCTCCTTTTTTAAAGAATATTCCGTCAGCTGCGTCGGTTTTACCATTTGGCTCTACCAAAACACTATTTTTTTCAGTAGCCCAATCTTTATAAGACGTGGCATTTAGGATTACTGCATGTTTTCCTAGTGCTACAGACTGAAATTCTGGCAAGCCCCAGCCTTCAGCCCCGGACATTCCAATTGAAATATTACCAGAATTCAAATAGTCATTATAAAGACTGTTTTTTTGCATCATGCCCAAGAAATTAATATTAAAATACTGCTTACCTTCAAGTATCTGAGCTATAAATTTTTTAAAATCTTCTTCTTTAAGGAAGGGATTAGCGATTGCACATTGGAGGACATAATCTTTATTGTTGCCGTACTTTTTGAGCCACGCTTGAATTACTTCTTTATGATGTTTTCTTTTTTCAAGCTTGCCAGCTAAATTAAAAACTATTTTGCCTTTTAAGTACTCGCTATCTTTCGCATAAAAATTATGCTTATCAAATCCCAATGGAATGTAATGGCAATTGTTAATGCCGTGGTTGTTTAAATTTTCTTTAGCGTAATTGGAGCTAACAATAACATTCTTTTGATTATTAGCTATATTTACCTCAAAAGAAGTGGGGTGATCTAATTCATAAAAAGTAAATAAAGTCTGATCCTTGCTGTAAGAACTCAAGCTCTCATGATTTAAGTGCCAAAGTTTAAATATTGGAGTTTCTCGGCTGTATTCCTCAAAAGCTTTTCTTATTCCTTTCTCTATCCATTCGTTAAAATCAGGGCTAATTTCTTGGCTGCTTAAATCTATTTGACCAACAGTAAATAAAGAAGGCTGCACGCCCCTCTCGTGAAATTCACGAAGAAGGGCAGTGCTAACCTGACCGAAACTTACCCCGTTAAGAGGTAGATGTAACGCAAAGTCCATTAAAACAATGCGCCATCATCTGAGGATTCGGTAGAAGCTGCAGCGGGTGCCGCTTGAGCTTTGCTATCTCTTTCCTCTTTAGTTTCACTTAGGTAAATACGGAGGTCGGGAGAATTCTCATTCTTGACAGTTCCGTCTTCGTTATACTTGGATTTATTTTTGAATACAACAAGCTGCACTTTGCCGCTTGCATCTTTTAATTCAATGTGTCCAGTCATGTATTGAGAGCCATTATTGCTCTTCTTTGCCCAAAGAGCGCCAAGTTCGCGCTCTTGCCAGTCGTTTTTCTTTTGTTCTTGTGACATAAGAGTCTTTAAATTATAGGCGTTAGTTTAGCCTGTCAACATTTTTTTATACATTATCTAAAAATTTTTCGCTTTTTATTTTTTTTCTCAATATTTTAATTCCCCTATTATGAAGGTTAATTGCTGTTTGAGTGCTAATATTTAAATCTTTCGCTATCACACACCATGAAGGCTTCTTTTCTTGTCTGGAATACCTCATTGAAAATATAGACTTAATCCTCTTATCTTTTAATTGATTTAATATATTTTCAATAAATTCAAAAAAAGGATCTGCGTCAGAAGAAACTTCCTCTTCATTTAAAAAGTCTAATATATCATCTCCTGCTGTTATCAGTCTATCTTTATTCTTTTTATTTAAAGTATTTAAACAGTGGTATTTTGTTTGATTGGCTAGCCAAGTAGAGAATTTTACGTTTTTATCTATGCTAAAACTCTTAACTGAATTCCAAATAATTAAATTTTTATCACTAGCTGTTTCGGTTATGTCTATATGGTTAGCAAAAAAGCTTTTAGAGTATTTTTTTAAAATTTTAAAATAAAGGCCGCTGTGCCTTTCAGATAACTCAAGAAGACTTTTCTCGCAATTTTTCTTTTTTATCCTTTCTACTAAGTGGTTATCACTTAAAAAAGACCATTGGATTTTTTCCATAAATTAATTTTTTCCCCAAAGTGTTTAAAGGAACAAACTTTATCCAACTGCATATCAAGTACATAGCGATGATGCTCCTTAAACAAACGTGGTAAAATTATAGTATATTCAATTAAGTCTTCAAAATCTTTTTCTAAAAAAACATTGGTATCGATGAACGGGGATTCAAACAAATCGTTAGATTTTACATAAACTTGAATTAAATAAGCAAAATAACTGTTTTCGTCTTCCGTAAAAGTTGAAGAAAGAAATTTAGAAATTTTTATTTCGTAAGAAAAAAAGGAATATAAATTTTTAAAATTTGAAATAGGGGAATAATTTAAATTTTTTGAATCTAACTTCAATAAAGCGTTCTCTCCGCAATACGCCAATATAGGTTGGCAGTTTTCAGCGGCGAGAGAGCTTTCTTTAAACATAAAGTTTTTTAATATACCTTAAAAGGTTAGAACAGTTAACTATCTGTTTAGTTTCATCCCTTTCGTGAGGCCAGTTAAGTATGAAGTCGGCTTTATTTTTCAATCGAGGGTCATTTCTACACTCGGCATCATTAGCAGGTCGCAAATAAATTCTTTTTTTCCTGTTAAAGTTGTCATTTTTTTCTTCGTATTTAGAAATATGAATTAATATTCCATTAATCTCATTCTTTACCCAATAAACTTCATCTTTTTCATATTCGTCAAACCTAACATCTGTAATAATATTTATTTTTTGCGGGTCTAATTCATTATTAATTTTATTTACCCAATGCCTTCCGTTAGACATTTTCCTTTTTATTTCACCGTGAGCGACTAAAAAGGGACGAATTAAATCTTTTTCTTCCCTATTGCATTTAAATGAATCGATTCCGTACAGGTTTAACGAAGCTTCAGTTAATTCTTCTTTTAAATTTTTAGCAATCGAAAGCTCCCTGTAAGGGAGCTCAAGTCTTTGCAATAATTTAATTATTATATTAGCTATAGTGTTCTTGCCGCACCCTGCGACTCCACTAATTCCTATATTTTTATATTTAAACTTCATTTAGATTAACTTCTATTATTATTATATTAAAAAAAATATTTTTATATTTAATTTTGTTGAACTCGGTCTATTGATAGTAACTTTTTCAAGGAAATATACAGAAGACAATGCCCCCGAGTTCAGGGGGCAATTGACTTCCTTTATTAACAGAACTTTTCTGAGGGGCTCTTTTATTTATTTAATGTCGTAGGCCAAACGACGGAAGCATGACCAGTTAAAACAAATTAACAACAGAGTACCTTTTTTGAAAGGCGGCAGGAACCGTGCTAATAACCTGCGCTTACCTCTGCTATGCACATCACCTCGGGCACGAGGCTGGTACTTAACCAGCGGTTTTTTTATTACCCAGTCATAATGGGTTAGCAATTAATGCCTAGTAATGTGAGTTGCAAACCCCGCACCCGCGATGGGACTACCGGCATAAAACTCTAGGATTTCTCCCTAAAGACAAAACGGGTTCGGACCGTTTTTCCGCACACCCCAATGTTCTAGTAAGTTAGGGGGTCATTGTCAACTATTTTTTTTTAAGGTATTTTTGAAAATTTTGAAACAGGAATCTTTCGGGGGGGGAAAATTCGTTTTTTTTATTGACCTAAGATTACTTTTTTGAAAAACATCTTTTTTAGTTCATGGAGATTAAATACAGCAAACTTAGCCCTGAAGGAAAATGCCCTTTTCAAGCTAACACCTCAGACGCAGGATACGATTTGTTTTCGACGCAATACCTAACCTTAGAGCCTTTCCAGCGCAAATTAGTTTCTACTGGAATAAATATTGAGATTCCTCAAGGCTTTTACGGCAGAATTGCCCCACGTAGCGGATTAGCGTGTAAAAAAGGGATAGATGTAATGGCGGGCGTTATTGACTCAGGTTATCGAGGAGAGATAAAAGTTTTATTGATAAATTTGAATTTTGAAGGCTATAATTTAGCACCTAATGCTTTTGAAGCGATGTTTGGCTCAAATAATAAAACTGAAATAAAGCCGGGAGATAGGATAGCTCAATTAATAATAGAGAAATGCTATCATGCCGATTGGAAAGAAATGAAAATACTAAATACCTCTCAAAGAGGTCAGGGCGGCTTCGGCAGCTCAGGAAAATAAACATGGAAAAATCAAATAAAGAAACTATTTCTTACAATTTAAAAATGGTAGGCACTGAAGTCCACGTAGTTAAAAACGGCGGATGGAAAGGCAAAGTAGAAAGGGTAATTGATGAAGAGTACTTCGAAATATCTAAATTAGAGAGTCCGTTAGACATTGAAGTGGTGTCAATGTACGATATTCGCTCACTTTCTTACGAGACTTTGTGACACACCAGTCACGAAAAACTAGGTTCAATAAAAAAGGGTAAGCCTTCCTTTCTGAGAATCTAGAAAGAACAAAAGGCACACTTCGGCCAATGAAATAGGGGGTATTCTCTCCTCACTATAGGTTGGAGTAAAGTCAAAGAGACAACATGGCACAGTCTCTGCTAAATATATTTCATGTATTCACATAATACTTTTAGCAGGGGCTTGCTTGATTTCGCAACGCCGTTATTCGACGAGATAGAGCGCACTTACAACCCTGCGTTTACAGAAGAGGATGGAGATTATATTTTTGAGGTAGAAATGCCCGGCTTTACGAAAGATGATGTAAAAGTCAATGTAGATGCGGCAGGGCACCTCAACCTTCAAGGAACAACAACAAGACGAGGAAAAGAGGTAAAGTTTGGACAAACTTACCACATTCCCGATAAAGCTGACCCATCCACCGCGGATGCCTCCCTGAAAAATGGGATTTTTAGGCTAATATTCAAAAAGAAAAACAAACACAAACCCAAGGAAATTAAAATTAAATAAAGGGTTATCAAACCGGGCTTCGGCCCGGTTTTTTTGTGTAATAATAAGTATGCCTCTCCCTTCCCCGAAAAAAGGCCAAGAAAAAAAAGATTTTATTGACGCTTGTATGGCCAGTTCAGTGATGAATGACGAATATAAAGACCCTAAACAAAGACTGGCTGTATGTTACTCCCAGCACCGAAAGTCCTCCAGTACAGCGACTTGGGGTGAAATTGAATTTGACAAATTTTTAATTTTTAAATAGAATTTTTTAAATGAGTAAGTGCTGCAACAGGGGCGAGTTTACCCTAACTCGAAAAACCCACGATCAACTCACTAATCTTCTTGACCAAATGATAGAAGTATCAATATGGCAAGACGCTCAAGCTAAGTCTAAAGACCCTGTCAAAAATCAAGGCGATAGCTTTATCACCAACAAGCTGAAACTAGTTCAAGAAATCTTACGTAATGAACCTTAATAAAACCTTAGAGAAACTTCTCGCAGCCAAAGAAGAATTAATTTCTTCTATTGAAGTCTGTTGTAAAAGTATTGAATTCTGGGAGAAGAGAGCCGAAAAAGTATTCGACTCTATGGACCGCTTCGAAGAAGAAATTTTAATTTCCAGTGAAGAGCCCTCCAAGGATAAATATAAATCCTTAATGAAAGAGTCAGGTAAAATAATGAATAGGATAAATTTTGAAAATGGCGAACTTGATAAACTAGAAGCGGAAATTTTAGAACTGGAGGAAAAAATAATAAAAACTTTAGCTCGATATGCCAAAAAACAAAAAAAATAAAAAATATTATTTAATTGAATCTGAAGAGAAGAAATGGGCCTACGGAGCTTTCCCTCATACAGAAGATGGCTTAAAGGAAGCGAAGAGGTACTTATCCAACCTTCAAAAGAAAACGGAAGAAAAATTAGGAATAGTTGAAAAATAACTTGACGGCTTACCCCGTCTAACATAAATTAAATCACACACCTGTTTAAGGGTGTATTTTTTTCTACAAAGATGGAAATAAAAGTAAAAAAAAGAAACGGCAAACTAGAAGAATTCGATGTTGAGAAAATAAACAAGTGTGTTTATCGCGCTTGCGCTGGCATCGATGGCAATAACGTATCAGCCAGTGAAGTAATACTTGATGCCCAATTACAACTTTATGATAAGATTACTACAAAAGAAATTGACGAAGCTTTGATTTTGTCAGCTCGCGCAAAAATAGAAAAAGAGCCAAATTATAGTAATGTTGCCTCTGCATTAGCAGTTAACGCCCTGTACAAGGAAGTTTTTAGGGAAAGCGTAGACTCAGATACTTTTGATTTACAATATAAAAAATCTTTTGTCCAAGGAGTAAAGAAGCTCGTTAAAAATGAAATTCTAAACCCAAAACTTTTAGAATATGACTTAAAAAAACTCTCTGAAGCAATTGACCCCCATAGAGATGAAAAATTTAAATATCTCGGACTGCAAATTTTAATAGATAGATACTTCATCCGCTCTAATAATAAGATAATTGAATCACCCCAAGCGTTTTGGATGAGAATCGCGATGGGCCTAGCTTTAAATGAAGATAATAAAGAAGAAAGAGCTATTGAATTCTACAACCTGTTTAGCAATCTATTATACACTCCTTCCACTCCTACATTATTTAATAGTGGAACTACTCATTCTCAACTAAGCTCTTGTTACCTAAATACTTTTGATGACAGCATTGACGGAATATTCGAAGGGGTCTGGCAAGAAGCCAGAAAAAGTAAGTACGCTGGAGGTCTTGGCTTTGACGTTACTAATTTTCGTGCTTCTGGGGCTTATATCAAAGGCACAAACGGGATTTCTGGAGGTCTTGTGCCATGGCTCAAAATCCTCAACGATACACTCGTCGCAGTAAACCAAGGCGGCAAAAGACCGGGTGCGGGATGCGCTTATTTGGAGCCTTGGCATTTAGACTTTGAAGATTTCCTAAACCTTCGGAGAAACACTGGAGACGAAAGATTACGTTGCCATGATATGAATACAGCGTCGTGGGTTCCTGATCTTTTTATGCAAAAAGTAAAAGAGGACGCTGACTGGTACATGTTCTGCCCATCGGACTCGAGAGATTTGCATGAAGCTTTCGGCGATTGCTTTACGGCCATCTATGAACAAATGGTAGATAAAGCTGAAGCCGGGGAACTTAAAAATTTCCGCAAGGTAAAAGCAAAAGACTTGTGGAAAAAGATGTTGAAAGTTTTATTCGAAACTTCCCATCCTTGGGTAACTTTTAAAGATCCTTCTAATATTAGATATAGCAACCAACACCAAGGAGCAGTCCACTCAAGTAACTTATGTACGGAAATTTTACTGCATACTAAACCCTCAAAATATAAAGACGGAGAAAAGATTGAGGTCGGTGAAACTGCGGTATGTAACTTAGGTAGCGTTAATTTAAAAAACCATCTTAGCGATAATGGATTAAATAAGGATCTTTTAGCATCAACAATCAAAACAGCTATTCGACTTTTGGACAATGTGATTGATCTGAATTTTTACCCCACTAAAGAAGCAGAGAACGCTAATATGCAACATCGCCCGATTGGTTTGGGAATGATGGCTACGCACGACGTTTTGCAAATTTTAGACATTCAGTACGATTCGGATAAGGCTGTAAAATTTATAGATGAACTTACTGAGTTCTTTTCTTATAATGCGATTCTCTCTTCTAGTGAGCTAGCTAAAGAAAGAGGAAGCTATAAAACCTATTCGGGATCTTTGTGGGAGAAAGGTCAACTACCAATTGATACTTATAATACATTGTTAGATTTTAGAAAAAAAACCCCGAAGACTCCTGTGCGGGGAAAACTTGACTGGAAAAAAGTAAGGGAACATATTTCAAAATATGGAATCAGAAATAGTAACACTATGGCAATTGCTCCTACTGCCACTATTGGCTATATCAACGGCGTGGAGCAGAGCATTGAACCGAACTTCTCAGTGATGTTCGTGTACGAATGTAAGAGTGGAAACTTTTACGTTGTTAATGAACAGTTTGTAAACGACATGAAGAAGGAGGGGCTTTGGAGTCCTCAGCTTGCTGAAGCTGTTAAGGAAGTAGATGGTGACGTTATGCTGCTTGATATTCCTGAAAAATATCGCGAAAAATATAAAACCGCCTTTGACAGAGATATGTTTAAGTTGATCGAATGTAACGCCGCTCGACAAAAGTGGATTGACCAAGGAATATCTTTCAACCTTTATAATAAAGGGACTAGTTTGAAATATTTGAATGATATTTACATGGCGGCGTGGGAAGCAGGACTTAAAACTACTTACTACTTACGTAATCGCGGAGCATCAAAAGTTGAGAAATCTACAAAAACAGAATACACCGAAGAAGAACAAGCAGCTTGCTCTATCGCTAATCCTGAATCATGTGAGGCTTGCCAATAATGGATTGCAGCAAAGTAAACATCTTTTACCCTGTTATCGGTTATACCGGAATGGTTCATTCCGACTACATGATGAGCACTATTGACCTGATGTCCGTCTGCAGACAGAGAGGTATTAAAATAGGTTTACGGTCAATATGGTTTGAAAGTCTAATTAGTAGAGCTCGAAATGCTTCTGTAGCTTTTATGCTCAATAAAGATTACACTCATTTGCTATTTGTGGATACAGACACTCAGTTCTCCGCTTTTGATGTAATGAAGCTTATTGAAGCAGATAAAGACGTCGCTGTCGGGGTTTATCCTAAGAAATATTTCAATGGCCAGAAAATAGAATTAATGGCTTCGACTGGTAAAATGCCAGACCACTGGAGGCATCTAGCTACTGATTTCTCTACAGAAATAGACTATGAAGAGCTTAAAAAAGCAAAAGAAGAAGATGTAGTTAAAGCTAAATATGCCGCTACCGGATTCATGTTAATAAAACGTGAATGTATAGAAAAGATAATATCGGCTCGTCCGGATATAAAATATACAAATGATATTGATGGATACATAGAAGCAGGGGATAATTTTTATGATATTTTTCGCTGTGAAGTGAATCCAGAAACTAAAAAGTACGAAAGTGAAGATTATGGCTTTTGTAAACTTTGGAAGTCTTTAGGAGGAGAAATAAATGTGGTGACTGATATTAGTTTAGGCCACCGAGGGTTTAATACCTACATGGGAAATTTAAAATTACAATCAAATTATTATACACCAAATGAGTGATTCAAAAACAGGACAAATACTAGGAAAAGATATCGCGGGAGTAAATTGCATTTTGCCCCATAAACACAAGACTGCATGGGACTTGTACAACAAAGGTTGCGCTAACAATTGGATGCCTACAGAGATATCTATGGCTGAAGATATTAAACAATGGAAAAATGGAGAAATAACAGATGATGAAAAACTTTTGGTTAAACGTTCGCTTGGCTTTTTTGCTGGGAGTGAATCTCTTGTTGGGAATAATCTTCTTCTTAGTGGCTTTCGCTACATTACTGATGCTGAGTGCCGCCAGTATATTTTACGACAAGCGTTTGAGGAGAGCCTTCATAACCTTACTATTGTTTACGTTTGTGATTCTTTGGATCTTAAAGTAGACGAGGTATTCCAAGCTTATATAAATATTCCATCAATCAAAGCTAAAGATGATTTCTTAATGGAAATTACTACTGATCTTAACAGGAAAGATTTTAACCCTCACTCTCAAGAAGGGAAGAAAGAGATCTTAAGAAATTTCATTACTTACTGGATCGTTTGCGAAGGGATATTTTTCTTTAGCGGTTTTGCTATGCTTTTAGCTTTAGGGAGGCAAAACAAAATGCAAGGTGTTGCTGACCAAATAAAATATACTCTTCGCGATGAAAGTTCTCATATTCAATTTGGGACTTATGCTATTAATCAGATTATAGAACAAAATCCTAAAATATGGAATAAAGCGTTTCAGCAGGAAGTAACAGAACATGTACAGAAAGCTGTACAACTAGAGATAGCTTACGCCAAGGACGTGTTACCGCGAGGCATTTTAGGTCTTAATGCAGATATGTTTGTCGATTATATGCATTATATTGGCAACCGAAGACTAGAAGGTATTGGGTTAGAATACCGCTTTCCTAGTGATAAAAATCCTTTTCCTTGGCTGGGGGAAGTGGTTGATGTTCAAGCTATGGGCAACTTTTTTGAGCGCCGAGTTAGAGAATATCAACAATCAGGTTCCCTTGAGGACGACTTTTGATGTAACATCTTATGAACGATTATGTCACGATTCAAATTCTCTAGTGAGGCTTTCATGTTAGGGCAGATATCTTGCGAAATGATATCCCTCTCTCAAGATTTAAACAAAAATCAAGGCAAGAAGCTTAATGGGGAATTAGTGGATTTAGAAAAGATATTAAAACGTATCAATCAAGTAAAAACCTTAATACTTAAAAAAGATGAATGTATCTGAATTTGAAAGAAATAAACCTCGCGAGACTTATGCCGCAATTATAAAAGTTAAAGAAAAGTATGAGACTTTATTAAAGGAGACTGTAATTATGGAAGATACAGATGCCGTAAAAGTAGAGATGGCTAACGCTTTCTTAAAAGATTTAAAAAATATTTTTCAAAAATTCAAATCTGGCGAATAATATTGTGTAACAATATATATGGCTAGTATAGCAGATCAATTCAAAGGGCTCCCAATTGGGACACTCATCGCGGAACCGTTACTTGGAGCGGCAAAAGCTCAAGGGCAATTAGCTCACACAACGGAAAATTTTATAAAAGATATCGGGCTCGAAGACGATGGCAACGGTAATCTTAGCGCTCGTACCGTGGAGTTTGATTATGACGCACCTATCGAATCTAAAGATGACAAAGGGGCCATAACTACAAAAATTGAAAACCGCAAACTTAAAGTACCTCTTCTTTCTATTATTCAAACCCCTAACCTAGGAGTTAAAAAAGCAACTGTAGACTTCGACATGGAAGTCAAGTCTAGCACTCAAGACACTAGCTCCGTTAATACTAAAACTGATCTTAGCGTCAAGTATGACAATTGGTGGTCTCCGGTGAAAGTAGACCTTAAAGCTTCAGTGTCTACAAAAAGCGAAAATATTCGTAAAACTGATAACTCCGCAAAATATACAGTTCATGTAGAAGCCCGTGATGACGGAGCTCCAGAAGGCTTAATGAAAGTTCTTGACATCCTTGGGGCAGCTATTCAGCCTGTTCCGGCTGGTGGAGGTAAAAATACCCCCCCTAGTAATTAATGTCTGACGACAAATTACCTTACTCAAAATCTGGATCATTTAAAGGTGCTCCTGCGTTAAAAACGTTTGATCACCTGATCCAGTGTCTTTATAACTCTGTAGTTTATGCTCAGCGGTATGTAGAAACTGAGCATTTAAAGAGAGTTATAGGGACATATTTTGATGACCACGGGCGTCCAGTGACTAAGAAGATTATACTGCCTACCGCTGAAGGTGATCAGGAAGTAGAAATTCCTATTATGACTCTCGCCGGCCATAACCACCTGAAAATAGACAACTTAGAAATGGAATTTGAGGTAGATTTGGGTCAATTTGAGAATTCTGATAACCACCAAAAAAGACGAATGATTGCTATGATAGGCAGAAAAGACCCTAAGAATACTCTCGCTAAAGTTAAACTTACAATTAAGAACGGAGATACCCCTGAAGGTATCGCTAGAATAAATGATAAAATTGTAAAAACTATCCCAACTTAATATAATAAAATTATGGCAAGTGGCTATTTAAGATTAATGTTGGACTCTGCTCGGCGGTGTGCCGCCGCTACTCAAGACGCAGCAGAAGATGCCCGAAAAGCTTCAGAAGAAGCTCGACATGAAGCGCAGGAAATTGACCAAATGGCTCAAGATGCAGCTTCAAAAGCTGTAGAAGCTAGTGAAAGAGTTAAGGTCCTAGAGGCAAAGATGTTAAAACATGATAATATGGGAGAAGTTGAGCCTGCTTAAATCAGGCGATTTTTAATAGACTCTATTAGATCTAATTGGTTCTCTATCCTAATGTATTTAGTAATGATGGTCGCCCTCTGATTTCTAACTTGGGTATCGATACTTAAACCCCTCTCTTGAAGAGGGTGAATTATGTCAGAAATAAAATCAAACATCCCCCTCTGGTTTAGGAATTTCCAATATAAATCTTCCGTTCCACACTCGCATTCCAGAAGAACATCCATATTACAATCTATGTGCGCGCAAGATAATACATACCTAAAAGGAAGAGACTCCGTTGGAGGTTCTGACAAAGGAGCTCGAACTATTAAGTTCATATAATATATTACACCAATGAAACAAGTTAATCTCGTAAACGATATACCAATTACAAAAGATGGATTTGATCATGTAAGTTGTATTGTTGAAATTCCTAAAGGTACGAATACTAAATACGAATATAACGAAGAGTATAATATTTTTGAATTAGAGCGGTGCCTTGTTTCGTCTTTACAGTATCCTATAAACTACGGTTTTATTAGTCAGACTTTTGCGTTAGATAATGATCCTTTAGACGTTTTGATATTTAATCATGACCCTATAGATAGAGGCAGTTTGGTTAGATGTAGGGTTTTAGGGGTTCTTGATTTTGTAGATAACAATGAAATAGATTACAAAGTCATAGCTGTACCTCACTGGTCCCCAAAGACTCGTTACCCACGGCTAAGTTCAATAGAGCCAGAACACCTTAAGATATTTAAACAATTTTTCCGTATTTACAAAATAGATAGAGCTAGCACTGTCAAGGTAGGTGAATGGAAAAACGGCAAAAAGGCTACAAGGGTAGTTTTAGACGCGCATAATCGCTGGAACGAAAGAAAAAAAAATGGGAATGTTTGATACCATAATTGTACCGAAGTCTTATTTAAAAGGCTTACTAACTAAAGAGCAGGAGAGCCTACTAAAGACAAAAAAACGCTTTGGCGGTTCAGTAAGAGGGATAGAGTTCCAGACCAAGTGCTTGGAAAACTCGCTATCTACATACAAAATTTACAGACAGAAACTTTTTATAAACGATCAGTCTTTATGGAATTGCGAACCCCCAAACACCGAGCAAAGAACTGAAGACACCCCCAAAAAGTATCCTTATGAAAAAGGCAGATGGAGCCAAGTAGGTCACGACGAATCTGTAGCTTTTTACACCTCTATAAAAGATAAAAATGAAAATCTGTGGTGGATTGAATTTCGATTTGTTTTTAGAGCTGGGGTTATAGATAAAAAAGAATTAATCAAATTCGAAATAGAACAAACCGCCGAAGAAGCAGAGACGCGAGATGAAGAATGGGAGAAAAGAGACGCGAAGAGGAAAGCTTTTGAGCGCACTTTAAAATACAAATTTTATAATAGGGTTTCTACTATTTTATACAAACTTCAAGAATGGGCCTATCAAAAAACCCTACTCCCTGTAACTGAAAATACGAAAAAAAAAGAAAAACTCAGCTTCTGGAAACATTCTTAATCTTGGGTGTAAGTTATATAAATGAAAAAACTACTCCCACTATTCTTTGTGAGCTCTTTATTTGCTCAAGACAACCCTTATGACACCATCGTTAAACGAAATGCCTTCACGTTACTTAATGAAGCTCCGATTAAAATTGAGCTTCCTAAAATAGTAATAAAGCCTCCTGTTCAACTTTACCTGACTGGCATAATGAATTACCGAGGAAAAACAAATGTTTATTTATTCTCTAAGGATATTGATAAAAGATTCCTAACTCTCAACACAAATAAAAGAACTGACTCAGGAGTCACTCTTTTGAGCGTCGAAAAGGGCTTGGTAGAAGTTAATAATAACGGAGTTATCGAAATGTTATCTTTTGAAAGTCACAAATTACCTAACGTATTGTCTCCCCTCCCAAAAGGTTCACCCACAGTGATAAAAAAGGATTCAAAAAACAATAAAGATAAAAATAAGAATATTACGCCGCCAACCCCACGCCCATCTATAGTTAAAGTCCCCTCTCGCCGACCTAAAATAGATCCAAAAGTTATCCAGAAAGGTTTGGAGTACATAGATAGAATAGACGATAAAGAAAAGAGGGAATACATCCTTAAAAGATTAGAAGGGCTCCAGAGCGGCCAAAATAACTTAGACAGAAAAATCGACACTAACGAAAGACGCCGTCAATACGATGAACGTAAACGGGAAAAGAAATGAAACATGATTTATTTGTAACAGATTTTTGGGAATTTGATTTCCCTTACCATACTCAATTTAAGCCTCAAATACTCGACTTTATTTCCTCTCCAAAATCTCAAGAGCATATAAATAAGCATTCCTCAAAGTCTCAACTTCTAAGCAACCCTTCTCTAAACTCTTATGGGGGAGATGAGCTTTCCCTTGATGAAGATAAAAACATAAATTCTTTTTTAGAGATACAATTAAAAAAACTATTAAATAAAGTAGAAGAAAGTCATGACTGGGACAAGGGAGACTGGGTCGATATAGACCCATGGATAAACGCAAACCAAAAAGGAAATTTTAACCCACCCCATGTTCATCCGGGAAATAATTACTCAGGGTGTTATTATATATCTTTTCCTGAAAATTCTGGGTTTATACATTTTCTTGACCCGCGACCACAGCATAGATTTGGATCGCCTAACCCTAAAAGCAAAGAAGGTGAGAATTGGTATTTTTCAAAAAATAAATACGATTCAAGTATTTTTACCTATCCTATAAAAGAAGGCAAAGTGGTTATATTTCCCTCTTGGCTTATGCATTATGTTGACCCTAACCCAACAGATGCGCTTAGGATATCTATCGCTTTTAATGCTAGATATTTACAATATGCAGATTAAAAAAGAAAAGTTGATAGAATTTGTAAATTTAGTCACTGAATGCTGCGATGTTATGGATGATGGTCATGTTGCAACATGGCTACAGACCCCAAACCCAGACTTAAACATGGACATGCCTATAGATATATTTAATGAAGAAGGTACAGAAAGGCTTTACAGGCTTCTGTATTTTATAGATATTGGCGAAGCAGACTTAACCTAGTAAAATAAAATAAGGTTCTTTTTCGGTTTCTCCTTTATGATTACTAGAAGCGCCAAAGAAACTGATTTTAATTTTCCGGAACACTACTTACTATAGCGGTCGTTCCGTCAGGGAAACGGGTTCTAGTGACTAAAAACACATCTCCATTTATAGTTTCTTTTTGTGTAAAGTTTCCTACCCTAGTGGAGCTGGTAGGAGTATCGTTCTGGTCGTTGATATTAAATTCCACGACTGAAGCGTCTAAAATTACCTCAAATTGACCTGCATCATCATTAGTCCCGCCAGATAGTAGAAGGTTTGTCTTTCCTCTACTCTCTATACCCTCACTTGGAACTGCTGCTGTTATTTTATTATCAGAGTTTAACGTAAATGTAGCTTGCAAAGCCTCCCCAGAAGGTATTTGAAAAAATACTCCTGTTACCGCTGTGAAGCCCGCTCCTGAAATTTCTACATTTGTACCCGTCACTCCCCTAGACGGCGCAAAACCCGTTGCATCAACCCTAGTTCCTGTAATTACATATTGGTCAGGAAAGAAGCTGACTTGCGAAGCTAATACGTCTTCCGACAAAGAACCTGAAAAATTTCTCCGATCATCCTCTAGAGCGGTGTCCCATGAATTAGTAATAAAAAACTTGCCTGTGCCAATAAACCCACTATCTAATTGAAAATTAAATTCGTTATAAAAGGTGTTGGCCCCACCTATTGAACCGGAGCCTGTTGGATTCCCAGAAATTTCATAAAAATATACCTGATTTAAATTATTTTTATTTCCCGTCCCAGTAATTCCTATAGCAAAATCTCCTGACTGAAACGCCCTACTCACCGAATTTAAACCGCTGACAACAAGAGATTTACCAGTGCCTATTTGGGATGATGACTCTATACCCGCAGGAACACTAGATATGCCGCTAACTATTGCCAGAGGATTAAATCCAGAAACAGATATAGACGCGTTAGGATTATCCCTTCCTGATATTATTATATCACCAACTGTAATTCCCGTAGGAACCTCGGCTGTAATAGTTTCAACTCCTAATGAAGATATAGCATTCGTTTTGTTTAACGCTGTAGCCCTCGCGGCCCCAGCCGACTCGACAAATGTCACGTTCAACCCGCTAACATTTTGGCCGCTAAGGGTAAAATCTTGCCCCATACCCAAGTAGTTAGAAAAACCAGAAATCTTAGTAATATTAATCTCAAAAGGAGAATTAGTTTTCCTGTTTTGAAAATCAACCGTTTGGAATACGCCGCTTCCGCTATTTATACCTTGAGGTACAGTAAAAATTGCCCTATTAGGATTTTTTATAGAAAAATCGTTTACAGTGAATAGATTAGAAGTTCCCGAGAAAGAAACTCCCGTTACTAAATTCATCCTTTCTCCTGTGACTGAAATTACATCCCCCTCTTTAAAGACTTGGTCTTGATTAAAAGATGAAGGTTTGTCACCTTGCCCAACGTAAAAACCACTAATAGAAGGTTTTTTTGCCGTGACCCCCAGTATCCCCGTACTTGCCGTATATCCGCCGCTGGTTTGAATGGTAATTATGTCACTTAAAACATTCTTCGGTATTACCATATTTATACCCGTAGTATGGGTTTGCGTAAACTCCTCTACAATATAGTTCCCTAGTCTTAAACCGCTTTCTAATATAGGTTCAAAAAACCCAGACACCACGATAGTATCACCAAACTCTCCACTTAATGGATCAAAACCGCTTACAGCAGGATTTAATTGAAGGCCAGTTAGCACAGGGGCGAGAGCGGCGCCTCTTCGGTTCCTTACTCTTAATCTATAATTATTACCAGTGGTTAAAACGCCGGGATAAGTAAATGTTATACGTGTATTATCAGAGCTATAACCGCTTATCTCTATATTCCCCCTAAAGTTAGCAGGCACTACATTATTATTGTGAAGCGTTACTTTGCTATCTGAATATAGATTTGTTCCATAAATAGTCCCCGTGGAACCCGGCATTATAGGGGAGTCAGGTAGTCCTGATGGATATATCGCCGTTATCGTCGGAAGCCCCAGTACAGTTATTCCGGTAGTGTCTGACCCAAAAGCACCAGAAACAAAAACATTATAATCAGTCTGATTTGACTCATACGCATTAGAAGGTGGAAGGCCAAACTGCACAGCTTTACCGGGTACTATTTCTTGAGGCTGGGGACCCATTGTCCCAAAACCTATATTCCCGCCAGCTGTTCCTATACCAATTCCGCTTATGCCGTAAAGGTCATTTCCAAGTAATGTAATAACGTCTCCTGCTACTCCTGACGAAGGATCAATTCCAGTAATCTCCGGGGCTCCTATAACCGGAGTGAAGCTTATATTAGAAGGATATTCTTCGGGATAATTAGGCGTAAACACAGTTACTTGCTGTGTATTTACCAAAGGACCTGAAGCTAAGTTCCCTGAGACGTTTATTAATATACCCGTGGGGACTTTAGCTCTTAACACATTCGCATTAATTATTTTTGCATTCCCTGTCTCCCCTCCTATTGAAACAAGGTATTTGTAGGTAGCGTCGGGCACGGGGTGACTTTCACCAGTGTATAAAACTTCATCAGTAAAATTCTTCCCAGAGATATTGATAAAATCCCCAGTCTCTACATTTGTTTGCACCCCTGTAGCATGAGCGTAAGGTTTAAATGAAATACCAGAGGGCGCTTCGTATTGAAGTCCGCTTTTTAATAACAGGGTAGGAGCCCCCGTTAAGTTGCCTGTAGGAACCTTTAATTGTATTCCAGTTGAAGTCGGCCCGTCTAACGACGAGTCGTTCCAATACCCACTTAAATTTATATCATTTATAGTCGCTCCTGTAACCCCAGAAAAAGACAGCCCTTCTACAGTTAGTATCTCCCCTGAAGTTAATTGACCCGAACTTAAACCTGAAACAACAGGGATAGGAACGAATTCATTAAGTGATATACCGCTAGATAAACTAGTATTACCATTCAACCCTGTCCTCAGAGAAGAGACTACGCTTACCCCTCCATAGGAAGCGTTAGTTGGAACTTTTACATTTATTTCCGAGTCTGATAATGTATAAAATAATCCTGTTTCTCCACCGAATTCTATATCAGTTATTTGATAAAAATTCTCTCCTGATAAACTTATAAAATCTCCCGGGGCACCACTCACATCTTCAGGTAAAAGCCCGCTCACCAAAACCTGACTTGCCGAGTCTAGAACTACCTGAGCCTTCCCAGTTACATCTAATACTTCGGCGGAAGTTGTTTGTAGAGTAATAGGATTAGTATAAGCCGCGGGAGGCACTATGCCCGATACTCCTGTAGTATCTATGTAAGCTAATCCAGTCACCTCTTCTTCCCCAAAAAATACCGACTGAGCGAAATTCATGTTAGATCCACTCAGCATAAAAGATTTTTTTGGATTAAATGTAGACATATTAAGTAGTTGTTATCCCCACTTCCGATCCTGTAGTGCCCACCCCTACAGACCCTAAAGTGAAGCTGCTGTCAATGACACCCCCGATATGAGTAGATGAAGCTTCCGTAGAACTTTGAATAATGGTGATGCTTTGCTTTACGTAATCAGAGACAGCAGTAGCTAAGCTTCTTTGCTGAATCACCCCCGAACACATAAAGTTTTCCCTCCTTGCGTCAGCCTCATTGTAAAGATCTACTGATATTGAAGCTCCCTCCCCATCTACGGGCAGGTATCCAGTAGGGTTATCTATTTCAAAATTTATATTAACTGTCTTAGGCCCAAAACTAATATCGCTCGGTTTCGTTTCATTAATTAAATAAACAGGCTTCACTTCAGCTGTATAATTATATGTCCCTGCAATAAAGTTGCTGACCTCTCCAACGTCAAATTTTCCTACTACAGAAGCGTTTTTAAAATTTAAAACCTCTGTGTCAGAAGGCGCAGCCCCTGTAGTAGGTTGGAACTCCCCTTCAAGGTCATCAAAAAAAGAAACGGAAGCAGTCGCTATAGCTGACGCATTCGGAGAAAAGCTGACAGAATAAGAATTTAGATATCCGCTGTTAAAATTTAACCCCCCGAAATTTCCACTAATAGTCTGACTTTCGGTTATAGGAACTTCCCCTTGTCCCGTGATAAACGTTTTAAAATAATCCCTACCGGTTAAATAATAAGAGAAACTTAATGATCCACCTACCCCGTTAGAAGCAGTGTATCTATTAGTACTCCTTTCTGTTATTAAGTAATTGGGCTGGAGGCTAGCGCTTAAAGAAATAGAAGCGTTTGAGGCTAGTATTTCATTACCATTAATCTGTAGTTTCGTGTTGTCTGCTGTATAAAACACATTAATAAGCTGCCACTAAAGTTTTTTGCGTACGTACAATATCATCTAACCCCACTGAAGCTGAGCTGTTAATTTGTTTTAACCCACTTAGTCCGACTTGCATTTGCTTACTGCTATCAAGTCCTTTGACATTTAACATTACGTCGCCAACATCAACACCACTGAAAGATAACCCAGAATTAAATACATCTTCTGTTATGTTCATGCTTTCGGAAGCTGTAGTATAGTAAGTGCAAGTTGGAAATTCTTGACCTACCTTATAAATTGGATTGTGGTTAAAAGAAACGGAATAATCAGCACCAAAAATAGTTCCATTTGAGGTAGGTCCAGTTAGCTCTGTCCTGAACCCGTCTAAATTGGTAAATCTACCATGACCAATACCAGTAGCTAAAACTGAATTAGTTGCAGCGGCCGGGTTAGCGCCCGTTGAGGGAGAGAAATCACTGTTTGCTAATCTGCCGGATATAGGAACATTGAGATTATCATTATTAGCAACTTCCCCACTTCCAAACAAAGTAAACGAAGCGCTAGAAGTCGAAACAGAATTACTAGCAACATTGAAACTGTAAGAATTTAAAAAGCCAGTACCACTTAAACCTGCCACCTGAATCAAAGCCCCGCTTGCGTTACTATTGATCGACCCCTTTACTCCACTTGCTAAATAATTTATAATATTACCCGGTTGGTCATCATGCTCTCCTGTAATACTAGTTAAAAAGCTAAAAGAAATCTCACCAGCTCTAGCGGCTGAAGGAAACTGACCCAATGACCCTTTTCTTCCAATAGTATATAAAGGCTGCACGGAAGATGAGAAACTCACACTACAATCAGAAGCTAAAAGCACCTCGCTAGTGCTTCCTACCGTCACTTTTACCGCCGCCTTATCATAAAATATTAAATCTGCCATAGCCTTTTGGTTTATTACACTATTTTTACCTCAATATGAAAGATCTAAGGCTAAAATTAACACTAGCATTAGAATCTACCCCTCCCTGAAAAGATTCAGATGATAATAGCATATTCTCAAAGGAGTACGTTAATAATATATCATTTGAGTTATTTTTTTTCAAAGTTATTACTGTATTCTCAAAAACCGTCTCCTCAGGAACAAATCTCATGTTTTTAATCTCGTAATCATCGGGCTGTATTTCAAAGTTGACATTAACCTCTACAGGTGAGCCAGCTATCACCCCAGTAGGAACATCCGTCCCAATTGCATAAATAGGAAGTCTAGGAGTAGCGATATTAACATTAAAGTTAAGAACTCTATTAGTCTTAAACGCATCTAAATTTATCTCCATGGAGCTAAAACTAGTGACATTCAATTCAGGACTAATTTGACTTTCCTGTTCATAGCTATCCAAAACCCCTGTCCCAAACTCCCCATAAATTAAAGAACTGCTAGTAGCCTGAGGTATTTGACCAATTCCACAAGACACTGAATAACTCTGTAGATAGCCCTCCGTGAATTGAAACACCTTACTTCCATGATTAACTGCCCCACTAAAAGCTAAATCTCCAGTGTAATTTTGCAGAGGGTCACGCGAATCAAACCCATATCCATCAGGTAAAAGCTGTGTTAACAGGGTATTTACCTCCAAAGTGGCTTGTTGAGGCCCTTGAGGGGCATATTTTATCTCGTTTACCCCCAAATTATTCAAAAATTGAGACTGAGAAGTATAACTAGCCGATACCGACTGCATCCCATCTATTCCACTTCCGTTTATAGTGAGCTTTTCAGCTTCCCTTGTTATTCTACCTAACATTACCTTATCTTTATTTTACACTCTTTTTTGTGTGTAATATAATAAATAAAGGATTAAGGAAAAATGTCAGATAGTATATACAACGTACCAAAGCATAACCCCGACAAAACATATGCTAAAAACGCTATAGTTTTTAAAGAAGAGTCTGTAGGTAACTCTGGGGTCCCTCTTAACCTTAAATATTATTACGCCCTAAAAGACGTCCCTGTAAACCAAGCAATAACAGCTACCCAATACTGGGGAGGATATATCACCATAAGAGGTGAGCAAAAACCTCATTTTTTATGGACCCCGTCTTACAACTTAAGCGCCTCTCATTCCCCCCGTATAAATACTGTAATGTTCGGAAACGGCTACGAACAAAGATCACCTGATGGAATCTACACCAGTTTAATCCGCCTTGATGTCTCTTTTGACATGAGGAACCAAGCCGAGTCGGCCGCTATTTTACATTTTTTAAAAACTAGAAGAGCTACTGAAAGTTTTATTGTTAAAAATTTACCCCCTATTTATGCGGATAGCTTCTACAATAAAAGATTTGTTTGCCCAACTTTTAACTCAAACTTTACATTCCATAACAACTACACGATGAAGGCTACATTTGTAGAAACGAATAATTAGACATGCCTGAACCAGAACCAAAAATACCTTTCAATGACGAAACTAGAGCTAAGTCTTCTATTAAGTCTCTTAACTCGGAATTAAGCAACTTAACGCCATCAGCGCTTGTGACCATGTTTGAGATTGACCTTAATAAACTGATAGAAACTAAAGGAATCAATCTTCAAGACCAAGCGAAAGACGTTAACTTTATAGGAGATGTAAATGATGGTATATTAAGATTTCATAATAATATAAATATTTTTAACTCTTATATCATTTGGCGCGGAAAAACTTACTACCCGGCCCCTATAGCGGCAGAAGGGTTTGAGTCCACCACTAAAGGAGTGCTCCCGCAACCAACTTTAACTATAGCTAGCCAATCAGAAACGGGAGCTGACCAGTTAGCCTTACTTAAACACGAAATTAAAAAATTTGGAGATATCATAGGTTCAAAAGTAGTAAGGAGAAGGACATTTGCAAAATACTTAGATAGAATAAACTTTTTTGCAACAAGAGGAGACACGCGCAACCTAGCCACTCTACCCCAAGGCTACGAGCCCGACCCTTACGCAGAGCTTCCTATCGATGTTTACTTCATTGAAAGAAAACAGACTGAAAACAAAAATGTACTCACCTACCAACTATCTTCAGCTCTAGACATGGAGGGCACTAAGATACCTAAAAGAGTTATAGTTTCTGATAAATGTGTATGGCAATATAGAGGTATAGGATGTTGGTATCAATGCAAAGAAGGGGGTGAAACCTCAACTTATTCGGACGAAAAATTTCCACCCCTGCTTAAAAAAGCAGAAATATCCAAGTTGGGAGCCGGAGGCATAGACTTAGGCCTTCCTAAAAAAGCAACCGCCGTAGCCAACGATAAGGATGAAAAAATAAAAGATATTTTACAAATTAGTCGTATAGTGCCTAAAGGCCGATGGGAAGATAACGAATCTTATAGCAAAGGCGACTCGGTTTACATTTCCCCTGAGGGTGACCATATAAAGTATTATTTTGTATGTAAAAAAGACGGTACTATAGGATCGGCCACTATACCTCCTAATGCAGAGCATTGGATCGCGGATGAATGCTCTAAGTCCCTAACAGGGTGCCGACTTAGATGGGGAGCTGGAAAAGGGGCTGCAGATGACAGGGGATGCGCTATACAAAAAGGCGAACTACCTTTTGGTGGATTCCCCGCCGCTAGAAAAATGTCTCGCTTAGGATAATGCTTAACAATTTAATTAAAGAATCTATAAAAAGACACGCCTTAGAAGAGTCCCCTAAGGAGTGTTGCGGTATTTTAATTAAAAAAGAAAATGCCCTTACCGCTTTCCCTTGTTATAACGTTTCGGAAAAACCAGAAAAACATTTCTCAATTCTTCCTAGTGATTATTTAAAAGCCTCCCGAAAAGGAACTGTAGAAGCTGTATATCATTCGCATAACTCAAGCAATGATAAATTTTCTCCGAACGATATACTAAACAGTAAAAGCCACAATCTTCCCTTTATTCTTTATTGCGCTCCTAAAGATTCTTTTTCTACATTCGATCCAAAAAAGAGTAAAACTTTTTGGTACGACAAAACTTTTAAAATTGGAGAAACTGACTGCTACACTGTAGTAAAAGAATATTATAAAGAGCTTGGAATCGAACTGGACGGACAAAACAACCTAGGTAATGACTGGCATAAAAAAAATCCAGAATTAATCCAAGAGCTTTTCGACCTAAACAAGAGCAACCCCAATTTACCCATAATGCAACTCCACCCTACGAGCGAATTAAAAAAACATGATGTTATAGTTTTTCAATTTGTTAAAGGAGCGGGGCCTAATCATGTAGCTATTTATTTAGGCCATGGGGAAATATTGCATCACCCTCGAAATAAATTTTTATGCATTCAAGAACTTAATAAAACTTTAAGTAAAACAATTTTTAAAATATATCGGCATGAGCAATTTAGTTAATATAAAACTCCATGGAATTTTGAGCAAACAACTCGGACGCTCCGAATGGAAGCTTAACGTAAAAAGTGTTGGGGAGGCGATTAGAGGAATCGAATCTAATACTAAAAAACTGTACAAACAGTTAATGGAGAATGACAAGAAAAGCATAAGGTATAGGGTTGTTATAAATGATAATGACTTTTTAATGGAAGACGGAAAAGACCCTGATTCTTTAGAAGATTTAGCAAATTCTGAATTAGCTATAAAAAGAAGCGCATTAAAAAAAATAGATATTGTTCCTGTTATAGAAGGATCAGATGATATTATGTCTATATTTACGATTGTCCTTGGAGTAGCTTTAATATTTGCGGGAGGAGTAGGCCTTGGCTTGTTCGGGGCGCCAGCATGGAGCTCTGGAGCTTTTGCAGCTATGGGGGCAGGAGGCTGGAGCGCAGCTTTTTCAGGAGCTTTAATGCTTGGAGGTATCGGGTTAGTGGCGGCCGGAGTGAGTAATCTTTTGACACCAATGCCCCAATTTGGAGATTTTAGAGAAATAGAAGGAGGAGGTAATAGGTCCTATCTTTTTAACGGTCCTGAAAATACTGTTAGAGAAGGAGGCCCAGTTTTTGTAGGATATGGTAGATTGCTTATCGGGAGTCATGTTATTCAATCAGCCTCCGATACCGTCGACTATGAGGCAGAAGTTAAACCTAAAGACACATGGGGTGAAACAAAATATGGCTTACTCTACAATATACCTAATGCGGCAGGTTTATTAAAAACCGCCACGGACAACTGGAATAAAGACGAATAACAATGGGTAAAAAGAAAAAACAAAAACAAGCAAGGCCGATAGTAACAGATGTTTCAGCGGTAAAAAATGCAGCGGGAGAATATGTAGTATCTCGCTCTTACGCTGAAGTGGTAGACCTGCTAAGCGAAGGAGTTATCGAGGGCCTTGTTTCCGGCGAATACTCTTATAATGGAGACTTTTCTAAAGTTCAAAATAACGAACCGGTGACTGGGTATACTAGCGTTTCTTTCGACCATTATACAGCAACAGGAGACGCTGGCACTAATTTAAATTCCTTAGGCTTTTTACGTTCCGTCTACTGGAATGAAATTCCTATTGTAGATAAAGATGGTTTTTATAATTTTCCATACATTAACCTACAAAAAGTAGACGGCCTGCCAGAAGGTACTATTCCTAGGCTTAATACGGAAATGGATACTTACGCAGGCGTCAGCAGCTCTGACGTTTTAGATCTTACTATTAATAGATCAATAGGCGAAAGACTTTATGGCCCTGAAGTAGAAGGAGGTGATGCCTCCCCAACAGATGTCAAACAAGCTAAATTAAAGGCTGGTATAAAAATAGATAAGTACGCAAAAACTTATACCGTATTGAACAAGGAGATTCAAAAAATCCTAGTTAACATAAAAATAGCCGCACTTTTCGAAAACATCCAAGCCGGTCCCAAGACTTACAAAAAGTCGAAACATTTAAATAAATGTAATCGAGCCTCAACAGGATTCGGAGACACAAAGGCTAGAACTATAGAATATAATATTTACTACAGACCCATATATGATCAAAGGTTTAAACCTTCTAGTTCAGCCGGGGCAGAAAAACCCTCGATTGAAGTTGATTGGTCTTCCCCCATAAAAGAAAGAGTAACCGGAAAAGTTGATCAACCTTATATTCGAGCCACCACTGTCGACTTGTCGCAATTCGATTATTCGGACCAAGAAGGTTTTGAAGGATGGGAGATCAGGATAGTAAGAATAACTCCCGAGCCTGTTACGTCTTATTATCGAGCCACAAGCTTCGTAGACTCACTCGTAGAAATTTATGGGACAAAGCTTAAGTATCCCTACTCTTCAATGGTTTACTCTCAGTTTGATGCACGCTCCTTTAGCCGTGTACCAACTAGAGCTTACGATACTAATTTAATTAAAGTTAAAATTCCTAACAACTATAACCCTTATATAAAAACCTACGGGAAAAGCTCCGCCGCCCTTGAGGGATCAAATCCTATGCAAGGCGCAGAAGGGTCAAAGATAGCATGGGGTGATAGAACAAATTCAACTTGTGATGGAGTTAACTCTTGGTCCAAAAGGACTATAATTGACCCCGAATGGGACGGAGGCTTTGCGACCGTCGACGGAAGCGCAGATGCCCAACCAGTTAAAGTTTGGACTGATAATCCAGCATGGTGTTTTTATGATTTGATGACGAACCCACGCTATGGCTTAGGGGACAGCATCGAGGAATCTCAAATTGATAAATGGGCTCTTTACGAAATCGCTCAACATTGCGATGAATTAGTTCAGGATACTTACGGTGGCCTTGAACCAAGGTTTACTATAAATTACCTTATAACTTCCCGGGAAGAAGCGTTTAAAGTATTAAATGATTTAACGTCTATTTTTCGTGGAATTGCTTACTTTGCTAACGGTAGCATTTTTGCCGTACAGGATAAATATAAATTACCTGTTTATCAGTTTAATAATTCTAACGTTGCTGGAGGAAACTTTACTTACTCCAGCTCAGCTAAAAAGGCCCGACATAGCGTAGCCATTGTAAGATATAATGATAAAAGGAACTTCTTTCAACCTGCTATAGAATACTTAGAAGATGAAGAATCAGTAAGGCGATATGGAATTAAAGAAATAGAAACCAGTGCTCTAGGTGCAACTAGTAGGGGGCAAGCTAGAAGGTTTGCAAAGTGGATTCTCCAGTCAGAGTCCCTAGAAACAGAAACAGTTTCTTTTTCGATGGGTCAGGATGGAGCGTATGTTCAACCCGGAGATGTAATTCAAATCTATGACAATTTCCGCAGTCCACTCAAGTACAGCGGCCGGACTAACGCGGTAATAAAAGGACTTACTTTATCTACTTCAGCTGGATCAACCGAACAAAACGTCGCCACACAGCTAAATGATCAATATAGTAACCAATCAAATTTCAATACAGTTATCTTGGATCAAGCATTAGGCTTTCACCCCGATAAAGTTTACAAATTCTCTATACTCACTCCTACTTACAATACGGTTACAGGAGACTCTAGCGAAGAAGTAAGAAGAAGCCAAATTCAAACCGGACTTTTTAAAGGGTCTGATACTCAACTTACTACAGGTAACCATCAAAACAATCTTAGATTTAGGTCCGACCTTAGCGGTCAATGTACTGAAATTACCTTCAACACAGGTACTAATTATGGAGGCATGGAGAACTCTTTTGATTTTGATAATTATGTCATAACTGGGTACACAAATACCGGAGTATGGACTTCAGGCCCTCTTCAAAATATGGGAATATCACAGCAAGGATATTCAGGCGGATGCTTCTCTGGAGAAAATCTAGTATGGAGTATTGAACCCGATAATGCTGACGATCCTGAATTTATTAGCGGGAGTTATTCTAATTATAAAATTATAAACGTTAAGGAAGATGAAGATGTCTACTCTATTTCAGCCTTAGCCTACTCTACAGGTAAATATGACGAAGTAGACGCATCTACTGCTGTGAACGTGGCTTCAAAAATTAGCTTCCCCTTATTTCCTACGGGGATTACAGCCACCAATACCGCGAAGGTAGACTCGGAAGATACAGCTATCGACCCAATCCTTAACATTACTCAAGATACAGCTTTTCAAGGTGCCAATAAAAATATTTCTTACGGAACTATAGCTGTTGAATTTTCAGTAGCTGGATACGAATTAGCGCAACAGTCCCAAGAAGAAGACATTAAATCTTTTTACGTAAAAGACTCCAATCAAGAAAGTTTAGATATAACTTATGCAGTAGCTATTTTAACAAATAACGACACTAGCGTTATGGGCTCGGATGCTCCGGGGGCAGATCAATTAAAAATAATAAAACCCAATAGGTATCCAATTTACGCCCCTTACATAGCCGAGAATATAGCCAATCAACGAATACTAGGAACGGATTCTGAAGGTAAAGACGTTATTAATAAAAGGAGAGTAGTAGCAGGAGACTACCAAGATCCTAATTCCCGAAGTAAAATCCATGGAGAGTATTTAATCAGCCGAGGTATTACTGATTACTATGTAGCTGTATTTGCTCTATCTGAAACAAGTACTGTTTCATGGGGTATGATAAGAAAACTTACCTTATCTTCCACGGATGGATTAATTGACAGTGACATTGGGACGGTTTCTTTAACTAATTTAACATCAGAAGGATTAGATTTTGTACAAACTTCACCAAACTTATTACCTTTAGAGAGTGTTGAACCGGGCTTCACGTGGAATATTTCTGCACAAGATATTTACAGCACTCAAAGCTCAGCGGATAAACCTTATTTTGAAATACCTATAGATAACTCAGATAGGCAATACAGAATAACAATTAGAAAACCTCACCCCTTGAACGTGTCTAAAAGTAACTTTAATCAACCTTCTGATTATATTTTCGTGGAAATTACAGGTTACAACACTCAAGGGGATTCACCTAACTTTGTTTTCCAGAAATTTTATAATGACCCTAATCAAATTACAGGTTATCGAGATGATGATCATGTAACAGGATGGACTAACGGAATAGTAACTGATAAAGATGAAGCGAAATGGCTCTCTATAAGCGGCAGTGGATTTAACATAAGAAATAATCCAGAAGAGTTTCCTGTCCGCGAGTTTGATATAGTTGTAGAAGCTCAAGACTCAGCGGGCAACACAAGCGCAGGAAACGTGGTCTGGGAAAATACAATACTTGGAACTAGCGCAAGCACTGAAGTAGACTCTTTTGACACGAGTAAATCTAATTATGAAATTTTCGGGGGAAAAATAGAATCCCCAAGCGGAGTCTTCTTTGCTCAAACCACAGGAACAAATCCTAAAGGTTTAGGGTTGAATTATGAGTTTATAAGACCTGAGGATGCATTTAAATTAGAATACCCTTATGTAGCCTCGGCCTTCGTTTACCCCAACGGGTATCTTGAAATTAAATTAAATAATTCAACCAACGCCAACGGTGTGAATATCTCCAAAGAGGATGAAATAGACGCGTTTTTTAATAATACGGCAGGTATACTATTTTACTATACCACAGGCGATAATACGCAGGAATATAAAAAGAATGTCCCTACAGCCCTAAATAAAGCTCCTGAATTTACTATTGATACATCCAAACTAAATGAAACTAACAATAAAGGTCTTCAAAGCTTGGTTACCCCCGCCACCTATACCGCAGGACAACTAGTTAACGATGCGACGGCATTTGGTGGATTAGTTAATTTAAAAGGATACACGGGTCTTGCCGTTAACGGAGGCGCAGTCCTGCCTCAAGTCCATAGAGGATTTTATCTATTTAATGAAGCTGATTCCTTAGATTCCCTCCGTATTCCTTTTCCTAATATTAGCCGACCTGAAGTCGAAAATATAAATTTAAGTTTTGCTTATTTTGACAACTTACATTTACTTTCAGCTTTTGAAGAAGACGGTGATACACCTGTATTATTAGATAAAGGAGGGATCGATACAGCTAAAATATTTACTGAAGATAACCTTAATTATTCTAGCGCGGTAACAGAAAAGGCTCCTTCCTTTTTCACCTCTGAAGAGGTAACTTATCCTAATACTATGGTTGACACCCCTATAAATAGTTTATTCTTAAACGAAAACAGTGTTAACAGTGCCACTGATTCAGCCTTAGCGTTTAGAGGGTGGGCGGAAGTTACAGTTGACTTGAGTGATTTTCAACCTAACCGTGATGAGGGCATGAGCCTTTATGGTTTCGCTGGTGATTGGATGACGAAAAGTTGGCGAATAGAAGATTCGCCTGAGAATATAAATATAGATGAAGGTTTTTTCCGCAAGCTTGTATCTAAAAACCTCCCATCGCTTAAACTGGTAAGAAGCTATGACCTTTCATTGGATAAATATCAACTTGCCCTTAACGTAGAAGGGTTATCATCCGTAGACCCTCTTAAAACTGCAGTGATGATATCTGAAGGTAAACAATCACAGACAGATAGTGGTCTAATTACTTATAGCTGGCTCCCATTTGACAACCCCGATACTTTACAAATAAAGCTTCCTTACGGGAATGAGCCGCCAGACAGTAAAACTCCATATTACAAAAAAATTACATTTGGAATACTCAGGACTAATGAGTAAAATAAAAATATGAAGCCTGAAATTTTTCAAGCCTCCATAGAAAAGGGTTCAAATAAATTATATTTAGAGTCAGGCCGCGATGTAGCCACTCGGAATGGAGCGTTTATAAAACTCGGACCCAATGATATCTTCTATAGGGTAGAGAGCTCCGAAAAAATTAACATTAAAAGAAAATTTACGTTCGACTCCCAACACCTTGTTATTAAAGGCAATTTTGATTACCGGCTTTTTATGGGCGACAACGCTAAAATTACTTTCGAGGAATATGAAGCTATCAGCTCAGGAGAAATAAAAAACCAGAATGGTAAATATAATATAGGTCAAAAAATATACGCCCAAGGAGGCATCACATCTAGCTTCAGCGGAAATTTAACCGGCGAGTATGCCGAACTGGAAGTAAAACAAGTCGACGAAGACGGCCAAATATTAAAACTCGAGTTAACTAAACCGGGCCTTTATATAAAGCCACCTGAAAGCCCAGTCAGCGTAATGGATGAAGAAGGTCAAACCATACAGGTAGAAATAGAATTTGATTTAGCCTCGCATTCATCAATTATCGATAGAGAGTTTTTATTTGTAGAAAATAGCGGCCAAAATACTAATATAAGAATTTCCTACCCATTACCAGAAGGAGTGATGCATGGAGAAATGGTTGTTTCTAAACAGGTTATTTTGCTAGATAAACCTTACAGTGATGAATCGTTTGAGAATGAAATTTGTCAAATCACATTTGACTACTCTCCTGTTAGCAGCATGCCTCTTTTACCGCCAAATAGCATAGACCCACAATCCACATATAACGAAGCTATATTAATTATAGAAAAAAAATTCCAAGACCTAGAAAAAAGAATAACTAGAATGGAGAATATGAATTTTTAATAACCTCCGCTTCGCACTCCTGTAGTTCCTCTATTTAATAGACCGCCGGGTCTTTGCTGTTTAACAATTTCCTGAACCACTACTCCTTGTAAAAGCTTCCCGAGCTCTTTATTGTTTTCAACTTCTTCTTGTTGATCACGCTCTGAAGGGCCGCTCTTCCCACTGGTAGCGTCAGAATCTGCGGTAGCTTTTCCGTTTTTGTCTATATTAACATTAATATTAACATTATTAGTCATTGCTCCTCCGGCTACCATTCCGCCGCCTCCGCCGCCGCCAACTAATCCGCCGGAAGCATAACCGGGGACATTTCCTCGATTAAGTTCAGTCATGAATCCTACTCCATGAGTACGTACAGCTTCGGGACTCATTATATATTCGCCACCCATAACGCGAGCCATTCCCCCGTTTGCATTGCCCGGGTTTCCAAAATTAATTAGTTTTTGAGACATTGGGTCAAGCCCTTGGAAGGTACTTCTACCTGTAGGAGTATTAAATACTGAGGGCATCTTAGGACCACCCCGAGTAAAAGAGTCTCCATGCGCGACTGGGAATCCTCTTTCATAAGCGCTAGGTGTAGGTCCATACGAAAGACGAGGATCGTAAGGTGGAGTGAAGCCTTCCGGTGGATTTCCGCTTACCTCACCATAACCCCCGGAAGCCGATGCCGGATTATTCCTGCTATCCATAAACTTAGCTCCACCTATAAGCATAGCAGCATTCATATAAGCGCTAATTAAACGCCCTCTTTTTTGTTTTTTGACGGCATCAACAGCATCGCTTCTTCTTTGAGTTTCTGAAGCTAAGTATCCTTGATATTTACCCATAGCCTGCTCTTTTTCAAACATCCTAGCTGTCTGTGGATCATCCGCACCTAACCTACCTAAAAGAGAAAGACTTCTGCTTACTTCGAATCTTCCTTCTGTTGGCCTCGCCCTTTCACTTACTAACTGACCTGTTTGAGGATCACGACGATAATATACAAAAGCTTTATTAAGGGAGACTCCCGCTCTACCTCCACCACCAGAGAATACGTCTCCGCCTCTTGCGTCGGGGTCTGGGCCACCAAAATACCCATGAGAGCCCCTTCCGTACCCGTAATTCTGGGAAGGCGCTGGACTTGGACTTCCCGGTTGCATAGCCGCCCCTATCATACTGGCAGCTGCCGTTGACCCCGCGGCGACTAATCCCATTTGCCCCATTGTTGGCCCACCATTAGCGTATCCATTTATTGCGTTTAAAGCTGGTAAGCCGATTTTATTTACAGCAGATTTTTTAATTACAAATTCCCCACCTCTCATACGAGTTAAAACATCATCTTTGTTTCCAGAACCCCCAGTCACTAACCCTCCAGCGTTATAGCCGGGAATATAACCTCCTTGAGCTTTCCCCGGGCCTAATCCGCTGAATAGCATATTAGTAAACATGTTAGTAGAAACTTGAGATATAGAATTTAATATACCGTTAGCCATGTTTGCTATAGCGCCGCCTACTGTGTCAGCACCGCTTGCTATAGATTGAAAAGCACTAGAAAAAGAAGACTTCATAGAATTGGCTACGCTTACTACTCCATCTTCAAATTCTAAAATTGCGTTTGTATCCCCATAAGCAAAAGCCTCTCTAAAGGCTTGCCCCGGATTACCTCTTGAAGTGCCAGCTCTTATAGCTGCCCTTCTAGCTTTTTTGCCCGCTCCTGCTATCTCAGTCTCAGTTATCCCTAAACCTTCATTCTTTAAGTCTCTTAATCCAGAGGCAGTGCTAGCTGTAAGGAATCTTTGATTTATTATATTTTGTTTAAATTGCGCTTTTTGAAATGTTTGAATTGCCTTTAATTCCTCTTTACGAGCTTTGTTAGTGGCGGTTATGTTTTCGTTCTCAGCTTTTCTGTTTTTTATATTTTCGCCTTGCAGGTGATTAGTTTCTTTTAAATTTGTTACTCGATCAGTTTGTAATGTTTTTAAAAACTTAAGCTCTGCTATTTGCTTACTTCCCATTGAGCTTTCTTTTAAGGAAGGGTCATCTTCGATTGCCCTAATCCTTCTTTCTATTTCATTATCTGTTAATTTTTTATACTCTTGATTATAGCTTTCTATAAAATCATTTTGCTGCTTAAGACCCATTCCGCTTTTTTTAATTTCGCTAACTAAAGAAGCTAAAGAGGCTATTTCTTTTTGCTCTAATTTTTCTTTTTGTTGGATATTTATTGTGGCTCTTTGGGTTTCTTCTTTGTCTAGAACCGCTAGCCTAGATATACGGCTCTGTTCGTCTATAAGCCCTTCTCCGGCCATCGTCATCCCAGCCATCCTTCCTTCATTAGTCCTATTTAAAGCCCTCCTAGCACCTCCCCTACTTAATCTACTGATACGTGCAGCTGAACCAAATTTACTATCCAAGCCTGAAGTTACTAAGCCCATTTGAGCTTGCCGGAAAGACCTATCTACTCCCCCTTGAGTGAGCCCCATTAATAAAGACCCGGATCCATCCCCCTTGTCTGACAGGAAGTTCCTCCCTCCTCCGCCAAAAGCAGTAGGACCTACCGCCCCCCTGAAGCTAAACAAGCCAGCTAGAGTACTAGATATTTTCCTAAGGTCTCCTTCTTCACCTCTATTTGCAAACGCTTTTGCTTCTACAACGTTTCCACTAGCTTTAAACAGATTCGAGACCAACTTATTAGCTTTTAGCAATACGTCAGTAGCTCCATCTAATTTACCTTGATCTTGGAGACGTAATCCCTCTTCAACTTGACTCCTTATGTTTGAGATAGCCCTAGCGCCTCCAGCTCCCTCCATTCCGCCTCTTTGACCCGCGAATCTCATTCCAGTTTCTTCGGGAGTAAGTTCTAGTATTTTTTGGGCAGACGCCCCAGTCATCCCAGCTCTTTCCCGGAAAATTTTACCTATATCCTGAGCTTCAGCTTTTTTAAAACCCTCAGTTCTAGTGCTAGCCGCCATCACTCCCCCAATCCCCATCAATAAACTTAACGGATCATTCATCAGAGTTTCCATGCCTAACCCCTTAGTTCGGTCAAAAGTCTGCCTTGCCCCGAACAAGCGGCCCTGACCCTCTGCCTGAGCGGCTACTCCTAATTGAGTTTCTGTTTCTTGGAGTAATTTTTTTATAGAGGACATGTCCGCAGCCGTCATCCCTTTCCCACCTGTACGCCTTAGCTCCTTTATATCTATTAAATTTAATAAATCTTGTTTAGATTGGTTAAGCTGTTTACTCCCCTCGCTTTCGCCAAAAATCTTATTTACTATTTCATTTGTATTTATTCCAAGTAAAGGAATATCAATTCCTCCTTTTTGAGCGTCTAAAATAGCTTGAGTCCTGTCTATTATATTTTTCACCCCTTCTAATTTCTCAGCCCCAGTTAAAGGTTTACCTGAGGTGAGTTTTTTCATAGACACAGTAATCCCATCTATACTTTCGGTGAAAACTTTTGATGTAGCTTCAAATTGAGCAGCGGCTATTTCGGCATTTTTGCCTCCAAGCATAGTATCTATATCACCTAGAGAAGTCGCTGCACCAAGAGCCGCTCCTGCAGCTATTCCCGCAGGTCCGAAAGCCGCACCCATCATAGCTGTACCTCCCACATTCGCTAGAACATTAGCTCCAGATTGTAATTGCGGACTAGCTCCCAGAGATGAAGCGGCTCCACTAAGTGCCATATTAATCATCATACCTGCCATCATCATACGGCCGGAAGCATCTTTCATTTCTCCGCCAGCTTCCAATTGCTTGTCTGCACCTCGAGTAAGCTTTGACATGGCTGAAGCGTCAGTTAACGTTCTTGAACCTGATATTATGGAACCACCTATAAAGTTAGGAACAAAACCTCCAGCAGCACCATGACCCTTAGGATTAATCCCCATGGCTCTAGATCTATTTATTCCTTGATTTAACCCTGCAGGCTCGTCAATAGTATTAAAAACTCCTACTCCACCGGGGTTACTGGATGAACGTAAAGCTGGACTGCTACCAACTCTTATTGCGGAAGCAGGAACTCCTGCGGCCATTTCCCTCCCTACTGCAGAAGTAAGAGGCGAGAAGTTTGGAACAAAACCCATAGCTTGTCCGCCTAGTGGAGTATGTCTTACAAATCTCCTCCCCGGACCATTCGTTAGCACCTCTTTCGCTATTTTAGAGGTCATGCTACTCCTTGATGAGTAACCAGCAGATATCTTAAAATCCCCAAGAGTGAAACTGCCTCCGAACGCTTTTTCTCTAGCTCTGCGAGAGAAAGGAGGACGTACGTCAAAATCACCATATTGAGCTTTTTTAGCTGCAGCCTTTTTATCTAAGGCTAAATCCATACCTACTTCAAACGCAGCACCAGCTGCGGCCGACATAGCTCCCTTTGACCCCCTTGTCGTTTCTAATGCTCGAATAATTTCCGACTGAGCTGGGTTTCTGGCTGGAGGGTTAACGCTCATAGCAAACGCCCTAGTAACGTCAGCCGCTGCTCCTTCCATTTTCTCTCTTACGTCAATAGGCCCTTTAGAACGATTCATTAAGGAGGGCTTGTAACTTAATATTGGAAAAGAGGCTTTAAAATTGCCGTAAGGAGCTTCTCCCTTTACTGGCTTGGACATAGCTCGAGCGTCTGACCCGCGTGGCACCAACATCGCAATTCCTCCCCCCATAACAGTCAACATCCCGCCTCTTTTTAGAGCTCCGTCCTTTTGGTTTTTTGTTAATGACTGCGTAGCTGTGCCCTTAACTGATTTTTTAAACATCGCAGGTGTATTACCGTAACCAACGTTCCTTAACCCCATAGCTGCAAAATTAGGAACAAACCCATTTGCTGCGTAAGGGTTAAATCCATGAGCAGCGCCAAAAGCTGCTTTATAACCTGCTCCCGCAGCACTGTTTGCTGGCGGCATAATTGCTTTTTGACTCATTCCCGGGAATTGCTTAACTGTTTCCGCGGAATTATACATCATTGTCCCAGCCCCCGGCTGGCTCATCGTTCTTATAGCCCCAGCCCTATAACCCCCAGCCGAAGCCGCTGCCCTTTCCGCTCCAGCACTTGCAAAGTTAGGAATAAACCCACCCGCCTTACCGGGCCTCACCGAGCCGATAAGAGACGCAGAACCTGCAGGACTCACTCTTGCTCCACCAGCATACATACCTGTAGCAAGAGTTTTTGCTATAGTAGCTTGCTGAGCTCTCTCAAGGGTCTGAAGCTTCATGGTCTTCAGAATATCTTTTTGTATAGTAGCTATAGTTGTCTCGCCAGTTGCTATTTGAGTTATTAAAGAAGGTTGCTCCCTGAGCTTGTTCAAGGTTATCTCCTCTAAACTAGCCCTTTGTTTTGCAGCTACATTCAAACCCATGAAGTCTTTTAAAGCCGTGCCTGCAAATTTAGCTAAATTTAATCCTAATTTAGTAATCGCCGCTCCAACCATAATCAATCCGGGGCCTGCTATAAAATTACCAATACCCGTCAGTAATCCTTTACCAACAGTCTCCCCCACCCCTTCCATCATTCCGCCTTTACCAAAAGATTCAATAGCGGTATTCAAGGTCCCTAAAACTTTTCTTATCGCAGGTTCAAAAGCTCCCCCGCCCAAACCCGCTCCTGCAGAAGTCAAGTTAGCCATACTTCTATTAACTAAAGAGTCTAAGGTTTTATTTAATTCTAAATTCCTTTGGTAAGCTTCATTAGTTGCTGTATTTGAAATCCTTAATGATCTTGAGTATTCACTATTAACATTAACAAGGTCGGACATTGCCGCTTTTAATATGTTAATTTGGAAAACGCCCGCTACGCTTTCCCCCACAGAAGCCTGCTGAGCTTTAGTTAAAGTTCCAAAACTTCTCGACAAATTTTCAAGAACTGTAACCCCATCCAACATTTTGCCGTTCATGTCGGTAGTGGCAACTCCAATGTCTTTCAGTTTTTTCTGTACGTCACTACGTTGAATACGGGTAAATATAGTTTTGAATGCGTTACCAATTACAGCGCCCCCTCGAGCGGTTTTTTGTTGAACCGCGGTAGTAATCGCCATTAACTGATCAAGACTTACTCCAGCGTCAACCGCGGAAGAACCCACACGAGAAATAGATTTAGCCAAGTCTTCAGAGCTAACAGCGAAAGCTGCATCAACTTTAGCCATTTTATTAATTACTTGAGCGGAAGTTACGCCTTCTTTATTAAAAGAGTTTACTGCAGCGGTTAAGGACTTAACAGCATCGGCAGCATTCATTCCCGTCAAACGTGTCAGGATCAATGCGTCTTTTGTACGGGATAGTGTTTGCTCCATCCCCAAACCCTGACGAGCAAGTTCTGTAGCGGCTTCAGCAACTGTGTCGAACCCTTGAGCTGTTTCCTTAGCGACCTTAAACATTCCCCTGCCAAATTTATCAAGGGTTTTGGTAGAAGCATTCATGACGACATTAACGTCTGCCATTGCTTTTTCCACCTTGATAGCAGAGGAGACCATCGCTTTTAGAGCGCGATCAACTTGCATTATTAATCCAGCTGAAGCGCCGAAAGCTATAACACGCGCATTGGAAGCTTCTAGGGATTTTGTAAACTCATCAGCGCGGACCGTAGCTTTGGATAATCCGGTCCCCAGAGCTCGGACTTTGTCTCCTCCACCTCCGGCGCCAACCCCCTTCATGGCTCCCCCCATGCTCTTAGATAAAGCGTCAATTTGCTTCTGAAGCCGAGCTACTTCCCTTTGAGCTTGCCGCGAGTCTAAGTCTAATCCTACTGTTATTCTATCAGCCGCCATATTCCTAGTGTATAATTACACTATTTTTGGCTAAACCCCATGAATTTTCATCATGTCCTCCATATTAAGACTCCCTCCCTTTTCTGCTGCTTTTTTCGCTAGATTTACAGTCTCATCGGGATTATCTAAACCCAACCTCTTTAAATCTTGTTTTGTAGCTCCTACCAGAGAGGTAGCCGCCCCTTCTTTGCCTTCGTTTTTCGCTTTATCTAGTACTTCTTTAGCACTTTTTGTGGAATCAAACCATTCGGTTAATTTTTCCGGATCTTCTTTTATCTCTTCAGGGACTTGAGACTCTGCATTTTCCATAAGAGACTTGTAGTATCTTGCGTACCCAAATAACTCCACTTGATAGAATGTAAGCTGGACTAAAGGCTTACCAAAAAATATATGAGCATTGTTATCAGAAAGATAAAACAGGTTAGTAAAAAAACCGCTTAAAGAAATTTTTCTTAAGTTTTGGGATCTAAATTTTTTAGTACTATTATTGTATACTTTAATTAAATCCATCACAGACTTCTCTGGAAGTTCATCGAACTCTTCTTCACTTAAAAGAAAACCCCCATCTTCTTTTAATATAGCTTTCCTCATGTAATGCTCGTTGATTCTTCGCTGAGCATAATTTTCCGCACAAAAGCCTATTAATTCTTCTTTCTCAATTTCTAGTGAAGATAGTTTTAATTGATTTTCTTCTACCTGAGAGTTTAAACTTTGGATATGAACGTCTAAAAAAACCTTAGATTTAGAGTTTTTAAGCCCTGCGATCATGGTTTTTAAATTTAAGATCTCTTTATTCTTTTTATCGTCCCAAATTTCGTTCTCTATTAAATAATCCACCCTATCTTTGCGAGAGGGAAGCCCCCTTTCTCTAGCTTTTTCATAGAAATATCGGTTTTTTATATCAAGCTCGGCTGAATCAAAATTATTAAAATGTTTGATTTTAACTTTTCCGAAAACTTCGGAATCGCTCAGCGTGTAACCTCGAAGAATCTCGGAAAAAATAACTTTTAAGCCACTTTCTTCCATTAAATTTCTATACGCGGCAAGGATTTGCCGAAAAGCTTTTTACCTAACTCTTTTTTTTAGATTCAGATTTTTTTTCTTCCTTAGTCTCTTGAGAATTAGCCAATTGCTCGTCTTCATCTAGTTTCATAGCCATATCTATCATGCTCTGGAACTCCTCTTGAGTATTAGGCCTACCTACGAACCAAAAACTTACATAGTAAGCAAACCTTCTAGCGATTGCCAATGTAAAGAAGTCTTCTCCTTCGTCTATTTCATCGTATTTTTCTAGTTTTTGATCGAATTCGCCTTCTCCAAAAAAAGGAACTGCTTTACCATCTGTATCTTCGTGCGCTAAATGAAGCATCCACCACAATATTACCTTGTTACGAGCTCGGCTTTCCGCTGTCTCTTCATAAAGACTATCTTCCACTAATTGCAAATCCCTGAGGTCTCTTCTAGTGGGTTTTATCTCTTTTTCTAATTCTTCTAGCCTCTTTTTTTGGGCCGCCGTTCTTTTTTTCTCATCAACCTCTAAAATCTTACTTTGTTCTTTGTGGAATGCTTGAAGTTTTTCGACAATTTCTTTATATTGCTTATTTTCATCATTACTACGGGTTCCCCCATCATTTTCAAATCGTTTCTCAAGTAAGGCGCGAGTTAAAAGTCCAGCTTTAATTCCTTCAGCTAGTTTTACTCCATAATATAACTCAGCCTCGTCAGTCATGGCTCGAGTTGGGCGTCTGAGGAAAAATTTGTGAGGTACTTCTTTTTTTACATCCTTGGAGGTAGTTACTTCAGTACCGTCTTTTTTCTTTTCGACAGACTGCTCCTTAATGGTTTCTTCTTTATTGGCGTCAAACTCGTATATGCGCTTCATTTTGATTTATTATGGTTGTATTCGATAAATTTTTCAAAATAATCCTCTAATTCTCGGATTGTGTCATTACCTAAATCGAGTATTCTTTTACGGATTCTTTGGTGGGTTTCGTCGGGTATTTTAATACCTTCTGCATTGAGGTCTTCTAAGATAAAGAAGAATTGTTTATATAAATTAGTAATTTTTCGCTTTGTTTGAAAAGCAAAAAAATTATTGATAATATCCCTATCGTTTCCTTCTTCCTTTGACATACCTTTTACCTTATATCTTATGTATAATTACACTAAAATACAAAAAAAATGGCCCCGATTAGGGGCCATTGTAAATATTTCTTATTATAAGTTAAACATTGACGTTCCCAGTATATCCACTCATAAAGAGCCCAAGGCCTGACTGTTCCGGACCTCCAATCTGTGAGCTAAAGCTGAGAGAGACCGACTTATTGTCACCCATTCCTAAACTGAATGACTGGCTATCTAACTTGATGCCCTTAAGTATATAGTTTGCAGCAATTCCTTTTCCTAAAGTTAATTGCGCTGAGCCACATTCAGGGCTATTTAATTGAATTCGAGCATCGAACAAGCCATCACAATCAATAATTTCAGCCAAAGAACCAGTAGTAAGATCCGATACAACAGCGTCAATCCCCATGCTTACCGTAACAGGAAAATCAATAAGCCTTGCGTAAGCAAACTTGGTTCCCAATTGCTCTATCGGACTACGACTTAAGTCAAAACTAATGTTAAAGCTTTGAATATGAGCATCTGCGATATCCATACCAGCGTAATCGGGGTTATTCATGCTAGTTGATTCAGCAGCTCTTCCTACATTATCATTAGTCTGCTTACTCAAGAAAAGCCTTATATCACCCGGGCGTAGAACGCTAACGTTACCTGCGGAGATTTCCCCAGCGTTACCTGTTGGAGCCGGAAGCGCGACACTAACCGTCTGAGGATCAAGTCGAGTTCCATCAACTGGATTAACGGCAGGACTAACTCCCGAAATATAATAAGGGGGCATTGTGTCGGTGGCGGTCTGGCCTACGCCACTTTCTCCAACTGGCAAACCTGTTCCTTCTGGTCCAGCGTAGAAGTCCATATTCATGCCTTCAGCAGAAACGGAAACGGTTGGAAAACCACCCACGGCAGCTTCGATAGCGTAAGAAGTTAAACCTGCATTACCTATACCTATAATGCTTTCGTATTGGCCAGTAGCGGCTGCTAAATTCGTAGCCCCAGCAGTAGTGGCTAGTGTCACATCAGCATCCTTACCTTCTTTTGCGTTAAGGATATAAAAATTCTTTAGATAATTGGCATTAGTTGAATCCGTAAGATTCGTTATACACGAACGAAACGGGCCAGTCGCGCCACTCGGAGTAACATAGAAACCCAATCTGGCCTCGTTTGCCATATTAGCCAGAAGATAACTAGTATCAAACGAAACAGAAGGTGATTCTGTAATAATCCGGTCAATAGCGCCAAGCTGACCAAACTGGTTAACATCGGTACGGTTAATATTAAAAGAATAGTTAGCGCTCTGTACGCGCTGTAAGTCTTTTGTGGCCTGAGGAACGCCTTGACCAACATCGTACGCTGCCTCCACAGTTGTATAAACTGCTTCACTTTGATAAATTACTCTATTTCTTGTTGCCATTTTAAAAATTCCTATTGTTATTCTAATTTACAGTTAATATGCCTAAAAGTGAAATTATTTTACGATTGTCGAGGGAATCTGAACTTACTAAGCTCGAAATCAATTAAAGTAGAATAAACATTGGGATTAAACTTTCTTACTTCATTCTCTAAAACCCTATCAAAACGAGAAATATTAACATCATTGAGGAATATCTGTTGAGAGTCATTTTTACCATCTATGACTCCAGTATAATTATATTGCCCGCTTCTATAATAGCCGAATTGGTTAAAAGGCATTTCTGAAGCTTCTATTAATGCCACGTTTTTCTGTCTCTGATCCCTAAAAAGAGAACCAATTGCATCAATATCAAATTGACTATCTGCGATTACTATAGCCCTGACATTAATTATAGTGTCATCCATGCCTCCAAAAGCTAAAGGCTCATTAGAACTACCATCAGCTTTTAAATAAACTACTGGGTAAGTTTTAGTATCTTGCTCTAGACCCGTAGGAACCACCGAGGATATTTTATTTCTATTTGTATATTGAGTTTGAAATAATATTTCGTCTTCAGTCCGGCTAGTTAAATATACGTTAAAATCTTTCGTCGCAAAACTTCCGGTAACGGCGGTAGACTGAGCGCCCGACCAGTATGAACGACCATTTCCGTAGTCTATTGCGTAAAGTCCAGTACTTCCACCTTCTCCAACGTTTCCTAAAGCCCCTCCTACGTAAAGGCCTGTAGGAATGGTGGCTCCAGATATTGATGCGTCCGAAACAAACTGTGAATATGAACTCGCATAAGTATCATATCCATAATAGTCGTCAGAAACACTATAAAATTGACCAGTAGTGTTCTGGTAAGCTTCACCTTTATTTAGTAATGTATGGTCAAACCATAACAGAAAACTAGACATTACTTGGTTATCGAATTGTGGTTTCATTTAAGTTGCTGCCTTAATTTTTTCAAGATTGGTGTTATGTAGGGAGTAGGTTTAAATTTTATAAATCCAATATTCTGTTTAGACTGTATAGCTACCCCAGACCTACTATTTTCAGACTTCTTAAAAATTGTATTAGTGTAATTAGTTATACCTCTTTCTACCCCTTTTACCCAACTTTTTGTAGTCCATGATAAGGGAGTAACACTATAAATCTCCTGCACAGTAGGGATATCTATAGGGAACTCTATGAGAAATTTAGTCTTATCAACTTTTAAAAGCTTACCGTTATTTCTCTGTACCTTTACAAAATCTTTTAATGAATTTCTTAATATAATTATAGGGTCAGAGCCAGCATCGAACCCCAAAAAGCCAAAAAGACTCCCAGCCCCGCCTAATAAAGAACTTCCTGAAGCGTTAGGTCCCGCCTCAATTTCTTTAGTAACTACATGTTGGTCCAGTTCTTGAATCGCTTGATTTTGAAGTTTTTTAGCTTTTTTAACGGCGGCATTATAAGCAGCTTTTTGCAACTGTTTAGAGCCCTTAAAATTATATTTTTTAAGCATTTTATTAAGGGACAGCTTACTGCTTTTAGCCATTATGTAGTAGCCTCCAAATAGTACACATAGTAGGTTTGGCCAATAAAGAATCTTGCTCCATCTGAGCTTACAACATTAAAAAGGCTTCCGTTTATTTCAATAGACTCTGTTTTCCCTTTATCGATATAATTTTTACAATCTAGTTCTACTTTAATCCTAACATCACCTTTTTCTATCATGACTTTAAGCTCATCTTGATATTCCAAAGGTTGGTTTTCTTTGTAGTTTATAATAGCGCTAAATGACTGGTTAACAGGGGTATAGGTAACTTGAGTTTTCGGCGCTCCATATCCTGCATAAATATTTTGATCAGCCGTCAAAGTAACGGTTTTGGCAGGCTCTTTATTTACTGTAATAGTTGCCTTAAACGTATCAAAATGATCAGCTAAAGCTGTTTTAAAAACAGTTGCCTCAGACGCTGGTATTAAAGATGCCATAATTATACAGGATAAATAATTCTATTATAAGGGAACCCTTCGTTATTAGAGTAATAGTATCCCCTGACAGTATCGTCCCCCGCAACTTGAACAGGAGAGGATTTCCTTAACTTGTAAGCATTTATCATATCAGTTAACTCTTGATATTCTTCTTTTTTTAATGCTAAATAAGTCTTACTCAATTCATTTTTATTTATTTTACGAACACGAGAACCGTCTGAAGCTACTTCAACCACTGGATCAGTGGAAGCTGCTCCCACTGTACTCCTTATTTGTTGATCATAATAATGGACAATGTACATTTTTTTAAGAACGGCTGCTTCTTCTGCTTGGATTGAAACTATCGCAGGGGTCGAAGACTCGCCTTGATTACCGCTTATCGACAGGCCAAGAGCCCCTGTCGCCTCGTTGTAAACTTGGGGCTCATTTTCAGGGGCTATAAAGCTTCCAGAGAATTCATAAGCCTCTGATCCATAGTCAACTATCTTAAAAGTAGTATTGATCCTGTTGTTTAATTCGCCGACATTACTCCTAATCCAAAAAGAAATGGCGGGAATTGATATACTAGAGGGTTCCCCAAGTTCCCTGTAAAGTTCATCTGCTATATCGACAATTTTCATCTTTTCTAAAATTACACTTCTTTTTCAACTACGAGGCTATCTATATCGGCTCTTTCCCCATAAATTGTGTAGAAACAGTCAATTGT
>WLWE01000058.1_pt1 | contig 82073 bp, 60 predicted proteins | sample 6718301 | NCBI WGS metagenome assembly WLWE01 (sample SAMN12718691, study PRJNA515312) | sponge metagenome | isolation source: marine sponge | host: Mycale hentscheli | place: New Zealand: South Island, Marlborough, Capsize Point | collected 2003-05-01
TATTGAGATGATGAAATTTATGTATAAAGACAAATATAAACTAATCGAACATAAAGAAAAAGAATATTACAAAATGTTAGATATAATTAAAAGTATATCTGATGGTTTAAACCAAAACAAAGATGAGTTTAAAAAGAAGAATTAAAAGGTGTTTAGCCGCCTTTTTAAAGGATGAATTATTAGAATTTGTTGGGTATGAAAGAAACCGTGGGCCAATGTCTCTTTATAATGATTATAAAGTTGAGCATGTACCATTTGAAACTATTGTTATGGAACAAATGGTATCATTAAAGGAACCAGGACCTAATAATTATGACTCCAATAGGTTAACTTTGGAAAGACAAATAGCTATGTGTAAGAAGGAATTTTGTAGCAAGGTCATGGAACATATCCATGTAGATGCACAAACCCTCATTAATCAGGAGGATTTTTATGCTAGGAGTGTTAAATTAACCCTTAGAGTACAAAGCAAGAAGTAACATAGATTGTTAGGTGAACTTGCAATACTAATGCAAATTTATAAAAAACTAAATAAAGATGAATTACACAAGTGAACAAGAGGTTGAAATATCTATATTTGAAAAAGTCCTAAAAGATGAAGATTCAAAAAATTATATGATGAGAAAGTTGTTGAAGTTGTATGGCACAAAGCCTAGATTTTTTTACCATTATTCTCCTGCGCCTTGTTCTATCAATGTTAGCACAGAAGAATTAATAGAATGCACGAAAGAATTTTATGATAAAATAAAGGCGAATAAAAAAGATGCGGAATTTCACAAACCAATAACATATATTAGTGATTCTATACCCAAAACCAAAATTATTCGAAGTATTTTATATACTAGATAAACAAAATCTAAACATCAAAAACTAAATAAAGATGGAAAAGAAAAGATATGAGTTGTACTCACCTATTACAATTGATGTTCGCACAATAGTAGAAGCTTCTTCAGAAGATGAAGCATTAAAGATCGCTAAAGAAAGAAATGTGTCAATCTGTCGGCATGGAACAGAGGACTATGATGCAGAAGAGGATTGGGTAATTACAGGGGATGCTCATGGCGTAGATCCATATATGATTGATGAACTGTAAACCAAAAAAAGATGAGTAATAAAGAAAAGAAATATCCAAACTGGAATAGAATTTACGGATTTTTAGGTAATGGTACTTATGGAATCTATGATGCTGAAACGGCAGAAAAGATAAAACTAAAAGGACAAAAAGTTCTTAAAGAGTTATTAGAACAGAGATTAAAACTAAACAAAGATGAGTAAAATAAAAAAATTAGAATTAACTACTGAAGAGTGGGACATGCTTGCTAAAAACTTAAGCAGTATAATAAACAAGTCTGTAATTCTTATAGAGAAACCTTTATCTCCTAACTCAAGAATTACAAAAACAAATCAATTGAAAGACAAAGCATTAGAGTGCTTTGATATTATTAGACATAAATTAAAATAATTTGTAATTAAACTTCCTGTTACAAGTTAATTTACGTATATTTATAAACATTAAATGTTTAAATTATATTACTATGGGTTACAAAAAACCATCACAAGTTTCTCAAAAACAACTTATTAGCTATCCTTTACCTACACATGGTAAAAAATATAAAGTTGTATCGCACAAGTTTGTATTAGAACAAACAATTAAAAAATTACGTGACAGTAATTTTACTATAACAAATCAATTTTATAGAGCAACAAAAGAAGGCAAAGTTGCTCAAGGTATACTCCACATTACCCCTAACATAGGTGTAAATCAAAATTATCTAGATAATAATTTAGGTTTAATGTTTGGTTGGTCCAACAGTTACGATAAGTCAACAAGATTTCAATGCGCAATTGGCGCATATGTAATGGTTTGTTCTAACGGTATGGTTGGAGGAGAACTGAGCTATAGCAGAAAACATATTGGTAAAGCTGATTATGATATTCTAAATCAAATCCATAATCAAATTAATAAAGCAAAAACTACTTATACTAATCTAATAAATGATAAAAATGAGTTAATTGGTCACATACTAACTGATAAAGAGCAAGCAGAATTAGCTGGAAGATTATTCTTTGAAGAAGAATTAATAAGCCCTAATCAACTTAATATAATCAAAACGGAAATGAAAAAGCCCAGTTTTGATTATAGTGTTGATAATAATAATGCATGGTCTTTTTATAATCATGTTACACATGCTATGAAACAAACACATCCTAAAAAATGGATGTCAGATCAAAAAAAGTTTCATGATTTTATGACTGCTGAGTTTAAATGTAATACTTATTTATCTAAAAAAGATACAGCTCTTAACAGCAGAGATAAAGTATTAGAAGCATTACCTGACCTTGATGACTTTGAGGTAATATGATAGCAATAAAAATTATTATGCTTATCATATTTATCTACATTATTATTGCTTATGCCGAATAAACAAAATTAATTATGAGTGATAAAGTAAATATTGAATTGGAAATTTTGAATTTAATGCATATATATGCAACTGTAAATGACTTTATAAAAATTACTGAAAACAGCAAATCTGATGTGGGCAGTGATTTTAATTATGCTTTATTAGAGAGAGCATTCGGTGAATTAGAAAAAGAAATAAGCCGCGTATATACAGAAGAACATGGTGATATATGCGCTGACACATATGAAAAACTTATTAAAGAATTTAATGAAAAAAAATAAATTGTGTGTTTTTGTATATGACTGGGTGAGTAAACCTATAACTATTGATGACGTATTTCCACAACGTGATCCTAATAATGAATATAAATATTTTTTAATGTCCGATCTATCAATTGATGAGCAAAAAGATTTGCCATTAGTTTATAAAAATGATGGTTGGACTGTGACTGTAAAAAATATTAAGTAGTGAATTTATTGGTAGGAGTGTGTATTACATTCCTACCATTTAACTTTATCTGCCCAGTAAGCAGCTGACATTTTACCTTTATTAATATTCTTAGCGTGCCTCGCTTTGAATGATTTTTTTCTAGCTTTATCTTTTGCTGTTTTAGGTGACTTACCTGCACCACTAACACCTTGCTGTCCAAATCTAATTGTCTTAACTTTACCTGCTTCTTTAGCTACAACTACATGAGACTTAGTTGGATGGCTTGGTGTTCTTTTTGGTTTATTATAACCTGATACACCAGCTCTAGTTAATCTAGAGTCTTTTTTCTTTCCTGTAGACTTTTTCTTTGGTGCCATTTTTATTTCTTTTTTTTCTTCTTCATATTATTCCCAATACTCATTCCTGCCTTAAAAGACTTTTTCATTTTTGCTCCACAAGCAGACTTCTTCTTTTTTTTCTTTGCCATAGCTATTTCTTTTTAGTTTTTCTAGTAGTTTTTTTAGCTCCTGTCCTATTCTTTCCTTTATGTAAACCATGACTAGCATGCTGTTTACCTTTTTTTGTTGCTTCCCTTTTCTTCTTGTTAGCCGCTGCTAACTTTTTTTTACCTGCTGATGTACTCTTTAAATTTTTTATAGTCTTAGCAGGTGCATAAACTTCTCCAGTCTCAGAAGATTTCTTTCCTGAAGCAGTTCTCCACTTTTGTTTAGTCCACCTATCAAGACTTTTTTGCTGTTTCTTCTTTGCCATATCTAACTTTTATACCCACCACCTTTAGCTTTATACTCTTTAGCAAGCATCTGTGCTTTTCTAGCAGACCACTGCCCTGGCTTTCCACCTTTACTGCCAGCTTTAATTTTATTAAATAAAGTCTTTCTCATACCAGGCTTTGTATAATTACCTGCTGAGTTAACAGTACTCTTTTTCTTAGTAGTACTTTTCCTAACAACTTTTTTACGTGCCATTATTTAAGTAATTTTAGTTTTTTAAATGCATTCATCTGAGCTTTCTTTCCTAGCTCATTTATATGATACAAATATACACTAGACTTACCATGGTTCTTGCCACTCATCAGCTTACCCTTACCGTCTTTGTGTACATGCTTTCCTCTATAAACACTTCCATCCTTTTTAAAATGCGGGACACCTTTCATAGCTACTTCTTTTTTGTTGTTCTCTTTCTTGTTGTTTTTTTAGCTGTACTCTTCTTAGCTGTTGACTTTGCAGTAGTCTTCTTCTTTCTTGCACCCTCTCCTGTCCTACCTCTATTCACACTAGGCTTTACAAAACGCTTAGTCTTGTGGTCATAGTCCTTGTTCACTATGTCCTTACCATCTGCTTTTGCCTTGTTTCTTATTCTCTTAAGCTCTGCACGTTTTTTTAAACCAGCTTTACTTGTGCTGCGCTTAACATCTTCTGCAAGTTTTTTCTTGTAGGAAGCTTTGCCTTTAGCAGACTTGTAATATTTCATAGTCCTTTTCATATACTATTTCTTTTTATCACATGTAGTTTTGCCTTCGCACTTTCTTTTAAGCTTTTCAATCCTTGCTTTTTGTTTTTTTAGATATTCAGTTATAATATCCAGTTGTGCATTTCTTTCTTTAACAGTCATAATAAATAATTTTAGTCAAGTAGTCTTAATTTCTGATTAAGTATCTGATGTATAGCTTCAATTGCAACAACAGCACCATTTAATGAATCTTGTGTTTCAAGGTCACGTTCTCTAGTATATGTGTTTAGTTCTTTAAGCTCCTGGGTATGCTTTTCTATTAATTCTTTTATTTCTTTTTGACATTCTAATCTTTCTGTTCTTAATAAAGCTTTCTCCTCTTTATACATTTTCAACAACTGCCAGATAGCTAAACCGCAAGCAATTATTAAAGGAGATTGTTCTGCAAACCTTTGTAATAGTATTGTAAAATCCATTTTTTTAAAAAGTTTTATAAAGTGTTGTCATATCTACAAATATTATATCCTGTGTTTTTGCTTGTCCCCACTCAGCAGTTATCATTAGTGTACTTGATACTGTGGTGTCAATTACTTCTGTATCAGAAAAAACAAATCCCTCTAATGACCCTGTATTCCTATTGTATGCAAAATTACCATTAGTAAATATCTGCCCTGTTGCTCCTATTGTTCTGACTGTAAAATCAATCTCAATCTCCCATGCTAAGGCTGTTACAGCCTCTAAAGAAATAACACCTGTACTTGCTAATACAGTAGCACCATTTTTTATTCTAATAGTAATATCATCTCCGTTTTGTGCTGTAATTGTACCTCCTATCTTTGCGTGATAAGAATCTCCAACCTGAAACCCATTCGCAGGAACAGATAATGAACCTACTCCTGTGCCTAATATATCAGTTTCTGTAGTTGTATTTGTAACTGTTGGTCCTTGAGATGTCTGTGAAAACAGTCCAAACAGTCCAAAGCCTTGCGCACTGTAGTTGGAGTTAAGAGTAAAAACTTTTGCTGCTGTAGCAGTATTTAACAACAATATAGTCTCTCCTGTCGTAGGATCCTCTAGGCTCCAACTTGTAGGATTGTTTGTTTGTACTTTCCAAACAAAACTTCCTCCTGTAGAGTCAATCTCAGGATTAGAGGTTGCATCAAATTGTATTTCAGAGTCAACTTTAAAAATTGATCCTTTTAGCCAATGTCCAGCTGTTTTTATAACTTGTCTTAATCCCATTGTTTTTTATTTTATACTATAAATGGTTGTTCCCATTCACTTGTTAACATTATTGCACTTATTTCCTCATATGTATATGGACCTTCTTTAGTTGTTAAAGAATCAAGAAAACTGGGAGGAAAACCATGTTCCCATTTGATAAAAACTTTAGTTCCATCTACTGATTTTTTTAACTCAAAAGTTTCTAATATTTGTGAAAAATCTACTTTTGCTATCTCACTAATATTAAATATAACAGAGTCTCTATTTTCATAACTATGTGACATTATACCTTCCGTTTAAAACATTAATATTTTTATTTATTTCCTGTTCTGTCAAAACTCTATCATACATTAACGCTTGATAAATTGTACCGGGAAATTGCGCAGCTATAGGTGTTGTGCCTGTACCAATATATCCATTTAAAGAAACCTTTTGTCCTGACGTTATAAATGAATTTTCTAAAGGATTGTATGATAATACTAATGTATTATCTTGTAGTTTACCATTTATGTAAAATGTTGGTCTGTCTTTACCATCATTAGTATTTATAGAGGCATCAAAACAAATTGTAAGATTATACAATCTATTCGGTTCTATAATATCAGTATTACTTCTTACTAATCTAGCATGAGGTAAACTACTAGAAAGAAATGGCTTTGAGTATGGAATGTGTTCTAACCTAATGCCACCATATGAATATGAAGTTAAATTTCTAACTGATATAATTAGCTGTCTAGTATTACCTAACCCGTACTTAGTAAAAAAAGCATAAAGAACGTCATCAACTAATGAGTCAAATTCTATCCAAACTTGTACTGTGTATTTAGGATTTATTCCAGTAATAACATTATCTAAGATTACCCCAAGATCTAATGTGTCATCTAATCCATCAAAAGAAATACCACCCCCATTATCTGTAGTGTATGTAGAACCATTTAATAAGGTTCCATCATAACTGTTGCCTGATAGATCTTTCCATGTGTTTCTACCTTCTACTAAAGAAGAACTATAAAAACCATCTAAATTTAAAACAAGACCACTTGTAACTAGCCCTGAAGGTAACTCTTGACCTTTTATATATTTTAGATTTTTTAGATTTGTATTTTTAATTATCATATTGAAACTTCATTAAATATAGTTTCTAATCTCCACTTAATAGCACTAGCATCACCATTGGAATTTACAGCAAAGTCTATCTCAGTAGGTCCAGTTTGTTTTGAAACTGTCCAATTTGCAGCAGTTGCATCATATGAAAAAGCCTCTAATATTTCAGAGTCTACATCAGAATTTGCACCCGATACTTTTTTTGATCCTCCTTTTAATATTGCACACCAAGAATCTCCTGTAGATAGTTTTACAGCCGTAATCCTTGTTACAAAAGATACAACTGTGTTATCTGTTAAAGGTTTACTTCCTGAAAGTATTACTTTTGAAGCATTAGATACAGTTTGTTCTTGTACAAAAGGGACTAAACCTCCCCCTCCTCCTCCAGTGCTTACTTCTTGAAATCCTTTTTTTAATAAAGGATTATATTTTTGTGTAGCCATTACGATAATGTTATTTGGGTTACATAATAATCTCCTGCTCCACTTAAAGTATAAGCAAAAGTTTCTGTTACCGTTAACCCAAGCAAAACGCTAGAATAAACTATACTTGTGACTCTTCTTAATGCAGTATCATTAGGATCTGCATAATTTAAAGCAGTAATTAAGTCATTTGCTTCATTCTTTAGTTTTTCAAAATTGCTATAAACTAATGATGTTGGTGTTGATCCTGAAGTAAGCTTTTTTACATTGTCATTTGTATACCTGGTATTTCTTTCTATTTCTGTTAATTTATCAAAACTCATGATGAAATTTTTATTTTTAATAATTTATATTCATAACCAATGCAATAGCATCTTCTAATGTTGTTGTGATTACTATTTCGTTTATTTCGTTTACGGATACCAAGTATCTATTGTTGTATACTTCTTGATGTTTAACAAGTGCTGAACCTACAAAATTAGTAACGTCTGTTGAATTATCAAAAAATAATGTTGCTCCATTGTTTCCTAAAAATTCAAAGGGATAGGTAAAACTATCTTTAAAAATCATCATAGAGTTGTAATAACTAAACTGAGACCTTGATATACTAAAAGTATTACCGGAATCCAAAGGGTATTCAAATGCCGTAATAAGATTAATGTCATCTTCTTTTTGTATCTGCTCTATTCTAAGGTTTTTGGCTATCCTTAGTATATTATCAGATATTTCAGTAGTCAGGTTATCTTCATAACTTTCTATATCAATATCATTAATATAGTCTTTAGCTATGTAATAGTTTGTATCGCTAGCAACTAATTCTCCTAAGAAATAAGTACCCTCCAAAAGAGAAATAATTTGTATAGAATAATTTGTGCTGCTATAATTCATTATCTTCTTTGTTGTAAACTAACTAATACTGAGTTTGGAAAACTTGGATTGCTACCGCTATTTTCAATAGCTTGCCCTATTGTTCCTGACTGAGCAAATGCCGCACCAATTACATCACCTACCCCTACTGTTCTAGGATATACATTAAACCCTATTGTTACAGCAGCACCATAATCAACATAATATACGCCAAAATGATGTACTGCTATATATGTTTGATTTGGATTAGCTGTAGCTGCACCTCTTCTAGTTACCACCCCTTGTGTAACATTTCTTTCAGCAGAAGCAGATGTATATCCTAATACAGGAAATTCTACACCACCAATAGAAGCAGCAGTAGGTACAATGTATACAGCTTTTTGTGGAGCCACTACCTGTACAGTAGAGTCTTCTACACATACATTCATACCTGCACTAATCCATAGGTCATAAAAGCTATTATATGTTTCTATCAATCCTTGCCTCTTGTTAAATACTTGCAGATTGTTTGTAGGAGTTGGATAAGCCGCATCTCTTGCCACATCATCATCTACTAAAGGTATACCTGCACTAGTAGAGGTTACTGTAAGTTCGGTTGCTGTAGAAGCCAAAGATATACCACTCCCGGCTACTAAGCTTTTAAACTCTAGGTCTTGTGCTGTCTTTTGTGCAAACACTCCCTCTCCTGCTCCTAAGTTGCTCGCTGTATTTACCTCACCACTACCCCCACTAGCATCAAAAGTAATCTCATCTGCCGTTGACGTTATCGTTATATTTGAACCGGCAACCATACTTCTAAGCTCTAAATCAACGCCTGTTTTTTGCTTGAATACACCAGAACCACCACCAACATTTGAAGCTGTATTTACCTCTCCTCCTCCTCCTGAACTAGGTTTAAAATTTAAAAAAACACATAAAGCATCAAGTGTATCTTTAAATGTCAAACCATATGGATTACCGCTTTCATCAAGAATATTTAAAAAAGATGATACTGCAAAGTTATAAGCCTGATCTGATTCTGTATAACCAGCATATATAAGTTGTTCTGGCTTTGTTGTGGTCGTAGTAGTTTGATTTGTTTTAGGGTCTGTAATAGAAAATGTTTGTTGATTGTTTGGTGTAGTTAAGTTTCTTGAAGGATCAAACGCGTATTGATTTACTTTTGTGTTTTCTTGCGTATAGTTACAATTAAATTCTAAACCAGCTAAACCCATTTTTTTAACAACAATATCCCCAGGAGGGGTACATATTATTAAACCATCAAACTGATCTAAAAAAACAACCATTGTGTTTTTTAGATAAACTTTTATACTAGGATATATTTGTGATATATTATTAGTTGCTATTGGCAAAACTTAAATTTAATATGCAGTACGGCTTCCGTCTGTACGTCCACCAAATGTTTTATTAATTAGCTTTTTTTTTTTCATTTTAGCTTTTGTAGTAGCTACTCTCTGTCCTCTTTTTGGTTTAGATTTTATTTTTTTCTCCATACCTTTCATAGCTTGATCCATCATAGCTTTATCAATAGCACCACCCATTCTCATTCTTATTTCCATAGGGTCAACCATATCGGCACCTTTTCTTAAAGTTGGTAAGAATTTATCACCAGTCATCATCCCACCCATTTCCATTTTTTTAGACTTTGATGTACCACCATAGTTCATCATTTTCATCATTTTTTTCATTTCTTTGATTTTTTCATTTTAGATAATGTGATTTATTACATGTTTTTACGTTTAGCACGTTTAGCAGCACGTTTATCACGTTTGTCTTTCCTTATCATAACACCAACACCTCTTTCATTAAGTCTCATAGATTTTCTGTCTTTACCTTCTTGCTGTGCTTTGTCAGCTTTATCATAAAGCTTTTGTGTTTTTGGTGGTAATAAAGACTGGTAGTCTTCATATGTCTTTTCACCATTGCCTGTTTGTGCTTTTGGTAAGGATTTATATGTATTTAAATCATTAAAATACTTCATTGGATTACCAATATAATTTTTAGAATTTGGCTTTTTCATTTTTTTTTCATTTTAGATAATGTAATTGCTAATCTGGCTCTTTGACCAGTCTTAGAATTTTTTTTAGCTTGCTCTTTTAACCAAGTCTTTTTAATAGTGCCATCTGATTTTAATGCACCTGCTCTTTTAGCTGTAGCTTTTAAAGCTCCTGGTTTTTTTATTGCTCCCTTTATCCATTTTTTTTTACTCATGGCATCAACCATTTAAAAAACATCTTTATATAATTCCAAGTTTTTTGTAATGAAAATGTCCATACTTCCCAAATAATCTTGCCTATAATCTCTTTTGCTTTCATGATTGTTTTATTTAAAGATACAAAAAAATAAAAAACTTATCAATTGTTCTGTATGTAATATCTTATTTAATATAATAATTATTCATAGTTAAAAAGTCTGTATATTTCTGTATAGATCTTAAAAGCGGAACAACATCTTTCCAGTATTTATCAATTTTTAATTGACCCTTTCTCACACCTCTTTGATATACATAATCTTTATTAGACCAAAATGCTTCATCATCTTCTCTAAAAACAAATCCTAAAGAAGTGTTAATTGTATTAGAAAGTGCTCTACCTAAATCTCCTAAAGTTCTTGTTGAGGCAATTGGTGATTTAAACATTTGATATATCTGTTCTAAACCAGACGGTACTATTGGTATAAATAACACCATATCTTTGTATGTTCTATCTGTTTGATATCTTAAAAAATTTCTAAATCTTTTTAACTCAGGATCTATATCTTCATCATCATCTTCGCTAAATGCAGCGGCTAATAATGATTTAATCATAAATATCATTCCTATCACAGCTAATTCTGCGTTTGTGCGGTAAAAACCTTGTAGTCTGTTTGTAATTTTTTGATCTGCTTGTGACCCATCTCCTTTAAAACCATAAGTTTCTTTAAAGTTTTTATTATACGATCCAAGATTAAGATTACCATTTGAAGCTTGCTTAAATACTTCGCGAATGTATCTTAACCATGACCTATATCTACCTTCCATCCATCCAAGATTTTCATCATAGTATTCTTTTTGTATTCTAGCATTAATAGCCGGAGCAACCCATTTATGAAACTGTGCTGCAAGTTTACCTACAGTATAAGCTTGAATAACCATTCTATCATCACGCGCATAGTTACCATGGATTTGTTTGTTTACTTCTCTTATTTTGCTTCTTAAGTTAAAACGAAATGTATTATCATAAGACCCTTTTTCCATCCATTGGTTTGTAGTCTTATTTTTTTCTACAATTGTATCAAAACCTTTTTTAAGTTTTACACTTTTATTTTGAGCGTCAAAATCAAAAGCATCAAATATAGATACTACTTGTCCAGTCTTTTTATTTTTGATATATGTACTCATAAGTACAGCCATACCAACTTTAGTTTGAACATTGTATTCACCTATATCTTGCAAATAGTATGCAAAATCTGCAGCTTTTCTAAAAAATGATTTTTGATCAAACTCTGATGTTTGTTCTCGAAGTTCACCAGCTGTATCCATCATTCTAAAAAAATCTACAAGTGCTTCATATTTACCACCTGGTTTTTCTGGATCATAAAAATACTTACCTTTTGCTTTTTTAGCTGCAGAACTCATTCTGTTAAAAAATCCAGGTAACGCACTCTTATTAAACTCAGCTTCTGCTCTTATGTAAGCTTTTCTATCAAAATATCTTGAGCCTCCTAATACTTCAATATAATTAGATATACGTGCAAATGCATAGTTATTAAAAGATCCAAAAGGATTTAAACCTACATATGCAAGAGATGTATATTGCAAAACACCATCAACAATTTTATCTACAGTGTTTTTATTTGTTCTTTCATTATCATAAAAGATCATATTCATAAATGCTCTTGCTCTTTTAAAGGTATTTGTATCTTTACCCTTTATAGGTGACTTTTCTGTAAACTCGCCTTTTACAAGTTTACCTAAAACAGTTTTATCATCTGATGGAGAGTATTTTCTATCTTCAATAACTTTAACCATAGCATTTAAACTGTCCTCAGCCTGTGACATTATACTAAAGTGTTGAGCCATATTAACAAACTTTAAAAGATTCGTTCCTAAGTCAAGACTAATTTCTGATGTAGCAGGTTTGGATCTTATCTTTTTTCTTTGCCCTTTGAGTGTAGCCATTTCTTTATTATAGACATCTCTGTTTATTTCATTCTTTCTAAACTTATTTTGCAGTACATCTATTTTGTTTTCTATTTCCTTAAGCTTCTTTTCATCTCTTGGTCTACCAACATAAAATATTGGTAGTGAATTTACAAGCTCTCCTTGCTCATTTATAGTAACACTTCTTTGCTCTACAGTTTCTTCAAAAAATGATTTAACACCATTTGACATTTTTGTAAACAACTTAGTTACTATATTTTTTTTATTTTCTGTACCCTGCAATAACTTATTAGCAATTAATGGTAGTCTACCTTCCATTTGATTTCTCATACCAACAGGTATCAATTTTAAAGACTCATTGTATATATCATCATACATCTGATAAAACTCAAGCTGTGCTCTTTCTAAAGCCGTAGTTGGACTAAGCAGTTTGACATATTTTTCATCTAAGTATGATACACGTTCTGCGCTTTCTTCTCTGATCTCTATAATCTTCATGGTGCGTGTGCGCGTCTTCAAAAACTCAGATGTAGTTTCTATAGTTCTACCTGTTGGATTACCATACTGATCTGTATCTACTCTTAAATAAGTTTTTTCATTAAAGTATGTAACTCTGTATTTAGCCCACTCTTCATCTGAAATATTAAACCTTCTTTCAAACTTACCTGTATTTTCATTGAACACCTCATATTTATCTCTTATAAGCTTATATTCTTGTGTGAGTTTTCTATTAGGACCATCTATAAGATTGTTATTTCCATCTACAACTTCAGGTCTCAAAAATTCTGAAAATGCTTTTTTATCTGCAGCTAGTTTTTTGTTAAATGCAATATCTTCTTTGCTTGCTGTATTAAGATCTTCAATCTGTATATATTCAAGCGGTGTTCCATCAGAATCATATAACTTGTCCTTAAGAGCGTCATGCTTGTTCCAATAGGTTCTACCTATTTTATTTATATATGTGCCATCTTTGTTAGCCATAAATAAATACAGTTTTTGTCTATCTCTTTCTGATGACAACTTCAAAAGTTTTGAACTAGCACCCATAATTCGCGCTTCAAAATCTGACACAACATCCAAAACTTGCATTTTTTTATTGTGATAAATTTTATTCATAACCCTAAGTATAGCATCTCTTGATGTTGCTAAATCACGTGTAAGGTATTCTCCTTTGGTTATGTCTTGCGCATATTTTAATATGTCATCTAATTCTTGGTCTGTAAGATCTTGTGATGTTGTAGTTTTAATTAATGTTGTAACGTGACTTAAAATTGCTTGGTCAGATGCGTTAATTTCATTAGGATCCGCATTACCTTGCAATTTATTTAACTTTATTTGCAAATCATTTGTTAAAGCCTTTAAACTTTTATTTAGATTAGTAGCACTTTCCATGCTATACAATCCTTGATAGGTGATTGCAAAACGTTTAGCATTTAACGCATATGTGATATACTTTTCATTAGCAAAATTATTAGGGTCTTCTAAATAATTAATAAAACTATTAACATCTTTAATACTCTTTCTTAAAAAATAAGAATATGTGGAGTTTAACTGAGGCAAAGATTTAGAAGACAATGCTATATTTATTGCAGCTAAAGCTTGATGAATATCTTGCAATGCATCTTCTCTACCACCCTCAATAAATATTGTACTTCTAATTTTTTCTAAAGCTTCTTGCCTATTTATTAACCCTCGCTTGAAGTTTTGCAGACCTTGAGTAATTGTAGCAACATCTGCCATATCATCTAGCTGCTGACTAAGCTGCTCTTGCATTTCAAAATTACCATACTCATCACTTATTGGGTCATAAAAAACATCATCATCAATGTTAATACCATCTAAGTCTTCTGTTTGATATATACTATCTGCTTTATCTACATCTGAAGATAAATATGTAAGTTCAAAACTTGTTTCTATACCCTCTTTAATAGAACCGTCTTGATAATTAACAGCTGTAACAAAAGAAGACAATGCATTGTTATCTGCAGAAATAGATTTAGTACCTAAAACTTTTTCTAACAGTCTTTTCTGAACTTGTAACCTTACATTTAACAATACTTGTTCAGTAACTGTAGGATGTCCCCCACTTAATGCACTATCTTTAGCTGTAGATTTTGGATTATTTAATTCATCTAACTTATCCATAGATGTAAGACTAAAGTTTATAAGTTTAAACTTTCCATCTTTACTAATAATAACTAAATCTATTTTATCAGCAATGCCCGCACTTTGATCAGATACTACAACATTAGGTATCACCACCGCGTCAGAATCTATATTTGACATAGCATTTCTGAAATATAAATATAACCGTCTAGCTTCTGAAATACTTTCTCCTGGTTTTACCTCATTGCTTATATTTGTAAACTGCAAGTTGTCAAATGATTGTGTACCAAAAACTGCAGCTTCAATAATGTTATCAAGATCTTCACCTAATGCATTTCTAATTTCTTCTGTTTCTAGTTGTGCTGCATTACCAAATATATCTTGCGATACAGATTTATATTCTTCTCCTGTATTAAGATTGATAAATTTATTTGCGGCATTATCAAATACAACTAAGTCTTCATTAGCAGCTGCAGCAGATATCTGGTCTGTTTCTAATTTAGCAAGTGCAGAGACTTCAGTAATTTTATCTATTACTTTCTTTTGTATATCGTTAGACCTGCTTTTTATTTGATTTATTATTGTCTTTCTTTTAGGAGAAAGAGAATATTTTATCTTTGAATCTGTTGTTGCATTTAATCTAAACTCAATATCAGATGTATTGAGCATTTTAGCAATATCAGATAATGTCATAGAGGCCCGCATAGACTTTACATCTAATCTAGCTGAAGTTTCTTGCTCCTCTTTTTTGATAGTGTTATACTCTACAGAATTATCTAAGAGTTTTCTATACTTTTCGTATGGTATAAACCTATTATAGTCCCAAATATCTTTAAGCCTTTTCCATGTCATCTTAGCTTTAAAAGTCTTTTGAAACTCTGCTATTCTTAAAGTTTTGCCGGATTTAAGCCTAAAAGTTAAGTCTGTTTCTGTTTCATCTGTTTTACCATTGTAAACAAAAAAGTCAATTATTTTTGCTTCAACACCATCTGGCATATTTTCATTTATAACCTCCTTTTTATCAACCAACTTAAAAGTACCGCGCACCTTGCCAGTTGCTTTTTCTACAACATTGTATGACAAAACAGTATTTCTTTCCCCTACTATTTCTATATCTTGTATTTCGTAGCCTTCTGGTGCTATTATAAATGTATCAGTTAGGTAATCATCGTTTATAATTTCACGTATGAATGTTGCTTCAGGATATAAATCAAATAGCTTACGCCTTGTGTCTTTTCTATTAAAAGGGCTAACCCAATCTAAATCGTGTACTTGATTTTCTCTAGGTCTTAAAATAGTACCTTGTTCTGCAGCCGTTACACTACCTGTAAGAATAAAACCTTGCTCAGCAAATTGATCAACAATTAATGATGCAAACTTGTCTTTCTTAAGGGCAGATTTAAAATAAACTCTACTTACAGGTTTACCTTCAGCACCAGGTTTATATGGTGATGATGTGATTAAATTTACATTATCAGCAAGAACATTTTCTACAATATAGCCTACATTTGTATTAATCATTTTGTAATCAAGCCTACCAATAGCATCAAAAAATAATCCAATAAGCTTCTTCAAAAACTCTATTACCTTAGATCTGTTTGCTAATGTTATTAGATTTAGCTCTTTACCTACAAATCTATCACCAATAGCTAAACCTATTTGTTCTAATAGCTCTACTTTTGTTGCACTACCAAAAGTTTCACGCAGCTCTTCATATATTTCTTTCACAGGGCCTCTATACTGCATCATTTCTGCAATAAATTTACCTGCTATATATGGAAGCTCTTCATCTGTAGATTGGTCAATATACCCCACTTTGTTTATAAGGTCTACAAATCCTAATGAGTCTATACCTAAAGATTCTTGTATGTTTTCTATTTCCCTTATTGATATACCAAAGTTTGAAAGAAAGGTGACAAGCTTTTTATTAAGCTCTAAATTTGCAGACTTAGCTAATGTATCTATTGGTTGTTTATCTACAAATAAATAATCGGATAAATATTGACCTGTAGATAATAATACAGGTTTTATACCAACCCTTTTCAAGTTTTGTTTATATCTATTAATTCTTGTTCGGGCCTCTACTATTGTCTGTTGATAAGGATTCTCTCTATCTTCGTTTTCTGTGTTGATTGCCATTTGCTCAGCATCATTCTGAATAAATGCCATATCTACAACACCTTGTATTAATAAAAACTCTGATGGTGTTACCACAGTATAACCGGCATTAGCAAATTTTACCAGCTCTTCTTTTAGTTGCTGCTGTATTTTCTTTTTCTCTTGAAAGCTCAAAGCTATTATTGCGGGTAACATTTCAGCAACACTAACTCCTAGTAGTGACGCATATATTCTATCACTGTCTATAATTCTTCCGTTAAGCTCTTGCGCAAAAGATTTACCTATACCTGAAGATGCAAATATTATTTTACCTCTGTACTTTTCTTCAATATTAAACGCAGGATTTACAATTTCTTCTTTAAATACAACATCAACTTTATCAAATTTTTCTTTTGATGTTTTTGATTGTGTTAAATCTTGTAGTTGTTTTCCAGTTATCTTCTTGTATAAAGATTTGATAACCGTATCAAAAAACCACTGCAAAAACTGTTTTACTTTATCAACAAAACTTGATGTTGGATTCTTTTCAAACTCATTCTTAAAATGTCTTGTCAAAGATTGTGTAACCAACTCTATATCTCTAAGCTCTTGGTTAAAACCTCTTGCATCTGTATAATCATCTGCTATCTTAGACTGCAAAACCGGGAATGTGCGTTTTGCTTCTTTTAGTAAGTTTTTATACAGTTTTTCATTATCTGCTTTAAGAGCATCAACAAATGGGTGCAATATTTCTTCTATAGCTGTTTCATCTGTAATTCTATCAGTCAGAATATAAGATGTCATAGTTGCTGGATCATAAAAGGATTTGACATCATTATAATCTACATCAGCACGTTGCTCCTCCGGTATATTCAAATAGTTTTCTTTAGCCTCCCAAGATAATTTTTTGACTACTTTTACTTGCGGGAAAACTTGCTGCAAATGGTCTATAACAGCTTTAGTTTTATTAGAGTCATTGCTTCTGGTTTCCGGTATTATGTCTACCCGTTTTAAGTTAGACGTATCTATAGAAACCTTATAAATATTTTTACCTCTTACATTATTAATGGATATAATATTAGTAGGTATGTTGTTAATATATAAATAGTTCTTTATACGTCTAGCATTTTCTTGAGCAACATTTCTATTACCTTCTATAAGTACAACATCCTGAACTTGTTTTACCAGACCTATATTAACAAGATTGCCTATAAGTTGTTTCTTAAACTGTGCTAAGTCTTGCTTTAACAAAAACTCTTGTACCTTATACATATCTCTAATCTGTGTATAAGTGGGCATTTCAGCAGAGTTATTTGCCTCTTGCCATGATGATACCGCAGTATATGCTTTTATATTAGATTTGAATTTTTTACTTAATGATTCAAATTCTGGCGTATTAACATTTATACATGTACTCATATTATAATAGACATTTTTTTATTGTGTCAAAACTAGACTCTATAACATTTCCTGCATCATCCATGCATGCTTCTGCAATAGTTTGTGCTAAACTTTCGTATGAACTAAAATCAAGCGATGTAAATATTTTCAATTTAGACTTAAGATCATCAAGACTTGTAGATTGTATTTCTGTTAATGCACGGTTTATTAATTGATTTTTAGCTTCATCTACATTATTGTCTGTATCAAAATCTCCAAACATATCATCAAATTCAGAGTCAAGATCTGGACCTGCGTTGTCATCTTCTGCAGTATCTTGTCCTTCTGCGGTTGACACCTGCTCTAAAAAGTTTGTTGACCCAGCTAATCCTTCTTCAATATTAAAGCCTAAATCTTCTTGATTATCTTCAATCTCTTCTTTAAGTCTTTTGTAAGTTGGAAGATTAGGACCAAACATAAACCCATTGATTTGATTACCACTACCCTTTTGTTTAACCTCTACATATTTTCCAAACCATCCTGTTACTTTAGAGTTTTCTGTACCAAATGTATTTAGTTCTTTTGGCTTAAGAGACTTAACACTTTCCTCTAATAGTTTAAATATTTTGCTTTCTCCAGTTATATCATCCTTGTGTATAATATACTGCTTAAATTCTATTTCTTGCAAGTTTTTATCACCTAATCTTACAATGTTAGAATCAAAACCTCTATAAGATAAAGTTTTCATTCTTTTCTTCAGATTTTCTGCTGAAATTTTTGCTAATGGAAACTTACCTGTAGCTATATTATCCATAGCTGAAACTTTCATTTTATAAGGGTTAACAATAACTTCTGACGGCATAACACCTTTATTCTGTACATATGCAGGCGCATTAATGTTTTGGAATGCTAGCTTACGCAATTTAGGAAAAATATGCCCTAGCTCTCTAACAAAGATTTCATTTATCAAATTTACTTCAGTATAATCTAAAGAATTTACAGCAGTTATCAGTTCTTGTGTAATAGAGCTTGAATTGATAATAAATTGTTTATTACTATCTTTTAGGTTTACATCTTCTGGTATTCCTAATTTAGCCTTTATATCTTTGAAAGTATTCAACACTGCTATTCTTACAGCAGCTATCCCGCCTGCATCAGGTGATTTAAATATAACTTGATCTTTGTTTGTCTTACTATAAAAAATATCCAGTCCTAAATTAAAATCCAGTATGCGTTCATTTTTAGTTTTCTTTGTTGGTTTAGATTTAAATTCAATAAAGTAAAGATCTTCACTTATTGCAGCTTTTTGTTTTTTGATAAAGCTAACCAACCCGTCATTACCTTTTACTCTTTTAAATTTATTGAAACCAATATTTTGCCCTTCAAATGTTACTATTTCTGGTAAAAATCTTGTCTCTTGTAGTGTGCCTCTAAACACAGCATAAGATGATTGGAAATATCCATTTATAAAGTCATCCAAAAGTGTTTCTATTGTGTCTACACCATACAAATTCTGTAAATTACCTGTGTCAATTTTACCTTGAGCAAATGCTGACATTACATTATCAACAACCTCTAAATAATCATCAAAAACAGACGGCAATAATACAGATGTTAAACTGTTAGATTTTAGTTTTAGTCCGTCAGAAACCATCATATAATGTACTAATGCAATAGCGGCATCTTGTACTTTTGGATCCGGGTAAAACCTTAACTCTTGAAAACTGTTTTGCAAATTAATTTTTTGCAAATCATTGATTCTTGAAAATTGATTAGTCTTAACAAGATTTTGTCCAGTTCTATTACCTCTGTTGTTTCTACTTTGTAAAACAATATAGTTGTTAAGAAAATAATTAGAGGCAAATATCTTATCGCCCATTATGTCCTGATAATCCCTTAGTGTTTGTACAATATTAACAATTGACTGTGTGCTACCGTCATTATTATACAATAAATCATTGCTTAATGAAAGCTCTTTTTTTGCATTACTACTTTGAGATAATCTGTATTGATAAGCTTTAATTGTAAGATATGATAAAAGATTATATGACATATCTATTTTGTTATCACGCTTCATATATTTATTAGCATTAGCTATCAAAGAATCATATATTGAATTAAAGCCTTCTGTTCTTTGCAATGCAACAAGCGGTAATAACTTATCATATATTTGTCTATAAACACTATAATAAGTGCTCATAAACATTTCATTTTCTTTTTTTGTGGGTTTAAATATCTCTCTAGCATCAACAACAATTGTGCTACCAGGCATTTTATACAATGCATCAAAAACATTTGGATCTTCTTCTAAATACAAATCATTTACAGCAGATTCAATGCTATCTAACTCTACTAAGTTAGTACCTAAAGATTTAGTAAGAGTAATTATGTCTCCTATTTTTCTAGTAAACCCTTGTATTTCATGTGCTTTTAGATACTCAACTAAAATAGATTTTTGCGCAATTAAATCATTTAGATACACATCTTTTTCATCCCCTCTTAATTTATCTTCTATTTTTTTGGCTGTATCAAACTTGTCTAAAGTTTTTCTATTTATAACATCTACAAGCATTTGTGTACGCACTAAGGCTAGAGGTGCACCTGAATCTTTACCTGTAAACTTGTTATATGCTTCATCTATAGTATTTATGTAGCTTTCTATAAGCTTAGAAAAGCTTGTATCAGTGCGATTGCTTAGATAATATGAATATTCTATAACCGGGTTAATAACAAATAGTATAGCTGTTTTTAAGGGCATACCTAATGATATTAAGTTACCCACTACAGCTAGTGCATTTTTGTTAAGACCAAGCAAAGAAGCCATTCTTTCTTTAGCATTATCTGTCATTGCTGTAATCAATGCAGAAATAATATACTGTGAACGAAGTTGTTGAAACTCTGGATCTTCAGCTTTATACTTTTCTAATAATGCTTTTTCATATTTCTCAATGGTTTCTCCAAACTTATTAAAATCAACACCATCAACATTCATAATAAGATTGCTGTTAGCATTAATCATAATCCCTAATTGACCAAGTAAACTAAATACTAAGTTTGGTTTTACAATTGCACCAATATTAGCAGCACCTTCTTTGTTGTTTTTAAACGCCATAAATTGCGCATACAAGTTGTTAGAATCTAAGTTTCTTTCTACCCTCGCAGCATGCCATTCAGGTAATAGTGTTTTAAACTCCGCAAATAAATCTGTGAGAGGTCTTAAGTTTGCGGGTTCAAATGATATAACATTACCGTTTTCATTTGGCTCCGTCATATATCTGTTTGTGAGCAAAGCATTTTTATAATCTAATGCTTGATTATCTAGTGCAGCTTCATAAGGCTCTTGCTCATATTTCTTTTTAAAGTCTATATATTCTTGAAGAGTAACAGGCAAATCAAGCATTTGCATAGCTTTAAGTGCGCCAGGCAATAAACCCATGCTTATAGCCTCAGATCTTTGCTTTTCTGTTAAAAGCTTTTTAGCACCAAACACTTGTTTGCCCTCACTATCTTTGAATAGATATTTCTGCAGAGCTTCATTATATGTAGTATTGCTTTTACTTACTTGCTTATTTACATATCTTAAATACTGTTTGTACCCCTCTTCTTCTGTTTTATACTTCCCATATTCTTTAATCTCACCTTTTTCTAAAAACATAGCTTTTAAATGAGCAAAGATTTTATCAATATCAAAATCCGCTCCTGATACCTCAAGTATTACTTCTCTTGCAATAGCCCCTGTTGTACCATAGAATATTGGTAAAAAGTCTACAAACACTGTGTTAATTGCAGAGTGATTATCCTGTGAAGGAATACGCACTGAGAATGCTTTTGATACTGCTTCATTTAATTCTTCATAAGTTTTTTTATCAAAGAAAGTACCGTCATTATTTACACCATACCCATATTTTTCCGCAAACATTTTTTTAAGCTCATTAAAATTTAACTTTTTACCACCTCGTTCCCAAATCTTTAATTTCTCTTGAGTTTCTTCATCATAGACAGTTTCTTTACTTATGAACCCTTGTTCAAGCATGCGTGTAATACTATCTGGGTTTTGTCTGCCCAACCATGCTTGAAACTGCTGATTTATATTTTCAGGTGTTCTAAGTCTTTCATACATATAGTATATATCAGAAGATAAAGCTGGTAGTAAACCTTCTGTATATCTTTCCGCTAAAGGTTTCCAATTTGCTGGATTTGGATCTGATTTATCATATTTCATCATTGCAGGTCTTAATCTATCTACAATGATTACACCTTTGCCTCCTGACTGTTCAACAAGTTCAGCAAGTGTATCTAAGTTAGAATCGTCACCCGGCTTCCTTCTAAGTTGACCATCTATCATGTCTATATTTAATGCTATATCACTACTTTTATATTTAGCATTAAACTCATTTTCTCTAATAATGATATGTTTATCAGGCATTCCGTTTTCATCTACAGAAAGCACAAGTCTAAATATTCTTAAACCTTCATCTGAAGCTAATGTAATTTGCGTACCTGTCTGTTTTTCAGACATTACCTTTTTACTAAAGTATGCTAAAAATAATTGCACAAACTTATCTACAGTAATTCTACTGTTTAAGTTATACATTTCACTACCGCTATCTGTTATATCAAAATATGGCAAAATGTTACCTGCAGAATTTGTAGACTCTAATGATGCTTTAGCATATTTTAAGAAAGCAAATAACTCTGGGGTAATTTGTTTTTGTTTTTCACTTATAATTAACTCGTTTATAGCTTCTTCTAAGTTAAATATCAAATTTCTTTTACCAGTAAAAGTTATTTTTAATTTATCTGATTTGCTTTTATGATAAGCCCTTTTGATATCATATAAAGACATTGGCTTGCCATCTACAATTACATCATATTTCTTTTCTTTTGCAATATCATCAGGAATTTCTGCAGTAATTAACACTTTCATTTGTGTTGGATCAAGTATTTCTTCTTTGTTAGAAGGATTTACTACTTGTAGCCCAAAGAATTTAGCTCGTAATTCTGTAAAGAATTCTTTATCTGTTGCATATTTTTCAGCAGCAGTTGCACCTGCTCTTAAATTTGCATTTTCAGCCATCATCTTATTAATGTCTTGCAAATTCTTTTTCATCATTTTAGATGCTGAAGCATATGCGGCTATAGATAAAGTATTATTAAGCTCCTCATGCAGTTCCATTCTTTCGCGCAAGTTGTGCAACTGTGCTCTATTATCTTTTGCAACCCATCTACCATTCTCTTTTTTAGATGTAAGTTGTTTAGTTAAGACAAAACCAGACATTTTTAGGAATGTACCGTATATACCATCAAAGTACAAAAGCTTTTTGGCATTAATCAGTTCTGATCTTTTTGCATAACCTTTTACAAATTTACCATCTGAGTTTAATGCACCAAATACATCTTCAGGTAACACTTCTTCACCGCGTTCTATTTTATCAAGCAACTTAGCCTGGCTGTCTGTTAGCTGTCCTATACCAAACCATAAATATCTAAAAGCTTTAACTGTTAAATATAACTGACCATCTGTTGCCTCACCTATTTCTCCTGACAATGATGACTCAAACAATCTATCTGTAAGAGGCAACATATCAAATTTCTCTACGGTTTGTAATATACCTTTTGCTCTATCTATGATGCTGCTTTCAGCACTAACAATAGCACCGTTCATACCCTTTGCTCTTTTGATTTCATCTACCGCATCTTTAAATGATAAAGCACCATCTCCAAGATACAATTGCATGAAAGCAGTTTTGTTAAGGTAATCATTTAAGAATATCTGCTTCAAGTTATGTTCAGGCATAGCGTTGCGCAAATTTAGCTTAGCATGTGTAGGTGTTTCTATAAAATCCCCTTTGATATCAGCAGATAAATCATTTTTAATAGCATAGTTATTAAGAACCTGATCAAAGTTAGAAAACTCAGCATTTAGGCGCAAACCAATAAACTCAATCATCTCATCAAGTGTAATACCTAGATTTGATAAAATCTGTTTAAATTCTTCTGCATTGTTTACAACAGGATTGTTAACATCTCTTGCTTGCGCCTCCAGTTTTTGTACAATGTTTTCAAACTTACTATTAAGTTCTTGAGATTTTTTTACTTTCTTCTTTGGTTCAACAACTTTTTCTTTTGTTGGTAATTTAATTCTAGAGGTTTCTCCTGTATGATATATGGAAAATTTAGCACCTATTTCAATTAAATAATCAATGAATTGACTGTCCACACCCGGCATATCTCCAACTACAAATCTAGCCCCGTCATTACTTGCTTCTTCAATATAAGCTTTTGTAATATCTGATAACGGTTTACCTTTTAGACTACCATTTCTAGCCAACATAACAACACTAGCATTCTTTTGCTCAAAATTATAACCTAATGTAATTTCTTCTTGTGTTTTTACACCTTCTTTATTAATTGTATCATGACTTGTTAAAGTACTTGAAGGTCTTGATGCATCTGATGTTTCTCCTATAAAAGCATCAGCAACTTTTCTCATTGCTTTGTCTTTACCGTCTCCTTTAGGTGTACCCTTCCCTTTATTTTCAAATCCTCCTTTATATTCTACAAAACCTTCTACTGCAACTTCTGTAGTTTTTACAGATTCTTGTTCTTCTGTTATATAGTCTATATCATCAACTATTTCATATACATCTTTAGCTTTTTCACCATTTAAAAACTGAGCTAAAGATTTGTTTGTTGTGTAGTAAGAAAATGAATCACTGTATTTAATCTCTATAGAATTTAATGTTTTTTCTTTTGACAACAGTGGTTCAAACTTTTCTATAAAGCTTTTGAATATTGTAGGATCTGTAGTTTTATCTATTTTAACCTTACCTAAATATCTTGTTACAGAATTTATTTGATTTTTCTTGAAGGTAAAACTTGTAAATTTATTTTCCTGTGCTGTCTGGTGATTTTTAACAGCATTAGGATTCATCAAAAACACTTTTGTTTTACCTGATGATAGGGCTTTATAGAAAGTTTCTCCAGGTACAATTACAACGCGTTCTTGTTGATCTTGCTCAAGCTCTGCTTCAAGTAGTTTACCGGTTTGTGCTAATTTATATGCTCTACCATCACTGACCTTTTTATCTACAGCTTCATCATTAGGCTCTATCCTTTTGACATCTGTAGTCATAGTATTAGTATTCTCAATGAGTTTAGCATTGTATCCTACAATATCATCTTTTGTTGCTGTCTCAGGATTACTTTCTTTTTGTATCCTGTTAAACTCAGCAATAATGTTATTAAGAAATGCTTCTTTTGTTTCTTTTGTAATAACAGCTTGACCAGTTGAATCTAACTCTACTGTTTTTGTAACCGGCAAGAAAGCTATATCACCTGTATTTGACGCTTCTAATATACGTATAAGAATAGGTGCAAGTATTGCTGATTCACCATCATCTGCCTCAACAAGTTTACCACGCTTAATAGTTTTACTTTCACTATTTGATACACCACTCATATAAGCATTTAGCAATAATGAAATAAGTCTAGGCGCATCCATAGAACCATAAGTAACACCCTCATCTCTGCCTGATACATCTGCAGCATTGCGTACTTCTTTGTTAGATGTTCCTTTTTTGAATCCCGCAATTCTTGATATTCTAATGCTACCTTCTTGCATCATCTTTCTAAAGAACTTATTATTCAATAAGTAATTTAATTCAAAGAACAGTTTTGAGTTTTCTGGTAGTTGACCTTTTAATTTTTCAATAGTCTCTTCTACATTTTCTCCATGTAATTCTAAAGCTCTAATTAAATCGTATGTAGGCAACTGATGTCCATAAACCAATTTACCTTCAGCATTTAAGAATGTAGAAGCTCCAACATTTTCACTAAATTCAGCATTACCTAATGCTATGTTTGTTAATCTACCTAATGCGCCCTCATCAGTATCTGAGAATAAATACGGTCTGGTTTCACCTGGGTAGTTATTAATAACAGTTCTTATAGCATTTACAGATTCTTTAGACAGCACCAATACGGGGTCTATATCTTTAAATGCTCTCATTAATTCATCATTATCTTTTTGATTCTTAGAGCTAAGAATAGAATACTCTATATATAAAGGAGATAAAACAATGCCCAAATATGTATACAGATCTTCAGCTAATTGTTTTGATACAGCTTTTGTTTGTTCATAGCTGAGGTAAAATGTTGGGCTGGATAGCTGTTCTTCAAGATCTTTAAGTGTATCAACAGCTTTATCTCTAAATGCTTTATCATTTAGCAGTTTCATATATCTTTGACTATGCTGATCACCCCATAAATCTATTTGGTACTTAGCATCATCTCTATTTGAAGCGTTGTATATGTAATACTTTTGTCTTGTAGAATTTTCTAGTCTTTCTGTAATTTCATGGAAAAATAAATACTCAATTCTAAAGTTTATAAATCCTTTTATTATAGATTGAAATAGAGATTTATTTTTTACAGCTTCTAAATTAATATCAAACTCTATATTTATATTATCTTGATGAGCAGCATTTTGTGCTTCCTCATAACGTGCTATAAGTGCATCATATGTATAGTTTTCATCTTGAAAGATATCACTAAAAAACTTACGTGCTACAGCTCTGGTTGAAGCATTTGTTTGTGAAAATATTAAGATCTTTTTTAGTATCTCAGCATGATTTGTTGTATCACTTACAGCCTTTAAAAATCCATTATATGCTGCTGCAGCATCAACAGGTACAAGTATTTTTTGACCTTCAAACATTACATTTTCAGAATCTTCTTGGAATTTAAACTCTGTATTACCAAACAAATCAGCTTGTGCTTCCATTAAAACAGAGCCAAAGTATATTCTAATAAAATCCGGCAATGATTTGAAGCCGCCTTTAAATTCTACAGTCATATCATATTGATCTGCATTTTTTAAACCAATATCCATAACAGTCTCATCAAATCTCTCCTCTATTGATTCCTGAGATATATTTATTGACTTTAGTCTTTGTTCAACAGATTCTTTTATCTGCTCTTTATAGTTTGTAAAAGCATTTTCTATTTGATTTAACGCATTATATTTAACAGAGTCATATGTATCTAAAAACATTGATGTAAATGTTTCATACTGCGGATTATCTATTTTATAGAAATCTTGCACAACATCTATAGAGTTATCAATTAAACTTTCATATGTAACGTTGGGGTCTTTTGATGTTTGGTATTTAGCAATAATAAGACCTAAAACTTGATTTACTATAGTTGCTGATGTATTAACATCTAAATAATTAAATTGCTTTTTATTATTGTATAAAAATTCGTCAAATGGTACAAGAGCATCTGCAGAAGTAGCTATGCCTTGTAATGCACTTTTAGAAAATCTGTTAGCAACAGGGCCTGCAGATCTATATTTACCCGCATCTATATCTGAGAATAACTTGTTTAATCTTTTTTGTCTAAACCTAGAGAATATTGTTTTAATCCATTCTATTAATCTAGCAAAAAAGCTTTTAGCTTCTGAACCAATTTTTGATTTTTTAGGTGAAGTTTTAAACAATTCAAACTGATCTGCTAAGTACTCTTCATAGTACAATCTTATAAGCTCCTGCTTATCATTTTTCATTAAGTTTGCATAGTCTTCAGATAAGCTTGCAAACTCTTGTAGCGCATCTTCAAAAGACTTACCTTTTTTTCTTAATTCCGCTCTTACTTCTTTCCTGGCAAGAGCAATCAATCTTTTTTGTTGTTTATCTGTTAGCAACAGTCTAAATACAGCATGAAAAGCTTCATGATATCTATATGTAGTACCTTCACCAGTATAGATAATACCACCTACAGCAACACCACCAGCTATATCTCTAAGCACAGTAGCAAATCTACCAACAGTAACACCACCTTTTTTCATTCTATCACCTAAAGAATCAATACTTTCTACAGTAATAAAATCAGGTAAATTTTCTTTAAGCCATGTTAAAAAGTCTCCAAGCGGCTCACCTGTAGGTACTTCAATAGAATCTGCAAGTATTTTATCCGCAGTAAGATCTGTTTGTGCTAAAGCTCTAATAAGCCTCTGATTTTGTTCTATTTGTTTTCGTACTCTTTTAAGTACAGGCATTTGTTGTTTTTTCTCCTCTGCTGTTAGAGGTTCAAATTCTTTTTTTACCTTATCAATAAAATTCTGATTCTCCTCTCTAAGAAAAGTTTGCAACAAATCTAATTCTTGACGAGTTGTGCCAGCCGGTACAACAATATTATTATTCTTGTTAAATTCAATTCTAATAGAATTTAAAAGACCTAACAGTTTAATATCTTGTAAATTTTCTGAACCTTCTGTTGAATCTTCTTCACTTTTTAAAGTAGCTAATTTTGCATTATATGCAGCTATTGTTTTATCCTTAGTAACCTCAAATATAAATATATCTATTGGAAATATGTTGCCGTTCTCATCTTGTATGACATTGTCTGTAAAATCAATTATAGCATATACCTTTCCTTTATATTTATAATACAAAGTATCTTTAGCTTCTAGTTGTACTACACCTTTAAATGTTTTTAAAAAATCAATTGCTTCTTTTTCTGATAATGTTTTACCCTCTATAAATTTTTGTCTATAAACAGGATTTTTAACTCCATTGTATTCATAGTAACCAATAACCTCTAATCCAGTATCTACAAATAATTCTTTAAGTAAAGTGTCTGTAATTCTTTCCTCATACAATCTTTCTTCAGTTGAATTATAAGGCTCTGACATTTTAATAACATGAGTGCCATCTTTGCTTTTATAAACAGTACTTTCACTGCCTCGAGCAAGAAATTCATAGTTATTTAAAAAAGGTCCTTCAAAACCTATAATATAATATATATCAATTTTTGTGTTTTGTTTCTGCCTCTTTTTATTTATATTACTTTTTGTTTTTTTACCTTTCTTTTTAGCCTTTCTAGCATTTGTGGCGGTTTTACTTGCTTTGCTTAGCTCTTCAATTTCTTTAATGGATAGACTATTAAAAGACTCTATATCCAACTTAAGCATTTTTTGCTGCTCACCTGTTTGTTTAAATTTTTCATCAGCTCTTTTATTGTAGCTTCTTAGAACATGTACATAATCAGTAAAACCTTGATCTTGCGCATATGTTTCTTTTACTTTATTTAATATTGGCTTCTTACCTTTATTTTTATTATTTTCTTTTTCATTTTCCTGCTCTGCCGCAACTGCTCTTGAGTATACAATGTCTTGTGCATTTTTTACATTAGTTAATGCATCTGAATCCATTGACAAATAAAATGCAAAATTACTATAAGGATTAGAAAAATTAGTTTCTAATACAGATAGTGTTTCATTTAAGTTTGTTGTTTCTACAAGTCTTGGAAATGCTTTTCTAAAGTTTTTTAGTTCTACTTTTAATGGTTTCTTAATGGTTAAGCCTGCCTGACTTGCAATTGAAGATTTATTTTTCTTTAATTCTGAATTAAAATATTCAAGTACAGCATCAATTAAAGCTTTACTATCAAGTTTTTCAAATTGTTCTAAAGTTGGTGAATAACTTGCAGAACCAACTTCTTTATATGCAACAACTGGTTTTGGTCCTTCTCTATCTACATATGCTTGTACTACACGTAACTTAATTTGCCCAGTGTTTGTAACAATAATTTCAAAATTTAACCCTGTAACAGCAGACGTAATAAATAATTGCTTTTGTAAACCTTCATTAAATTCGCTTACATATCCTTGATCTTTAATTACATTCTTTTGACCCTGTTCTCTTTTTACATTATTTTTATAAGCATCTTCAGCTTTATCTATAATGCTTTGAAATGTATCATCTAATTCTTGAGACTCTAAAATTGTAGACTTTAAAGTAATATATCTAACACTACCATTTGGATAGTTGATAAATGATATAATACCTTGTTTACTTAGTACATCATCAAAAGCAATTTTACTTCTAATCTCTGATTCTATTTCTTTTCTTATATTACTTGTACCAACTGGTGTAATACCAACATCATTACCATTAACATCAAATACTCTTAGTGTATATGACTCTGTGCCATCTACAGATTTTTCTGTAGAAGCAAACACATAATATTCTACCCCGTTAAATGCATATTTATTTTTCTCAAGATCTAAAAACATATTTGATTTTGGATCTTTGTAGTAATTAAATATAGGTACAATAATATTGAAATCTTTGAACTCAGGATCTGACATACTAAATGTAGCTTCGTCTTGTCCTTCCATCTTTTTTAAGACAGCATTAGCAAACAGAATTTGTGTTAGATATCTTTCTTCTACCGTATTTCTCTTTGCACTATTATAGTTGCGTATAAGATCTTTAAGCTCTGCATCAGACAATTCTTTTGGGTTAACCGCTACACCATCCGCATTAGTAATTTTAGTAGTACCATTATTTATAAAAGCAATTGGCTGTGTAAAATCATAAGTTTTACCTAGCTGAGATGATATTCTATTTATAGCAGAATCAGGTAATACAAGTCCAATAGCAAATGCTTCCTTCATTGATCTTAAATTAGGATTCGTAGCATTTTCACCTATTTTGAATTCTGATATTTTACCACCTTCTTTATTTCTAACAACCTTAAGTTGAAGTTGTGCAATTTCCTCTTCTGTAAGCAAGCCTATAATTTTTTCATAGTCTTCTTTTTCTATTTTATTGTTTGGATACAAACGCACAAACTCTTCTATAGACATTTTAGATAGAGGCTTACCTGTATTATTTTTCTTAGTTTTTTTAGATGGATTTAGATTCTTTACATATTGAATGTTTGTATATTCTTCTGGTAATTTTGAATCTGCATAATCATCTGCAGGAACAAGACCAAACGGTGTATTAGGTTTGGTTACATCTAAAACAACGAGTCTCCACTTTTTACCATTTATGGTATATGCAGCACCAGCCATATATGGTCTACCTGTTTTTTTATCTATTCCTAGTGGTTGCTTTTTTCTTCTAAGTAGTTGTCTTAATCTATCAAGTGCTGCAGTTGCTTGTTGCTCTGTATCATGTATTGCAGGAACACCCGTAAATTTATATCTTTGTATATTATCAAGAGGTATATCATCAACTTTGATAATAAACTTACCGCTTTCTTCAACAATTAAAGGTACATTTTTACCTGCTGTTTGTTTTTTACCTTTGAGAATAGCAATTTGATCTTCAAGAACTTTAAGTTGCTTATCTGCTTCCTCTTGTGATAAAGAACCAAATTGTACTTCCTCGTTTATAGAATTTATTTGATCTGCTAATTTAGCAATTTCAGCTTGTTTAGCAGGTGATGCTGCATTGCTAGGTTGAAAGTTAAGCTGCGTATCTTCTTGTGTTAGTGAAAAATCTTTGGTGCTATAACCAAGTGGATTTATAAGTTGGTTTACAGCATCTTTATTGTTTTCTACAAATTGTAATAACTGTGCATCACTTTGCCAGTTTAAAAGTTTTTCTGGTGTAAGGGGTGTGCTATTGTATTCTAATTCTTTGATTGTTTTATATACATTTAAAAACTGCTTACCCTCAGCTGATTGCAAAAAGTCTGTATATGACATTGATTGCGTATCATAAAACTGTGAAGCTAAAGCAAAAAATATTGGAGAATTATTTGCCGCATACTGTATTTGCTCTCTCAGATCATCTAAATCTACTTCATCTTTAAGTAATTTCTTTTTATTTTCTTGCGCTGTTTTAGCAGCATTGTATTGTTTTTTTAAGAGAGTAATCTCCTCAAGCAGTTTCTTATCAGTTATAATTTCTCCTTTTTCATCATAAAACTTTGTGATAACACCTGTATCATTTGACGTTGTAAATAACTTTTCTTGCTCCGGATCAATCTCCACACCTTTGTCTTTTAATGCTTTTAAGAACTGACTTTTTTCATTGAGTTCAATAACATTTTGCGCAGCAGCCGCTGCTTTAGCTGTACGCATTTGTTCAAACAAATATTCTGCTTGTGCTCTTACTATTTCCTGCAACCCTTCAGGTTTAATAAGATAATCTAAAGTATTATTGTAAAGCTGCTGTCTTCTATCTAGGTTATGATAATCTATGATTTTGCGCATTGCTTTTTTTATTCCATCAGCATTTGCAAACTCACCTTTTTCAGCCGCTAAATTTTTAACATATTTTTCAAAAAGTTTATATAGCTTTCCTTGACTTCTCCAATCAAAAGTTCCATTGGTTTTTTTCTTTTCAGTCATAAAATCATACAATGACTGTAAATCTTTAAGTTTGTTTTCTTTTAATTTTTTGAGTTTTTTATCTTCAGCAGAAAGATCCTCTGTGCCTATTATCTCAACTTCTGCTTTAATCATAGATATTTCTCTGGCTAAATCCTGTGTTGAGGATAGAACTGTTAAATCACTAGCTGCCATTCCTTTAAACAAAGGTTCTGTCTCAAGTTCTGCAAACATCTTTTGCATTCTTTCTGCAGATCTGTAAATACCATCACCTGTAAATAAAGCTAAAAATCTAGCATGTTTAAATGCTTTGTAGTTAACAAACTCACGTATAAACTCATCTGTACCTTGCACATATTGTGATGGGTCAAATGGATTAATCATTGTATTTTTATACTTATTATAGTCTGTCTCTAACCTATCAACCTGATCTATATAGCTGTCAATTCTTTCTGCAGTCTTATCACTCTTAATATCATTTTTAAATACTGGAAATGCTTCAGCAAGTTCATTGTTATTAAGTCCTTTTAGGTCACCAAGAAAATCTCTAAAATAATCTAACCCACCTGTTTCTAAAAGTGTAGCTATATTAAAAAATTTAGATTCATCCTTGTTATCTACAAAATTAAGCATAGACGTGCCATCTAAAGACTTCATTAAGTCTTCACTTACTTGTTTTTGTAAAACATAATTCAACTTATCGGGTGACAAGTCAAAGTAATCAGGATTTTTAGATAGATTGTTCCATACCTCATTATATGCTTGCTCTACATTTTTAACGTAAGTGTCTTTCTGTTCTTTATACTTTGCATATTTTTCTGGCTGAAATATGCTTTGCCCTAGATTTGGTATTTTTTCAAATAATATCTTTTGAGGACCTTGTACAATACCACCCATCAAAAATCCAGACATAAATGTTTCAAAACCTTGTGCAGAAAACTGTGAATTAATTGCCGATCCTATAGACGCATCTCTAACTTTAATCCAATCTGCCGCAGGATCTTTCATCATTGCCTCATAATAATGTGTTGTTGCATGTGCAACAGCTTCTTGTGCAATTTCTTGCGCACCTTCTGTAAAGTTTGTAGAAAAATATCTAAGTGCTGCTCCTGCTGTTCCTTTAAATGTTCCGGAAACTCCTGCAGCTTGCATTCTTCTAAAAGTTGAACCTATTCCTTCCCCTATATCCTCAAAAACATCTTGAGCTAGCTTACCATCTACAAATGTTGGTTTTATTTTTCTAATTCTTTTACTTGCCAATGATAAATTGTCACTAAATATCTTAGCTAGGGATCTATTATATGCACCAAAAGCATTGCCCAAAACCAATTGATTTGAAAAATATATAATAGGGCCATTAGATAATGTATTGTAAAAAGATGCTCTACCCGCTTGTTCCTTTGCTTCTAGTATTTGTTTTTGTGTAAGCTCACCATCTCTTTCTTCAAGAATGTTAAGCCCACTAGCAAATACTTCATCGTAAACCATACCACCTTCCATCTTAGCTTCAGATAGAGCGTAGTTAAGACTTCTAAGGTCTCTATAAAAACCACCAAAAGGAGCCATCTTTGCAAGATTGGTAACATTCTGACCTGTGTTTTTAGCAGTGTTAAGTGTACGCATTGCTTGCGCAGTTTCAGGAGCTAAAACTTTTAAAAATAAATTGTCACCTGATTTAACACTTTGATAGAATGTTTTAGCATTTTCAACATTCTTCATTGTTTCTACAACATCAGCAGCAGCTCTTCCCGCTTTAGTTACATCTATAGCATTAGTTACACTATCAACTATTTTTTTACCCCCTTGTAATAGTCTAGCACCTTGTAATGGTGCAGTACCACCTAATGTTAAAGCGGTTAAACCCGTAAGGACCATTTCCTCTAAAGCAACAGAACCAATAATACCAAATGTGTATCCTGCTTGTAATAGTGTGTTATTAAAAAATCCTCCTAGACCACCTCTTGTTGAGTTACCTATCCTCATAGCTTCAGAAAACTCTCTGGCTGAGTCTAGGTCTTTACCAAACATATAGCTATCATCATCAAACAAATCCCCTATAGATCTATATGCTGACACAAATCCTGTTTGTGTGAGATTTGCAAACTGCCCACTCATACGTGCAGCATCATCCCACCAGCTTGAGTTATCATTATATAAAGATTCATTGTCAACATACGGATGAAACTTTAAATCATTATATAAAGGGTGATTGTAATATCTATCAAAATTTACATCTCTTGCATTACTTGTCATTGTTGGAGTAATAAAAGATGCAGGCTGTGTATTTTTTTTTGCATTGTTAAAAGCAATCATTTGACCTTCTGCTGAAGTTAAATCAGGTGGTGTAGATTCAGCATAAGGATTAAATGTACCTGTAGCTAATGTAGGAGCTGCTTGGTTCATATTACCAAACGCAGGTATTGCAAATGGGTTAACAACATTTGCAGTCTGACTTAAAACAGTTTGATACGTAAGAGTGTCTAATGTATTTTTAAGGTCTACACTTTCATCTTGTAATAAATTATCAATGTCTTGATACACAAAGTTATTAGATCCAGGAATCATATTATGTTATTTATTATTTTTTACTTTTGTAATTTTTTGTTTTCTCTTACCCAAATTCTTTGCAGTTTCATATAAAGTTTTTACTAACTCATTGTATTTATTGTTATACAACATAAAGTTATCTGCAGCATACGGACCATATGAAACTTTTTCATTTTGCACAAGATCTCCATTATCTTTTATATAATTTGGTACTACATCAATAAATATTTCACCACTTAAAGATTGTCTCGCAGTTATAGATCCCGCACTTATATCTGTAACAAAACCATAATCATTACCAGGTATAGTTATTTCATTAATAGGATTACCCTCGTTAATCTTTAACATTACAGGATTTAAAACTTGATAGTTTCTTAATGATGTTGGTGAAGTGTCCATTTTTTGATCAAATGTCATTTCATACTTTTGTTCTTCATCACCTTCTGTATTAAACTTTGTAATTATATACTGTGCTTTTATTTTACCATCTATATTTACTGCAGGTATATATGTCATTACTACATTTTTTTGATCTGCGGTTTCTGAAAATGCATTTAATACCTCTGGTGTCAAACCTTCTGCTTTAACACCATTAAGCGTCAATGAAACTAAATTAGTTTTAACGTTGTCTAATTGTCTCTTCATTCCTGCTATCATTTGTTTTGATATAGGATCTTTTTTATAAGATTTTTCACCTGTAATAGATGCTGAAGTAGTAGTAATTAAATTGTTACCTGGTGAATCACCGGTAAATGCAGAGTGTTGATAAAACTGTTGAAATAACACTGGCTTACCATCTTTATTTTTCTGATCATAACCAAGACCACCTGATAGAGTTTTATTAAGACCTTCTATATGTTTTTGGTATATAGCAGATGTATTATATGAAGGATCATTTACTTTAGTACCTATAGTTGTAAAAGACACACTATTTGAAGGCCTAAATCGCTCTGGATAAAAATACTCTTGACCAAATATATTTGTCTTAGTTAAACCTTTAGCATATTGCTGTGCAAACTTAAAATCATTTTCCCTATTAAGTCTTTCTATAAGAAACCTCATACTGTGTGGAGTGCCTGCAGCCTCAATATTTCCGTTTGCAATTTTTATATCTTCTTTGTTAATGTATTTATCTTGAAAGGATGAAGCACCTTTTTCTAAAAATTCATATTTTCCAGTTGCCATGATTTCTTTATGTAGAATTTTTCCTACGCCTTCATCTTTTGGTATAAATGAATCTGATGTATAATAAAATCCATTATCACCTTTTATTAATTTTGAACGTGAAGGCACTAAAACAAAGTCTCTTGTTGTAATATTATACCCGTCTTGCTCTTGACCATTAACTAATATACCTGTAACAGGTTCTCTTTTAATACTTTTAGTCGCTGATAATTTAAAAGCCTCGCCTTTTATTTCTCCATTTTTTATTTTTTCTAATATAATTTTATCATATTGCTCTTCTGTTAAAAATACAGGATTTCCATTTTCATCATCTACTATTGGTAATATACCCCCACCTTCTACTAATTTTTTATACTTATCATCTATAAGAGTTAGATTACTTAAGTTATCAAGATATGCTTTATTTCTATTATTTTCTACATTTTTTAATGTATTAAACTCATCTATAATAAGGTTATATTCTCCAACATTAAACTTACTAATTTCTTCTGAACCCCATAAATTCATAAATTTTTCTGGCTCATATTGTGACATTTTAATTAAAGCGTCACGTACAAAAGATACCTTTACATTACTACCGGCATTGTCATCTACCACTATTCCAAGATCAAATATTGTTTTTCTAGTTACAGAACCGTTTTCAGCTAAAGACTCTGCAATATAGTTTGCCATCTTTATAGAGTTATTATCATAAGCTTTTTTATTGACAACATTATTCATACTTACAATATTGTCCTCTGGTGTTTCTTTGTATTCTAATTCACCTTCTTCTTCATTAAGTTGAAATGAATAACTTAGGCTACGAGTTGGTGAGGCTGTTGCAGTTGCAGTTGTTTGTTTATTATTTTTAGAATTCTGAAGCAACCATTGATTTTGAAAAGTTCTTCTTTGTTTTTCTTCTTCATTAACAATGTATTTTGTTGACTTGTTAACGTTAGTAAAGTTACGCGCTGTACGTATAAAATCTTCACGCATATTAGCAGTCATCAAAAACTGTGATGCTTGATTACTTAGTGTAGAAACATCGCCAGTACGTTCATAATCAGCAAAAGAAGTTTGTATTCTTGCAAGTGTTTCTGAATCTCTTTCTTGTTTTTGACTGATTGCATCATACATGCGCATATCTGCAACCATAGCTAAATAGTCTTTTGACCCTGGTATAGGAGATTGTCCCGCATCTATTTGCTTTTGCCATTTATTTGCAGTTGTTTCAAGCATAGAAAGCTGAGTAGTTTGATCAGATATTTTTTCACTTAGGTTTATTGTAACGTTTTGAAGCTTTTCTAAACTCCATAGTTTGATACCCTCATCAATACTACCAACACGATTTTCAGATACAGCCTTCACTGCTGCATCCATATAGTCTACATATGTTTGCGCATAGTATCCATCAATTATTGCAGGATCTTGTGCTAAAGCTGAAGTCAAATCATTTAATGCAGTTTCTGTTATTTCATCTCCATTTTCATTAACAACACGAAAAAAGTTACCCTTTTGCGGAGAGTATTCTTTTGTAACGCTATATCCTTGATCTTTAAGATATTTCATACCCCTTTTATAAAGATTAGGATTTGCAACATACTTTGGATTTTGCATAGTTAATGCTTCATCTCTAGATGCATTTTTAAAACGCATAAGATCGTATTGCATTTTCTTTACACCAGTATCCCAGTAATTACTTTTTACATTTTCATCAGAAGCTGTTCTAAAAAATTCTGATTTTCTTTGTTCATTTTTTGCAGCATTTGTTACAACTAAATCTTTGACAATAATATCTTCTTGATAGAATGGTGCAAAAACCCCTTTGGCAGCATTAACATTTTCAGCTAATGATAAATCCATACCTGAAATTTTTTCAAGTTGTGGACCTAGTTTATTTACATATTGCTCACGAGCTTCTTGAGTGTCTTGTCTTGTCAAATCACCATATACAACTTTATTATACTGCTCATTAAGAGCTTTATAATTTGTATTGTATTTTGTTTCACGAGCTTCAAGTAAACTTGAAAGAAATTTATAATCTGGTGTAAACGGTTTAAACTCAGGAAAATACTGAGGTACACCTGGAACATATATAGCCATAATTTAAATTTTAAAATCCTATTTTTCCTCTATAGAAAGGTACAGCATATTTTTTAATTCTACCTCCTTTTCTTTCTTTAGGTAGTTGATTATTTTGTGTTTCTTGTAGCATTTGTAAATATTCAGCTAATTCTTGCTGACCTACTGTTTGGTTATTGCTAGATTTTTTAGATTTACCATATCCTAAAAATTCCATATAATCACTAGGTGTTAAATTTTGATTTGTAAGTTTATGGTAAAAATCATTTATTTCTGCAAACTTCATTTGTTTACTTTGCAAATCATCAGCAGTTTGTTTTTTGAATGCAGCAGGATTGGTAAATACAATTTCTCCAGATAACTCAGGTCTTATCTCAAAATGATCGAATGCTTTGTTAAGATTAGCAGTGTTAGCTCTATTAGTAAGCATATTACCATAAGCATCAGCATACTGCTCTCTATCAAAATTTAATTCGTTCATATAATTTTGCAAAGATACTTGTGTATCATCATATAGTTTTGTAACTCTTTTTCTTTCTTCAGCAGCTAAACCCATATTTACTTTAGCCTGCATCATTTCACCTCTATTAATTGTGTTTACATTTCTTTGGTTTACACCTGCTATTACTCTAGCTATTTCATCAGGTGTTTTAGAAGCTGACATTCTTGAACTTAATCCTTGAGCACCTGAAAATGCTCCTAATGCTTGCATACCTGTATTTGATAAAGCATTCAAAGCCGCTATTGCTTGCGTGGGTTCTTCAAGAACAACACCAAAATCTATTGGTGTCACTGCAGGTTGAAATGGTAAAAATAATTCGCGTTCTCTATCAGCTATAGCTTGTGCTTTTAAAACATCTTGTGGATAGAAACCAATAGGTGATCTTTTATATGCATCGAGAACTTGACCTGGCTCTATATTTAATGGAGGATCTTCTTCTTCTTCTTCTTCTTCTTCTTGAACTGATGGTCCTGGCCTATAATCATCTGGCCCAGGTATTTTAAACTCTGGTATAATACCCAAAGTTCTTATAGGTGGTATTTCATTAATTGGTAAAGAGGAAAAATCAAAAGGTATTTCTTCATCTTTACCAACTGTTTGAGCAGATTTTTTTACGCGTAAAAATGTATTTAAAAAGTTATTACCATATGCTCCATCAGCTTTAGATAGTCTTGTGCTTTTATATGTTTCTTTTTGTTCATTTGGCCCTTCTGCAATAATATCAAATCTAGGATTATCAGATGCTTCGTTAATATCACTAAGCGCATTTAAAAATATTTGATTACTACGTGTAGTATTTTCATCAATGTCATAACCTTTATAGGAAGGATTTTGTTGTGCTGTTTCATTAAAGATTTTTTGAGTGTATTGATTTTTATTCATACCAATAGACTGTGATTTATCTAAATTTTCATCAAACCTATCTGCACCTAAAATTTGTTTTAGACTATAGTTATTTTTTTGATAGTTTAATACATCTTTTATAAGTTGATTTTTAGGTTTTACATCTATACCTGCATCTTTAGCTCTTTTGGTATATTCTTTATATGTATCATCTAATATCTTAGCAAATTCAGAATCAGGGTTCATCATAAGATCTGCAAGCTGATCATATTCTGGTATATTAAGCTGATTATTATCATCTGTCGAAGATATACCTGACAATTGTTTTTCTAATTCTGGTAAATTTGTTTGTATAGCATTAACTACAACATTTTTAAATTGATCTACATTCATGTCTGCAATTTGCTGCTGACTTTTTACTTGATTAACAATGTTAGATATTTTTTGTAAATCTTGATTAGATAAGTCATTTATATTACCCGCAAGATCAGCATTAATACCTATTGCAGATAACCAATCATCTAATATAAGAGCATCATTGGAAACTCTATTTTCATTTTGCGGTGTAGTAGTTTTTAATTCTGCCTCTGGATCATTTAAAAATTCCTCAGCTTCTTTTTTTGTTGCTTTGTTAGATTTTAAAAATTGATTGTTGTCTTTATCATACTTGAAAAAAGATCCTGGTTTCCAGTTTTCATACTTAAAACCTTTTCTCCACAGATCAACTCTAGGTCCATGTGTAGCATTATAACTTACATCAGCTCCTCTAGTATTTTTATAGCTCCTATGTTTAGCTGCATCAAACTTATCTATAAAATCAGAATTAGACATTTTGCTTAAAACATCATCCTCAGCCATTTCCCATCTATCTTCTAATTTTGCTAAATCTAATTTACCATTAGTATATAGTTGTAATTTTTGCTGTGGTGACAAAAGGCCTGCAGCCTCCATCAATGCAGCTCTTGGATCTTCACTATTAATTTCAAAGTCTACCATCCTTTTTCTTAACTCCAAAGGATATTCACTATACTTATCATCAATTGTTTGAATCCAATCTTTTACTAGCTGTCTGTCTGTTTCTTCATCTCCTGTAAAATCAATTCCTGTTACACTCTTTTTAAATGCAACATCAAGAGGTAGTCCTGTTCCATCTTCTGCACCATGTAATAATTCATAGTCAATTACCTTATCTCTATAATCATCACCGATTTCTGCACCTGCTTGTGCTATAGGCATAGAGTATGTATCATATTCATCTTCTATCTCAAAGCCCATTTGTGCAAGTTGTTGATTATCCATTTCCGGAGGAGGAGGCATCATACCTTGCTGAGACATATCTTGTTGCATTTCAGGAGGCATTTCTTGCATTTGCTGCATTTGTTGCTCTTGCCCTGGCTCTTGTTGCATTTGCTGTTCGTCTACCTGCTGCATATATTGCTGTAATTCGGCTAACTGCATTTGCTGCTCATACGGTAATGACTCTATAAGCTTTTGTTGTGCCTTTTGCTCAGATATTTTTTCTACTTGTTGTGTAAATTCTAAAGGATCAATACCTTGCTTCACAAGAAATGGATAAGATGATACAGGGACACCATCTTCAAACTCTTTTTTAGCTTCTTGCATAAAAGCTAATTGAGAAAGTTTCATGCTATTTTTCTTTCTCATGAGATCAGCACTATTGATTTGAATTTGATCAGCATATGGATCTTTCATTTTACCATAGTACTCATTTAAACCAAACTTTTTTGACACTTTTGCTGGTGTCATTTTTTTCTTAGTTTCAATGCCTAATTCACCTATCTGGTCTTTATCCAATTTCATTTGATTAAAATCGGAATACACAAAAGATTGCGGTGGTAAATACATAGGTACACCACCACTAGAATGTCTAGGTCCTTTTATGTCATAAAGACCAAACATACCATCTCCATTTAAGTCAGTAAGTACTGTTTCACCTCCTTCTGCTTCAATGTTTGCTTCATCTCTAGGAACACTAGAAAGACTATATCTAACATCTATGTTATCATCACCATTTGCTTCGTTAGAAGAATTGGTTGTAGTCAGTCCATAACCTGACTGATCTCCCGTTGTCATACCACCAGATTGTTTTACTTCTACAACTTCACCGTTTCTAACCTCAAAACCATCTGGTAGATCATTAAAACTTATTTTCATATTTCTTTTACATTTGCGCCTTTAGCAATTAATTTAGATAGAACACTTGAGCTAACTTTAGCTACTTGCCCTCCTTTTTTCCTAAGCCTTTTTGACCTCATAAAAGGATTACTAGATCCACCATATCTTTTTTGCTCTTGAAACATTGGTCCAGTATAACCTTCATATCTATCGCCTTGCATTGGTGAAGGTATACCAGACTTACCTTGTTTCATCATAATATTGTACATCATTGCATACTGTTCAGGTGAAAAAGGAGGAGTTTTTGGTCTAGGCACATCAAGTGCCTTTGGTGATATACTGTTTTGCGTATACATTGTAGGTAAAAAAGTTTGTTTAGGTTTAGATCTTGAAACAGATTCATCTACATAATCCATACCTTCTCTTTCTAATCTTAATCTATTAACATTAGCAGCATATCTTGCTATAGTTTGTCTTTGCTGTTGATTTAATGCTGTATCTTGCATAATAGCATCCATGTTAATAAATCCGCGATCATCTAAACCATAACCCTGAAAAACTTTACTTAAAGCAGCTTGGTTTTGTGGTGATAAACTATTAAAGTTAAAGTCTGGTGTTTCATTTAAACGATCGTTACCTTGATACATAGGTAATTTATTATCCATAAAAAAATCATACATAGGGTTTCCATATGCAGAATAATATGCATTTGGATCTAAAAATTCCCCGTTTCCCATTTGTGCATACCCTGTAGACCTTATATATCTAGGGTATTTTGAAGCTCTTTTATCAATCATTAGTTGTCCTGTGTTTTCGTCATATAACCCTCTGTCTTCTGGATCAACAACAGCAGAATATTGATCAGCTGTTCCTGAACGCAATCTATTTTTTGCAGCACGAGTTTTAGACTTGTCAAATAAATCATTTATTCCTGAAGCTACATCAACAATTCCTCCTGATATACCAGTGTATGTGTTCATAGCTTTATTTTTTAAATCATATAAATTTTCTTCTACTTCAAGAGAACCAATTCTCCCATCAAATTCTTCTTTAAAATCTTCAAATGGTTCTTCTTCTATTATATAATCCTCTTCCGTTTCACCAGCTGTTTGAGCACGTTTTAACGTGTTTTCTCCACCTAATTTTTTATAATATTTATCAAAATATTTTAAATAAGCTTTAAATTTAGGAGGATAATTTGAAATCTCTTTAGCTTTTAGTCTTATTGCTTCTTTTTTTGCTAACTCTTCTTCTTTAGGTTTAGGTTTTCCTGTTTTTTGATCTATATGTTTATTTCTAATTTTTCCTCTTTGATTATAGTAATATTCCCATGTGTTATATTTTGCAACAGCCGGAATCATATTTTCAAGAAGCAACCAATCTTTATTTCCATTTTGACCTTTACTTTTTGCAATTTTTATAGCATCACCAACAATTCCTTCTCCTCCATTGTAAGCAGCTATAACCATTTCCATATAGTTCTCATCAGTTGGTTTTAAGCCTAATTTTTTAGCTTTAGCTTTTAAAGTTTCTATACCATATAGAATATTAATTTTAGGATCATATTTATAATCATCATACTTATAAGTTTTTTTACCTTCTTTTTTTCTATCAGCATTTCTTTGCGACCATGTACCTCTAACTATTTGCATTAAACCTTTTGCAGCACCACTATCACCTTTTACATTACCTGCTGATTCTATAGCCATTATAGACATCAAAACAGGTAAAGGAACATCTGGATACTCTTCTTGTCTAATGTTTTCTAATAAATCTTTGAACTTTTCAGTAGCTTGAATTTTATTTTTTTTTGTTCTAAAACCTTGATTTTCAAAGTCATACTCTCTTTCTTCAGGTGGAACATTTATCTCTTTATCTTCAACTTCAGGTGCTTGTTCTGAGTCTACTACATTATCTTCAGCATTAAGTATACTTTTAAAAAAATCTTGCAATTTAAAATTTTCTTGATTCATATTAGAAGGTGGTGAATCCACATCAAACACAGCAGATTTTTCTGCATCTAAAATTTGATTTACATCTAAAGATGTTTGTGGCTCTTCTTCAGGTACAACCATTTCAGGTTTTTCTCGCATAGCTTCTGTAACTACATCCTCTCCTACATCATATATACCTTGCCCTACTCGTGTAATTGGATCTATGAACGTCCTTTTAAGAAGTTCTACAATCATTTCATTTGACATCCCTTTAGTTTCATCTACACCTTCTGCTTCTTCTTCAGTAAGATTTATTGTAGGTATATCATTAGTTTTATTTGGAAGGGACGTAGGTGTGTCAGAAATTAATGATCTGGGAATTTTGCGTACGTATTGATAAGTAACATCTTGATCCATAAATTTACCTTTTACATTCCAAAATGACTCTTCAGCATACTTACCGTCATCAGTAGATGTAATCCGTAATTCTTCAGCTCTTTCACCAATTCCTCCACCAGTTTGCATAGAGTTTTTTATAGCACCAAATATTTTTGACAAACCAAAACCTATTTTACCTAATGCATTTGGATATGTATTTATAGTGCTTGGTATGTAGTTTTGCTGATAGAAATTTAAAAAAGGATTTGTGTAATTAATAGGTTTATTGTTGAGCTTTTGTCTATTTATAATAGATTGCAACAATGCGCTATTTAATTTTTTTCTTGTATTATCAGTTGTACCCCAATTATCCATAACAGTAATACTACCATCTGCATTTTGTTGATGATATGAGCCATCTTTACTACCGCTAATAATTTTAGCCTCTCCTTCTTTTTGATATTTAGGTAGACCTTTTTGCGCTTTATATAAAGAATCTGCAGTTGGTGTTTCTGTTTGTTTTTCTTGTAGCAGCGCAACAATTTGATTTTGATTATACCCTAATTCTGATAGTGCTTGAAATATTTCTTGGTCTTGCACATCATTAAACTTTAATTCTGTAACAACATCTTCTATTGTATACCCATCTTCTTGCATGGCTACCTGTATAGATTGCGCAAGTGATTGTTGCTGTTGCGATTGCTTTTGAGCTTTTTGCTGCATTTGTTGTTGCTGCATTTGTTGCTTTTCTAATTGTGCTTGCGTTTGTTGTTTTTTAGACATTAAACCTTTTTTATTTACTTTTTTCATATCTTAATTTATATAGTTAATATACAAAATTTATTTGAATTTTGTAAATTACCCTAACTAGGTATAACATAAGTCATTATATAATTAGCAGGTGACATGCCTACTTGCTTAGATTCATTATAATATTTTGCATTCATTTTATCATAAATATTCTTTGCTTTTTTTGATTCATCTACACCGTTTATGTACTTTCTATAAGTCTTAAACATTTCTCCACCTCTTTGTTTTTCTGTATTAGCAGCAGCACCTGCTGCAAATAAACCTGGAATTAAAGCAGGAGCTATTCGTATAACTTTTTTAATCTTATCAAATGATGGTACTGCTTCTTCCTCATATTTTCTATATGTATCGTAATCATACCATCCGTCAGTATATTCTTGAAATAGTTGACGATTAGTTTGCCCTTTTCTTAAAAAATGTTTTTGTAAATCACCTTCATCTAAATACCACTTATATAAATTATCATCTCCCTTTGCTTCTAAATCTTTTAATTTTTTTATAGCTTGTTTATCATTTAAGTTAAAGTCTTTTTTAAATTCTTTTATTTTTTTTACTCTAGCTGCCATCAACTCTGAATGCAATTCACCAAAAGAATGATACCATGTATCCATAACCATTTTTTTTCTTCCTTTACTATTTATTTGAGCTTCTACTGGTGGAACCATTGTTTCATTAATTAATTTTAATGTTTCTCCCTTTTTTTTATTTATATAATAAGCATATCTATCAGAATATGATACTAAATCATCTATCCACACACTATATTCTTGTAAATCATGTCCTGATTCATGTGCAGCAGTAGCCGCTACATCTTCTATAGGTCTATATTTTCTTTTTTGAGCATTGACTACAATCCCTTTTTTGTAATCTTTTGCAGGTTTACCTATTGCTGCTGCCCATGTTTTAGGGTTAAAAAAATTAAATTTAGCATTTGGTACTAAACTGTAAAGATTATTATCTAATGTGCTACCAAAAGTAACTGTAGCATCTCTATATCTAGTCCCTCGAGCATTTGTAGTCTTCGCTCTTGATTGTGTTCGAGGACTTAAAGACAGAAGCTCTGGATCATTACCTCTTTGTATTAATTTAGATCTTCTTATAGTATTTGGAATAGCTGGAATACCTGGTCTACCTCCTCTTGAGTTAGTAGATTCTTTTATTTTGGTGACTTTTTCTTTAAAGTCCGGATCTAATAACTTTTCTTGCTCTGCAATTAAGACGTTTCTTTTTCTATTCATTTTTACCATTTCTTTAACATGATCTTCAACTTTAATATCGCCATCATCAAGCTTTCTATAAAGCTCTCTAACTTGTGCATTTGCACTTTCTAATTCATCTGAAAGTTTATAGTAAGTATCTGGATCTGTTATTGCCCATGATGCTGTTAATCTAGCATTTTCATCTAAAGCTTCTCTTTGAGCTTTTTCTATTTTTTGATTTCGTATAATAACATCAGTTTCTGGAACATCTAAACCTTGTTTTTTATAAGCTTCTACAATTTTTTTGTATTCCTCCACATTTCCAGAAACATTATAACCTGGATATTTATTTTCTATAAACTTTTGTACATCTTCTGTTTGATACATTATAGGAATACTACTTACAGATGATTCGTTTTGGATGCTTTTAGGAGCAACTATGTTGTCTGTTTGCGGTTTTACATTATCAGCTTTTGAAATAAAAGAACGCATATTATCTGCTTTGTTTGCACCCTTAAGTAATTTAGAACCCGAATTAACAAAAGGGACCACCTCGGCAATATCTAATATGCTACCAAATCTTTCTTCTTCTTGTGGTGTAGAAATATAATATGGTAAAGGGCTTTTTAAATAGTTAGCAAAAGATTGCCCAAATGTTTTTATGTCTTTTGTAAGTTCTTCGGGTCCTCTTTCATAGAGGTCTTGTGCTGCACCTATAGGTGATACATCTTTAAGAGTTCTAGCTGTATAGGCACTTCTATTACCTATAATTTTCATTATCTCTTTAAACTTATCAAAACCTTTAGCACTAAAGTCTACAGGTTTGTTTGCTTCTACAGAAACCTCTGGTAAATTAGACAAAGAATTATATATAGGTGTACCATCTTCATCAATAGTATCTAACAAAGCACCTTGCTTAAAACGCTTATATTGCTCAGGTGTAAATCTAACTGAACCTTTCTTTTGGTATTTAGGAAGACTTTTTATTCTATATTTTTTATTCAAATTCATATCCTAGCTCTTTTAGTTGTAACATAGTTTCATAATCTACCTCATCACCTATAGTATATGGTTCACCACCTTGTTGTTTTAATTTCTGATATCCTTTAAGCCAGTGTGGTTGATAATTAAATATATCTGCTTCAGATGATGGAAACTGTTTGAGATACTTTCCTGATTCATCTACTGGAAACATAGTAGACCCCTTACCATGTCTACCTAATGTAGATACTTTCATTGGACGGTCTGTTGATATAATATAAGGAGTATTACCTCTTTTTAATATATCATTATAATATGGCTTTAAATCATATGGACCTTCACCTTTTTTACCAAAAGAAGGGTATGCTGTAAATCCTCTCCTATCTAATTTTATACCTGGACCTTTTTTATAATCTTTAGGTTTTCCAGTTCTTATTAAATTTGATTTTAATGCATCTTCTACAGCGTCTTGTGCTACAATTCTGTTATATTCATGTAGTTTGTTAGAAAAAGGGTTGTAATTATAAGCATTTTTTAAAGGACCTTTAGTTAAAGCCTTACCTGCTTTTTTTGCACCTCTGCCTACAAGTCCAACACCAGGTGCTACCTCTACTAAATCCATAAGATCAGAATAGTTAGCTGTAGGCACAGGACTTAAAGTTACTACATCACGTAATGCCTTATTCATTTCGTCATAATAATAACTAGGATCTTTTGCTACTCTTTTTAGAGCAGGTGCCCCTGTGTAATCATATAATTCTTCTGATAAAGCTTTTCCTCCACTAACAATTGCATCTGTAACCCCCTCTCTTGTAATATCTTCTCCAGGTCCTTTATAATAAGGAGCTGTTACACTTACCGTTGGTAAAGTACCATAAAGTGTATTGTTTTCATCTAAAGTAAATTTATTAGGTATAGTTGTTTTATAATTATTTATATAAAAATTCTTTTCTTCTTCTGTTAGTTTATCCCATCCTTTTGTAGTGTACTTTTTTAATATTCTATCAAATTCATTAGTTCCACCACCTTCTTGTAAAAATTTATAATTCATTCCTACATTAAAACGTGGAGATTTTGTAATTGAATCATACTCAGCATCACCAGTAAAAGTAAGTTTTTCATTTGGGCTATACCTTAGATCAACTCTTGGAAAAAAGTTAGGATTGTTTTTTGTTGGTATATTGGTAGAAGCATTTATACCAAACTTTCTATTATTATATCCTAAAGAAGCCTGTAACTGAGGATCATCACTACGCATAAGGTTTTTCTGCACACCTAATTCTGTGTTAAAATCACCAACTCTATAACCTACATTAGCTGATCCTTTTAAATCTAAATTATATTTTTTTTGTGGATCGTATGGAGAATAACCAAATGTTGGTTTTATAGATGTCTTAAAAGATGTTGGTTTGTTTTTTATATTTGTGTCTATTCCAATATCACCAGTAACCGCTCTAAATTCTGGTTCATTTATAGGAAATGCTCTTGCAAAAGGGTTAATACTAAAATTACCTTTTCCTTCCTGCGCTACAGGTATTTCCATAACCTCATTACCAGGAAAAACATAATTGTATCCAGGGAACATCATTTGTTGATTACCCATGTTATCTATACCAAGCAAAGGACCTTTCTTTAAAGCACCTCCATCTTGTTCTGTCATGGTTATATTACCACTTGGTATAACTTTATAGGGATCATTATAACCTGGTGCATCCATTCTGTACCCTTCTCCTCCTTTTTGTTTTAAGTTTCTAATATGTTCTAATACTTCTTCATCTACAGAATCGTAATTAGGTTCGCCTTTAAATGCACTTTCAAAAGATTTCCTTGCTTTTTCTATGTACTCATCATATCTTTTATGTGCAATTTCTTTTACAATATCTTTATGTTTTGCCCAGTTAAAATTTGGAATATCTTCCATTGCTTCTTTGCGGAATTGTTCAAGAATTTTAAGTTGAAATTTTTCATCCCTAAGCCCTTGTGCAAATCTTGCTTGTTCTCCTATATTTTTTCTTCTATAATAATCTTCAAATTTATTTTTTGATTCTTGCAAAGCTTTATCACCAGTGCTTAAAAAATTTCCTTCTGTATTCCATGAATGACCTGTAGGATCTGCTACAAATTTACCAGTTTTTACATCTAATACAGCAGCTTCGTCAGGACCATAATCTTTAGTAAAAATTTCTAATTTTTTATCTTCTATTCTTTTTACATCTTCAATTGTTATATTAGGATCATAACCTTCTTCAATTAATAGCTGTCTTTTTCTTTCATATATTTTATTACTATCTGCATCTCTTTGTTTTTTTGTATATTTTGCCCCTAAGCGTTTTTGCTTATTTTCTTGTTGTAAAATTAAATTTTGAACCTTACTATCATCATTTAGTGCTTTTTTGTATTCCTCAAATTCATTGTATTTATTATCTATTGTTCTTTGGTTTAATTCATCAAATTTATTTGACATTGCATCTAAATTGTCATCAACACCAGCATCCCACATGTCTTTTAAATCTTTTTCAGTATCTCTTTTCATCTTTGCTAAATCATCTGCAGCTTTTGAAAAATCTTCTGGTTCTATATTGTCTAATTCTGTTATCTTTTTATATTTAGGTTTCTTAAACTTAAATCCTGGAATAAAAAATCCTGCCGCTAATGCTTTACCTGGATTTTCTTGAACCCAAGGATCTCCTGCTATTGATGTAACTACATCAGGCTGACCCTTACTTTCCCTTCCTATTACATCACTAGCAAGACTTGGCAATACATCCATAAATTCTGTATCCTTACCTTTTGCTTTATCTATCATAAAAGCAGCTAATGACTCTGGTGTTGATAGAAATTGAAGAATTTGATCTGCAACATACCCTGTGGATTCACCTATATTTTGCAGAACTTTCCTTCCTGTATTTATTGGATTTCCCCAAACTTCTGCTACAGGTAATGAATATGGTGTTGCTTCATATGTATTATTACCCATAGGAAAAACATTATTCTTTACATTAGCAGGCACTTTATTAGACCCATACTCTATTGCATCAAATATTGGTTTTTGCCAATCCCAATCATAATTTTCTTTAATATCTACTCCTTCTTGACCATAGTACATATCTTGACCATTACCTAAGTCATTTTTTGATAGTGTATTTTGTAGTTTTAAAATACTTTCATCACTAAATATATCTTTCAAATCTTGATATGATCCTGTGTTTTTAATTTTTTCCATATCGGTAGGTGTTAAATCTTCATTAAAAACATCTACACCTTCTTCTTTCAATGCTTCAAGATTTTCCAAAATTCTTGCTCTTACTTCTGTTGGCACTGTTAAATAATTTATTGTTCCTTCTCTAGGAGTTGAACCATACTTTGCCCAAGTACTTATATGACGATCTAATTCTATATCAGGTTTTATAAGACTTTTAATTAAGTCTAGATCACTTTGCGGTATTAACCTAGCATATTCTTTAGGGTTTACGTAATTACTTTTTATAAGATCTAGGAATGAATCTACCTGTTTTGGTCTATCTACGCTATGAGTTATTTCATGTATATTAGTTGTACTCTTTGGATCTTTAGCTACATCCTCTTTAACATATATATCGCCTGTATCTCTATATGAGTAACCTTCTACAGTAGGTTTATCGTGATATGGTTTTAAAGGATCATTTGATTTATATTTAACATCTTTTTGCAAAGATTTTAGGTTATTAATTCTAGCTTCTTTAATATGATCTTCATTATCCCCTAATGAATTTTCTAACATTCTTGCATATCTAGGGCTAGACATATACCTATTTGCAAAATTTACAGCACTATTAAAATTATTTTGAGCAAGATTTTTATCATCCTGTAATACTAATTTAGCATATTTACGCCAATCTCTCTTTCCACGCATAGACCCAGCAATTTTTCTAATTTCGCTTTCAGACATTCTAGGTTTCATTTTTCTTAACGGCATTATAAGTTTATCAGCATTTACATATGCTGTTGGTAAATATTGTGCTGCCGTATATAAAATATTATCTTCATCTAAATTATCTGCATAAGCACCAATTTTATTATCTTGTTCAAACTTTCTTACATCTTCTGGTTTTTCTACACCGTTTTGAGCTTTAGGAACATGGTATATATCCTGTAAAAATACACCTGTTACATATGCAAACTGTTCATTAGGTCCACCAGGTAAACCCCTTTTTTCTTTTCTATTGAATTTTTTATTTATCATCTGAACGATAGATTTAATTTTGTATTATTAAGTTTCAATAACATTTTTCTATTATTTGATACACGTCTTCTTAATATAAGCCTATTATAGTAATGTCTAAATTTTTTACGCTGCTCACTTGGTTTATTATAGTTCAAGTTGTTTGTATTCAAATCTTTAATATAACCATTTAACTGCGTTATAAATATATTTTGTTCAGCATTACTAAATTCTCCTCTGTCATTTGTAATATCCCAAAATTGATTAAACCTATACTTTTGTTCTTCTTTAGAGTAAAGAATTCTAATATCCTGCGGCCCTATTATTGGATAGTTTATAATACTAAAAGGATTTTCTTTAGGGTTAAGTTCTAACCTTAGTAATCCTGATACTTGTTCTGTGTTTGATATAATAGCCTCATCAAAGTTAAAGTCTAAATCATGCCATCTATCATCACCACATCCGTTTATTAAATCTCCTTTGTAAACATATGATTCTAGTTGATATTCAACGCTGCGTACAGTATTTACAGTTTGCCCTGAGCTTTCAATAAGCTCTACTTCCCAAGGATAGTCAATATCATAATAATTTGCATATAAATCACATCTGTAATTATGTCTCCATAATGATCCTCTTATAAAGCTTGGTGGTGTACTAAACTCTTCAAAATAATCACATATAACAGGATCCGGATTATAATAACCTGGTAAAATAATGTTGTACACATCATCACATACACCAGTTCTAGATGTAATAGCATTAAGTGGAGCCGTAGGACAGTCACATGTAACCTTTCTACATTTAGCTTTATACTCACCAAGTATTGTTGTCTCTATATATCTTGTAGGCCCGCAATCAAAAGTGGCGCATTTTTCAAGCTGTGTTATTTGTATATCGTTTGCATTACCTTGCACAACATTTACACCTCCTTTCAAACAATCAAATGTTATAATTTCTCCAACAGTATCTATAGTTATAGGACCAATTATATTACCAAAGCAAGATTCTGCAGATATAACTACACCTTGTGGTCCTACAGGTGGTGCACTTATTAATTCTAATCTATATCTATAACAAGCACAACACGCATATGTATCACAAGGTACAGTTGTTAACGCTCTGTAATAATTCTTAGCATCTAAATTAGGATCATTAAAAGTCAAAGTTTCATATCTTATACAGCCTAAATCATCTGGGAAATTACCTAAAGTATCTCTTAATACTTTAGTATTTACACCATTGCAAGTCAAAAATTCTAAATATATTATTGATATAGGTACGGAATTACCAGCTTTTATTACTGTAGAAAAACAATCACAATCATCATCGGGCACAGCATTACCAGGTATTATAGTAACATTCTCCTCTATATCTTGAGTAATGCAATCACCTGAATCTGCAGTATATTCAAAATTGTTTTGCGGATCGGGATATACTAAAGTAAAATCTGAATCTTCACATGCGCATGTATTACCTAATATAACAGCTTCTTTTTCTTCAAATGAAACTAAAGCTGGTGCAGACTCAGAAATAATCTTTTCACACTGCCCTGTTTGTTCATTAAAGACAAAATTAGGAGGGCAATATGGTACTTTATTAGGTATTGTTTTAGTAGTAAGAAAGTGATTTATGCTTGGTAAAGATAACTCTGGATGCCAATCATGAAAAGAAACCCAGCCTTTAATTTTAGGATCATATGATACTGTCCACGATACATCATCAAAGTATTGTTTATCTGTTAAAGAAACTTCAAATTTTACTTTTACATTTTCATAAATAAACTTACATGTAACATCATCAAATGTAATAAACTTTTTATAGTTATCTTTTACACTATAATCTTTCTTCATAAAATATACAACATCATTATTAACATCATATACTGATTGACAGCCTATTCCTACAACGGGGTTATCTGCAAGTTCTGTTTCTTCCAATCCTGGAAATTGTCTTATAAGAATTGATGGTAAGTATTTATTAAACCACCACTTCATACCAAGATCTGATATAGCTTGTATCTTTCCACTATAGTTAAATATTTTACCTTGAGCTTGTGAAATAAAATATACTCCAGAAGGTGTATTTATAACACTACGAGCACTTTCACATGAACCATACTCATTAGATAAATCTGAGTTTACTATATTTTTTGGATCTCTTGCAAATAACCCACCATCTCCTAATATAATTTTAGTACCTAAATCTGTTTGCAACTGATCAACTCCCAAAAATGCTTTTGGAGATCTGTATGGAAAAAACATTAGCGCACCTGTCTGATTAATTGGTTTTATAACACTAACCTTATCTTTAAAATCTTTGTAGTTGTTTGGCAAGAATACTCTCCAAAAATCTTTCTTAGCTTCTTCTTGTGCACGTAAAGAATAAATAAGTCTTTTTGGGTAAAAAGTAAAACACTTTTCTGCTATTTTAGGATCATAATCTCTAGTTTGAATTGTACCATAGTTGGTAAGATTTGTTATAAATCTACTTATACTTAAAGATACATCATAAAGGTAAAAATTATCCTTTTTAATAATTGATGCGTTAAATAAATCGTTTACATTGTTAAATGTATATATATCATAATGTCTTTTCTCTGGTACATCTTCCCAATCACGCTGTGCCATGTTAAGCTCTGACTCTACATAAAAATCTTGAATACCATTTACATGCGTATACATATACCCTATTGTAACACCATATAAAGATTGAAACGCAGTTAAAGGATTAAAATTTAAAAACGATGTATTCAAACTCTTAGGTACATCTAAACAATATAAATCTGAAGGTACTATTGTAGAGAAATCTGTGTTGTTACCACCATTTGGATTGTTGCCATCTAATATATATGTTGTTGATCCGCCGTTACCTTGTGTAATACTTTGCAGATCAAATATACCATCAAACAAATCTGATAATCTATATCTTTCTGAATTTATATGATATCTAGGATAAGGTATATTTGTATATTTTAAATAATCATAAACAAACTCATCTGGTTGTCCAAATAAAAAGTCTGTAAAAATTGGCATTATTGTTTTTTCTGTATATCTATTTATGTATGTATCACCAACAAATATTGGCTTTGTAGAATACAGAAAATCTTTTGGGTCATCCTGACTTATATATTCTATGCAGCCGCGCATTACAACTTGTTTAACACCTTCTAGCTGACCATATTGATTATCAAAATCAAACTTTAATGCGCCATATATAGAACATATAGGTTCTTCAAATGTATCATTTAAATCTGTAAATAGTTTTTTCAAAGGGTTTTGCAACCCAGAAAATAGTTGTGTAAACTTAGAACCTTGCTGACCTAATGTGTATCTTGACCTATCCTCTCTGATATTATTTATTAAATCATAAAATGGTTCTTGTATCTCATTATCAATTTGAATAGATACAGTATCCGGTCTAAAAAGGTTGTTAATTTTAAAGTCTCCCGCATCACCAAAATTTTGAAATGTACTGTCTGTATATGATGAATCTATTACTTTTGATCTAAATGTAGTAGACTGTTGAAATTTTTCATATTGGTCATATACTCCGTGAGAATTATGTTTTAATGTATAGTCTCTAGTAGACATAAGGTTGTAGAATATTTGTATAATTTCATCTCCTCCCTGCGCCATATACATTAACATGCCCGGTACGGCAAATGCAACCTTAATAATACCCGGTAACCTTGTCCATTGAGTATCTTCAAAATCTTGTTGTAAAGCACCACCAGCACCAGGTTGTCCTAATGTTGCTAAAGATGTTAAACTATTAGCAACAGCTAATGCATCAGCAACTAAGTTACCTGATAAAACATCTCCTAAATCACTTATACCTAAAAAGTCTAAAAGTGCTGAGGTAATCTGCCATACGGCACTGGTAGGTACTGATGCAAAACCAGGAGTAGTATTAGTAAAACCAACCAAACCACCACTTGTAGTTCTTAGAGGTAAGTATCTTTGGGTTTTTGTCTTAGTCATTTCACCCATAGCATAACCAAAACCGATAACAATAGCTAAAATAAGCGTGTTATTAAGTAGTAATTTCTGCTGTGGATGTTGTTCAGACTTAATAAAGTAACCTTGAGAAAAACCTTTTACTTTACCGTAGAACCTTGCTTCATATGCATTTAGAAATGGTTTTTTAAACATCAACTCTGGCGAATGAAATGTAAATATATCCCTTCTAAATTTTTCTAAAGGTGGTGCTTTTATTTCTGTCAATCCAGGAATAAAATCTTCAAAAGCGTTTAACCCTTCTGTTCTTCTTCCTGTTAGCCCTGTGCCAGTGTGAAAGTAATAATCTCTACCTAAATCATTATATGGATAATTTGGAAACAACCCTATTTTTTCTTCAGGGTTAAATTCTTCAGGTATATCATATTGGCGCATATTTCTAAATATACCTTTAGCTAAAATAGACTTGGCACCTTCGCGTGAACCTCTTAATATTTCATACCCTACAATATTAGGTATTACAGTACCATCATTAAATAAAGGTTTTTTAATATTTGAAAACTGAACTCCTAAAATTCTAACTTTATCTTGATCTGCATTTAAAGTATTTTTGTTATTCAACTCTATAGAAGGATGAGTTTCTTCTGATGGCATTTTATGATGTCTTATATACTTACCGCATAAGTCATAATCTGTAAGTATTGTACCACCTATATTAACACCATTATCATCTATATATGAAGCATTATATATTTCAGGCTTCATAGGATATCTTTCTGTAGATTGCCAAAATCCCATATCGCCTTTAGAAATTATAATGCCACCATTATCTATTGGTGTGTTTAAGTTTGCTGACCATGAAGCAGTATTATATACATGCCAATTTTGTTTTGTGTCAAAAGTGCCTGCATTAAAATCAAGCTCGCTACCTGTTTGTTCAAATCCATTACCTGTAAATCCATTAAGTTTTGGTTCGCGCCCTGGTATATGATATGATGCAGATCTTTCACCTGTATTATAAATCCATCTTATAAAAAATGCATATTGCTCATCTCTCATAAAGTTGGTTTTATTACCACTTTTAAAATAGTAATTAGCTGGGTACTCTGCTATTACCCATTCTGTTTTAATTTGATTTGCTAAAGGTTGATAGTTAAAATCAAACTGCTCTGTAGGCCCTTGTCTTATTAAATAGTCATTTACAACATACATTGATTCTGACTTTTCATATGCAGGTCTACGTGAAAATAATGATTGCAAAGTAATAGTTGGTAACGCAGGATCTATAAAATCTAATGATACTGTAGATGTTTGTGTGCTATATAGACCTATTTGCTTTGCAACAATTTGTTGGTTTGTATTACTTAAAACAACAAGTTGAAATTCTTCAAAGTTTTCATCAAGGTCTGAAAATATCATTTTTAGTGATCCTGCTAACTCATCATGGTCAAATACAGACTGTATATTAGAAATTCCTACGTAGTCTGTAACTACTTGACCATTTAAAGAATATGCAATATAAGCTTGATAAGAACCATTACGTATTTGACCTCCATCTTCAGATCTTTCTAACTCAATGCAAGGTATTTTAAATAAAGGAGCTAATCTTAATCTCTCACAGTCTAAAACTGTTGTATCTTCAAATATTATACAGTCGTCCCCTGGTTCAGAAACTAATGTCTTTCTGTATGGTATGTCGCTTAGGTTTAATGTTCTTGAAGGATTTAAATTATCATCCCAATATACTTGCCACGTACAATCATAGTTTTCTTTTGATGCACCAGTAATTAAGTATTTTCTATTAAAGCCTAAACATACATCATTTACTAAAGTTGTATACTCACATTTGCTATCATCATATAAACCTATTTCTGAATTAACATCATCTGTAGAAAATATAATCCACTGATCAGCTTGTTGATGTATTGTCCCTATAATTGTATAAGGTGCTTCATCACATTTTAAATTTGCAGGTTCATTGCCTAATGTGCCTGTGTCACCATCTATAGAGTTATTATATGCATTTCTTGCATTATACCAACTTTGTTTATCTTGAAAAGAAGCATTAAGGTCTTTACTCATTCCTTTTATAAAAGAATTAGTTGCTATACTTGATGTAGTCTGCTTCTTTTGTGTTTTTTTCTTTTTTGCCATAATTAATTTCTATAAAAAGAAGGATAACTTTTAAACATATTATAATAGTTATGATACTGCGCTTTTCTATTGTTCCACCATACTTCATACATTTCTCTAAAGTTAGGAGTGTTTACAAATGATAAAGCGTTGTTTCTTGCCGCTCTTAGTCTTCCCTCTATAAGCCCTAACTGATTAGCTACATTTTCTCCAGCAAACACCATGTTTTCTAATATGCGTTGTTTTAATGCATACTCATAATATTCATTGCAATATGGATGGTCTAAAACAAGAAGATTACCCTCATAATCTTCCATTGCACCTTGATAATTTAAATATACCTTACCTGTTTTAAATGACGTAAGCATAAACCCATCTTTAATCTCCGCTATATCTGCAGCTTGTTCATTTACATTTGGGCAGTCGCATACATGCTTATTAACCTTTTTAATACGCAATGGTCTAAATGCTGTAAAAACTCTGTAATGTGCAGGTTTTATCTTTTGTACCAATTGATGTTGATTAGTGTCGCTGCATGTTTTAATAACACAAACATCTCTACATTCAGGGTCATTACACGGTCCTGTTTCTCCTGGTGCTGGTACATAAGGAACATCATTAAAAGTTTCTATATGCGTTCCAGAAGGAGGTCTATCAAATAACTTGTACTCTCCACATCTAAATGCATAATTTAAATATGCAAAGTCATGCGGTAATTTTGCTTTACCGTGCTCTATATCAAGTATAACTTCTTTTGTTCTATGTATTCTAAGACCAAGATCATAATTAACTCTTGTTGCAACTTTAATAAGTTGTGCGGGATTTATAGATCCTTCTAAAGCATAAGTTGCAAAATCTACAGATACATCTTCTAGTAGTTGATTAAAGGTTCTATATTTATGTGATATACTCATTATCTATGTATATTTTGTTTATTGTCAGAATCTTCACTTGGAATTTTTAATGTATTTGTCATAGTAGCTATAATTTGATTTTCTATTTCAGCAAATAAAAAATCAGGTATATTTATATCTTGCTCATAACGCGGTACACAGTTGTCCTCATCGTCATCGCATAACCAAGAACCAATGTCATCATCAAAAACAGCTTCTACTCTAACAGCATCCCAGTCAAGATCTGGAAAATAAAGATATCCATTTAAATACCAAAAAAACTTACTTTTATTGTATTTAAAGCTTGTTGTTTTTGTCATAGAAGTATATGTGCCGGATTGTGTTGGATACAACTCTATAGAATTATCTATAGAGCTAACAGTTCTAATAAGAGGTCCCCAATATCCTTCTATCATATCAGGAAGTTTATCTTTTGTTCTCTTTATTGTACAACCGCTTTTTATACCTGTGCATTGTGCTTCAACCTTATCTATTTCTATAAGTTGTACATAAGGCAAAAAATTCCATATAGAATTAAACTTCATAAGCTTATTAGCAAAGTCTTGCCTACGCATTAGAAATTTTGCATTTTTTATAATCAGGCTGTATATATATCTATCTGTTACAAAAGCATCTTGAACTTCAGCTTTAACTTGCCCTCTAATTCTTGATATAACCTCTGCTATCTTATTCATATTTCAAATTCATTATAATTAGATAAATCACTATAATCTTGCTCTTGGTGAGTGTATAGTTGTGAAACTTTATACTTGTTTTTCATAAGTACATATTTTGTCCAGTTTTCTGGATAGCTTTTTGAAACAGCCCTCTTAAACTTTCTTACGGCTTCAAATCTCCAAAGTTCTCTATTTTTAAATCTATATTTTGCTGCCCAATTAGTATAAAATATTTTTCCAATATTACCATCTGTATCCCAGTTATGATTTGTTAAAACTTTGCCGTATTTTTTAGATAATGAATAATTTGTATTTACTGTTTTAGGTGGCGGGCATGTTCCTATAAATATATAACCTAAAGAATTTGGAAGTTCTACACCATCTCTGTTATCTATTACACCCTGCCAAAGTTTTTCATTAAAACACTTAATCAATTTTTTTAATACATTAGAATCAACATTTTTGTAAATTGGATTCTCCTCTTTAAATTCTTCAATAACATTTTTATTTAAAAAAGCTTTTCTTTTAAATCTAAATCTTGGTGCTTTTAAATCAGGTTTTTTAAAGTTGTTGATCATATTATATATGTATAATTTACAAAAATTTATGCACTTTTTAAAGTTTAGTTACAATATACAAAATTTTACCGCTTAATAATAAATAAAGGGAACCCCCTAGAGGATCCCCTTTTTATGATAGATATACCAACAAACTATCAAATTATTAAGCCAAAGTGTCAAATAAAATTACAACACTATCGCAATCTCCCCCAGGTGATGGTGTACCATCATTAGATGTGATTTTTACTTTATAACTTGTAGATGGTGTTAAACCCGTTATAGTATAACTCAATGTTGCCGGGGTTAAAACTCCACTTATTGGTGTACTTGTTGTAGCATTGACTACGGTTAATGTGGCGGAGAGTGTTGATACACCATTCCATTGAATTATAGCACTGTTGTTGGTTATGCTTGTTGCAAATACATTAAACGGTGCATGATGTAAATCATCAGAAGTACACGCGCCTAAGTTTTGACTAAGTATAAGAGCTAATTTTTGTATGATAGAATCAAGTCTGTCGCCAGATTGTATTTTAATTATTGCACCACTTGTTCCTATTTCAAAAGAAGTACCACAATAACTAACACATTCTGCACACTGTACATCTGCACATCTTTCAGAACCTACGCTACAGTCAGTATATGAACAAGGTGTAGTTAGTGCTGAATCAGTACATCCACACGCTTTTTGAGGATCACATTTATTACATTTACATGCCATTTTTTATAATTTTTTATGGGTTACAAGATACACAAGATGCATAAACAGCTGATGATGTTACGGAAGCAATTTCTGCAACTGCAACTTTTAAGCTTACTATAAATACACACTTAATACTACCGTTATCCCAATCTTCTCGTGGTCCAGCAGGAGAGAACGTAGGTCCTGTGTTTGTAAGTTTGTAAACTTCACCAATATCTATACCAGCAATTGCACCCATTTCAACAATATATTGACTACCGGTTGTACAATCTTGTACAGTAAATATAGTACCGCCTGCTTCACATCCTGCAGATAATGAAGAGTTACCAACATCTATTGTTCCTGCCGCTGTTGTAAAACCTGTGACTGTAAAGTATAAGTCTGCCGCAGTACTATTGTCAGCTAGTGCACTAAAATAAGTAGAGTTTATAGCGTAGTAGGGACCCCCTGTTCTATTTATAACTTGTGTAGTACCGTCTAAGCAAGAAAACGTCTGATATCTAACAGTTCCTGCATTTGTGCTAGGGTATGCATTATTACAATCCTTCACAATAACATCCATTTGTTGCAGGAATTGATCGTTTTCATCATCTCCTATTTGGTCAAATGTATTTGTTTTTATAATGTTGTCTACAAAGACTAAACAGTTTTTAGTATAAAGTGCTTGTAGAGTATTACCACCAGGAGTTGTAGCTCCTTGATATGGATTTGTAGATGATGGCACTAAACCTTGCAATAAATAACCTGTAACATCTACCGCTGTTTTAATACCGTACTCTTCAGTAGGAATCATTTCACCTGTGTATGCAGCTAAACTTTGTAGCACTTGTGCTGCATCAGCAGATACAGATCCTTGCCCTGTATAAGGATAATGAATTAAACTAAATCCATCTGCAAATTGAGCACCTCTAATAGGTAAGTTCTTACCCCAAGTAGAAGTTAAAGTACCATTTAGTGCATCGTTATAAGCATCATAGTCATCTAAATAAGCTGTTCTTGGTTGTGCTGTTATCCCAGAACCAAACCCTGCAGCTAATGTAGAATCATGGTAATTACCACTTGCATTACTTGCAAATGCTAAAAGCAATACAGCTTCTTTATAGATAGGTACACCTGACCCACCTGCCCATGTGGATGGTAAGTTGCTAAGAGCTACCCAAGCTGCAGCAGGATCTAAGTTTGCGCTTGTACCGTTGTCCACAATTGCTTTTTGATAACCCAACCACTGATTGTCAATTACAGGAATAAAATACAGTATTCCTGTATATGAAAAATCAATACCCCACTGAGTTACTAAAGCATCTAAACCAGCTTTTATATCTGTACCTTGAGCAACATTAAATGAACCAGTATCTATAAATGCAAATATAGGTTGATTCTGATGTACAAGTTTTATACTACATGGTATAATTTGTATTTGAACTGTAGATATTGAAGTAGCACAATCTCCAGCAGTTTGTGTTGTAAGTTGTACTTGGAATGAATCAGCATATGAATTTCCAGCATTTACATGCGTATATGTAAATTGATTAGAATATGTTGCTGATTGCAAAAGTGTACCGTTTACTGTAGAAGTCTGCGCTGTTATAATTGGTGTGCCATCTCCTATCACATAAGGAAGAGTTATTACAACACTATTACCTTCTTGACATAACACTCTTTGTGTATCTGCTAATATGAATGCGGGGCATGCGCAACACTCTACAACTGTTGTTGGAGCTGATGCTTGTGTCCAACCCGCATACAAATAAACTATAGCACCATCTCTATTGTACTTACCAATGTAATACCAATAACTATCTGCACCTCCTGCAAATATAGTATATGTAGAACCACTGCAGCCTAAATACTGTCTTGCTACTTCAACACCCATAGGGCAAGAGTCAGTTATTGTTTCATCATAAGTACACTCTTCCGGACTGCTTATTAGCAAAAATGTTTCTGTACCATAGTCAAATCTAAAGATTAAATATTCACTTGTATCAGATACACCACAAGTAACAAATGCCCTTATATAAACAGTGTTTGTTGTAACACCTGTAGCATATACTCTAACACCATCTGCACCAACACTCGGATTAGTATAGTTGATACCATCATTACTTGATTCTAAAGTAATAGAAGTACCGGCTACAGCACCATAGCTCATAGTTAAGTTGATTTCCCCCGTTGCTACGTTCATACTGTTAAATACAACAGTAGGCGCATTACATGCAACTGCACCCGAAGCTCCTATTACAATTTCTTGTGTGTCTGGGTTATAATGATAATCTACCTGAGTAGTAGGTGTATCTTTATAATATCCTAGATATATATCATTAGATCCACTTGTTCCGGTTGCTGTAATTTTTACATCGTTACATGCAACACCTAAAGTGGTAAAGTTAATTGTAGGACACAACTTAGGCACACCGTTACTTGTTACTGTAACTTGAACAGTATAATTAGTACCTTGTGCTAAACCTGTAAATAGCTCTGAAACATTTGAACCTAGATTGTTTAGTATTCTTGTAGAAGCAACAGTTAATGTATTTGTATCAATTATTTCAATTTTATATTCAACAGCTGAACCTATTGTATTTAAAAATTGAATTACTACAGATGTTTGTGTTATTGAAGCAGTAGATATGTTATTTACACAAGGAACGCTTAAAGGTACTATTTGTGTTTGTACTTCTTTACATTGTGATGAACCATCGCTTATACAAAAGGGGACTTCAACAGTTATTGAATTTAATGTATTTAATGATGCAAGAGGTATATTAATACCTGTAGAATCATTTTGTAATTGTGTAACGTTTACATTTTGTGTTATAGATGTACCGTTAGAATCTGTTATTTTCACAGTTGTTGCTCCGTTACAATCTGCATATCCTGCAGGTATTGTACAACTTGTAAAATTCATATTTAAAGTTGTAGCAATTCCTGTGCCTGCAACTATTACATTATATGAAAATCCAAAGTTTGCAACATCGCACCCTACATCTACTACTGTTTGCAAGTCTTTAATGGCAGAATATAAATCATTAAGTATAACCCACTGATCTTGTGTTGAATGTGCTAAAGTGGATGGTGTATTAATCCATTTACCATCAGCAGCATAAGTTCCTGATTTTGACAACCTGTTTGCGCTACCTGATATATTTTGTGTTGATAATGCATTACCTATCATAGACAAAGTGCCTACAGCACTTCTGAATTGACTAAATTGTGTTTCTAATGCTAGCAACAACGTTGACATTTCCACAGAACTTCCTGGAAACAATGCGCTTGATACTACTGAAATTGGAGCAAATCCGCTTACTGCTTGACATGGTAAAATACAGTTTTCAAGTATCAATAAACGGGCAGCATGGTCATTAATTATGTTTTCTACAATAGTAACTCTATCTATTAATAAACATATTTGATTTGCAATATATGATGCAAACTGTTCAAAAGGTAGTGATTTAACGGGATTACCCAATGCATCATTATAAATTAAACATCTAGGTAATGCTATATCCCCTACTGTACCACCATTAGATTGCAAAGAACATATATAATTTACAATGCTTTGCATGTAATCTAAAAATGTAGGAGTTGCGGCAGTTGGTGTAGGTATACAGTTTAAATCTAAAGTTGAAAGGTCTGGATTACACGTACATGTTTCATCTACTAGCGTACATAATTCTGTTGCTATTTTTGCAATTACATCGCTTATGGTATCTCCATTGCATAAATTAATACAGGAAATATCAGGACCTTGCCAGATGACACAATTAGAAGAAACGGGAGTACATGGTAAATTATTTCCACTATTTATTGGTAACATATGTTATACTTTATTACTTATATATAATACACAAATTTAGCTTAAATTATCGCAATCTTCAAGAATAATTGTTAAGCCTGTTGTTGGTTCTAAATTTTCATCTTTGTTTTTCTTATCCTGCCAATCACACAATTCTTTTTTTATTTTAACATCTTGCAGGTTTGTATAACAACAAGGTGTAAAACCATATCTAATTGAATTAAAATCTTTATATACAGCTTCTGCAAACTTCTGCTCTATTTCAATTTTTTTTAGAGTGTCATATTTTGGTTCTATGTTCATCTTCTTATTATGTTGTTTTGCGCATTATTAATTTGTTGTGTCAGCACATCTCGGTTCACACTTGATGGTTTTTGTTCATAAGCATTTTTACATGTTTTATGAATAACTTGTCCATCTTGAGATCTAAATTTTTGACAATTACAAGTAAATGTTTTTTTACAATACGCACATATTTTTGACATAGTTATAAGTTTAACAACCAGCAGTTTTACAAATTAATTTCTCTAATCTTTTTAAAGCATAGTTATACATATCCATTCCTATATGTGGGCTATTGCAATACTCTACTTTTGCAACAGCACCTTCAATAAGAATTTTAATATATTGCATTTCATCTATAAGGCTTTTTCTATCACTATATGGTTCACATACATTAAGATCTATATCACATAGGACCTTATAGTATTTGATTAAAATACTGGTAACTCTTAAATGATTATATTCTACATAAACCTTATCATTTGGAGAAACACTATACTTAATTATGTATATGCCGTCTGGTATAGTAGTTTGTACAGATCCGCAGTCGGTAGTTTGTAAACCTAGATCACATGCTGTTAAATTTAAATCAAAATTTTGCGTTGTTTTTACTAAAGCAAATGTATTAAAACCTGCTTTTGTAATTTGAAGTTCTGGGCAATCAACAGCTAAATTGGGTGTGTATTGACTTGTATCTTTAATACTCATGATTTCGCAATTAACTACATCAGGTATTTCAAGACTTAATATATGTTTGTCAGCCATTTAAGTTTTATTTAAAACAAAGTATATCAACAATATACTAAAATTTCAGATCAATTAAAAGAAAAAGGGGAGGGTATTAATCCCACCCCTTTTAAAAAATCCAAAACTACATTATGCATCAATATCTTGATCAAATGTAATACCTGCTACAGTAGCAAGTGCTGTTAAATACGCTCTAACTGCAGCAATTGTAGTAGCATCTGAAGCTTTAACATAAATTACATATACATATTGATCATTGTCAAACACTCCTGTTGGATTGTTAAATCTTGGAACGCTGTGTTGAATATAAAGTGCTTTATATAAAACTGTTCTGTCAACACCTCCAACAACTTCATCAATACCTTCAATTTCTCTAATTCTTGCTGAATCTGCATTTCCTTGATTATAAGGATTTTGCATATAGTTTTCAGTAAGAAGAATGTGTCTAAGCACTGTTTCACCAGATGTTTGAGCCATAGTACCTGGAGTAGTCACAACTGTACCACAATCATTACATGGATTACCAGTTTCATCTAGTAAAGAAGCAATAATTTGAACTGGTTCTTTTTCATAATGATCTCTAGTATCAAAAGAACAGTTACCAAACTGTGTATCAACATAAGCACCTTGAAAAGTTACAGTAGCACTTACAGCATCAGCTACTGGATCAGTTGATGCAACAAATCCACCAGTAACAGGGTTTAGAATAGATGAGATAGCAAATGTTCCAGTACCAGCTGTTACAGACAATACATCAATCGCCCCACCTGCAGCTGCTGAATTAGCAACAACAACATTAGTTACTGCAAAACTAGGTGCAACACTGTGACCATAACCACCTGAAATTAATGATACACCATCAATAGTACCACCAACTCCAATAGCTGTCACTTCTACAAGAGCAACTTCGCCACCAGCAGACGGAGCAATAGAAACAATATCCCCAACAGTGTAGTCAGTACCTACAGGAACCGCAGGTGCGTCAACTGTTGTTGCTGCACTTAAAGTTAAAGCAGAGCTTGTTACTGTCATTCCATAATTTACTGTACCATGTGTTGATTCTTGAACAAATGGTTTAATAATAGGATCTGCTAAAAGCATTTGTGATGCTGCAGCTAATGCTAATGCTGGATCAAGATACTCTTGACCATCAGCACAACAAAGTCCTGGAAGAGCACCGCCATTCGCTTCAGCATCTCCTGAGCTATCACCAATTGCATATGCATTGTGATTCAAGAAACGTAGTGCTGGAGAGCCTTTAACGTCTAATCTTAAAAAAAGATTTTCTCCACATGGAGCGCAATCTGAAGCAACTGTTACCGCAGATGTTGCTTGTGTTGCTGTTTCATCAACAGAACTCCACATTCTTGTAATGTACTTTGGATTAATACCTTTTGATTTAATTGATTCAGAATAACCACCGTGACCTGGATTATTACCAATTGTATCAGATGTTCTAAAACTTCCTTGTACTAAATAAAGGAGTTTTGTAGCAGTTGCTAAATCCGCATTAGCAACGCTTTCCCAAGTTGAATCTTGGAAAAATGAAATTTGACCAGCTGTTAACGCTGGTGTCTTTATTGCAACTTCATTATCATAGACTGAATCTGCGACAAAGGCTTTGCAAAAAGCATGATTAAAATAAGCCATTTTAAATAAATTTAATAGATAAATAAATACATAATATATTTTCAAGTATAACCTTTTTTGACCTAAGACAAAAATAATTATTAGTTATTTCTTTCAGCTGATTGTTGTTCTCTTTGATATTGACTAAAATTTTCTATATCTCCTGCTATAATAGATGCTGTTTCATCTAAAATGACTTCAACAATATCATCTTTAAACTCACACTCTACGTCAGCAGGTGAAACAAGTCCGGTGTAAGGATTGTTTACACTTGCAAATTCTACGTAGATAGGCTGGCGATAATAAGTTAAAACAGGATTGACAATGTCAAAATCTGTCTGTCTATAAATTCTTATCTTATTACCAATTATTGTGCAAAATGTTTCACCCCACTCAAAACTTGGATTTTTTAATGGATCTCTATAAATTAACTCTACATTAGCTTCTTCAGCTAAATATACAGTCATAGAACGTCCATCTTGACAACATACAGTTGTAGCATCAGTACTAATCCTTTTATATTCAAGATATGTATCTACTGGAAAATTATCAGTTTCAAAATACTTATTACTTACATTACCTGTTAATGGTAACTCTACTAATAATATTTGTAAATCATCTACTCTTCTCTTGGAAAGCTCATCACCTTCTTTGAAAATATTATTTCCGTGCAGTTGTCTTCTAACCCATTCAACTTGTGCTTTATTAAACGCCTCAAGGATTTGCCAATTTTCTATATTGTCAAAATCATTACTGGCTAATTTATTAAGCCTTTGTTTAAGTTTTATGCGCAGTGTATTATTATTCATATCTTATGTATTCCAATAAGGTTCTACTTTGCTCAATAATGAGTTTAGAATTTCTTCATTTTCAGGATTAAATAAAAACTCCATAACTTCTGAAGGTTTCTTACCTAACCTAACACCTGAATCTAAAGTTTCAATCCATCCAGATGGTTTTGATGTAATAAAACGATAGTACATACAATCTTTAACTAAAGCTTTAATTTTAAGAGATTTCATATCACTCTTAGAAGCCTCAATAAAACTTTCTGCACATTTCTTTTTATTTGATTCAGTACCATCACCATTAACATACATATCCATTTTTTCATACAAAACATCATTGGGTGTTGACTTAGTATACTGTGTACTGTCAACATCAAGGCATTTTGCAACATACAATAGTTTGGCTGTGTTTTTATCAAACATGTTTTGCAGATATACTAATGCTCTATTTCTAAGTTTAGTGTATTCAGTTCTTGTACTTACAGTCTCTTCAAAGTGATCTAAATAAAACTTAAATTTTGTACCGTATTTTTTAGCTTCTTTTAAAGATTTAGCTACTATAGAAAACCCACCTGAATTAATAGCGTAAAGTTTTATTAAGTCATATGGGTCCTTTACAGGGTCAAGATATATGGGATCGTTACCACATTTGATTTCAATTTTAGACCAAAATTTATGATTATCAGGTTTTAACAAAGATACTTTATTCCAAAAGTCTTTGTCTTTAGGGTCAATTACATTAGCCGCTAGTTCTTTTTCTAAATCACTAACTACTTTTCTAATTTCTTTAACCTTAATTTCTTTTTCTCCAGGTTTTAATAGTTTAACATCTGGAGCAAATTCATTCAAACCTGTAACATATCTTTTTATACCGTTAAGTTCTAAACATGCTAATGATTCATGATGCCAAACACCTTCATGTAAAGCCATGCCATAATTTTGCAGGCCCATATTATCTTTACCTGAATTAACAAAAGGTCTGATAGCAATAGTTCTATCTTTACCTTGTTGATATTTTTCTACAATTGAATATACATTCATTTTTTTGTTGGTTTTTTTTATAAATAATTAAGATTGCACAACCTTTAAAGTTCCTGCCGTATGATAAATATCACCTTTTATAAGACCTGCTGCTTTTGCTGCAATATCGTCTGCATAATTTTTATCAAGAAGATCTTTACCGGCTTCTTTAGAAGCCACAAGTTTAGCTACAGAAGAGTTAGTAAGTTGTGTTACTTTTGTGAATGGAGCTTTTTTATAAATAGCCATGATATACGTTTTATAAATTTATAAAAACGGGAGGAGTAAAACCCCTCCCTTATGGAAAATAAATTAGAAAGAGCCTCCTGTAATTGGGTTTCTCATAACAATTTTTAATACTTTGGTGGGGTCTTTAACCCAAACCGCTGGCATTGTTTGTGTCATGTAAACTCTATAACCATTAAAGTTTCCAGTTGATGCAAAACCTTGAGTTCTACCCATGTAGTCCATAGTACCGTTTTGGTAAAACCACTTAAGTTGATTATCCCAAGCAAGTTTCAACAAGAAGATGTTGTCATTTCCTTGATCTGTAACATCAAATATAATAAAGCTAAATGAACTTAAAGGTCTACCATCAATCAATGGATTCTCAATGTCATTTGTATGCAAATTATCAAATGCTGGATTCAATACAAACTTAACATTAGCTAAGAAAGGAATAGTAAAGCTTGTATAAGCAAAACCAAAGTCTAAATCCATACCTGAACCTTTTACAGCTCCAATGTCAGATGCATTTTGCACAAGACCAGAACCGTAGACTTCATCAGCAATTGCTTTGTTAATAAGCTGCATTCCACCAATACCAGTCTGTACAATTAATTGTCTTTGTGGGTCCGGTCCTTTAAATTCTACTTTACCTTGATAAAAGTTGTAAAGCTCAGATTTGAACATATCAAGAGTAAAAGAAGACTTGTTGTATACTCGTTTGAAAGAGTTATCTAACTGTGACCAAAGACCTACAGAAAGTCTAATATCATCTGGTCCATCTTGTTTAATCCTACCTCCTTTACCCCACATAAGGTAAGTTTCAATATCTGTAGCAATTTTTGAAAGATGTGCAGCTTCAAGATTAGTAATAAATGTTCTTGAAAGAGAACCTTCTTCAAATGCTTGTTTAGCACCTGCTTTACCCATGCCCGCAACCAACTGTTCAATAGATGATACAGAAGGGTTGTACTGATCTTGGTTGAAATTTCTCCAAATCTCTGTTACAGGTACAGTACCATCTGCATTCATACCACCTTTAATCATAAGATCTGCGCGGCTAGAAATAGAATAGTGTACGTGTGCTTCAGCACCACCTACAAAGTTATAAAACTCACGGAAACCAGAACCTGTCTGAATGTCTGAAAACCTTTCACCGTATTCTCCTCTTGCAGAACCTTTACGGAAAAACTTAGTACCTGGAGTTAAGAATTTGTTTTGTATAAATGCTGCACTATCATTGTTAACAAGCTGACATGTGTAAACAAAACCATCACCAGCAGGAAGAATATCTTCAGCTGTTATGTAAAGTTCAACACCATTGTACTTATCATAGGTGATTATGTCACCATGACCAAATGATCTTTTAGACAATTTAATTTTAAAAGTTGTGCCATCAACACCTTTGGTTGTATTAAGAGTTTCAATGTCTTTAACAATAAAAGGTAAATCTTGTGCAATAGGGGTTTGCCATTTATACTCGCCTCTAGCGTTGTCAACAAGAATTGTATTCTTTCCACCAAAAGAAGCCATTTGATATAGAGGCATTTCAACTTTTTGAGTCATTGCCCATAAATCAACCGGACCCATATCCATAGGTTCGGCAGAACCTAGCATTTGAGTAAGGTGGTAAGAATCAACATGTGAACTCGCTTTGTAGTTTGTATCTCTTAGGAAAATCCCATTGTTCAATACTGGAGTAGCCATAATTGATTTATTAAATTTGATTAAATAATTATATTAAATTCTTCTAAATATATTGTTTTTTCTAGTGATCTTCTTTTTAGGAGATCTTTTGTTGTTTTCTTCTTGGTTGTTTATACCCATAGATGTAGCTTTTCTACTTGCTTGTTCAGTTTTTAATTTACGTACAGTTTTCTCTATAGATTTTTGAGCACCCTTTTCCATTATTTTAGTTTTGTATCCATTAGGATCTGACAATAACCATAGAGCTTCTGATATTAGTGTATAATTAGGTTCTACAAATTGATACTTTTCTAATAAATGCCCTAGTAAATTAGTATTTCTACCGCTAACAGATGGAAAATTTGGCTGCACAAGACCATTGTATAACATTGCTTGTGTCTTCTTATCTACTTTAAGATCACCCAGCTTGCCACCTTTAAGGGTTTGATATACATTAGACATATATTGTTTTGATGCTTGCTCTTGTTGCTTTCTACGCATCTCCTGTTCTTCAAGCTTCCTAGCAATTACCTTTTCTTGCATTTTATCAAGTTTGGGTTTAAACTTAGCGGCTTGTTGTTCTAATTTACCAAGATCTTTCCACAGTTCTATTTCTTCTTCAATTTCATCCACTGAACCATAACCTGTTGCAGAAAGATAATCTTTAATTATCATTTCTTGATCTCTTTCTTTAGAAACATCAAGCGTTTTGGTTTCTTCTACAGATGCTAAAGTTTTAAACAGCTCTTTAAGGTCTGTACCACCTTCTGCTACATACCTTGCGGCAATTTGTAGTTCTTGTGGTAGACTTTCAAAAAACTGTTTAGGTGTTTCTCTTCTAACTTTATTTGCAACTTCTTGCATGTTAGCTTCAATAAGCTCTTCCCAGTCTTTTGCTGAATACTCGTCAAGTGTCTTATCATCATCAAAAGGAATAATTTTATCTTTTTCTATGAGCTTATTAAATACATCAGAAATACCTGATATTTTTTTCCTACCTTTTTTAGGTTGCTCTAAAGTTTCTACTTCAGGATCTATTTCATCATCTAAAGATTGAAATACATCTGAAGCTTTTTCTAACGTTTCTTCCGCAGATTCAACATCTTCTTGTACAGGATCATCTTCTGTTGTTTCTTCAACAGCTTCTTTTTCAGTTTCTGTAAAAGAAAAATCAACATTTTTTTTTGGTTGTTGAAATATATTATTTTTTTGCTCAGGTATTGTAATACCTTCAGCAGATGGCGCACCATCAAATACTTCATCAATATTAATGTCTAATGTTTCTACGTTTGTTTGCACGTTATTTTGTTCGTTACTCATAATATGTTGGTTTTTGAAAATGAATATAGTTATAATATATAAAGAATTATGATTTTAAACTTTATACATTTTAATTAAAATGTTATAATTTTAGTAGTATATAGCTAATACTTTTATAGCAATAAAGCAAGTAGTGCTGTAGTTAGTCCAATTGTTACTATTCCACCACCAACTAAACTTACTGTCATATTTGTTTTTAGTTTCTTATTTTTAATCTGCACTTGTGATAAATTTAACTCTGTAATTTTTACTACAGATTCACAATCATTATACTTTTCATTAAGCAATTCTATTTTTTCAGTATTTGAATTTATAAGAAACACTTGATCTTTTATAATTTGTGCTTGGTTGTAAACCATAATATTGCAAGTATCTATGTAGCTTATGTATTCTTTTTCTTTAGATTTTAAAATATCAAAACTATCTAGTTTCTGAGCTATGCGTACTGCAGATCTTCTATCTATGCATATTTCATCTTGACAAACGGCTGATAAGTGCAGAATCACTGCTATTAGTGTAATCAATCCCTTTATATTTTTCATTTAGACTATCTATTTGACTACTTATGTTATTTAAAATATTTTTATGATTTGGTATTATTTGCTTTAAAGAATCAATTTTATAAATTAGAACTTTATTGTTTTTATCAATAGAATCAATTTTTATATTTATTGAGTTTATATTATTAATATAAGACTGCTTTATCCTATCATAATCTATTTGATTTTGTGCAGGAGGCTTCTTAAATACAATAACTAAAAACAATATTATAATTATACCTGATTGAATAATAAAAACAACATCTGTTCTACTCATTTTTTTTCTTTTTATCATCCAGATCATATTGGTTTTTATTTTCTCTGGCTATTTCAAGTTTTTTATCAGCAACATCTCTTTGCGTTTGGAATCTTTCTTTTTCCAATTGCATTTTTTGTCTATCCATATTGTTTGTGTTGATTTCTTGCTCGCGTTTAAAATTCATTTGCTCTCTATACTTAGTAGTTTCTCTAATATCTTTCATTGCATCAACATAATCTGATTGTAAATTCTGATCTACATCTTGACCGGATCCATAACCAGCAGCTCTAATTTCTGCAACTGTAATATCTTTTTGTCTTTGTTTTTCATTCTCTTGGGCTTCAAACTGCATTTTCATTTGATCTTCTTGCATTTTAGCTTGCAATTGCTGCTGTTGCATTTCTTGTTGCTGTTGCATTTGTTGCTGTTGCATCATCATTTGTTTTTGCTCAGATTCTTTAAGTATGCTGGAAACTTCTGCAATAGATTCTGCTTTAATGATATTACCTAAGTCAAATATAGAAGCCCCTGATGTATTGTTTGTAATAGCAAGCTGTTTAAGCTGATCTAGTATTGCCCTGTGATTAGTTTTTGTGGTAGCAAATATATTAAAATCTCTAAGTAACATGTCTGTACCATTGATTACAAAGTTTACTTTTTCTGCTTCAGAAGTAGTATAAGAAAGTCTGACGCTTGGATTTGAACTATGATAATATTGAGCTAGATCTGTTCTCATTTTATGTACTCTAGGCATTAGGTGATCTGAATGCTGCGTAAAGTATATTTCTGTTTGCGCGTATGATTGGTTTAGTGCTTGTGTTATTCCGGTAGCTGTTTGCTGTCCAATAGGTGCTCCTAGTCTTTGTGGGTTAATACCGATAGTTTCAAAAGCTTGCTGCTTAAAGTAGTTTGCCAATTGTATGCGCGACATTAATCTATTAGTTTGTTCCATGTTAAGAACTTGATAATGATTAAAGTTTGTAGCGTTTTCAGTATTAGTAATTGTAGTATCAAGTGGTAACATTTGAAAGTCTTTCATGGCCACATATGCTTTAGCATAATTACCTTTACCCCAGTCTTCACCCATTGAATGTCTTGGTAAAGCATTCTGATCAAACATAATAACAGTACCTAGCTCATCAACAAGAATATCTGCTATTTGATTGTTAACCATGTTGTATCCTATCTGGAATGGTTTCATCAAATCTACAAGAGATCTTGATTTTACATTTCTATCAGAAAATACTCTACCCTCTATTGGTAGTTTACATCCGTATAGAGTTTGCTCTCCTTTAAATTGAAATGGTATTCTTCCTGGTTTTTTTCTATTTATACCAAGATAAATAGGGTTTAGATTGTCACCCATATTAGATCTCCAAAATGCTGGCAAGTTGGGTCCAATTTTTACTCCACCCCATACTTCATTAATCCATATCCAATCTATATGTTCACCAAATAATAGAGTATCTTTTGTTTTATTCTTAAATACAGTATTATCATATACCGGTTTATCTGTTACTTTAAATGTTTCATCTATAATTTTCTGTATAATTTCTCCATCTTCTTCAATCTTTGTGAGGTGACCTATTTTTCTTTGTGTTTTCCAATAGGTTGTTGCTACCCGTAATAACTCACCTTCTCCCCACTGCATTACATCATCACCTTCATTTAAAATTGCAGATACAATATCTCCACCTCTAGCAGGATCATCAGACCAATTGCTCACAAATCTTCTATAAGCTAACCCTGGCATATTTGTATTCCATTCATGAGATTTACTAGCATCATAATATGAACCATCATTTTGATATCCATTTACTTGATACAAAGCCGATTTAGCAGGATATATTTGTTGTAAAGAGTGTAATTGTTTTTCATTCATTAAGTATCCATACTTATCTATTACATCCGATACTGTGAGCAAATCAAGTTTACCTGCAAAGTTTGAATCTGATATATAGCGGGTGTCTGGAGATTTCTGATAAAAAGTAAGAACAGGATTCCACAACTCTATATCATAGTCATCTTCCATCATTTTAAAATGCCAAAACTCTCTATCTGTTATAAGCATGTCTTTAAATGCCCGCTCTTCAAGTTCCTGAAGTTTAAATCTTTCTATATCAACATTAGTTTGATGAGCTGCCCACTCTTCCATAAGAGATCTATAATCTTTTTTGAAAAAATCTTCAATCTCTGGTAACGTTTTAAGATTCTCCGGAGAAAGTTTTTGTTGAAACTCTTCATTATTAGGATCCGCACCCATTTCTATCATTTTAGATAGTAGTTTTGCTTGGGCATCTGCTAGTAAGTTTTCCTCTATCATAGCACGTTTTTGCTCAAGCATTTCATTGTATGAAATATCATCTACCGCTCTGAACTGCACCCTAGAAAACCGTTTAGAAAATTCACCTGAAAGAACGTTAATAACATTTGGAATAATAGGATAAAACTTTAATTCCAGTGCAGACTCATCTTCTTTTGTCAACACATCTATAAAATCCTTATAATCATTATCCTCTTCTATTATATAATCTTTCTTATCAATTATACCTTTAGCAAGCTTATAGTTTTTTAGCAAACGTCTAGAGTTTCTTCTTAAAAACTCCAAACCTTGTAGTTCTAACCAATCTATATTCCATGCTGCCCAGTCATCATTTTTCTTTTTTGCTGGTAAAAACTGTATTGGTTGCGTAAGACTTGAGGATGTGGGATAGCCTTCACCTTTAGCACCTTTCTTTAATTGTAATGCGTTAAATACTTTCATTATCTAAGATTTTTAAATGCTGACCTTTTTATTTTATTAGATTCTACATTTCTTTTACGTCCAATGTTTCTAAACGGACTATATTTTAATTTATATAAATTTTTTGAGTTTTCCAATTCTTCTGTCCCATCAGTTTCTCTTCTTTTTGTGTAGCCTCTATTAGACTGTTGAACTTTAGCAAATGCTATTAGTGAAGAAAAAGCAACCATTCTATCCACGTTTACACCAGGACGATAGGCTAACATTTCTTTTAACAACATAGGATCCGGTATTCTTTCTATACCTAATGTGCTACTTATTACATTTCCTTCCTTGTCAAACTCTTGATCTGTTTCTTCTCTTAAAAACTCTATAGCATATGATATCAAATGGTTTTTAAAAAGTGTTCCAGTGTTTTTCCATCCATATTCAGAAAAAACTGATTTATTAGACCCTAGATCTTTTAAGAATAGTATCTGACTTTTAGGAACTAAATATCTCTGCTTTCTTTTAGATATCATATGCTGTATAAACAAAGATATATTGTTTTCTACAACAGTCCATGCATTATACCATTCTATAATAAGCTCCAGTTGTCTATGAGTTTTATTAATATCATCATATCTCCCACACCAAGCAGCAACAATCTTATCTCTTTCTATAAAATGCTCAATCCCTTCTAACGTTTGCCTGGTTACTTCTACAGGATTTTTATATACAAAGATGCTACATAATGAGTCAGATGTAGTTGTTTTTCCTTCAGAAACTGGATCAATACCTGCATAGTACATTCCAAATGTAGGTTTTTCTACAGGTCTTTCCCATACTACCAAACATCCTGTTTTGTCATGCATTTTTTTATCTACAGGAAACTTACTTATAGGTAGCTTTTTAGACCTTTTAGCTACTATACCCTCTTGGGTTCTATCTAACTCAATATGCTCATAACTATACTCTTTATCTTCAATCTTCTTCATTTGCCTCTGAATTATTCCCTGCGGGAATATTGATTCCTCTCTAGAAGCAAATGCCTCGTGGATATTTGTAGGTTTCTGAGATATTCTAAGCTGATATTGCTCAGGATTTAAGTCTTTTTTCCATGTTTCTCTTTCTTTTATAATAGCATCCAGGGCCTCTTCTACCAAAGAGTTACCATATTTATCAATATACGGAGGCATAGAATGTTGTTCTGGTATAAATAAGCCACACACAGCAACAGTACCCTCGTCATTAACTAGATTCGTTTCTACACCGTATATACCATTAGCAACTGGGTTGAGAATCATTTCCTTTAGGGGTTCGCATTGTTTCAAATCCCCCACAGAACCCGCAGCTATAAACATACCCGTAGTCTCCATTCCTGATAACATAGCAGGTCTAAGATATTCATATGTGTCCATCATCTTAGAGGCTATGCCTGCCTCTTCATGAAAGAAATATGTTGTTGGTCCACCTACACCTGTAGTAGGATTTTTCTCAAAAGATGCACCCTGTATTTTAGACTTTAATCCTCTCTTTGTTTTTCTATTGTCTATTTTAACTTCTATCTGCTGTTGCCACAGCAAAACTTTTTCGGGATTACTTGGCCTGTACCAGGCAGTATGCTCATTTAGCCAGTCTTTATACTCCTCAAGAAACTTCCAGGATCCTTTATCATTGATATAATCCTTAAGACTAGCACCTATCTTACACACAGAACCTTCTTCAAACCAATACTGATTGATTAGTTTAGCCATATGAAAGTAAGATGAGGCTATCTGACGTTTTTTAAGGATTGCTGAATGCTGATTGTTTAACTCAGCTAAAAGTTCATAGAGAGCCATATGATATTGAGCGTCTCTTACTTTTGCAAAGCCATATTTCTTTTCTTCCTTGTCATATATAGGAAGAAAGTTCAACCACATATAATAATCCCTAGTAAGATACCATGTTTTTTTTCCACTATGGTAAATAACGCCATTTCTACATTTGTTCTTTTCATTATCCCAGTATGTAGTAAAATCTTTAGATCTGAAAGGGCTAATGCAATAGTATTTTTGTTTATTAAAACTACGCGCTTCACTATTAAATAGATATGCTGTTTCATTAAATTGATACTGACCAGGTTCTTTGAATAACGGCAGCAAAAACTCTAAAAACTTTTCATCGTTTTCAAACTCAGTAACTGACCACTTATTTTTTTTATACGTAGGGATTTTTCTCATAGTTGATCATATGCTAGACCTTGACCGCCTCTTACTGAGCTTTCTTGCTCTTGTTTCATGTCATTAAATGCACCTTTATAGGAGTTTCTTATGCTTTCAAATTTTGCAGCAGCATTTACCATAGAGTTTATGTTCCCATCTCTACCGTGTTCTATAGCTGTAACTTCCATATATCTAGCTAGTCTGTCTAACATAGATTTTATACCCCTGTAAGCTCTATAGGTTGGAGTTTCATACAAAAGACCACATTTTATTAAAGCTATTTGTATCAACTCATCCTCTGTAGATTCCTCCAGCTGTATTTCTTCTACTATCATGTCTTCTTTTTCATGCTCCTGTAGATTAAAAAATGGATTTAAATCAGGATTAGGACATGTCATATAAAATAAATACTGGTAAACACTTATATATGTTTCAGGAAATGCTTCCATAATGTCTTTTAGAAACTTTAAACTGTAACAGTGCTCAGTAGGTACTACTTTACTATTTTGGACATCAAACAATCTAACTATCATAATTTTATTTTTTATTATCTTTTAACCACATTACCATACTTATCACTTCATCTTTAAGATACGGCAGATCATACATTTTTACTTCTTGTATTACGGGATTACCATTTACCATCTTGGTTATAGGATAACCATAATCATCTAATTCAGTATTCTCAAACTTTACATGCTGTATAATAAGCTTACCTATTTTAAGTTTAGGATTATGCTTCTTAATTATGTAGGCATATATACTCAACTGTAAATTATAATGGTTTAAATTACAATTGTCCAAGTGGCTTATAGGATTAAACAGTTTATCCGTAATTCCTTCCCAATTTGTGTATCCTTTTTCTTTAATTTCCTTGTTGGTTTTATAGTCAATAATGTTAATTGTATTATTAAATATTTCCACCCTATCTGCCTGACCACATATGCCTGCAGATTTTAAATACACAAAATGCTCAGGATATATGCCATCTGTTAGCTTCTGTTTAGGTGCAATCTTAATACCATCTTCAACACAAGGTTTTACAATAGGCACTTGAAAGCCATCTCTTTCCAATGTGCTTAGCTCTAAGACATCTGATTCCCGCTCATTATGATACCAGTTTCCTAAGTCAATAGCGCGTTTTGTTTCATTATTCCAAATTTCTCTAATACGTTTAGGTGTTAACCCATACCATTTAGAACGTGTATTCTTACTTGCTTTTTCTGCTGCTTCCTTAGCATTGAAACCCTTTTTGAACATACCTACAAAAGAGGTGACGCTGATCCATTTAATACCATCATCACTTTCATAAACATGTCCTTGCTCTTTAAATCTAAGTGCCATTACTTTTTTGATGTTATGTTAGTCATTAATTTTTCTTCTGTCTCTTCATCCATCAGGGCTTTCCATTTACCTAAAGGGCAATCTGAAGACAAAGCCCTAGTCTTAAGAGCTAAACTACACCCGCACTCAGAACAACAAGGCTGTGTTCCCGGAGCCATACACTTAGAACCTTTAGTATCTAAGCTAGGACATTCTTTACATGTATCCCACCTTTTTGCTGCTTCTGCTTCCACATGTTCTTTCTTAAACACCCTATTTTTTATACCTTCAAGAATCTGTTTTCTGTTTTTAAAAGCATTTAAATATTTGTTATGTATCATTATTTCTAAATTTTTTACGCTCTTCTAATAAATCTTCATATATCTTGACTACATTTTCCAAATTATTAATGGTCTCTTCTATTTCTACACTTTTAGCAAAACCAACATATGTTTGTTTCTGTATGTTACCTAATATGTCTTTATATTTTTTAATTTTTTCTTCAGCTTTCTTTTTCCGTATAGTAAAAGTGCCTAGACCCTCCACAAATATTTTGGGATAATCTAGGCACGATAATGATGTACGAATTTTCCTATAATAGAACGCTATAAAATCATCCACCAGATTTTCATGTACGCCAAGATCCTCCGCGATATCATTTTTAAACTCTTTATACTTTTGCGGTATCATATCCTAACACTTTAAAGTCTAAAAATATAGCACCTTTTGTTTGAACCTTCATATCTGCGGAAATAGATATAGTCTTCTTATTCACACCATTTTTTATTACTAAGTTTTTCTTTGTCACCTTAGCAATAGCGTTTCTTGCAGACTGAGCACTTTTATATATCTCTTTAGTTGTTGCCAGTTTACAAAATTTTGTGAGTTCTATACCATCATTCTTTGCTAGCTCTGTCAAACAATCTAAGTCTGAGTTAGTAATTTGAATCTTACTAAAAAAACAATAGGTTATAATCTGATACTTAATTACATCATCTACACCTACTTTCATTTTTTTATTTACTTTTTTTACTATCATCTTAGCTAATTAAAAAAAGAGAGGCACTTGCGACCAAACAAAATATCCACCTTATAAAAAATAATTGAATAGCGTACCCCTCTTTTACATTATAATACAGTTTTACATTTTTAGATAATCCATTATAGCAGTAAATAACCACTTAGCTATCTGCTCCCTACCATGCCTAGTCATCAAATACTTCTTACACTCCTTCTCCGTATCCATGAAAAAACATTCCACCAATACAGCAGGCATCTTAGTATTCTTAATAACATAAAAATCCTTTCTCTTTATACCCCTCCATCGCTCTCCATAAAAATGTGGCCCATACTGATCTTGTATAGCCTCCGCTACCTTTACACTAGCACTACTGCAATTTTCAGAAACAAATACCTCACAGCCAGTTCCACCCCCTGCATTAGCATGAATACTCACATAAATAGAATCATCATACAATACAGCCCCATTGGCAATACTTACCCTGTCGCTTAAACTCAAGTCTGTATCCTGGGGATTAATATCCACATACTTTACACCCTCCAGCTGAAACATCTCTTTCAACCTAGCCTTTACAGCCCTATTAAACTCCCCCTCATACAATACACTACCATCTTCCCATATAGGACTGCGTTTTCCTGATGTCTGATAGCTTCCGTTTATAACACCACCATGACCCGCATCTAATAATACCGTTTTCATATCTATAAATTTAAAAAGTCAGACAAAGAAAGTACAAAGCCCCTGCCTAAACTCTCAATGTCTGACCACGTAAGAAAATAAATTAAAGGAAAAAAGTAATTAGCCCACTCTCTCCAATATCTTAGCCATCATCTGACCCTATACCTTATTAGTATTTAGTTGCTTCTCAAATTCTTCTTTAGCTTTTTGATTAGCAGGATTGTCTTCCTGAGATGCATAAACCTGCGCAATAATCACCTGCGCCTGCAACCTCTTTGCACGGTTTTCCTCAATTTTTGTTAACAATTCCTCATACTCCAACTGAACCCTCAAATGACTTATGTTACTTTCGTAAAACTTTGTAATTTGATCTCTGCGCTCCTGGACCTCTTCCTTTGATAAATTTACTCTTTCTTCGCTTGACATATTTTATTGGTTTTTGTTATATAACAAATATAACAAATTCTAACACCAAACAAAAAAAGTTTACCACTTCTTTTTCATCTCTATTGCCTTTCTTTTTAAAATAGCACACCGCTCATACATCTCCTGACGCTCATAATATAACATCATCAACACCACATCTTCAAACTCCGGCCCCTCCTCTGGATCATAAATAAACAAAGCTATCTGCCCACTCTCTATATCAAATACATCCACATCATTTATCCCATTCTCCCCCGTCAATACCATATAAGAATTTTCAAAAGCCCTAGCCAATATCTCATCCCTACCAAGATTTAATTCTTCCATTTTTTTTACCCCAATATAACAATACCCCCACACATTACCAAAAAAATATACCCCCCGCAAATTTTTAGTATTGTACACATTGTATATGTGAGGTTTTCATTGGGTTCTAATGAACCACTCCCCTACTACAACTTGCTGACTGTGCACCCCGTGTAGCAGACAGCACAATTAATTTCATTAATTTACAATTAAAATTTTATCTACTATGAAAATTTTTGCAATCAAATCACGCAAGTCTGGTAATTTTGTTTCATTCGCTGGCAAGAACAAAGTTCTAGTCATCGAATTCTGCACCTTGAAAAAGGAGCACACAGCTAGCTGGGATCCTGCTCAACCACTCATCTCCTTTGTCGATGGGAGTGGTAACGCAGCTGATCCTTCATCAGCTACCTACGGTGTCCTCTTCTTCAAGATGCCAGACGGCAGTCCTGTAACACAGGCTAACCTGTTAAGTGCGTCACAGCACATTCGCGGGCTCTGTACTGAGTCACGCTTAACAGCTGATCCTGAGTTGCAGGGCTACACCCTTGACTTTAGTAACCCTAGGTTTTACACTTCTAAAGAAGGCGTAAAAACCCAAGCGGGTTACTACGGCAGGGTGATGACTGCCGCAGAGTACGCTGTTGCGTATCCTGCTGGAGAGGAGTAATCCTCTCCACGCCACCTGGGGCGTAATCCAGCTGTGAGTTCACTATGTCTGTATTAGTACCTCACTATGTCCTATACAATACCTTTGTATTGCTACAATATAGGACATTTTTGCATGTGTAACACATTTAGTATTAATACTCTATGTTTGCACATATTGATGAACAAAACAGAATAAAATTCTGCAGTTTCTAAAAGAAGTGCTAGAATTACCGGGGTTATACTCAGGATATTTGTAAATCCTACAAATAATATTCTGTTTTGTTATATTTTTTTACGTATTTGCAAAATTTTTCTTATATGTGTGCGACAATGTGTGGATGATTCCATATCTAGGCATATATTAGGGAATTTTGTTGATACAAATTTGCGTATTTAGTAGTATTAAGGGTTATAGCTAACACATAATAGGAGCTTAATAGAAGCTTATGAAGTAATATAGGTGTATAGTTATATGAGTCTTAATAGGATGAAATCCGTGAATTCAAAAATTTGGAGATATGGAACCAATATCTGCAGTTTTAGTCCGTAAACTTTGTAATCTTGAAGGAGAGTATAAAGTATACTTAAAGCCCTTTTGGGGTGGCGGACACATCGTAGAAGTAGATATGGTTCTACTTCGCATGGACTTTGAGTTTTTAAATGTACCTATGTTTGGTACAGTTAGAGAAGCCTATGAGTTTGCAGATCTCCAAACTTTTGGTCCTCAACATGAATTTTAATAGGCAAGATATACAATGCATCCTGAGCCTAAGCCTGATCAGCTTGAATGGATGTCATCACCTAGTTATTTTTCTCTGTTGCAGGAGATAAAACGCGTTGGCATATAGTGGTATTGTCCACTTACACTAAAAGAACTAAGCAGAGTAGTGTACATGTTGAATCATATCTCATGAGGTATGTCCTGCAAAGATAATCTTGAACATCATAGAGATTATCATTTTTATTCACTTACTTA